>Ga0255440_1004_pt1 | contig 34456 bp, 36 predicted proteins | sample ANMaggSeSYBR02I9_FD_182634 | JGI IMG/M metagenome (GOLD analysis project Ga0255440, IMG submission 182634) | Sediment cell enrichment communities from methane seep in Santa Monica Basin, California, United Staets - ANME aggregate JGI... | ecosystem: Environmental > Aquatic > Marine > Cold seeps >...
TTTATCCTGCCGCCATTCTCGAAGAGCACTGCCAATGCCCTGATAAGGTCGTCAGCAGGCGGCTCAATTGTATATATGGGAATCTGTAATATTTCTTTGATACCGCTTGTGACTCCCTTGATCTCGCCATTTGTGGTCTCGAGGAGTTCGATGTTGTATTCTTCTGCCCGAACATAGTAGGGGGTAGCACCGTACATAAGGGCGGCCAGTGTGCCTGCCACGGCTGATAGTTTGCTGCCTGATGAGAGGTTTATGTATACGAATTTGCCGGCAGACTTTTCACGGCGTACAAGTTCGCAGAGCAGGGACATGGTTTTCTGGAAATCCCATATCGGGGATTCGAGTATTTTGAGTTCTTCTTCAGGGATGAGCCTGGTTATCCTGCGGGTGAGTTCGTTAAGATAGAGGTGGCCTTGTTTGCTTTCTTTTGGGTTTTTTATGAGGTAAACCCTGTCTGCACCGATTTTTTTTATGGCCAGTTCGATGCGGTCTATCTCATAGCCCATGGGTGCGATGTGTACTTTCTTATGTCCTGAGAGTTCCATGTTTGTCAGGTTTGTAACATTATTTGCGTTACTAATAAATGTAACGGCGGAAAAGTGAAGTATTTTTGGGGTGATACTACGGATGTTATATCTGATGGTTAGAATAATACTTTCACCCCGCTCTGATTAAATTTATAATGAATGGGGTGGTTGTTAGTGTAAAAAAACCGACGATAAACGAGAATGAACGCAGATATACTCAACTCCTGCGGAGTTGGATGCCTGCTGCTGGGTGGAGTGAGTGAAAGAAAGAAAGAAAGAAAGAAAGAAAGAAAGAAATGGGAAGGGTTATATCTTTATGAGGTTGTTTAGAATGATGAGGGGTAGAGGAAGACTGTGATCGAGGCGATAAAAAGAATAGGAGAGTATGCAGTTGAAGGTAATTTAACTCCAGAAACTTTCCTAGAGCATATTTGTCAGAAATTGCCTGAAACAAAACGAAAAGACAAACCATTTGAACAATATGTTGTTTTTCTGAACTTTAATACAGAAACTAAAAAGATAGAACTCGATTTTGAAACTGTAAATTCAGAGGGAAAAGATTCTGTAAGGGAATATTTTTGGGTTGGGAATAATCCAGGGCGTAAGGATCAAATATTCTTTACAACAGATAATCCAGTTTATCTTTTTACTAAAACACTGCCAAATATTAAAAAAAGATTAAATGGAAACCTTAAAAGTGATTTACAGCAGATTCTAAGAGAATTTTTTATCGATATGGATGGTAATAATATTATTATCAACCCATCAAAGTTCGATTTTTTTGAGAAAAAAGTAGAAAGCATAAAAGACAAGGCATTTTTAATTAAAAATGATGTAACAACTTTAAACTCTAAAAAAGATATTTCCAATACAATAATCGAACTGAAAAAAATCTGCAAGGAACTAGATATTAAATGTAATTTTTCATCAAGTGATAATATCAATGATATAAAAGCGAGAATCAAAATCAAATGTGATGAATTATTAGAGTCTGATATTGAGGAAAGGCTAATAAAACGCTATCAAAATGATATTTTGAAAAGGATGAAGCCTCAAGGCAACAAAAGGGAAAGTTTACTTAGTGATGATTTTCTAGGCAGTAAATCGCTTTCAAAACATAATGTATTTATTTATACTGTTAAACTTAATGGGAAGCATTTAGTTAACAGGCAAGAGTATACAGATAGAATTTACAATGAAAAAATATCATGCCTTTTTGATAAAGATAATAAGAATTATAAAACTAATTTGGAATCAGATGGCATTTGTTCAATTTGTGGCGAGTTAAAAGCAACAACAAGCAATACCACAAATATAGATTTTAAATTTTATAATAACGATAAACTCGGATTTTCTTCAAATCTCGATGGGAAGTTTACAAAAAACTACAACATTTGCAAGAATTGTTATCAATACCTAATGATTGCAGAGAATTTTATTGATGGTAATCTACACACTCGAATTGGTGGTTTGAACACCTATATTATCCCACATTTTATTTATGAAGTGGATGGTATTGATATCGAGAATTTCTCTAAATATATACAAAAGTCAACTAATTCGATAACTAACTTAAAATACATAGGGAAATTTCAAGAAGAATTAACAGCATTTAGAGAATATGTAGCAGAAAAAAACAGTTTCATTATTGACTACATGTTTTTCCAGAAGTTAAAAAGTGAATTTAAGATTTTGAAATTAATCAAAGATGTACCCCCAAGGCGATTAGATTTAATCAGAAGAAATGAAGAAGAAATCAGCAATTTGGTGGATAATAAATATGGAGGGAGTAAAAGCTTAAAAATAGATTTAAATCAAATCTGGTATTCAATTCCTATAAAAAAAAAGGGGGATAATTCAGGTTTTTCACGATATTTATATGTGTTGGATACTGTATTTTCAGATGGAAACGTCGATTATAACTTTTTAATTAATCAGTTCACCGAAGTGATCAGAATTATCAAGTTTGAAAGAGATGGCTATAATATTCGGGTTAATGAAGATTTTACAAATAAAATCCTTCAATTGAACTTTTTACTGTTATTCTTCAAGAAATTGGATATATTAGGTGGTGTTGATATGAATGAAACAAATAATATGGTTAGTGTGGAGGTGGAGGAACTACTTCCAAAGAAGATTCTGGAATATTGGACTAGTACCGAGATATACAATGATGAATGCAAAAAGGCTTTGTTTTCACTCGGATATCTAATTGGAGAGACAGGAAATGCTCAAAGTGGCACAGGACATAAAAAGAAACCTATTTTGAATAAGATTAACTTTCAGGGGATGGGGCTTGAAAAATTAGCTCAATTATCAAATGAAGTACTTGAGAAATTGAGACAATATAATATATCTCAATATAATGAAGATATCTACTCAGCTCTCAAACTTTTAATGGACAGAAATATTTCTCAATGGAATCTGTCAAATAAGGAAAATGTTTTTTATGTTCTTTCTGGTTATGCGTTCTCAAATTATATGATGCGAAAGAGAAGCAAAGACAAATATTTTGAAGAATTGAATAAGAAAGCTGAGTATATTAAAAAAGTAAAAGATGAGGGTAAGAATACCGAAAAGGAGGAAGCAATATTAAAAGAGGTAATCGAACTTGGTGATGAGTACAAATATTCTGATGCGAGAAAACTTTTAGAAAAGATAAAAATGCCAAATAAAGATACGGAGGTTGAATAAAATGAGTGACAGAACTCAAATAGAGGAAGACAGCATAAGAACCATTGAAAATAACAGTGAAATATTGTATATATATGATGCTCGGATGTGCAATCCAAATGGTGACCCCGATGACGAGAATAAGCCAAGAATGGATTATAATCGGAGCAGAAATCTTGTTTCGGATGTGAGGTTGAAGAGATACTTAAGAGATTATTTAATGAATCATAAAGGTAAAATAATCTTTGTAGCTAAAGTAGAAGGCAAAACAGTAGATGCCACAAATCGATTAAAGGAACTGATAAATGAAAATAAAGAAGAAATCGAGGCGAATAATGAACTAAAAGATTTATTTGATAAGAATGGGGCAAATGAAAAGAATTTATCAAAACATTTAAGATGGCTTCTATCAAAACTTACTGATGTTCGTTTATTTGGCGCCACAATGCCTTTAAAGAGTGAGGTAGGCAAGGGGGCTTCAATAACTTTTACTGGACCAATACAATTTAATTGGGGGTACTCTTTAAACAAAGTTATTGGTCCAATGGATTCCAATACCATTACTTCAACTTTTGCAGGTGCTGGAGAAGAATATAGCACAATTGGTAAAGACTATCGTGTTGATTACTCCTTAATCGCATTTCATGGTATAATCAGTGCAAAAAGAGCAGAGCACACAAACCTAACTGAGGAAGACATCGACCTGTTTGATGATGCGATGATAAGTGCGATACCTTTAGAAGCAACCACAAGAAGCAAAATGGGACAGTATCCTCTGCTGTATATTCGAATAGAGTATAATACATCGGGTTTTTTCTTAGGTGACTTAAGAAAGTATGTGAAAATAACCGATAAGGAAGGCAAAGAACTACCTTTTGATGAAACTGCAAAGCTACGATCCCCAGAAGAGTATGAATTAGATTTATCTAAACTATGTGGCAAGTTGAGCGGGTGTAAGGATAATATCTCTAAAATCCATTTCTGGAAGCACGAAGATATAAAAGTCAATGGTTGGAATAAGGAGAATGAGAAGTTAAAGATAAAAGATGCTGACATACCAATTGTATCGTTACCGAAACAAAAGTAAGAAAGTTAAAATTCAACGGAAAGTGAATATGTCCAATAACGATTTCAATCCAGAGAAGGTATTAATTTTTGATATTAAAGGACCGATGGCACACTTTAGAAAATATTATACAAACTCCTCTTCTTTGAGCTATTCAGTTCCTCCAAAAACGGTTGTTGTTGGATTAATTGCAGGGCTTTTGGGATTGCCAAGTGAAAGACACAGTAAAGATAAAGAAGAAATATACTATGATAAATTTAGCAGCGATAAATGTTTTGTTGCTGTTTCTTCGCGAACAAGAATTAGGCGCATGATGCAGACAGTGAATTACAGTTTCACAAAAACAGGTGGCAAGAAGATATTATTTAATAAACCCACTCAAATTCCATTGGAAATTCTAATTCCATATGATTGTGATGAGATAACATATAGAATATATTTTTATCATGTGGATGAGGAGATATATGGCGGATTAAAAGAGCAATTGGATAAGCAGAGATTTGTGTACCCGCCTTATATGGGTTCAACTGAATTTTTAGCATCAATTGATTCTATTGATGAAGGTGTTATATCAAACAATCTAAACCGAAATGTGGAGGTAAATGGTGTTTGTAAGCTAAAGGAAGTTGAACTCGATTTTAGCGACAATAATCTCCAGTATATTACTGAAAAGATGCCCACTGGTTTTTTGAATGATAGAACTCCAAAAAAGCCTGAAGAGTATGTACTTGAAGTTAAAGGCAATATAATGAAAGTGAATCTAAAGGATAATACTATCTGTTGCTCTGTTAGTTATTCCGAGAATGGTTGTAATTTGACTGAAAATATATTGTTCATGTAAGTGATAAAATGGATTTTTATTCTCATTTAGAGCCTAAGATATTCCTTAAAGACCATTTACAATATGTAGGGGATAAAAGTAAAAAAATAATCACTTCAAAGAAAATCAATGGAATGGATAAAGCGGTTCTTGCGGATGTCTCATATATTATTGGCATTTCGCATGATTTTGGAAAATATACAACTTTTTTTCAAGAAAAACTAGAGAGTTTAAGAGATCAAAATGACCCTCTGACATATCATGGGTTAATTTCTGCTCTATTCGCGTTCGAACTTGTAAAGCAATATATAAAACAAACAGATCGTGAAAATGAAAAACCATACAAGTTTCTGCCCTTGATTGCTTATTTTATCGTAAAACATCATCACGGCAATTTAAACAATATTGAGACTGACATAGATAGAGAACAGTTGTTTAAAATCGGGTTTAAGAATATATATCCGCAGTTTAGAGACATCTGGGTTAATAAAGACCAGATAACAGAAGAATATGACTCATTACTCCGACTCCATCATCTTTCATCTGAAAAGATATTTGCTAATTTAGAAAAATATAAAAAAGAAATAGAATTCTCTAATGAGATTAAACCGTTAATTAAAGAATTGGATAAGTCCCTGTATTTCCTCCTTAAAAACAGAGAAAATAGAAATATAATCTATTATCTTCTTGTTCAGCTTCTTTACTCTGTTTTGATTGATTCAGATAAGAAACATGCAGGAAGAGTAACGGAAATTGAACGCAGAGAACTGCCAGAAAGTCTTGTGGAAAATCATTTGAATTCACAAGATTTTAAGGAAGATAATGAAAGTAATATCAATCAAATAAGGGAAGAAATACGAAAATCTGTTTTGAAAAATATATCGGTTTCATCAAATAATCAAAAAATTTTCACATTGACAGCACCAACTGGAACAGGTAAAACTTTAACATCATTTTCTGCAGCGTTGGTATTGAGGAAAAAATTAAAAAAAGAGATGAATCTGGAATATGAGCCACGTATAATCTATTCTTTGCCTTTTACGAGTATAATTGACCAAAATTATTCTGTATTTGACAGAGTGTTAAGTCAGATAACGGATTTTGAAGAAAATGAAAGTGTGTATCTGTTAAAGCACCATTATCTTTCTGAAATCTTCTACAAAACAAAAGATATCGACAAAGAAAAAGAAATTGATGAGAGTCTGGCATTAATTGAGTCATGGGAATCCGAAGTAATAGTAACAACATTTATTCAGTTATTTTACACATTAATCGGTTACAAAAATCGAAGTTTAAAAAAATTCCATAATATAGTAAATTCAATAATCATCTTAGATGAAGTTCAGAACATACCAATTGAATACTGGAGATTAACACAGGAGATTTTAACCGCCATAACGAGATATTTTAATTGCAGTATTATTTTGATGACTGCCACAAAACCATTGATATTTGAAGAGGGAACCTATAAAGAACTGGTTGATGATTATGAAAGTTATTTTAAAAAAGATGAGTTGAATCGTGTTTGTTTGAATATTGATTGTGAAAAGAAACGAATGGAAGAATTCTGTAATGAGTTGAATGACTGGTCTAAAAAGTCATATTTGTTCGTTTTTAACACAATTGAATCTTCGTTGGATTTTTATGAAGAAATAAATAAAAAGATTGAGGATGAAGGATTAAGTTTCAAACTCTGTTATTTATCCACAAATATTATCCCAAAGGATCGAAAAAAGAAAATTGAGAAGATAAAACAGGCAATTAATAATAATGAGGAAATTATTGTAATTTCAACACAACTTATTGAGGCTGGAGTAGATATTGATTGCGATTGTGTATATCGTGATTTTGGTCCATTGGATTCTATCATACAGGTTGCTGGAAGGTGTAATCGAAATAAACGATTAGCAACTGCAGATGTGTATTTAGTAAATTTAATTAAAGAAAATGGAAAAACATACACAGGAATTTATGATACCATTTTATTAGATATAGTTAATAAAATCCTCAAAGACGAAACACGGATTTACGAAAAAGAATTCTTAGGTTTGATTAATGAATATTTTAGTTCTGTAAAAAAGAGGAGTGGAGTGGAAACAAAGCTAATTGATTCGATTTATGAATTATATTTTGATAACAAAACAGATAACGTTAAAAGAAAAGCAATATCTGAATTTGAATTGATAAAAGAAGATTTCTTTAAAATTGACATATTCATAGAACAGGATAAAATACTTGTATCTGATTTTGAAATAAAAGGTAATACTAATATTGATTTGACTGATTTAAAAAAGAAATATAAAGAAGAAATATTCTCTATAAACCGTTATAAAAACGCACTTCTCGTAATTTATGATGTTGAAAAAATAACACGAAAAGACTTAATAAAAGAGATTACTGCGATAAGTGATGTAAAAGAACTAAATACACAAACATTATTCAAAAAATATCAGGAAATACAGAAACTTTCACCACTTGAACGCAAAAAAGAATTCTTGAAAATCAAGACGCAATTTTATGATTATGTAATCAGCATCTCAAAAAAATATGCCGCTGGTTTTAAAGAAGGGAAACTTGGTTTCGTGAATAATGACGAACTAAGCTCTTATTACGATCTAAAAACTGGATTTAAGAGAGAAAATGCTGGTTGTGGAAATTTAATTTGTTAAAATTATGATAATATGATCCTCCAAACCTTCACCCTAACCCTCGCCTCCACCCGCCCCATCCGCGCCTCAGCCTCCCAGCTTCGCGGCTTTTTCGCAACCAAGTTCAACGAATACACCCTCCTCCACCAGCACCACACAGACCGCCTCATATACCGCTACCCCCTCGTCCAGTACAAGATAATCGAAGGCACGCCCACCGTCATAGGCATCAACGAGGGCGCCGAAGTATTAAAAGAGATATACGACCAGTACGACGAAATAAATCTGAACGGCAGCGTCTATGAGATCATGGAGCGGGGCATCTCGGTCAGGAACCAAGAGTTCGGCCTAACCGACAAGATGTACAATTACCACTTCGCTACACCCTGGTTCGCCCTCAACCAGGAGAACTACAAACGGTTCTATCTGGCCGGCGGCAGGGCCGAACGAAATGAACTGCTGAGCAAAACTCTCACTGGCAATATACTCTCAATGTCCAAATCACTGGACTACCAGGTCCCGGACAGGATAATCTGCAAGACAGATGTCAGGATTCGCAAAGGCAGGCAGAAAGAAACCAACATAATGACCTTCATCGGAACCTTTTCAGCCAACTTCCTCATCCCTGAGTATCTCGGTGTGGGAAAATCAGTATCCAGGGGTTTCGGGGCTGTTATTAAAGAAAGTAAATATCAAGGAGATAATAAAAACCACAGATAAACACAGATGAACACAGATATTGTTGAAAAGCAGGTGAAGCAGACCTACACAGAATATGGTGATTAAAATTGGAAACAAACATTCAAAACTATTCGTTTTCCATCTCTTCGCATCTGTGTTTATCAGTGTTCATCTGTGGTTAATTCCTAATAGAATCATCAATAGGAGACAAATATCAGATGGAAACAAATCAAGAATTAAATAAGTTGTCCGAGAAAGTTATTGGAGCTGCCTTTGAAGTAAGTAATGTCCTTGGAGCGGGTTTTCTTGAGAAAGTGTATGAAAATGCATTGAATATTGAACTAAAGAAAAGAGAAATCAAAACCCAACAACAGGCACCTTTAAAAGTCTACTATAAAAGCGAATTGGTCGGAGATTACTTTGCCGACATCCTGGCAGAAAATAAGATTATCATCGAAATAAAAACCGTTAAAAAGTTAGATTCCATTCATTTAGCACAATGTTTGAATTACCTAAGAATTAGTGGACTTAAACTCTGCCTGCTTATCAATTTCAGTAAACCGAAAGTAGAAATTAGAAGAATAATGAATTGAAAAATATCAGTAAGATTCTATAGATACATCAAATTCCATATCTGTGTTCATCCGTGTTCATCTGTGGTTAATTTGCCAAAAAGCCAGAAAAACATATACAATAATAATCATGCAACTTGTACTCAACACCCGCGGTTCATTCCTTAAAAAGAACAAGAACTGCTTCCTTGTAAAGACCGATGACAAATCCTTTGAAGTATCGGCAGATAAAGTAGACTCCATCCTGATCACTACCTCAGCAACTATCACTACCGATGCCGTAAAATTCGCAGTAGAGAACAATGTCGACATTGTGTTTTTGGACCACTTTGGCGACCCGTTCGGCAGAGTTTGGCATTCCAAGCTGGGCAGCACAGTGCTAATACGCCGCCGCCAGCTTGAGATATCTGACCACCCTGCCGGATTTGATATGGCAAAGGGATGGATACTTATAAAACTTGACAACCAGATCGATTTCCTCAAGGACCTGAAAAAGAACCGGCCTGAGATGAAGGATGAACTACAGGAATATATAACTGGTATTGAAGGCTTCAGGGACGACTTGGCTATCATGAAAGGCACACTTGATGAGCTGCGTGGGCGGGTCATGGGGCTGGAAGGTATAGCCTCCAGAACGTACTTTGCAGCTCTTAACGCTATCATGCCTGATAAATGGAAGTTTGCGGGCAGGAGCCGCAACCCGGCTGTGGATGAATTCAACTGTCTGTTGAACTATGGATATGGTGTATTATATTCCATGGTTGAGAAAGGATGTATAATCGCAGGGCTGGACCCCTATGTCGGTTTTATGCACACTGATAATTATAATAAAAAATCACTTGTCTTTGACCTGATAGAGATGTACCGGAATTACGTTGATAGAAGTGTTGTTAACCTGTTTTCGAAAAAACAGGTCAAAGAAGATTATTTTGACAGCATCCCTAATGGGTTGACACTCAACAAGGAGGGAAAAGCATTGCTGATCCAGTCCGTAAATGAGATGTTTGACAGGACTATCAGTTATCACGGCAGGAATATCAAAACCAGGAATACGATCCAGTACGACTGCCATAGGATCGCCAACAGTCTGATCAAATAGGGGGTTGATAGGTATGCTTGTTTGGGTTATCTACGATATAACGGAGAATAAGATTCGAAAAAGAGTAAGTGATTCATGCAAGAACTATGGGCTTTACAGGGTACAAAAGAGTGTTTTTCTTGGCGACTTAAATTCAAACCAGAGGGATTCATTGGCATTGCAATGCGAAGATTTGATCGACCCTGAAGTTGATTCGGTTTATATTTTCCCTATGGATGAGCAGTCATTTAAGGAAGTGAAATTGATCGGTCAGGCCTTTGATAAAGACCTTGTCAGTGATGAAGTGGTTACAATGTTCTTTTGAGGCGATTATGGAAGATACGGATACGATCATTACAATATCGGATGTGCTGGAATACCTGTTCTGTCCGCGATTTACTTACTTTATGCATTGTCTTGATATCCCGCAGCATGAGGAGCAGCGGTTCAAGGTGTTGAAAGGGCGGGAAGTGCATGAGACAAGGAGGATGACAAATGCAGAGTATGTGAGGAAGAAGCTTGATTGCATTAAGAAGGAACGCAGTGTCTTTATTGCATCCAGGAAAAACCATATTAAAGGTATTGTGGATGAGGTGCTACTGATGGAAGATGGCACGGCTGCTCCGCTGGAGTATAAGTATGCCGAGTATAAGGATAAGATTTTCAAGACATACAGGTACCAGCTTGTGCTTCATGGGATGATGATACGGGAAAACTATGGAATGGAAGTGAATAGGGGGTATATCTGTTATATAAGGAGCAATAATCTTGTAAAGCAGGTTGATTTTACGCCATCTGATTTTCAAAAGGGGATTGAGATCATCGAGAGCGTAATTGATATTATCAATAAGGGTGTATTTCCTAAAACAACGAGGAATTTGAGAAAATGTGTTGATTGCTGTTACAGGAATATCTGTGTATGACCTTTTTTTCTTGTCTTTATATAGGGTTTGATAAAAGTACAGCAAGATTTTTATGCTTGAAAAACAAGGTAATATTGGCAATATTTTGCCGAAATCAGGGTAAAATGTGTAGTGTCGCAGACCAACATCCACTAAAACAAGGATTGAAACCTCCAATAGCAGACGAACCAAAATTATTAATATTTGAAGTCGCAGACCAACATCCACTAAAACAAGGATTGAAACTTTCAATTTTTCACGGATTAAAACAGACAGTTCTTTGTCGCAGACCAACATCCACTAAAACAAGGATTGAAACTAATAGATGAACCTGCTGTTATAACCTCACCACTATGTCGCAGACCAACATCCACTAAAACAAGGATTGAAACATGGCTTGCTCCATTATCTGCGGGGCCCGCACAAGCTGTCGCAGACCAACATCCACTAAAACAAGGATTGAAACGGCTTCAAGAAAGACGCCATGAAGCTGGCACACGCAGAGTCGCAGACCAACATCCACTAAAACAAGGATTGAAACGCATATTCAAGTTTAGGGCCCCATAGTCCAATGTTGTCGCAGACCAACATCCACTAAAACAAGGATTGAAACAGTGTAATGAGTTACTAACTTCCACCTCAATGAAATGGTCGCAGACCAACATCCACTAAAACAAGGATTGAAACCGAAAGGAAAATAATGCGCATCCGGCAGAGGAGCAGTCGCAGACCAACATCCACTAAAACAAGGATTGAAACATACAAGCTCTTGTATGCCCTGTAATTCTTGATATGGTCGCAGACCAACATCCACTAAAACAAAGATTGAAACGATACAAAAATTCCAGCACCGTTTCCAATATCGAAGAACTGTGGAGTTACGGCATGTAATACTTCAAATGGGTTCACTGACCCTATTAAACTTTAATTTTAAAGGCACAAGATTAGTCAGCCCTACTTATCCCATATCCTCATCAAAAGCCATCACAACACCCCTTAAGTTTGCAGGGTCATACATATCCCCATTTATAATTACCCTCTCCATACCCTGGACATCATGCACATCCTTCTTCATAAATATAGTAGCACCCAGCAAGTACAGTTTAGGAAAAATCCCAAGCATCTCAGGACTTGGCTGTGCAAACCCCGGCGGCGAGCCAGACAGGTCGAACATATCCACCAGTTCCAGTTCCATAGGACCATTACACCTTCCAGTACAAGCGGGAGGCACTTCACCAAAGAACCTGGCAGTATGACAGGAACGGGCATACGACACAGCAATAAATTCAGCATGACCGGCCACAGGCAGTCCCGTCCTAAGCGCAGCCTCAACCGTCCTCAATTCCAGGTCGGTCTCAAGAGCCGTAACACCCATATCCCTGAAAAAACCCAGGGTCCTGCTGTAGTTAAGATTGGTCTGCAAAAAAGCATCCTTCACTTCTTCCGATTCATCCCGCAGCAAATGGTCCACCCACGGACATGCCTCAGACGTATGCACAATACCCCGCCCTGCCACCACAGCACTAAAACCATCCAGCATACCATCCCGCTCCAAAGAGTACAGCACGCCCACATCATTGACCACCAGCCTTACACCACGCGGCAGCCCCCTGATAAAGTCCAGCACCCTGTCATAATGTTTCTGCGGTGTGATGGGCGTGACCACTGCCAGGTCATCCACCTGTGAAGCAATCTCTGCCACCTCCCCAGGACTGGGCAACTTATGGACACAGCACTCGCTTCCAATACCCACATTCAACCCGAACTCTCTTGAGAGCTCAAGAACCAGTCCGATCTTTGCCATATCAGCAATCCGTGTCTCTATCACTTATTTACCTCTAAATAAACTCTAAATATATGAATCATTGATGGGCGTCTTTAAGTACTTGCATCTGTCCTGGTCGCACAGCATCATCCAGAAAGGTATCTCCTCCAGCACCCATGCCTTAATCTCTCCCGGCATTGCACCGTCTTGGACCATGTCAATAGCACGGCGGTAGGTCTGGATTATGGTTCGTATCATCTCAGGGTTCATGCACCTGCCAACTACTTTCAGGGCAGAGACTCCGGCATCCATCAAATCCCCTATACTGCACAGCGAGCAGTCCGTCCCAGCATCCAGGATATTATGCAGCCTGCCGTCCTCTGATACCCTGTAATTCGCCCTGCACGGCAGTCCCAGACTGATACTTTCATCAGCATTATGGATCAGGTGGCAGGTGCCGTTAATATTGGAACACCCGAACTGCCCGAACAATTCAAGCTCAATTCCCAGGCCAGATAGCTGGCGTATCTCGTCTATGGTTATCTTGAACGGGAGGACTACTTTGGCGACCCCCATGCCCTTAAGCATCTCTAACTGCCCCCTGTTGAAATTATTAAGCAGCACACTGGCATGTATAGGAATTCCCAGGTCCATTTCCTGCACCAATGCCAGGGCACCGAACTCGCCCACGATCAGTGCATCCACCCCGGCATCCACGCCCCGCATCACGTGCTCTATATACATCTCCTCAAGTGTATCAGCCATAAATGGGGTATTGACAGTATAATCCACAAGCACGCCCCTGTCATGGGCATACGTTACAATATCCACTAACTCGGCCTGGTCTTTTGCGTTGCAGCTCCTGCCCCTGCCTGAGAGGTTCAGGTTCACAAGTCCAGGTGTCTCCAGGCCCAGGTAAATCTCATCAGCACCTGCTTCTATTACATTAACAGCCGTGGCCGTGGATTCGGCAGGAGCCATAAGGTTCATCTTATTTTGGAAGCCCATAGATCATAATTCCTTAAGGGCCTGTGCAAGCATAGGCGCAACCGTGACCCTGCTAACTGCTCTTTCAATGGTATCGGTGGCGATCAGGTCCTTTACGCCGGAATGATATAGTTTGTTTACGGCACTGCCAGCCAGTACCGGGTGGATGCAGGCAACATATACATCGAGCGCACCCTGTTCCCTGAGCATACGCACCGCCTCTGCCATAGTACCGCCTGTGGATATTATATCATCCAGTATCACCACATCCCTGCCCCTGGCATCAAGGTTCTTTGGGCTTACTTCCACAGTGTCGCCACTTATCCGTTTCTTTTCCAGGTGATCATATTCGATCCCCATCTCCTTTGCAGCCGAAGCTGCCAGTTCTTTTGCACCTTTATCGGGAGCTAATATCACTGGATTGTGCAGATACATAGCACTGACAAATCGCCCCATCAAGGGTGCGGCATTGACATTAACGGAATTGCACCTGAAGTAGTTGAGTATAGAATCCTCGTGTATATTCACAGTGATCACATTATCGGCTTCAATGGTCCGGGCTACGGCCCTGGCACTGAGAGCTTCGCCCTGGTTGAATATCTTGTCCTGCCTGGCATAGCCCATATAGGGGATCACAACATGTATGCGATCGGCAGAACTACATGCATCAATAAGCTGCAGCAGTACTATTAGATCCGAATCGGTTGTTGTGCTCTGGACTATAACAGCTTCCGGGCCGATGTCGTCTATGATGCGGATATACTTTTCGTCATCCGGGAATGTCTTGAACTTACACAGCGCAAGTTCGCAATTCAGTTCTGCTGCCACTCTGCTTGCTAAAAGTTGAGATGCGGGTCCTCCGATTATTTTCAAAGTCAAATCCCTCAAATAATCATTCTGGGCATGTAGTATATTCTAATATAACATAAAATAACGTTTTTATGGTTAAATAACACTAACAAAAAACTTACACATCCTCTCTCTCGTTGATACCCCTGGACTTAGCTAAGTGGAAATCCGTGGTTCGTGACATATATGGCTGAAAACAGCTCTATATTCTATTTTCCCCACACCATGCTAAAAAGAAATACCTGATACATTACTTCAAATAACTATGGAAGAATTTATCATAGAATACATTCGCAACATTAACTAAAAAATGGGGAACAAATCATAACTGCAATAAAAGTACCGCCGGAAAAAGAACCAGATTTCCTGATACCCGGCATCAAGAAGAACGTATTCGTCCTTGGCCTGGTCAGCCTGTTCACAGACATTGCCAGCGAGATGCTCTACCCCATAGTCCCCCTCTTCCTAACCCTGGTACTGGGTGCACCCATGGCACTGGTCGGGCTTATCGAAGGAGCCGCCGAAAGTACAGCCAGTATCCTGAAAGTGATATCCGGCTGGTATTCGGATAAGACCACAAAGCGCAAACCATTCGTAGTCGCCGGATACAGCATCTCAGCCATCTCAAAACCCCTTATGGCACTGGCATACGGCTGGCCCCTCGTCCTGGTCTCCAGGCTCATGGACCGGACAGGCAAAGGACTGCGCACCCCGGCCAGGGATGCATTGATAGCAGATTCCTCTGATGCCGCACACAGGGGCCGGTCATTCGGACTGCACAGGTCAATGGATACCATAGGTGCAGTTGCAGGCCCTCTCATCGCACTTGGGATACTCTACCTATCAGGCGAGAACTACCGGCTGGTATTCCTTGCAGCTTTCATACCCGGACTGCTCAGCATCCTGCTGGTCACCTTTTTTGTATCAGAACGCAAGCGTCCGGTAACTGAACGGATATCGTTCAAGGTATCTGATTTTGGCAGGGACTATAAAGTATTCCTTTTAATAACAGCTATTTTCGCACTTGGTAACTCAAGCAATGTGTTTTTGATCCTGCGGGCAGAAAATCTTGGTTTTTCCTTCTACATGGTAATATTAAGTTATGTCCTGTTCAACATTGTATCTTCACTGGGCGCATTTCCGCTAGGCACACTTTCAGACCGATTGGGGCGGCGGAATATAATGAGTGCCGGTTTTATAGTATTCGGGATTGTGTACTTTGGATTTGCATGGGTACACCAAAGTATCTACATATGGCTGCTTTTCATAATCTATGGTCTGTACGAAGCACTTACAGAAGGCATTGGAAAAGCCTATGTTGTGGATTTAGTCCCACCAGAAAAAAGAGCAACTGCCCTGGGGATATACCATGCCGCTTCAGGGTTCATGATGCTCTTCGCCAGTATCACTGCCGGTCTCCTGTGGGATATTCTCGGCCCGTCTGCTCCATTTATCTACGGCGGTGCAGCAGCGACTTTGTCTTCCCTGTTGCTTGTCGTGCTTATGCCGGGTGATCACAGGTCGTCGCAGGTCGCCTGGGTAGATTTATAGATGTACAAACAAATTGTTTATTAAATAATAAATTATTTATTAATTAACAAGGGGCTGGTTGCAGTGCGGTTCATAAGATTTCGTAGATATGAAGTGGCTAAAAGATACACCAGGATAGTGGATACTCTCCTGAACTATGAGTTCGACCACATTGTAAACCAGTTAGGACTCAAGCCGCTTCAGTCTATACGCTCAAGGATGAAGGCACAGAGATATAAAGGGGAATTGAGTGGACCTGAAAGGGCACGCTGCGTCCTTGAAGAACTTGGACCCACCTATGTAAAACTGGGACAGATATTGAGCATGAGACCTGACCTGATCCCAATCGAGTACACAAAGGAATTTGAAAAATTACAGGATACTGTTGCTCCATTTGATTTTACTGATGTAGAAAATATGATACGACAAGACCTGGGCGCATCCATTGAAGACCTGTTCATGTCCTTTGATACCCAGCCCATTGCCGCTGCGTCCATTGGTCAGGTACACAGGGCCCGGCTCCATGATAATACCGATGTTATTGTGAAAGTCCAGCGTCCGGATATTAAAAAAGTTATTGATGGTGATCTTGATCTCATGTACAGTTTTGCAGGGTTTGTCGAGGAACATGTACAAAATGCAAAATTGTACCGGCCGACACAACTGGTCGATGAGTTCTCAAGGTCGATCCTCAGGGAACTGGATTACAATCTGGAAGCGCAAAACACAGAACGCTTCTTTCATAATTTCAGGGACGACCCTCACGTCTATATCCCGAAAGTATATTGGGACCGTACAGGCGAGCATGTGTTGACACTTGAGTATATCAAAGGCGTCAAGGCAACCGATTTTGATGCTATTGATGCCATGGGGTATGATAGGGAAAGTATTGCCAATACAGGTGCAAAGGCATTCTTAAAACAGGTATTCGAAGACGGGTTATTTCATGCTGACATCCATCCGGGTAACGTGCTAATAATGGAAGATGGACGCATTGCATTACTTGATTTCGGAATGGTCGGGCATATCACAGATGATATCAAGAATGCGCTTGTAGATGTGCTTATTGCAATGACCGAGTATGATATTGACCGGTTTATCGAGATCAGTTATGACTTTGGTATTACATCAGAAAATGTAAATATACCTGCATTGAAACTGGACCTGCTTGACCTGCTTGATAAATATTACGGCAGGTCACTGAAACAGCTCGACTGCGGTGTAGCAATAGGTGAAATAATGGCACTTTTACGGCGACATCAGGCAATGGTGCCTTCAAACATTGCCCTGCTTTCAAAGGGGCTTATAACCATCGGGGGGTTCGGGATGCAGATGGTGCCGGATTTCAATATCAGTGTACTTATTGAACCTTATGCTAAAAGGCTGATAAAAAAACGCATGCGTCCCGACATTATTTTTAAAAATACCGTGAAAGATGCTTCAAACGTGATGCGTTATATGCACAAGATGCCGAGACAGATCTCGCATATCCTCGATTACGCAGAAAAAGGGTACATAACTATACAATTTGAGCATCATGGGCTGAACAGGATAATTACCGGATTGGATGTGGGCAGTAACCGGTTGTCGTTCAGCATGATCCTGTCGGCTTTAATAATAGGCTCGGCACTTATTATCCACACAGGCATAGAACCCCATATATGGGGAATACCTGCGCTTGGTCTCATTGGTTTTTTGGTTACCGGTATATTAGGGATGGGGCTTGTAATATACATTCTCAGGACAGGACATATCTGATTACCATACGACCTGTTAAAGTTCTTTTTTCATGATCAGCGCATCCTCGCCGTCAGTGTAGTATCCCCGCTCCACCCATGCAGGTACAAATCCTCGTTTCATATAGAAATGCTGGGCAGGGATATTGCTTATCCTGACCTCCAGGGTGGCCTCATCTGACCCATTGCTTTTTAGGGTTTCACATATCTTATCCATTAACTGCGTACCTACCCCCATACTCCTGTACTCTTCCTTCACAGCCAGGGTAAAAACCCTGCCCCTTATCGGAATTGAAATGAACCCAACCACATATCCGACCGTTTCCCCATCTATTATGGCCACATAGAATCCGTCTGGCACACTTTCATACAATTCCATGTAAACATAAGGGTCATGTTCACTGAAAACCTGCCGTTCTATTTCAATAACATCGTTGAAATCCTCTGGTTTGAATGGCCTGATAATTAACAAATGTGACACCAATTAATTATTGCAGGTTTAAGAGGTCAATTAGTTCCAGTCCTTCTCCACCCAGTGCAGAAAGCCGGTTTGTTATTTCATCAACACTAATAAAAATCTCATTCCGGGTTCCATCTTTAATAATTTCCTTAATGATAATTTCTTCTTTTGTGAACCCATTATTTAATATTTCAGAAACTATCTCCCCATACTGGGAAGTAATGATCTTAATAGAATCGAAAATTTCGTTACTTGCAATGGCATCCTTTTCATCGATCTCTATGGATGTAAGGGTCTTTGAAGCTATGTTTGCCTCATTATCAACATATTCCTTTATGACCCGGATAAGTTCTCCCAGCTTATAGAAATCAACCTGCGGCAACAGGTCTTCACTGGATGTAATATCGGTTACCACCTCATCAATATAAATGATACTGGCATGCCTTATATCATCAGTAACCTTGACATTGACCCTTTTTGTACCCTTTTTATTTTCCAGGTCTAGCTGGAAATCATCATTATTATAGATTCTTTTAATGATATAATCAGAAATGTCCAGTTTCTTGATCCTGTCTTCTTTATGGATCAGGCCGCCCTTTGACCAAATCGGGATAGATATATCATTAATGAATTTCTTTGTCTGCAATGTAACTTCATTGTAGGTAACATCATAATTATATGAGAGACCGTTTATGTCTATCTTAATACTCCCATTCACATTTTCATTTCTGGCAGTGATAAGCTGTGTTTTATTCACATTATAAACCCTGGACCACAAGAACGGTTCAAGCTCTGTGCGTATTTGCTCTGCCATCTGGTCAACTTCATCCTTCGAGCAGGAAGTGAGGTCATCCAGGACGATCTGCATCTGTTCCTTTTGCTTTTTAATACAACCCATACTAAATTCTTTGATTGTACTCCCGCACTTCTTAACAAGTTCGAATGGATATTTTTTAAACAGATTCTCCTGGGAATCATTGAGTTCATTGCTAAATTTAGTCAATATCGATGACTCTTTTTCAAACCTTTCCTCTTCTTTTTTCATCTGGCTGTTTAACTCAATGGCCTTGTTTTCAATTGGGAGTATTTTCTCGATGAGATTAAGGAAATTGTTCAGGTCATCTATGAAGTTTTTTTGTATAGGCATCTCTTTAGAATTTTGGAAAACAAATGTCATAGAAACCGAACTCTATAATTTATGTAACTCTAATAGTTTAAAAACATTCCTTATTCAATAGTGGTTATTGATGCGGGAATATTCTTGTTTTCAATTTCATTTTCACAAATTCCACTGGTTATATATACATTTAGTTTAATTTTATACTAAAAATCTAAAAACTCTTCAACTAATGCTTGAAATATAACCATGAAAGTGATCATACCTGCTGCCGGTACTGGAACACGCCTTTTCCCCCATACCCATACCAAGCCAAAGCCTATGGTATACATTGCCGGCAAGCCCATTATCGGCCATATCCTGGACCGGATGGTCGATCTTGAACCTGAAGAGGTCATACTGATTGTCGGGTACAGGAAAGAACAGTTGATATCGTATGTGGATGAGCATTATAGTGATACATTCAACATACGGTATATTGACCAGAATGAAAGACAAGGGCTTGGGCACTCCATATACTTGAGCAGAAAAGCAGTGGATGATTCGGATATCATGATCGCCTTGGGAGATATGATATTCAAAGCCGGGTACCTGGATTTCTATAAACAGCATAAGAATAACGGGCATTGTTCGGGTTCTATCGGTGTAAGGGAAGTTGACGAACCGGAAAAATACGGTATTGTCGAACTGGAAGCTGAATCATCGTGTATTAAACACCTGGAGGAAAAACCCTTACGTCCGGTATCGAACCTGGGTATTGCAGGTGTGTATTTTATCCAGGATACATCGATGTTATTCAATGTACTGGACTGGATGCTTGACAATAACATCCGGACGCGGGGAGAGTACCAGTTGACAGATGCATTGCAGGAGATGATCAAGCGCGGTAGCAGGTTAAAGACATTTACCGTGTCAAGCTGGTATGATTGCGGTCATGCCGGGTCCCTGCTTGAAACAAACCAGGTATTGCTGGACGAGAAGGAAAATTCAAATGGCACTTATGATATCGTTGATTCGGTTATTATTCATCCGGTGGCTATCGGGAATAATGTCAGGGTAGTGAATTCGGTTGTAGGGCCTTATGCTTCCATTGCAAGTGATACGATTATTGAAAATTCCATTATATCAAACAGTGTTATCGGGTCCAGAACGCATATCTCAAAGGTAAACCTGCAATCTTCCATTATTGGTGATGATACCAACCTTGTGGGGAAACATAATTCACTCAATATTGGTGATTCGTCCTCAATTGAGTTTTAGAAGTTTCGTAATAACCTACTGGACATAGTAACATAATATACATGATAAATGCTGTTGGCACTACTCATATATTATCATTGATTTTCATGATAAACCATATAAATAAATCCAAACTGTTAAGGTATAGCTGATCATGATACCAATGTTGAGTTTTTTATTAACTTGATAGGATGAAAAATATGGAAGAGAAAACATATTCGGAAAAACTATGTGGATATTGTAAAGGAACCGGAAAAGTTGAAGGAGAAGAATGCCCTGCCTGTCATGGAAAAACAACTTTTATGGTAAAAGAACCATTTAAAAATTGCCAGTTCTGTAAGGGAAATGGCTGGACGCATAAGGGTCAACCCTGCCGAACCTGCAAAGGATCCGGATGGTTGGGAGTCAAGAAAGAGCTAATTGTAGCATAATATATTATTCACATTTAATATTCTAATTTTAATTAGAATATTGAAATCACTTAATATGTGGCAGATGCCACATTATTTTTTTTTGATTATTCAGCTCATCTGAATACCACTACTTCCGATTAAAAATTTTTGAAACCTCATAGCAAAAACCATATGCATTTTTTAAGATAATATTAGAATATAATAAAAATCGAATGGAGATGCTTTTCATCCGCCTGGCAGAAATATAGCAGTTTAGTAGATTGATCAATTTCAATATATAAGGATGTTAAACGGAGTTAGTGGTAAATCTTTCCTTCGTGATTAAGTATGGCATGAAGTCTGAATATAGTTAAACATATAAAGTATCCAGCATCTATAAAGTCAAACCCTAGTGTCAGGAGCATTAATTCTTGAGCAAGAAAAAACCAGCAAAAAAAGGATTCTGGGAAAAAGCAAAAGAATCAGCATCCCAGCAGCAGGCAGTGGCCAAGCATAAAAAAGCCGCAAAAACAAAGCCGCTGGACAAGGCATCCGAGTCCAAACCATCCGAGTCCAAACCAGTCACACCAGTTGAAAAAACACCTGAAGAAAAGAAGAAAAACTATAAAGATGGAATCATCAAGACCATAGTTCCTGCTTTAATAGGAACGGCAGCAGGATTTTTTTGTTTATTCCAGCTGGGGTCAGGTACTGAATTCCCTTGGCTTTCAGTTATGCTTTTTGTGATTATTTTCTCTTATTACGCACAGCGTTTGGTATACCCTGTAATTGGCATAGATCTAAAGGAATTCGGGAAAAAAGACTGGTTCTATGTGGAGTTCATTACCATCGACTTCTGGCTGGTAGTGTGGACCCTACTGTTAAACCCACTTTGATAGGTTTTTAAGGTGAATACACTGTGAGGATCGCCATAGTTAACAAGGACAGGTGCCAGTTCAAGAAGTGCAGCCAGGAGTGTATCAAGTTTTGCCCAAGGGTACGTACCGGGGATGAAACCGTGGTGCTGGGGGAGGACGGAAAAGCCGTCATTTCCGAAGAACTCTGTGTGGGCTGTGGTATTTGTATCAAAAAGTGTCCTTTTGGTGCCATAATGATCATTGGGTTGCCTGAAGAACTTGATGACCCGGTGCACAGGTACGGCCAAAACGGGTTCGCCCTGTACGGGCTGCCTACTCCGGTAGAAGGTAAGGTCACCGGTATACTGGGCCCTAATGGGGTGGGCAAGTCCACTGCCATAAATATCCTGAGCGGGAACATGATACCAAACCTGGGCGGCACCAGTACTACCTGGGAAAAAGTACTTGAGATATACTCCGGTACCGGTATGTACGACTACATGAAAGCCCTTATGGAAGGCAACGTAAAGGTTTCACAGAAACCCCAGTATGTGGACAATATCCCAAAGATAGCTAAAGGAAAGGTTTCGAAGTTGCTGGAGGGCACTGATGAGAAGGGGATACTGGATGATATTGTACTAAAGCTGGAGCTGGGCCATATCCAGGATCGGAACATCAGTGACCTGTCAGGCGGAGAACTCCAGCGAGTGGCACTGGCTGCCTGCGTATGCCGTGATGCTAATTTCTATTTTATTGATGAGGTCAGCCCATACCTTGATATTTACCAGCGCATCAATGCTGCCAGGATCATACAGGAACTGGCTGACACGAGCGCTGTGATGGTTGTAGAGCATGACCTGGCACTGCTTGACTTGCTGGCTGATACTGTCCATATCGTTTATGGTGTGCCTGGAGGGTATGGGGTCGTTACCCACCCCAAGAGTGTCAGGGTGGGCATCAACGAGTACTTGAAAGGGTTTTTGCCTGAAGAGAACATTCGGCTCAGGACCGAGGCTATTGAGTTCGAAGAGCATCCTCCCAGGGAGCAGAAGGATATTCCCACTCTGATGGAATTCCAGCAGTTCACAAAGAAATACGGCGAGGATGGGTTTGAACTGGTAGTCGGCAGTGATACCCTTGGCAATGAGATAAAACAGGGAGAGGTCATCGGTATCGTGGGACCTAATGGAATAGGCAAGTCCACATTCGTTAACATGCTGGCAGGCGTGGAAACACCCACAACCGGCAGTCTTGAAACCGACCTTACTATCGCATACAAGCCCCAGTACCTGGAAGGGGATTACCCCTTAAAGGTGCGAGATTTCCTGCGCAGTATCAATTCCAGGTTCGACAGTAGTTATTACCAGACAGGGATTATCAAGCCAATGCAACTGGAAGAGTTAATGGATCGGATGCTGCCCGAACTCTCGGGAGGTGAATTGCAGCGTGTGGCAATAGTGGCATGCCTGGGTAAGACCGCAGATATGTATATTTTTGATGAGCCAAGTGCGCACCTGGATGTGGAACAAAGGGCAAGGGCCACAAAAGTGATACGCAGGTTCGCAGAGAATAATAACGTTACTGCCATGGTGGTTGACCATGATATCTATATGATCGACATGATATCCGAACGTCTTATAGTGTTCAATGGCGAACCGGCAGTATATGGAGAGGTACACGGACCATTTGCAATGCGCCAGGGCATGAATATGTTTTTAAAAAACCTCAATATTACCTTCAGACGTGATGAGGAAACCCGCAGGCCAAGGGTGAACAAACACCGCTCCAAACTTGACAGGGAGCAAAAATCAAAGGGTGAATATTATTATTCACAGGGTTAGGGCAAAGGGGACCCTATATTCAGCATTTGACAGATTCCATACTTATTTTAATTAAAATAAAGTGCGGGGGAAGGGATTCGAACCCTTGAACTCCTGCGAGAATAGATCTTGAGTCTATCACCTTTGGCCTGGCTTGGTTACCCCCGCATAAGGGAATGGTTATCTGTCCTGAAGCGTTTCAACCTCTTCAACTAACCTGCGGCCTGCCGCTATCTCATCGATACTATGGATTACGGCACCCAGTTCCTCGATGACCTCTTTAATCAGTTCATAATCCAGATCATCACCTTCAATAGTGATCTTAACATTCTCGGTTTGCTGGTCCACTTCATAAAGGCTGAGATTTACGCCGCTTATGTCTTCAAGTTCACTTAATGCCCTGGCATACTCCAGCGTTAAAGGATAGTGCGGTTTCAATACATCTAAAACCAATCGTCTAATTCCGGCCACTTGTTTCCATCCATCCTGATAGTACAATATCCAATGAGGACAATAACTTATAACTCTTACGACATATTTTCTTATCAGCAACTTGGAATGCCAGGTAAAATCTGGGGCATTGTCTTAATGTATATGTACAGTTGGTCCTTATTGTAGTAGAAAAAGATATATTAGATAAAATTATATTTTATATTATGAGCCAGAATATCAAAGTCAATGACAAAGATAAGCACCTTTTTGATATGTTACAGGCCGAGTTTACTCTCAAGGCCGGTAAAAAAATCACTCAGCAGGAACTGTTCTCAAGGATAATAGAGTTCATGGGGTCAAAAAAAGATAATTTCTTTGGTAAGCTGCTGGCACTACCTCTTCCAGAAAAAGATATCAAGAAGATAAAGTCTCTTCAGACCGATTGGGGTGTTAAAACAGAAGAGTCAGATATCGACATTACAATATACGGGGCATGAGATGAGTATTTTTATAGATACAGGCATCTTTATTGCATACGTTAACAGGAAGGATGAGCATCATAGTGCCGCCACGGGCCTGCTTGAAAGCATAATGAAAAACAAGTATGGTGCAGCATTTACCTCTGACTTTGTTTTGAACGAATTGATGACTTTTATACTTTACAAGACAGGCGATGTAAAAAAAGCCGGACAGGCAAGGGACATCATACTTGGGAATGAAAAGAAGGATATCCCGAGGTTCATTAATATGCTTTTCATTGACCAGGAGATTCTTGAAAAAGGGTGGATTACTTTCGCAAGATACGCAGATAAGAAGTTGAGTTTTACTGACTGCTCAATAATCGAATTGATGAAAAATAAGGGCATAGACCACCTGGCCAGTTTTGATGGTGGATTTGATGGAATAGTGTCAAGAATAAGGTACTGATACTGCCATTGAGCATAACATAAAACATTGCAGCATAAATAAACACCAAACAAAATTGATTTCTGCTTTTCATCTGTGTAATCTGTTCATTCGATTCTGCCACAGAGGACACAGAGAACACAGAGTATTTACCCTCGGTGTCCTCTGTGCGCTCTGTGGCAATTATTTTCATCAGATTCTCAATCTTTTTTCGGGATATCCTCACCCCTGACCACTCACAGCATCTTCATCATCCGGTTCATGGTCTTGCGCATGGAACGCAGCCCCTCTTCATCCTCGGCCGCGCCTTCGGCCAGCCGGTCCTGAGACCAGAAGGTCCCACCCAGGTTGGCACCGAACGAACCGCCGCCGACCGGAATCATCTCGCTGATGATATAGAAGTGGTGGATGGACTGCAGGGCTATCTCCTGGCCGCCCACACGGTCGCCGCCCACTGCCAGGACCGCACCCACTTTGTTGCGCAGGATGTGGGGGTCCTTAGCCACCACGGCACGGCAGCGGTCCAGCATGGTCTTGGTCTGGGCGCTCAGGTTGCCCTGGTACACGGGGGTGCCGATGATGATGCCGTCCGCCCATTCCAGGCCGTCGTAGAAGTCGGGCATGTCGTCCTTGTGGATGCAGCCGCTGCGCTCACGGATGCAATAGTATTCTTAAATTATCAGAAAAATATTCCGATACTGTATAAGCACAGTATTCAGATAAATAAATACATCCTACTAAAATTTTGGACACCACCTATAAATTCAGGAGGTATAATAATTTCAATCGATAGATTCATAACATTGCTCCCATATTAATATTTATAATATTATAGGATTGTGAAGAATTAGTATGAACAAAGAATTCACGATAGTCATCGAGCAAGATGAAGATGGTATTTATGTAGCATCTGTACCAGAACTTGAAGGATGTCATACACAGGCAGAAAATCTAGATGTATTAAACGAAAGGATTAAAGAAGCGATAGAACTCTATTTAGAAGTTGAATCGGACTTCATTAATGAAACACCATTAGAATTCATTGGCATCCAGAAAGTCAAGGTTGCTGTTTAAATGGATAAAATCACTCCACTTCCTGTTAAAAAAGTTATCAAGTCACTTGAAAAAATAGGTTTTCAGCAGATTAGACAAAAAGGAAGTCATCTATTTCTGCGGCATATTGATGGGCGGACTACAATTATCACTGTTCATCCAGGTGAGGATATTGGAAAAGGAATGGTAAGGAAAATAATAAAAGATGCTAAAATAACCAGAGAGGAATGGCTTAAGCTGGTTTGAAGAATTAAAAAAATAATTTGGCGACAATCTCTTTACTAAATCTACTATTACACACCCTGCACCCATCAAACCCATCTGACACCTTGGTCGTACATTGGATTGTATTCCAAGCCACACCTATGCTTTTCATTGACCAGATAATTCTTGAAAGAGGGTGGATTACTTTCGCAAGATACGCAGATAAGAAGCTGAGTTTTACTGACTGATCCTCAACCTTTTTTCGGTATATCTTCACCCCTGAGCACTCCCAGTGTCTTAATCATCCGGTTCATGGTCTTGCGCATGGAACGCAGCCCCTCTTCATCCTCGGCTGCACCCTCGGCCATCCGGTCCTGTGACCAGAAGGTCCCGCCCAGATTGGCACCGAACGAACCACCGCCGACCGGTATCATCTCGCTGATGATATAGAAGTGGTGGATGGACTGCAGTGCTATCTCCTGGCCGCCCACACGGTCGCCGCCTACTGCCAGGGCTGCACCCACTTTGTTGCGCAGTATGTCGGGGTCCTTTGCCACCATGGCCCGGCAGCGGTCCAGCATGGTCTTGGTCTGGGCGCTCAGGTTGCCCTGGTACACAGGGGTGCCGATGATGATACCGTCCGCCCATTCCAGGCCGTCGTAGAACTCGGGCATGTCGTCCTTGTGGATGCAGCCGCTACGCTCGCGGATGCAGTAGTCGCAATGGATGCAGAAGTTGAGGTGTTTGCCACGCGCGGGGAAATACCTTGTTTCTGCACCGTATTTTTCCTCAAGGTATTTGAGGGCTTCATTTACAATATAATCTGTTGAGCCCTTCCTGGGGCTTCCTGAGACTCCGAAGATCTTTATCATGGTATGACTCCCTGAAATTTGTATGTTTATTTATCGGTATAATGGTTTATAGGTATTGATTGTGGGATGCTTTCTGAAATTGTTCAGGAAAGTTTATGTTTGGGTGAGTTTCTTGATAAAGTTAGGAAAAAATATGAAAATCTATACTGACGGACAAGATGGAAAATCGGGTGGCAGGTATTATATACAGGCCTACGGTACTTAAGTCCGAGGTATAGTGACGGGGCGATCTGATAATCTAAAATCAACCGCACCCCACTAAAAAAACTCACAAATCAGGCGCAAGTACACGAAAATAATAGGAGCGAGAGAACCGCGTCATCAAGTTGTATTCAACATTCAGGTGGGTGATTCATAAATAAAGTTAGTATTTGCTATGCTATGTAAGTACTATAAGTGATATAACACCTATAATAGTTATAGGTAATTAACAATGTCTGCTACAACAATAGCTGTATCTTCGGAAACAAAAGAAATATTACGTCAATTTGGGGAAAAGGGTGAGAGCTATAACAATATAATCAGGAAGCTCATCAAAGAAGCCGGCTGGAAAAGGTTGGACAACCGATGGAACAAAATACTTGAAAATGATGAGTTCATTTCGCTGGACGAACTCTAATGTATTCTGTAATCGTTTCCCGTACTTTCCAAAAGCAATTTCACTCCCTGCAAAAACAATTACAAAAAAGGATTAGAAGTGCGTTGAAAGAGTTGGAAATAAACCCAAACCAACCAAGATCAGGTGCAGATATAAAACCACTGACAAACACCAGACCACAAAAGCACAGGCTAAGAGTGGGAGATTACCGCATCATTTACATGATCAAAGAGAACACTGTGTATGTAATCGAAGTTTTCAGGCGAAGCAGGGGATATTGAGTGACGGGCGTGTGTGTTATAGAATAAAAACCCATAGGTAAAACGCATCATCAAGTCGTATTCAAGTCAGGGGTTCGTGACTCCCCTACCAGTCAGGACCACCAGCACACCCAGTTCCTCCAAATAACGAACCTCACCCAGCATTTTCATCATTTCCACAGCATCCACGGGCCTGACCCCCCTGGCAGTGCCCTCGATACTGTACACCCCGGCCTTGCATGGAGATATTGTGGAGAAGTTGGGGGGATACGTGTTGCTCTTGTGCAAGGGAAGAAGGGTGGCAAGGTTGATTTGGTTGTTGAAGAGATGGATGCAAAACAAGTCAGGTTGTTCTCTTTTCTGGATTTGGGGGAATTTATGTAAAAGTAGGAAAATCGATAGTAAAAGATTTTATGTTTTGATGGGTCATACATTGATTGGGTTGTTTGATAGTGTTTTTTACTACATCTTTGAAAGTCATTAATAATCACTTGGTCTTATAAAGTTAATAGTTTTCTCAATAATTTAATGTTACAACTGCCCCATTATCGTATACACCTGCAGGACGGCCCGCAGTCGGGATGATGATAAATGGAGCGTATATGGTAAGGAGTATTCACATGAGCATATGGTGGAATGTATGCAGTCCTGGAAAGCGGTTGGGAAAAATACATGGGGGCGCTGCATGGGGTGGATATTATTTCCATATCCAATTAAACATCACACAATGAGTTGAAAGAAATGGTTGAAAATGGGTTAGTTACAATAATTGGATGAAAAAGGGTAAAATACGGTAGCATTAAATAAATCGTGACTTTGTGGAAGAACCGTTATGTGGCAGGAAGATTTAAACAATTTTACTACATTACCCAATATAACTATCAGTAGTGGACATAAATGATGAAATACCTTATTTGGTCACGTAATTTAGTACACGACCCAAAATACATAATCAAAGGTAACGATTAAAATAACGATACACTGAAGAAAAATCAAGAATATTTAAATCAAGTCTGGTAACGATATATCAGTTAACAAAAAAGAGAGATGAATAAATATTAAATTAAAAAGGTGGTATAAATAATGAATATTCTTGTTACAGGCGGCGCAGGTTTCATCGGCTCGCACATTGCCGGATATTTCGCATCTGCCGGGCACAATGTGACCATTCTTGACAACCTCTCGACAGGCTACTCACGCAACATCCCAAAGAGCAACAACATCACTTTCATCGAGGGTGATATCTGCGCCCAGGCTACAGTTACCAAAGCCGCGAAGGGTGCAGATTATGTGTTTCACCATGCTGCGCTTGTCTCTGTACCGCTTAGCTGCCAGAAGCCTGCGGATGCATTTAACATCAACACCCTGGGCACGCTGAATGTACTGCAAGCTTCCCTTGATGCGAGTGTTATTAAGGTGATCATTGCCTCATCCGCTGCAGTCTACGGAAACAATCCAATCCTCCCTAAACGCGAGGATATGCTTCCAGAGCCTGCTTCACCGTATGCCATATCAAAGCTTGATTGCGAGTACCTGGCGCACATGTTCTACATTAACCACGGCCTTCGCACCACATGCCTGCGCTATTTCAATGTTTATGGTCCGCGCCAGGATCCTAACTCGACGTATGCGGCGGCCATCCCGATATTCCTTTCCCGCGCCTGGGCAGGTGAAGACCTTTTGATATACGGTGATGGCGGGCAAACGCGTGACTTTGTGCATGTGCTGGATGTTGTGCGCGCAAATGTGGCTGCTATGGAACATGGGGATGGCGGGGTGTTCAATGTAGCTACTGGTGCTAGTGTTACAATCCGGGAGCTTGCTGAGATGATCGTGAATACTACCGGGACCGGGGTGGGTATTGTGCATGAGGATAAGAGGGTAGGGGATGTGCGGGATTCGAGGGCTGATGTGGAGAAGATCGCGGGGTGGTGGAGAAGTGAGATCGAACTTGCAGAGGGGTTGAAATAAATAGTGGTGATGAGGTTACAGTGTTTTACCTCTGTGAATCCACCCACCAATCCTTTTTGTAATGTAAATCAAAACTGGCATCATGATCAGTGAAAAAATAAGACCTGCAGTGTCTGCCACAAGGTCAGCCTTAGATGCTGACCTACCCAGCACATAGGACTGATGCATCTCATCAGTTATTGCATATAATACACCTATTAATAAAACTAATATTACAGTATATTTTCGTAAAATAGGATTTCCTGAAAAATGCATTGTCAGGTAAAGCACAATACCAAATCCTGTGTATAAAATAAAATGCATTGATTTGTCATAGTTTGAATAGGCAAATACCGAAATTTCCGTGATAATACCTAACCCAAAACGTTCGAAAATGGAAAAAAATTTCAACATGTACTGTTTATCAATAAAACCCATATGTATGGATATATCACTAAGTGATGAGAGATAAAAGATAAATACAGCATATATAATGCTTAATAACAGGAAAAATTCAAAAATATTTATAAGCCGCACATCTCTTGCCATCGATATAAATACATTATTAGTAGGTTAAAACATTTTGCAATATTTGAAGGATATTTTTTTCAACAAACATTTGCCATATCATATGACATAATACCCGGCAGTCAGGATTAAGGTTATAAGTCCCAGAGATATGCAAAAAATGGAAAAATCCACTTTGTCTGCAAATTTCAATAAAAAATCCATCATGATATATCCGACTAACAGTGATGATACCAACATTGCCAGCCCATGAACGGGATCAAATTTGAGGATCGTACCAGCATCCAGGGCAACTGCACCCAGCACAACTGGAACACTTATCAAAAATGAGATTACCAGTGCTGTCTTTTGTTCAACATTTCGAAGAAGTAATGTGGTCATGGTCACACCCGAGCGGGAAATGCCTGGTAGAATGGCAAACCCCTGTACCAGTCCAAGTATTATCATATCAGGAAGGGTAACTGAATCAATTGTTTTATGTCCTGATTGTTTATTCAGGCCCAGGATGATTCCGGTAAGGATTAGCATTACACCTATCAAGACCGTGGCGGCAGTACCACCTGAAAAGGTGCTTTTTAATATAAAATACAGCGGCAGGCCGGTAAGTCCTGTACATGCGGTACTGACCACTATGATCCTGGTAAGTTCACGGTCGGAGCCGGATAATATTGATATAAACTCATCCTTGAATTTTATTATTACTGCAAGGGATGTGCCCACATGCAGGAATATGGCTACTGATATTGCTTCATCTACATTCATTTTCAGGGCGTTGAGCAGGATTAGCATGGACTGCCCTTCGCTGCTTATGGGCAGCCATTCAAAGATGCCCTGGACGATTCCTAATATTATTGCCTGGATGATGTCCATTTGTTACCTGCTGTTTTCATTTTATTCTGCTAACTTAATTAATAGTTATATTATATGGGATGTATTGATAAGGATTGCTGATTTTTTTTTCTATTTCTGGAATTTTCAGGCAAAATTATGATTAAAACTTTACTGGTAAAGCGTCGGAAAATCTCTATTATATGAATGCAGGGGGGTGTTTATATTTCTATTAAAGCATGTCGCATAAATAATATGGATACATGAGCATTATAAGTATTACAATTATAATAATTTTCGAAGTTTTCGGAAAAATTTAAGTACTTGATAATTAATTAATTCATTAATATATAATTAAAGGTGGTATAAAAATGCAATTTAAAATGGTTGAATGTGATTACTGCCACAAGGAAATGGTTATTCTTGAGGAGTTTGTTAGACAACCGATGTTCTGTACGTTAGGTTGTATGGATAAAAGTGAAAATGAAGAGTAGGGTAATTATAGGAGGTTATGAGGTATGTTAAATTTACGAAATAATATAATAATGAAAGGTGCAATATTAACAATATTTTTATTGATCACTGGTGTTTTTGTTGCAGTTGCTACAGTAAATGATCATTTAGAAACAAGTTGGACAGGAAGTGGGATTGAAGCCAAAGCATGGGATTTAATGGATGAAAAATATTATCAAATCAGATATTACCAACCAGGTACTTTACCTGTTGTTTCAGAATCTTATTTGTGGAGTGATGAAACTGATGCAAATAATGATGGCCTAACGGGACCTTATAATGATGTTAGTAATCGAGATGGATTTCATACAAATCCTAAATTTTTAAGTGGAGTCGATGAACCTACCGAATCTGATCCACATATTGAAACATTAACATATCCTGGTGTAAATGGATGGTATTTTGGTGAAGAATGGACAATTGTACTAATGAAAGGTGGTAGCTCTAATAGTGATCCACTTACATTCGCGAATTCATTACGGGTTAATTGTCATGCAGTTCCCATCCCAGAATTCTCCACAATTGCCCTGCCAATAGCTGCAATTATAGGAATAATGTTCATGTTGCACAATAGAAGAAGAAAAGAGGATTGAATAATTCTCTTATCTCCTTTCTTTGTTTGGCTGTTACTTTGCAACTTTTAATAATTTGCGGTTCAATTTATTAATTTTTTTGTAATTGACACAAAATACTTACATCATTTCAAGCTCTAATTCGTATTGTCAAACAGTTCAATCAATATAGATTGATATCTCTAGACACACATTGCTCAAGTCCCATTCCACTCAATTCTCTTAAACCCGATTTACCACAAAAGTTAAACCCCTGAAAATGCAATATACAACATAAAAAAATTTAAAAAATAAGGGGATAGCCAACACTTTGCAGATTTTCGACACACTCAGTCACCTCACCTACCAGCAGTTCATCACAATCGAAATACTGTGCGTACTCTTGCTTCCACTATTAGGCGTTGCAATTTCAATGCCCTACTTCATAAGGAAACTCACAAAAAAAGGCATGGTAGTAAAAGACTACTACAAACCCGGCGAAAAGATGGTGCCCACCGGCGGCGGGATAGCCATCCTCCTCCTTGCCATGCTTGCCCTGTCACTCAACTCCCTGTTTTTTGAGTTCACACCTACGAATTATGTGGCGCTTATTGTGATCGCCATGTTCGGCCTGTTCGGTGTGCTGGACGATATGATCGACATTGGCCGTACATCAAAGCTACTTTTAATGTATTATTGCTCATACCCTTTGATTCAATATGCAACCCATACAGCCATCATATTCCCGGCTTTCGGGTCAGTGGAACTGGGAATATTCTATCTTCAATTCATTGTGCCCACGTATGTCCTGGTCGCTTCAAACCTAGTCAATATGCATTCAGGATATAATGGTATGGCCTCCGGTCTGTCTGTTATTGTCCTGGTCTCATTAATCATCAAGAGCATTCTTGTGGAAGATGTGGAGAATATTTTATCTGTGGTCAGTATTACCGGGGCAACCCTTGGCTTTTATTTATTTGAACGGTATCCATCCAGGATATTCTGGGGCAATATCGGGTCGCTGACCGTGGGCTCGGCCATTGGGGTGATTATTGTGATACAAGGTTTTATTGTGAGCGGCTTTATCATGCTGATTCCCCATACAGTCAATTTCCTGATGTATGTGTACTGGCGGGTGAGGAAATATCCAGTTGCGAAGTTTGGTCGGCTAAGGGCAGACGGGAGCATTGAGGTGCCCAATGCTTTAACGCTTAAGTGGGTATTGCCGTATTATATGAGAGTTACTGAGAAGCAAGGCACATGGGCTATGTTTGTTGTGACAGGGGTGTTTTGTACAATAGGGATATTTGTACCGTGGTGAATTTATTTAGATTGATGGGGACATGTGGTGTTTTTCTAACTTGATTGATTTGCGTTTGGATTCTTTGGCACTTTAGAAATAAGAATGGTTATGATAATCATGATTATCAGTTTTAATATTTTTCAGAAGATTTATATACTCCATTATTTATAATATTATTAATCCTTATTTAAATTTCGAATTTAAGTGGATGGGAAGAAAAATAAATGAATAAATTAATAATAAGTGCCCTGCTAATTTTTGGTTTTGTAGGGATGATTGGGGCGGCGGCGGCTGGATCGGTAAATCCAAGTTTGTCTGTAATTGGTGATCCCATCATAATTAATATAGGAGAAACAAATACTCTAACTGCTACTTTGACATTGACCGGGGATGCTACAAATCAAAACATTACAAAAATTAAAATTTTAAACGTACCAACTGGAATTAGTACATCAATTAACGGAAACCTTGGTACAGAACTAACAGACAAATGGGGTAATTCCAAAACTTGGACTATTTCTTATACAAATGTTAATGCTGTAAATGGAAAATATGTTGTTACCTATGAAGCACACTATGAATTCGATGGAGTCGACAGTTCAATAGAAACGCAAGAGGCGACAATTCAAACAGGTATTAACGCAATTCCAGAATTCCCCACAATTGCCCTGCCAGTAGCTGCTGTACTTGGATTGATGTTTATTATTAGTTCAAGGAAAAAGAAAGAATAAACTAAATA
>Ga0255440_1005_pt1 | contig 34376 bp, 29 predicted proteins | sample ANMaggSeSYBR02I9_FD_182634 | JGI IMG/M metagenome (GOLD analysis project Ga0255440, IMG submission 182634) | Sediment cell enrichment communities from methane seep in Santa Monica Basin, California, United Staets - ANME aggregate JGI... | ecosystem: Environmental > Aquatic > Marine > Cold seeps >...
CCCCGACAGTATCATGAAAATTAGATTTATCAGAGGATATTCTGAAATAAAGCTGAAATTTTTCATATAATCTTTGATCATAAGAATAAATATTGCCATTAGAACTGCTGAAATGGTTGGAGCAATCAATATTTCGGCAAACTTTCTTTTTTCGAGTTTTAGATATTTTCCCATATAACTAAAATTGACAGGGGTAATTATCATAATTATAAGAGAATATAGAGCTGCAACCCCTATTATTCCAAATATCTCTACAACCGGAATAACAAATAATACCATCAATAAAAATTGCGCTCCCCCCATCAGGGTTGTTATCCGGGCCTTTCCTATAGAGTAAAATACACTACCCGTCGTTGAATTAATTGGTTTAAGTAGACCTACAATACATAATATCTGTAAAGGTAAAACAGAAGGAGTCCACTTATCTCCTAAAACCAAATTTACAAATTCCGGTGCGATTGCAAATGTTCCAAATGCTATAGGTATAGATATCATTGATGTATATTTTAAGGTCTTTAGATATGCATTTCCAACTCTTGGAATATCAGATTTAATAGAAGAATATGTTGGTAATAGAACTCTGCCAACTATTCCAATAATTTCTCTTGAAGAAAAAGTTGCCCAACTATAGGCCACGAAGTAATATCCTACAATTGTTGATCCAAGTATCTTTCCCAGAACAAAAAAATTCATGTTATCAATTGCCAAAACTATAAATCCGGTTCCAAATATATATTTACCATATCCAATCAGTTCTTTTCCTATTTCTTTATCGATTTGTAAATGAAATGTCCATGGACTCTTGATCCAGAAATAAATAGAAGAGATAACAGTTTGAATTATTCTAGCGTATATAATGCTCCAAAATGAATAGCCGGCGTATGCCAGGAAAATTGCAACTATAGAATATGAAATATAACCAAAAAAATTTGAAATAACTATCGTTTTGAATTTAAGTTCCTTTCTTAATTTTGTGTCTGGCATGAAACGCAAATTTTCAAGTATTATAATAATAGCAGAAACTTTCAAAACTGAAGAAATTACCTGTTCATCAAAAAAATTCGCATATACAGGGGCCAGTATAAAAATTGTACCATACAACAAAATACCTAAAACAAATCTCATCGAAAAACCAGTCCGCAGGGTTTCTTCGGGTTTTTCATGTTTCTGGATTACTGCAGTAGCTATTCCAAAATCTTTGAACTGATCTACTACTGTGATCATTATTCCAGCTATAGCGACAATACCAAAATCTGATGGTAAAAGTAATCTAGATAGGATTGCTAAAGTGATTAAATTTAATATTTTAGCAAAAATCTGCAATAAACCAACTGCACTTAGATTCCTTACTGTTGTTTTTGCTAATGACATAAATGGATTTTATATTATATGGCGAAATCAAACTTAAATTGTTGGGTAATATATTCTATTTATTAGAATATTTAAATAAGATTTTGTACAGAAATACCTTGAGAAAAGAGATATTGAACTTAAAGATCCCATATGGATTTAAGTTTAATTTTCGAACTCACTTATTGTTTGTTAAAGTAACAGAAATTAGTGCTTTTATACTAATACCCGAATAATTTTACTATGAATCTTATATTACATCATTCGATAATTATATTGGGTGTTTTGCCTCCAGTATCATCGTATGGAACTGATCAATATCCTGATCATTAATATTTTTACCGTGAGACTCTACATCCTGAAAGTTATTGTCATAGCTTTCTCCGTATTCACAAGAAGTGACTTCAATAAAACCTGCTTCTTCAATGGAATCTTGCAGTGTAGAACGATCATAGATAAACTGGTGCTTATAATTGCGAAAAGCATTGTTGATCACAATAGCCTCTCTATATGTACGATTTTCTGGGTAAAATTTATCAAAGATCCTTTTCATATATCGCTGCTGAATATCGCTTTTATCCTGTGAATAAAGATCAATTAAAGTCTCAAGGCTGGGTGTAGCAATACGAATACTGCCACCTGGTTTCAAAACTCGATAACATTCATTAAGCATGAATAATCCCTCTTTATATGTCAAGTGCTCAATTAGGTGCTCACTGTATATATTAGAAAAGGTACTATTTTGAAATGGAAATGGTTTACTTGCATCGAGATAAATAACTTCACTGGATTTTGGATGAATATCGGTGTTTAGCCAACCTTCCATTAAACTTGGACCGGTTCCGATTTGCATTTTTCGTGTATGATAATCCTTGAAGTAAGATTTTATTAAGTACGGACGAACTAATAACCATTTCGTTCTATAACATCGTTCAAATATATATCTTTTTATATAAACTAAAATTTTTGAACGTCTTAAAAACTTCCTAAGATTATTCAACATCGCAATATCCCTTAATTTCTCGCTTAGTAATATAATATGATATAATTTAATTATGTATAGTAATAAATTGCGCTGAATTGTGCATCATTTTAGTCCATAGTCCAATTTCTGAACTATATTTTTACTGATGATTTAATTGCTCTGTTCTCGTAAAGCAGCACATAACCATGACTCCAACCAATGGAAATGATGTCGATATCTCCATCATTATCGATATCAACGATCTGTGCACCGTCATGGTGTTCATCACCTGTATAGATAACTTGCTCATTCCACGTAATACCCTGCCCATCAGAATTTTTAAAGAGATATAACTTTGCATCATAAGGATTTTTTAGATTATGTTCACCCACAACAACATCCAGGTCACCATCATTATCGATATCTGTAACATCCAAGCTCATCGGTCCTACCACATTTGCAATAATATGTTCTGTCCACATAGATGTCACTTTGTCACCCTGTTCATACCACACCAGTTTCCCAGGTTTACTGATAGCTTCAAAACCAACAACCGCATCAAGCCGACCATCGCTATTGATATCAGCAAGTTTGTTCCTGTCAGGTGATCCACTGTCAGTGTTTATTGTATATGGTGTCCATGACCCACCATCGTTTTTTAACCATTTAGTTCCAAGCAACAGGTCGATGTTACCATCTCTGTCTATATCTCCTCGACTGAGCGCTTCATCTTGAGAAATTGTAGAGATCCGACGCAATGACCACATATCATTTGAAGGGTCTGATGGGACAGTAAGCATTTGTATACCCTTTCCTTCTTCATGCCAGGACAGCGCAATTTCTACCGGACCGCCACTATGGAAATTTCCAACAGCCACCCCCTGTAGAAAATCACCATCTCCCGGTTCTATGTTATTGATAATCGTAAAATTGCCCGAACCATCGTTTCGTCCCCAGACAAAGACAGCATTTGTATCTGAGCCCTTCCCAAGTGTGCCGAGAACATCTATGTCACCATCCCCGTCGAAGTCATAAACTGTTGCCATGTTGTTAAGAGTTTGTCCAATTGTGTGTCTTGTCCAGTTTGTTCCCTGGATTTTAGGATTTTTATACCACCAGCCACCTGTTATTATATCCTCATAACCGTCATTGTCCATATCTGCAGACGCAATAAAGATAGATCTCCAGGGTTTATTGATATCAATTATATGCCGCTCCCAGAGACCAAGCGAAAGACCCGCTGCATCATCATTAAGCCAGATATTAAGCCCTGGTGTGTTCCAGTTATAAGGTTTACCAATTATATCAATATCACCATCTCCATCCAGATCTCCTACCCTGGATTCATGATTATCATATCCTGTTGCTATTATTTCTTCTCTAAAATTCCCATTTCCATCACCCCAAAATATCCACATCTTTGCGTCATTATTATCGCCATCTAATCGCATTTCACCGACAAAAATATCCAGCATTCCATCCCCGTTAATATCAACCACATCGAGACTGTGTCCATGATCCACATCAAAACCTAAAAGGTCATAACCTTCCCAACAACTTGGCTCTGTAGGGTCACCTGTACATTCATACCATTTCAATCGACCAACTCCATCTCCAGGTACCATTACAACTTCAGGAAAACCTCCCATTTTCAGATCACCAACAGCGATCCGAGACTCTTTTTGAGTATCATCAATCAAATAAGCAGTATAATCAGTTTCGCTAATATGCTTGAACCAGCGGCCTCCTCCAAATATTTCGGTCTTTTTGTCTCCATCCATATCGCCAATAGCAAGTCCTTCAGTACGCGAATCACTTGACCATATTTCGTTATAATGCCACAGCTTTCCATCTTTTGGATTGGAAGGTAGATCAGCTATGAACAATTTATTTGCATACTGGTTCCAAAAAACAAGCTCTATCTCCCCATCGCCATCAAAATCACCAAATATTTTGTCATGGTGCATGTTATCACCAGAATTTTTAATTTCTCGGCGCACCCATGTTTTATCCAGATCATATTGAGGATACGGATTTTCCCACCACCAGACTTTATTGCTTCGCCAGTCCCCGCCAAAAACGACATCCAGATCACCATCCCCGTCTATGTCATGGAATGCTCCTCCGGCTTCGATAGGAAGCGTTTCAGTTTCGATCAAATATTTTGTCCATCCAACCGGATCTTTTTTAAACCATAATAATGAAGGGCCTTTTTTTCGACTACCAATGATAAAATCATTTATACCATCCATGTCAACGTCTAATATCAAACTTGCAGTCTGTTCGATTGAAGGACCAGGAGAGGGGATATCCCCATTCTCGCTGGATAAATGTGTCCATGTGATCGAAACATTTTCGTCATATTCGATCTTATGATCAATGGATGAGTTCAAATATAGAGCCAGTGCGATAATTACTATAAAAAAGATAATTACAAAAATAATCTTATTAGGTCTCATCTCTTCTCAGTCCATTATGTGTTATATATAGTAATTAGATTATTTAACCTTTCTTAATAAATTCCATCTCACTTTCCGTAGGTTAAATGAATATGTTTATTATATTTACCGGTAGCGTTTTTTAAAATTTAATTATATTTATATTTCATAAGTTTGTGTTTTAAAAAAATAAACATGGAGCTGTCTATTTATCAGCTCCAAGAAAGGAATCAAGCCTTACGGCCACACCGGTGCTCCACCGCCTGGTGGTACCATTATAGCAGTATACCGTACATCCATCGGATAATAGAGACCAAGGTTAGGAGATCCAAGCCAATTACCTACGAATTGCGGGTAGACATTATCCACCGGGTCACCATTCTTATCTTTAACAACCGTCATTGCTACAAGAAGTTCACGGTTCCAGTCAATATTTTCATACTGGTACATCGAGGTCATCGGTTGACTTGCATAGTAAGTACCGGTGCCTGTAAAAGTTAGTAGTGAACTTTGGCTGCAAGCATGTTGTTCATGAGTTATTTCATCCTGGAATAAGCATATTTGATACCTAACAGGGTAAGTGCTCGGTTTAGTATTTACCTTAATCCGTTGGTAAAGTGTCCCCCCAGCGTAATTAATAGGCGTTTTCAGGCTACTTGTCGGGAAATCTGGAGCAAAATTAAATTTCGAAAAACCCTGCCCGGATTTTGTTTGGGTTTTTCCTGAAATATCCTCTCGTAAGAGAGGAACATATGTTACTTTTGTAGTATGGGTATGAGTAACATCAAGTACAACGAGTTGGTTACCTGATGGGGGTACCGGAGTTGGTGTTGGTGTTGGTGTTGGTGTTGGTGTTGGTGTTGGTGTTGGTGTTGGTGTTGTTGCCGGAGGTAGTGTAACTGAAGAAACCTTTGTAAGGATTACATCATCAAAGTAATACTGATCACCTGAAGCATCATAAGGAGCCATTGAGAACATCAAACGCGCGTCATTCACTGTCCCCGAGAACCCGGAAGTGGTAAATGTGATCGAATGTGATTCCCAGGTAGTTCCTAAATTCACAACTTTGTTAGTTAATCCATAATTATTATATGGATAACCATGCTGTTTTATTGAAACTGCGAGATCATGACCCGTTCCCGAATATGCCTTGAAATCCAACTGGTATACTGAATATGGGTCAAGTGTCAGGTATTTCTGATAGAGCTGGACATTTGTCCCTGGTTGGGAAATAGTAATATGTCCGGCATGTGGGCTTCCACTTCCAGATACATCATCCAAGAACGTTCCTGCACCATTGGTATAGAAGATCCACGGTGTGGTTCCGGACTCAAATCCGGGGTTTGAAAGAATAGACGATGGTGTAACCGGTGGTGTTACTGAAGAAACCTTTTTCAATATTACATCATCAAAGTAATACTGATCCCCTGTAGCATCATAAGGAGCCATTGAGAACATCAGACGCGCGTCATTCACTGTTCCCGAGAACCCGGAAGTGGTAAATGTGATCGAATGTGATCCCCAGGAAGTTCCTAGATTCACAACTTTGTTCCTTGATCCATAATTAGTATAGGGATAACTATGCTTTTTTATTGAAACTGTGAGGTCATGTCCATTTTCCGAAAATGCCTTGAAGTCCAACTGATATTCTGTGTTTGGCTCAAGTACCAGATTTTTCTGGTAGACCTGAACATTGGTTCCAGGCTTGGTAATTGTGATATGTCCGGCATGAGGGGTCGCAGCGCCAGGAACATCATTCAAGAACGTCCCTGCACCATTGGTATAGAATACCCAATTAGTCGTGCCTGATTCAAAACCAGGGTTTGAAACAATATTAATCGATTCACCCGAAGAAGGACTTAGATAAATAGCAAACAGCATAAAACAAATAAGTCCAATGTTAATTCTTTTCCATAATACTTTCTTTCTTATATTTTCCATTCCCATCATTAATACCTCTTTCTGCTTTAATAATACAAACATTAAATTGAGTTATTAATCAATCGGTATTAAATATTCCGATGTTTTTGAAGTGTAGTGAATTTAATTTATGATATAATGGCATTTTTATATTAATTTATTCGGTTTTCCAGTCTAAAGAAAGTACTGAAGATAAATCCACTGCTGTTTTTGTCTTCAATTATACTTTCTCCAGTATTACATTATCTATGTAGTATTTGTCTCATGCTGTCGTAAACGGCGAAAGCCAGAACTGGAACCGTCCTTCGTTCACTGTACTTGAGAAACTGGTTGTGTTAAATTCAGTCGTAAAGGTCAGCCAGCTTGTTCCAAGATTCACTGTAAAGTCCGGTGCATAGGCAGTATATGGAGAAACATGCTTAAACAGCCTCACAGTCACATCATTTACGCTCGTTGAATAATGACATATTATCCCAAGTTTGACAGTTGCCACTCTTTTTTGAAGAGAATGTATACTCATTTGCTCTAAAATTTCCAGATATTGTCAAGAAAACCCATTTGACAGTTGAAAAATTATCAACCGAAATTCTACGTAATTCCCTGTTTTCCCCTCAAAATCAGTGTATTCAATGAGTCAAAATTCGCATAAATGAAATTTTTCGCGCCACTTTTCATGTAATCTACGGTAACTGTCAAATTCAATAAGCTTTTTTTGATGAATTTTGTTGACTTATGCTTCAGTTCATCGAACTCATATCGCATCAGCGATATGAACAGTTGAGCAATGAATCCCACAAGAATTGCCCCATAAATGCTAGCATCCGACCATACTCTCAATGGTTTTATTTCAATCTCGTTCTTCAGTGAATTAAATATTTTCTCGATCGAGTCTTTTTTCCTGTATGTTACAAGTGCTTCTTTAAGTGTCAAATCTTTACTTGATTTTAGACAGAAAAATCCCTCGTGACCTGTAATCACTTGCTCTTCAAGAAGTTTTATAGCCTCTTCTTCACTAATCTTCATCAATTTGGTTTGGAGTGCACTCCAAATAAACCTCTATAAAAATAATAAGGTCAGTTTATGGAAAACGGCTGAAACAGCCGGGCTTGGGATGGAAGAGTTTAAAGATATCCTGTCCGCGCGAAATATTAAGATAGAAATCGGTGGGACAAAGGAAGAGAGTAAACAGCGTATAAAGAATGCTCTAGGTGCTTGAATGTTCATCTTTGATTGATAAAATTTTTAATTTATAGGGTTTTTGATATTGGGGAACCGTTACAATTTCATTTCACTAATAAATACAACCACACAGGGATGAACATTATTTCCTTATCTTCAAAAACCCTGCTTTCAAACAGATTTTTTGTGACCACTATCCCCTTCTTTGACCCGAACGTCTTCATGAACTTTTTCAGCCCCTTAAGGTCGCCAGGGACTATATGATTCTGGTATTTTATTTCCACAGGCACAAGGGATTCATTCTGTAATACCACATCTACCTCGTTCTTTTGTTTGTCCCTCCAGAAAAACTCGTCTGCAAAGATTGATTCCACATACTGGCCAAGTACCTGTTCCACCAGCATATCCTTTTTATAGCCCAGGAGGGAAAAGGCTATCGAAGGATGTACGGCATATATTTTCTTATTCCTGCGCGCACGTTTTGCAGGACTTTTCGAATATACTTCAACGATATTGACCAGAAAAGCCGAGCGCAGGTAGAACAGGTAGTTGCTGATGGTCTCATAGTTGGCATTGAATATATTGCAAAGGTTCTTTATCTCAAATAGATTGGATGAATTGCTGCATGAGTATTTGAACAGTTCGAACAACAGGTCCCTTCTCCTGATTTCGAATATGACGGGTATGTCCCTGTAGATAATCTTTTTTACCACAAGTTCTTTTATGTACTTTCTTATGACAGACTCATCGTCTTCATTTACCAGTTCTGGAAAAGCACCTTTGTAGAGGTATTCCAGGAATTCATGTTCGAAGTACTCTTTTTCTGTGATAAGCTTTGTATACAGGCCTTCAATTGCCGCCATATCGTCAAATGCAATGTTTCCTGCATCCAGCTTTTTCCCTTTCAGGTTAAGGTATTCCCGAAAATTAAGCGGCTCCAGTTTGAATGTTACCATCCTGCCTGTCAGTGTTGCCCTGGATTTGCTTAACTCAAGGGACTCGGAGCCGGATATTATGAATTTTATATTTTTCAGGTCGTAATATCTTTTAAGTACACCTTCCCAGTCATCCACATAGTGTATCTCATCAAGGAAAATATACCCGGATTTGAAATTGTTTATGAAATAATCTATTACAAAGAGCAGCACTTCTTTTTTCTGGGTCTCTTCTTCATCAAATGAAAAGAATGCGGCATTACTGCTAAGTGTCTCGATTATCTGTCGCATCAGGGTTGTTTTCCCTGTTCTTCTAAGTCCCACAATAGCGATGGCCTGTTTTTTCTCAAGCCATCTGTATATTTCAGAATAAAGCTCTCTTTTGAATTCAGGTATTTCTATGCTCAGCCCCTTGATGTGGGGGTTGTATTCATAGATAAGCCTGGTAATATATTCTTTATCCATGTTGTAGTATAATTAATTTCTGACTTTATATTTGTTATGGCATGATTAATTTCCGACTTTATAGTTGTTATGGCATGATTAATTTCCAACTTTATACTTGTTATGATAAATTATACATTAATTGGGTTGCTTAGTATTGTTTTTCATATCGATTCGGCAAATTCCACAAGCAGTTTTATGCAAGTCAAATAGAAAGATATCTCATATTTTCCGATTCTAACCATGCATCATCTTCGTATAATTCAGCAACCCGCCGGCCAGGATAATCTCCCGCTGCCTGATGGATATATCCAAAATGCACTCAAACCTGTTCGACCCAGCCTGCACAGGTATGCTTGTGGCACCGCCTTCTACCAGTTCCCTGACGCCGCTAAACTTCAAAGTATCACCCTGCTGCACTGCATCATAGCCTGCCTGGTCGGCAAATTCCAGGGGCAGAATGCCGAAATTCACAAGATTAGCCTTGTGTATCCTAGCAAATGATTTAGTAATGACCGCCTTAACTCCCAGGTACATCGGCGCCAGTGCAGCATGTTCCCGGCTTGAACCCTGGCCGTAGTTATCGCCGCCAATGATAAAACCACCCTGCTTCTCTTTTGCCCTGGCAGGGAAACCGGGATCGATCTGTGAAAATACATATTCACTAATGGCAGGGATGTTACTGCGCAGGGGCAGTATCTTCGGGCCTGCCGGCATGATACCGTCTGTACTGATGTCATCCTTTAGTTTTATCAGGACTTCACCTTCAATATCATTAGATAATGGTTCACTTTGAGGCAGGGGTTTGATATTCGGACCCCGTATCACTTCAACAGACTCCGGGTCATTTGATGGCCTTATTACCATGGAATCATCGGTAACAAAACTCTCAGGCCATTCCACCTCCGGGTACTCGCCCAGTTTTCGCGGGTCAGTTATCTTTCCGGTAAGAGCGGCGGCCACGCAGACCTCAGGACTGGCCAGGTAGACACTGTCATCCATAGTACCAGAGCGCCCGGACCAGTTCCTGTTAAAGGACCTGATGGACACGGAGTTCGAAGGAGGGGATGAACCCAGTCCGATACATCCATCACATGCGGCCTCCATGATACGTGCACCTGCCGAGACCATATCAGCCAGTGCCCTGTTACGAATAATGGTCTCCAGTACTTGCCTGGAGCCAGGTGTAATGTGCAAACTCACGCCAGGATCTACCTTTTTGCCTTTTACTGCTCCTGCGACCAGCATCAGATCCTTATAGCTGGAATTTGTACATGAACCGATAATTACCTGCTGCACGGGTAAGCCTTCCACCTCAGACACCTTTACAACAGCATCAGGAGAGCCGGGTTTTGCCATCATGGGCTCCAGTTCACTGAGGTTGACCTCAATGTACTCGTCATATTCTGCATCATGGTCTGCCGACATCTCATTGTAGTCGTCGAGCCTGCCCTGCAACCTGAAAAATTCTTTTGTTATATCATCGGACGGAAAAAGGGAACTTGTAGCTCCCAGTTCGGCACCCATATTTGTGATGGTGGCCCGCTCGGGTACAGATAAGGTACTCACGCCAGGACCGTAGTATTCGAAAACCTTGCCAACGCCGCCCTTTACTGTGAACCGACACAGCATCTCCAGGATGACGTCTTTGGCAGATACCCAGGGGTTGAGTTTGCCTGTCAATTTCACTCCAACGACTTTTGGCATTTTCACATAATAAGGCGCACCGCCCATTACCACTGCAACATCCAGGCCACCCACACCTATGGCCAGCATACCTGCACCCCCGCCTGTTGGGGTGTGGCTGTCCGAGCCTATCATGGTGTTACCGGGTTTTGAGAACCGCTCCAGGTTTACCTGGTGGCAGATACCGTTGCCTGGTTTTGAGAATTGTATTCCGTACTTGTTAGCAAAGGTCTGCAGGAAGCGGTGGTCGTCTGCGTTCTCGAATCCGGCCTGGAGCATATTGTGGTCAACGTAGCTGACTGCCAGGGGTACTTGTACTTGTGGGATATCCAGGGCTTCGAACTGAAGGTATGCCATAGTGCCGGTGGCATCCTGGGTCAGGGTCTGGTCTATTGTTATTGCTATTTCCAGGCCGGGTTTCATCTCGCCTTTGGCGAGATGGGATGAGATTATTTTTTGGGTTAGGTTCATGGTCATCGGGGGTCACCTGATAAAATTGTCTGCATGTCTGATTTTTTTATAAAAAAATTCATAGTTTATAGTATCTATTTCAAATTAAATGGTAATTCTTCATATTGCTCGAAATTTTGAGACACAGATTACACTGATTACACAGATTAATAGTTGTTGTGAAAATCAGTGTAATCTGTGAAATTTGTGTCCATATTAATTTTGCATTTTGCCATACTTTTTGAAATGGATACAGTTTATGCAATTGTCCTGTTTCATGTTTAACTGGTAAATTATTAGATATCGAAATGGGTATGATGATGAATAAAAAATCTCCAATCATACACTCCTTATTCCCAGGTGCTTCTTCTTATTGTATATAGCCAGGTTGACCAGCAAGGGAGTGATACTTTCCACCATGCATGAAACCTCTAAAGGCCCGGCCATCATTGGATTTAAACCAGGGATATCCTTCACCAGATCACTCACCACATTGTTTGCTTCCTCATGGTCCCCGCAGATGAATACGTCCATATCCAGTTTCTTCTTGATATCGGCAAGCTTTTTTGCAGAGACATTATGAAAAGCAGAAACCAGTTTTACACCTTCGGGCAGCAAACTCTGTATTTCCGTAGCCGCACAACCAGAGTCCGGTGGTGTATAAAGAAAATGGCCATCCTTTTTCATCGGCACCACAATGGAGATTATGATCTGGTCCCTTAGATAAGGTTTGATCGTTTCAATGGTTGACGATACATGCTCATATGGCACTGATAGTACAATCACGTCGGCCTGGTCAACAGCATCCGGATTAACGCATCCTGTGATAGTGCAGGTATTACCCGATTCTTCCAGTATTTTTCGGTATCTATCAGTTGAAACCTGTGCTTTTTCAAGTTTCCTTGAGCCGACAAACACTTCATGTTTAACGGCCCACCTGAGAGCAAGTCCCTCTCCAATACTTCCGGTTCCGCCAAGTATTGCTATTTTCATAGTATCACACATTCTCAGTATAATTATGGATATAAAATGTTTGTGTAAGAGACACTACCGGAGATTTATAACTAACATATATTGACCCAAAAAAAGATACTCTCACAGAAACTTATAAATAATTAATAATAATCACTTATCAGTGAATGAATCTACTAAAGAAACTCCAGGATATCGTCCCAACATCCCGTATCTCCAATGATCCGGCAGAATTGTACTGTTATTCCTCTGACGCTTCATACATAACCGGCACACCTGACTATGTGGTCATGCCCTGTACCACAGCAGAAGTATCAAAAATCGTTAAACTGGGCCATAAGCACCGCATACCCATCACTGCCAGAGGCGCAGGTACTGGCCTTGCCGGAGGTGCCGTACCCTTACTGGGTGGTATCGTACTTGATATGAGCCGGATGAACAAGATACTTGATATTGACATCAGGAACCTGCAGGTACTGGTGGAGCCCGGACTCATCCATGCAGACCTTAACCGCTCACTTGAACCCTGCGGTTTCTTCTTCCCTCCAGACCCGGGCAGCAGCGAAATGTGTACCCTGGGCGGACTGATAGCCAACAGGGGTAGTGGTATGCGCTCGGTAAAATACGGCACAGTCACTGATTACGTACTGGACCTGGAAGTGGTGATGCCGGACGGTGAAGTCATCCAAACCGGCGGCAAGGTCATGAAATCGGCATCTGGGTACGACCTCACTGCATTAATGGTTGGTTCGGAGGGTACCCTTGGCGTCATTACAGGAGCCAGGTTGAAGATACACCCGCTGCCTGAAGCCAGGGCGGCAGTGCTGGCCCATTTCAATGACCTGGAAGCTGCAGGCAGTGCAGTATCTGCCATAATGGGCCGTGGGTTAGTGCCCTCTGCCTGTGAACTAATGGACAGTACAACCATCCGGGCAGTAAATACATATGATTCCAACCTCAACATCCCGGACTGTGAAGCCCTGCTGCTTATTGAGGTGGATGGTGCACCCTGCAGCGTGGAATCAGGTGCAATAAAGGTGGCAGACTGCTGCAAGGAACTGGGAGCGTTTAATGTCAGGATAGCCAATTCAGAGTCAAAGATGGAGGAACTATGGGCTGCACGCCGCCTGGCAGGTGCCGCAGTGACGCGACTAAGTCCGGGAAAGACCAGGGTCTATATCGGCGAGGATGTGGCAGTACCCCTGTCAGCTATCCCTGAAATGCTAAGAGAGATAAGTACTATTTCAAAGAAACACGGTCTCACTATCATGACCTACGGGCATGCAGGGGACGGCAACCTGCACACGGGCATGGCCATTGATACGCTTGATGAGAAACAGTGGAAAGTGCTGAAACAGGCGGCTGATGATATCCACAGGGCAGCCCTGCTGCTGGGCGGGACAGTGTCAGGGGAGCACGGGATAGGAAGTGCACGCGGGATGTATATGGATGAAGAGCACGGCAGCGCAATGAATGTTATGGCATCTATCAAAAAGGCGCTGGACCCGTGTAATATTATGAACCCACAGAAGGTGGGTCTAAAATGAGGGAATACCTCAGGGACATTGTCAAGTGTGTAAAGTGTGGCCGCTGCCGCACGGTATGTCCCTCCCAGCAGGTGCAGGGCTGGGAATCATCTGGAGCCAGGGGCAGGATGCAGATGGCACTGGGAATGGCTTTTGGGCTTGAGCCTTCAAATAGTTTGATCACAAGTATTTTGACATGCACCACATGCCAGCAGTGTGTTACTGAATGCCCGTCAGGCGCAGACCCACACCAGGTGACCAGGGCCGCCCGGCGTAAACTTGTAGAACTTGGACATACAGCTCCACATCAGGTAGAAATGCAGGATCGCATCAGGAATACTGGTAATTCGCTTGGGGACAGATCATCAAGGACTGCATGGCTCACCGAAACCCAGGTTCCCGTAGATTCAGGATATGTTTATTTTGCAGGTTGCCTGGCCTCATACAGATATCAGTCCACTGCGACGGCTACTTACGGAATACTGAGTAAGTTCGGGGTAGGATTCCTGGAGGATGAACAGTGCTGTGGTTCACCGCTATTCAGGATGGGGCTGGACGCATCCGATCTTATTGCACATAATTCCAGGCAGATCGAGGCTGCGGGTGCGCACACGGTCATTGTCGGCTGTGCCGGCTGCTATTCCATGCTCAAGGAACAATACCAGGGATTTGACGTGCTGCATTTATCAGAGTTCCTGGAAGAAAAGCTTGATGAGCTATCTGCCGGAAGACTTGACATCTCAGTCACTTATCATGACCCGTGCCACCTTGGCAGGGCGTATGGGATATATGATGCACCCAGGAAGGTTATTGAAGAAATATGCACTCTTGTGGAAATGGATGCATCGAGGGAAAAAGCCAGTTGTTGCGGTGGAGGGGGCGGTGTCAGGATGGGGTATCCAGAACTTTCAGGTTCCATGGCAGGGGAACTAAAAGAGAATATCCCTGCCGGAGTAGATTATGTGGTAACGTCATGTCCTCTTTGTTTCAGGAATCTGTCAGATACAGGAGTAAATGTGCTTGACCTGGCAGACCTTGTATGGATGGCTATTGAATGATCAGAGCTTTTCCCAGAACTGCTCTTCATAATCGTCAGGGATATCGCCAAGATCTGTGATATTCTTTGTTTTTTTGACCTTCAATGTCACATTGTCGGCTGCCTGCCTGGATTCCCGCCCTGGTTTTTCAGTTTCCTTGAGGCTGTCGGACTTTGACCTGGCATCTACGAAGATTGCTACTTTAGTAGAATTTTTACTCTTTGATCTTACCTTGGCTGCATAATTGTCCACTACCGGTTCGCCCAGGTTTTTCCGGTTCGATGCAGAGGAATATCCTACAATACAGTATGCTTCATTCGATCGCCAGTCCAAGACGTACATTTGACATTTATTGCCAATACAAGGACTAGATCCTGTCTTTGGGCATACTGTGGGAAGTGACATACAATCATATATTGAGTCTACTAATAGATTAAATTATTGAAAGGATGGGGTTTTAAAAATTTTAGTGGTGGTGTAAAACCCGGCTTATGTAGATATGTAAAAATCACTATTCACATTATCACCGATTTTCGTCAAGTGTTTATGTCCCATAATTGAACCATGGCCAGGATATCTAAAAGCGAAGTTTTTTGTTGCCTAAACATGGTATGGGATACTTAGTAAAATTAGGATAAAATATTTTATGTCTGGAGGCTGATTATAGTTCTTGGCTATAATTCGTTCTACACAAAATATTATGAAAGTAAAAAAGAGACAGTTTATAAGTAATGTAACGCATTTTATTCAAGGATGGTTGAAGAATTTGATGATGTTATCGATTTAATCAACGAAAATCAAACCAGAAAACAGTATATTGATCCAGAACTTGAAAAAGCTGGCTGGATTAGGAAATACATTAAAGAAGAAGTCAATTCTTTCAAATCTGATTTTAATCAGAAGCAATTTGTGTTTTTTAATGGCAGTGTTGAAAAAGGCGTTGATAGATTTATTGACTATGTTTTGCTGGACGAGGACAATTCCGTACTGGCTATTATCGAGGCAAAGCGATTCTCAAAGGATGAAGAGATGGGGAGAATCCAGGCACGCACGTATGCCAAGGATATTGAAAGCCAGATTGATCGAAAGGTCCCTATTTTCTTAACCAATGGATACATCTGGCGTTTTATTGATGAGGATGGGATTGAGCGGAAAGTCAGCGGCCCGTTCTCCCAGGAAGACCTTAGAAGAAGGAATGACCTGTACCATAAAAGTCGGGACCCAAAGGATGTAAAAATCAATCTCCGGATCGTAGATAGGCCGAGAAGCCAGCAGATTGTGAGGAAATTGAGTGAACATTTTTCGCAGGGTCATCGAAAAGCGCTGGTGCAGATGGCTACCGGCACTGGAAAAACAAGGGTGGCCATGGCTTTGATAAAATTGTTGATTGACGCTAATATGGTTCGCAATGTATTATTCATAGCAGATAGAATCGCACTGGTTAACCAGGCAAAAAATAACGGCTTTGAGGAATTCTTTACAGAACCGGTAGCCAGTCTTCGCGATGGATTTACCACCAGTGCCAGATTATATGTTTCCACTATCCAGACTTTGAGCAGTGGTAAACCAAAAAAACTTTATAGAAAGTTAAGTCCCGGATTTTTTGACCTCATCGTATTTGATGAGGCTCACAGGTCAATTTATGATAAAAACAACCGCATTAATGAATATTTTGATGCAATAAAAATAGGTCTGACCGCCACCCCAAGAGAACATGAGTCCAGAAATACGTATGCCCTGTTTGGTTGTGAAGACAACAAGCCAACAGTTGAATACTCTTATGATGAGGCAGTCAGGGATGAAGTCCTTGTTTCATACCGGGCAGAGATCATTGACACCAAAGTCCTGGCATTAGGCATTGAAGGTACTGAATTGAGCAAATCTTTAAAGGACCAGTTGAGAAGGCAGGAGATCGACCCCAATAGTACCTATTTTGATGGACCCCAATTTGATAAGGTATTCATGGATGATAAAACGAATGAACTTATCATCAGGGAATTTATGAATTCCTGCTATAAATCTGATGAAGGCAAGCCGTGCAAAACGATATTTTTCTGTGCCAGCCAGCGGCATGCGAAACATATGAAGAATATATTTGGAAAAGTATATCCAAAACTCAGCAATGATGTGCAGGTAATTACGTCGGATATGGCAAGATCAGAGGATGAGGTTAAACGGTTCCAAAAAGAATCTGAGCCAAGAATTGCCCTTTCAGTCGGGATGCTGGATACAGGAGTGGATATTCCTGAAGTGTGCAACCTTGTTTTTGTGAAACCTGTATTCTCCCATATCAGGTTCTGGCAAATGATTGGCAGGGGTACCAGGAACCTGGAGTCATGTAAACACAGGGATTGGTTGCAGGAGAGGGGGAAACACGATTTTCTCATCCTTGATTTTAAAATTGGCGGGCATTCAAATGTAAAATATCATGATATTAAAGTGGGAGCAGAGCGGGGACCTGGGACAGATGTGATAACCAGGATATTTGAAAACAGGATTGAGTTGCTGGATAAGCCTCTTGATGAGAAGCAGAAGAAGATTGTCTCAAATAAAATCCTGTACTCTATTGATAATCTTGATGAAGAGTCGTCTATTACCAGGGAAATGTTACCTGCTATTAACACTATCAAACAGAACTCTTTCAGGCTGGAAAAATATGTCAGGGAATTGAAAAAGGATATTGTGCCCTTGATCATGTTTACACAGGAAGCTAACCCGAATGTGTCAGCTTTTATTTTGCAGACTGAAAAGTTGTTCAGTTTTGTCCTGGATAGAAAATTTGACGAGATAGAAAATATGAGGACATATGTGCAGGAAATGGTTGAAAATGTTCTCAGGAAAAAAGACAGTCTTAGTGAAGTGGGGAACAATAAGGATAACCTTATTAAAGTGCTCCAGGATGATTTCTGGGTTGACCTGACATTTGATGATGTTGAATTTATGATCAGGGAGCTGTCACCGCTGATGAAGTATTATGAGCCGACCAGAAAGAAAGTCATCCAGATCGATGCGCCTGACCTGGTGCTCAGCAGGGATAAGTTTACGAAGAAGATCAAGGAAGATGAGCAACTCAAGGACTTTTTGGAAAGTAACCTGTTGATTCAAAATATAAGGGGTGGCAAGGGCATTACATCAGGTGAGATTAGACGACTTGAAGCGCAGTTGTCTGCATTAAGGCCGGAATTGACTATCGAGAATGTCCAGAATTTCCAGAAAATTGATTTTATGGTGTTCTTGCTGGATATTATAGGGATGACTGTAAAACAGGACCCAAAAGCTGTAATTGAAACGAAGTTTAATGAGTTTATTATTGGTAATAATATTTACAACTCAAAACAACTGGATTTTTTGCTGATGTTAAAGAAGGTCTTTGCAGACAGGAAATATATCGAGCTTTCTGATATGGCCAGGTTGCCGCTGTCTGAAGAGCATCCGCGTGATTATTTCCAGTTGGATGAATTGAAGTCGATCGTGGATAAGTGTAATGCGATTAAGGTTTGTTGTTAAATCACCCTAAAACAGAAAATCTGAAATAGAAATCATTTAAAAAGGAATTTGATATTCATGGACCCTGTTCGAGTTTATGGTGAGACTATTTTTGAACGTGGACGACAGTATTTCAATGATGGAAGAGTTGCGCGGGTAATCAAGTTTAAAAATAATCTGATTGGGGAGGTGATAGGGACTGATAGATATAGGGTGGAAGTGAATCTGGACAATCTTGGATGCAGTTGTTCATGTCCGTATGGTACTAATTGTAAGCATGGTGCAGCCGTATTGCTTCAGTATCATAATGGGGATTGTGTTGATGGGGATGAGATTAAAAACAGATTGGATAGCATGAACCGAGAAGAATTAATGGGGGTCATAGAGAAATTTATACGTTTGAACCCATCCAACTTGATATACCTGGATGTTTATCAGGTGGGTGAAGGCAAACCTGATAAGGAACGGATTGAAGCACTGGAAAAGGAAGTGTTTTCGATAATGCAGGGCCTGCTTCACTCTTACCAATCTGTTGAAGATGCAGAAGAGCTGGGGAAATTTATCAAATTATATGAGGATGCTCTGACCAAGAAACAGATTTTTTATATGCTGGAGTTCCTGGTGAGGAACTGCGAAGAATACGGGTGGTTTTACGATAATTACTCGGACAATTATTTTGGGGACATAGTTTTTGAGAACTTGTGGGATGCGCTTTACATTCAGGAATTGGAGGAAAGCGATTTTGAGAGATTACAAGAACTACAGAGCGATGATGATTACCAAATGCTTGAACCTTTTTTCAATCAAATGGTTATGTCCAGGGATACACCAAAACTGGCCGTTTTTGAACGCTTTTTCTTTGAGTTGTTAGATGAATTATCATATGTGGAGTTCTTGATCAACTGCGGTCTGACGGATAAAGCCCGGATGTTGATTAAAGAGGGGATGTCTTTGAATGATGATAGCAGATTCAAGTTTTATCTTTTGATCGATGAGGATGAAGCTATTGAGTTCGCACTGGAAAAAGAATTCTATTCAAGTCTGATACAGCATTATCATTATTCAGGGGCACATGATAAAGCTGTGGATTTATTTAATGAAGTGATCCGTGATAGTGATAAAAAAAGACTTCTGAGTTGTGATATATATCTTTTTACTAATGTTTTTGATTCTATTGGGAAAGGTAAAATCAAGGACCAGGCTGACGAGACTTTATATCCTCTATTCGAACTATGTTATTCATGTGGATTTTACGGGTTGTGTGTAGATATCGGGATTAAAATTGATGATATGGAGATCATGCAAAAAATGATAGCCTTAGAGGCAGATCATTTCAATTATACTATCGAATCCAAGATGAAATTATTGGAATATCTTGAAGATGAATTTGAGGAAGAAGTTGAAAGGGAGTTAATGAAGTTAACCGGATTTCTAATTGATAAAATGGACAATTATACGTACGAGAAAGCAGCAGAATGTGTTTTTTTATTGCGTAAGATAATGGGCAGAGGTAAGTGGGATGAGTATGTGAAGGGGCTTTATCTGGGACACTTCAGAAAAACGAATCTATGGAGGAAGTTTGCCAAAAGGGGTATACATATGAAGAAGAAGGGGGATGTAGTGACTTTAAGTGACCGGCGTTAACCGATAACACATAGTAAATCTTTTAGTTCCAGTTTTTATTTATATGTATTTTATGGTCAACCCATGTTTACATAAAACTATTTATACCCCACAGTTCTTAACACAGTCCTATGGAATACCGCTCAGTGTCTGCAAAGATGCCTGTAACCGAAGTATCATTATTCAAGGACTTCTGCCAGCGAAAGGGTGTCACCCCGGCGGCCCTTATCCGTGAGTTGATTTTGCGGGAGATGGGGGTGCCTATGCCGCATACGGTGGCGGGGCGGAACCGAATTGTGTACGTGCGGGGGCAGGATAGGTTTACGTGGGCTGTTGAGCTTGATAATGGGGTGGTGGTTGAGGTTCTGGGTGATGTTTCGCCTGAGTTTCTGGAGGAGCTGGGGGGGATGGTGAATGATGGGCTGGATGAGAGGGCTGCGTTTATCGGGAAGGAGCGAGAGGATTCTGTGGGTGTGCCGAGTGGGATGTTGAGGTGAAAAATGGGGCGAAGATTACCTATTAAAGCTAAAGAATTATTGGAGAAATCTAAAGAAAGTTGTCTTTTAGCAGTTGATATTTATAATAAACCTAAAACCTCGTTCCGCTCTGGAGCTTATACTGTATTAATGACAATTGCATTTACATCACTGTTCCATGCTGTTTTTGAAAAAAATAAAATCAAATATTTCTATAGGAAAAAAAATTCGAATAGATTCATCAAAATTGATGATGAAAATAAAGCTTGGGATCTTTCTGATTGCATAAAAGAATACTTCAAACAAAATAATAAAGATGAGATTTCAATCCGAAAAAACATTGAATTTTTTATTCCTCTTAGAAATAAAATAGAACATAGATTCATGCCAGAATTGGACAATGAAATTTTTGGTGAATGTCAAGCTTTATTGCATAATTTTGAATATATTCTTACTAAAGAATTTGGAAATTATCACGCTATTAATGAGAGTCTTGTTTTTTCGTTACAATTTGCCAAAACATATCCTAAATCCAAAATAAGTACTGTAAATTCAACAAAAATTAATGATTTTCAAAAAATCAAAGATCATATACAGAAGTTCAGAAATAACTTATCTGAAGAAGTTTATTCTGATCAAAGATATAGTTTCAAAGTGTATCTCATACCAAAAATAAGCAATAACCAAAATAAAGCAGATTATGCAATTGAATGGGTAAATTATGATCCTTCAAAACCAGAAGAAATGAAAAATTATGAACGTTTAGCAGGAATCATAAAAGAAAAATTAATACCCATTTCGAACTTAGGACTTCACAAAGCAGGAGATGTTGCTAAAAAGGTCAAATCAGAGCTAGTTAAGATTTATGGTCCAAATATCAAATTTAGTCCTGCAAACAATCATTTTAAATGCTGTATGTTTTACAATATACGACCTCAAAAAGGAAATCGAAAGGAAAATACAAATCAAGACTTTTGTATATACGATGCACCTCATGCAGATTATTTATACACAGCTGCATGGATTAATTATTTGATAAAAAAGTTATCAAATAAAAAAGAATTTTTAAAAATATTCCCCCATCAAGAAAATTTAATTATCGATGTGACTAAAAATGATTGAAGATAAATACTTGCCTAATGGATGGAATATCCAAACAATAGAAAATGTAGGTTCAAAAAATTCATCTTATCCAATTGGAGATGGAGATCACGGTCAAATAAAGCCTTCTGACTATAGAGATAATGGTATTCCATACATTAGAGTTGCCGATATGGTTAATGATAGAATTTCACTAAAAAAATTGGTTTATATCCCAAAAGAAATACATGAAAGAAACCTTAAAAGTGAACTTCATCCTAATGATGTTATAATAGCAAAAACAGGTGCTACAATAGGTAAAGTTGCTGTAATTCCAAGAAATATAAGAGTCGCAAATACTACTGCTTCAATTGGCAAAATAACTTTAGATGACGAAAAAGTAATGCCTAAATATTTACTTTATTTTATTAAAACTAGATACTTTACTCAACAAATGTGGGCTGTAAGCAAAAAATCAGCTCAGCCAGGATTTAACGTAAAAGACATAAAAAAGTTTAAAATCATTGTGCCCCCCCTCCTCACTCAAAAGAAAATCGTTGCCATTCTTGAAAAAGCTGAAAAGCTCAAGGGGTGGAGAAGGGAAGCTGATGAGCTGACCGATGAGTTTCTTAAAAATACATTTTTAGAGATATTTGGGGACCCGGTGACGAATCAAAATGGATTTAAATCGGGGACAATAGCAGACCTTGTTATTAAAACGCAATACGGTACAAGCAAGAAAGCTAATGAAATTGGAGAAGGAATGCCCATTGTAAGAATGAATAACATTACTTACGAAGGGAAATGGGATTTCTCCTCATTGAAATATATTGAATTCGATGAAAATGATAAAGAAAAATACCTTGTAAATAATGGTGAACTTTTATTTAATCGTACAAATAGCAAAGAATTGGTAGGTAAAAGTGCAGTATATAAAGAAAAAGAACCAATGGCCTTTGCTGGATATTTAATTAAAATAATAACTGATTCTCCAGCTACGAGTGATTTCATTGCAGGTCATCTTAACAGCGAATTTGGGAAATTATACCTATTAAAAATGGCCAAAAGTATTGTTGGAATGGCCAATATTAATGCTCAAGAAGTACAAAAGATTCCAATTTTAATTCCGCCTATCGAATTAAGGGAAAAATATGCAATAATTGTTGAACAAATTGAACTGTTACGAGGATTCCAAAAACAATCAAATATGGAAATTAATGATTTATCAAATTATCTTATGCAAAAAGCATTCAAAGGTGAATTGGTGAATTAAAATGAAAAATAACGATAATACAGGATTAATAATAGTTGCCTTATTTGTTGGAGCAATTTTAGTACTTTATTTTATTTCTAAGATTTTACTAACACTTGGAATAACAATTATTGTAATTTCTATTTTTGTTTTTATATTAAGTTTATTAACAAAAGATGACAGATATTTTATGATTGGATGTATAGGTTTAGTTTTAGGGATAATTCTGGGAGTAATTGGTGGTTCAGGAATTGATTTTTTTGAAAATAACTCAACAGGTAAAAACTTGTTAGATGCAGCTAATTCCATTGTAAATTCTACAAAAGATGTGATTAATATTTAAAATCAAGGTATCAATATGCTTGACCCAACCCTTAAATCCAAGATCAACCAGCTCTGGGACAAATTCTGGAGCGGCGGCATCTCCAACCCCCTCCAGGCCATAGAGCAAATGTCCTACCTCCTCTTCATGAAACGCCTCGAAGACGAAGACATCGCACGGGAACAGGACGCACAGCTATCAGGCGAACCATACCGGTCAATCTTCACAGGCAACGAAGAATGCAAATGGTCAAAATGGTCCAACTACCCTGCCGACACCATCTTATATCATGTGCGGGACAAAATATTCCCATTCCTGCGCAACCTTGGCAGCGAGGAATCCCTCTACGAAATCTACATGAAAGATGCTGTATTCGCCATACCTACACCCTCCCTCCTCATCGAAGCCGTGCGCATAATCAACAGCATGCACATCAAAGAGCAAAACAGGGACACCAAAGGCGACCTCTACGAATACCTGCTCTCAGAACTTAAGACCGCAGGCAAGAACGGCCAGTTCAGGACACCCCGGCACATAATCAGGATGATGGTGGAACTGGCAAACCCTCGCCTTGGCGATATCATCTGCGACCCTGCCTGCGGTACAGCTGGCTTTTTAGTTGCTTCTTACAGGCATATCCTGAAAAACAATACAGCACCCGAATTTATCAAAAATGACGAAGAAGGGAATGAATACAACTTCAAGGGCGATAAGCTGAATCCTGACCAATACGAGGTGTTGCGGGAGCATACACTCTACGGCTACGATTTCGACCAGACCATGAGCCGCATTTCCCTGATGAACCTGATGATGCACGGCATCAACGACCCCCACATCAAACAGATCAATACACTCTCAGCCCGTTATGATGAAGAAAACCACTATACAGTGGTACTGGCCAATCCGCCCTTCAAAGGCAGTATAGACGAATCAGAGATCGGCGGCAAGTTCACAATTAAGACAAAGAAGACCGAGATACTGTTCCTTGAACTCATGTACACCATGCTGCAAAGCGGCGGGAGGTGTGCGGTAATTGTGCCCGACGGAGTGCTGTTCGGCAGTTCAAGGGCGCATAAAGCCATACGGAAGAGACTGCTGGAGGAGTGCAGGCTGGATGCGGTAATCTCCATGCCTTCAGGGGTGTTCAAGCCCTATGCAGGGGTGTCTACCGGTGTGCTCTTCTTTACCAAAGGCGAGCCTACTAAGAAAGTGTGGTTCTATGATATGACTGCAGACGGGTACAGCCTGGATGACAAGCGGACGTTCATTGACGGGAAAGGGGATATTTCTGATATACTTGAGAAATTCGGGAGAAGGGAGATGGAGACGTATGAAGATCGGAAAGCAAAATGCTTCTTTGTGCCGGTTGATGAGATCAAAGAGAATGATTACGATCTGAGTATTTCCAAGTACAAGGAAATTGAATATGAGGAAATCCAGTATGAAAAGCCTGAAGTGATCAAGCAGAAAATCCTGGAACTGGAGAGTAAAATCACTAAAACGCTATCTGAATTGGAGATATAACTTGAAAAATATTGAGCTAAAAAAACAACCTTGGTCAAATACCCAATGCATGAAGCATGAAATAATCCAAGATTAATATAAACACAGATTTCACAGATTACACTGATTTTCATAACAGTTTCTAAACAGTGAAAAAACTACAGCTTCCACTATTTTTGTGCATCGACTTCGCCACTTGCAAACTATGATACTCCCTTTCCTTATATCAATATTGTACTTTGCAGCTTGACTGGGTTAGGATTTTTGCCAATTACCTAACATTAATAGGGCAGGGTATTAGCATACCTAATGCCTACTTTAGGAGCACCTAAATATGGGGATGTGTACGTGCATGATAATTATAATTGGTAGAATGGATCGCCTGAAAAAGCAATATGAACGGGTCTGCAAATAATGACCCGAAGCGAACATTTTCACAAAAATGCAATGGATTCTCATAAAAATGGCACAGATTACAACCGTAAAACAACCTTAAAAGGTGAAACTGAATGCGTTTAAACGATACAAATCTTTCACAGATGAAACCAGGGGAACCCGTAAGAATTGTGGATATTGGTGGAGGTCACGGGATCAGGCAGAAACTAAACCTTAGAGGAATCTCTGAGGGCAGTATCGTGCGTGTGATATCCATCAACGGTCCGGTCACCATCGAAGTCGATCGAAATGTCCTTTCGATCGGGCGCGGGATGGCACAAAAGATCAGGGTTAGCAGGATGTGATCGGGTGGAAAAGAAATTATCTGAGATGGAATACGAAGAAGAAGGAACCATAACAGACATTGAAGGAACACTACGAAAAAGGGTGGCTGGAATGGGCATCAGGGTTGGCAAGAGGCTGAAGATGATCACAAAACAGCCGGTGAAGGGTCCGGTGGTTGTGGTCGTCGATGAGGCAAACACCTCCCTTGGACTGGACATAGCAGAAAAGATCATTGTGGAGATGAAATCGTGAAAGTCTTGCTGTTGGGGCACCCGAATGTGGGTAAAAGCGTATTCTTCAACCGTTTGACAGGGGCGAATGTCACCGAGTCGAACTACCCAGGGACCACGGTTGACTTTACGAAAGGATATATGAAGATCGGGGGTGAGGATGCCGAACTGATAGATGTACCAGGTACGTTCTCTCTTGATCCGAAAGATAAAGCAGAAGAGGTTGCTGTGGCAATGCTGCACGAAAATAAGGATGTGAAGGTTATCTGCGTTATCGATGCATCCAAAATAGAACGCGGGGTCTATCTGGCACTGGAAATACTTGAGGAAGGATATCCGATGGTGATCGCACTCAATATGTGGGATGCTGCAGTTGATAAGAATATCCGGATCGATATCAATAACCTGCAGCGGATCCTTGGTGTTCCTGTGGTTCCGACTGTTGCGATCAGCGGCGAAGGGATAAAGGAACTCATATCAAGGCTAAAAGAGGCTAAACCCGTTGAAATCGACGACATTATCAAGAACACGGGAGGCCTGACATGAAACTGACTATTGATCAGCGCTGGGATCTTATCGATAAGATCGCAAAACAAACCATTACATTTGGAGAATACAGGCATACCTTAAAGGATACGATCGGAGAACTCACGATCAAGCCGTTCACAGGCTTACCCATTGCGATCGCTGTCATGTATGCTTTCTGGAGCGTATTCGGTTCGTTCGCAGGATTTTTCACAGACGGATTCTTTGTCAGACTATTTGATGCATACTGGCTGCCATGGCTCCAGGAAGTATTCCCAGGGCAGGGTGGATGGCTATATGCCATCATGGTCGATGCCGGGGGCATTGAGGGCGGTGAGTTCGTGCTTTCTGATAACTGTCTGGAGTCGTTTGGTGTGCTGACATCGGGCTTATTCGTTGCAATCGGTGTTGTTCTGCCTGCGATAGTCATATTCTACCTGATGCTTGCGCTACTCGAGGATATCGGGTACATGCCGCGGCTTGCTGTCCTCATCGATACTATGCTGCACAAGATAGGTCTGCACGGTTATGCGATCGTGCCAACGATCCTATCGCTCGGGTGCAATGTGCCAGGTGTTACTGCGACAAGAATCCTTGAGACGAAGAAGCAGCGTTTCATCATGATGACGCTCCTTGCCATATTCATCCCATGCGGCGCCCAGATCGGGATTATGCAGGATGTAATCCCGGGTCTTATGGGCTGGATTCTGCTCTATCTGATTATCGGGTACTTCATCTTCGGTTACATCTTAAACAAGATCGTTCCCGGAAAAGCTCCTGAGTTTCTGATCGATGTGCCACCGTACCGGAGACCGATGCTGAGTAATATTGGAAAAAAGGTGTGGGGAAGGATCACAGGATTTTTCAAGGTTGCAATCCCCTTCGTACTGCTCGGCGCTGCCATAGTGGGCGTTCTCTACCAGCTCGGAGTCATCCGATTCCTGGGTGATGCGCTCGCTCCGGTCTTTGTCGGCTGGTTCGGCGTGCCAAAAGAGACTGCAGGTCCGCTCATCGCTGCGTTCCTCAGAAAAGACCTTGCGGTTGCGCAACTTTCTGTAATCGAGATGACCGAGTATCAGATGATCACAGCAGTTGTGCTCGTCTCGATCTACTTCCCGTGCGTTGCAACGTTTGCTATGATGCTGAAAGAGGGCTGGAAAGAGCTGCTTGGAGCAATGGCTGTTCTTGTAGTGGTCGTATTCGCTTATGGTGGACTGATACATCTGATAGGAATACTCCTGGGGGTGGCATAGATGGCTGGGAAATCATCGGTTGCAGCAATCTACTTTGCCATACTTGGAATCGTAACAACGGCATTCGGGATTGCTGACATACTGGTAACAGCAGGGACGAGTGAATTCGCTTACGGGATTCTTGAGATACCGGGTGACATCTTCAGAGGTGGCTGGGGCGGGGTCATCGTACTCTTTGCAGGACTCTTCTACCTTTCAGGCATCAGGAACTTTGATGATATCCATCAGTTTTCAAAAATTGTGATGGGCAGCATCCTGATCTGGATCATGGCAGGATGTGATATCTTTGCGATGATCACGGAATCGATACCAGGTGGTGAGGATGGACCATGGTTCAACACACTTGGTGGATTCATTGGAACGTATGCACCGCCTTATGCGCCGGCAGTGTTATTGCTGCCATTCTCGCTCGTGGTGGTATATTACATCCGCAAAAGGAATCAGGAGATCTAAAGGTGGGAATAGTATGACCTTGATGAAGAAAGTCCTGTCAGGAACTGTGAAATGGGGTACCACCGACGCACTTGCCAGAGAGCTGGATATGAATAGATCCACTCTCATGGCGATGATCGATTTCCTGGCAAGTGCAGGATATCTGGAAATAACAGGGTTGCAATGTTCTTGCCAGGCTTCGAACCTGTGCGAAAAAAGCTGCGGCTCTAACAGCGGTTCGCAAACAAAGATGTATGCGTTGACCTTGAAGGGTGAACAGTTCCTTTCTTAGATAACTCTGTGACTTCATCAATTTCAATGGAAACATTAAAAGCCATCAGTTACTTAGGTATTTAGTATGCTAACTCGAAAAGGAGAAGACTATCTCGAAGCAATCCTCAATGTCACAGAAGATAAGGGATATGCTAAAATAAAGGACATAGCAGGTACTCTGGATGTCAAGCCGCCAAGCGTTGTTGAAATGGTAAAAAAACTTGATAAAATGGGTTTTGTAATATACAGGAAATACGATGGCATAACTCTGACTGAAAAAGGAAGAGAGATCGCTTTGATCATAAAGGACCGGCACGATACCCTGAAGGCTTTCCTGGAGATTATTAAGGTGCCTGAAAAAATTGCAGAGAAGGATGCATGTACAATGGAGCATGAACTGGATGCAATAACGACAAAACAGGTTAAAAATCTAGTAATTTTTGTAAAATCAGCGCCAGAATATCCTCAATGGCTTGAGCATTTTGAAAAATTCTGCATAACTGGAAAGCATCCATGCGAGGAAAAGGATCGCAGATTGAAGTAAGTTTGAGGATTATTAGATATTTCTGTTGATGGTAAGGGCTTACTTGAGAATAACCTGTTAAAATCAATTTGTAGTCTCCCGCCAGATATATAGGTAAATTCGAACCGCAGATACACGTAAATTGAAGGTTGCCGCTCACTGTTTCACCGCAAAGTTCGCAAAGACATTGTAACCTTAACTTTGCGTTCTTTGTGTGCTTTGCGGTGCAGTATTTCATAAAATTTATATTTTAACAGCCATGGCCGCCGCCGGCAGCACCCAACAACACCCGAGGCCACCGCCCGCACATATCCCTCCCAACCCTAGCACAGCGCATGAGCACTTGTACCCGGTTCGCAGCACCATAACCGTGCAGCTGGGTAAGTGCAGGAAGGGGATGCAGTCGAATGCAGGTGACAGACGACAGGAAAAAGTATGAAGACAAATGAGTGAAGTAAATTATGGCAGGTGTAGAGACCTATCGGTCATTTGGGACTTTAGTAAATCTCCTTCCTATGAACGTTCATTATCTATGATGTATAATTATATTTTTCAGCATGATTCTCCAGTTCCCTGATGAGCATGCTAAGACCCGAACTGCGAAGGAAATGACATGGTTTATTTCTGATTTTACATGCTTTTTTGATGTATCTGTATACAGCACGGCTGTTTATATCCATAGGACAGAATATTATATCTGTTCCATCCACAAGGTTTTCTATCTCCTTTTTTCCATGTATGCACCGCCCGCAGTGGTAGCAGAATGTGCCACCAAATGATTCGATCACTTCCTTATAGTGCGGCGTGAGCGATTCCACTCCGCCAACATAAGCCACTCTCATTCCATCCAGAACAATACTCTTCTCAATATTTTCAGTACCCGATTCTGAAACCGGATCGATCTGTGCCAATTCATTAGATGTTATATCACATGTTCGATCCCGTTCCAGCAGTTCATTGGTCAATGTCCCCACCTCTTCAGTCAATAGATCGATCTCCTTCTTCAGATCCTCGATCTGACCGAGCGCATTCTCACCACCAACTTTCTCGAGATTGCTTGCCAGTCGTCTGTTCAACTGCTTTTGCTCCTCCATCACAGTATTTATTTTTGATCTGTCCTCTTTAACGGATTCCATATCCGATTTCAATTGCTCTTTTTTCCATTCCAATCTATTACACTTTGTTTGAAGTTTTTCGTTTGATCTGAGAGCATCATTCAGTTCTTTCATAACATATTCTGGTCTGCCATCGGGCAGTGCTTTGTTGAGTGCAGCATGGAATCGCAATGCTCGATGCCCGTACATGTGTGTGACAGCATAAACCCTTGCCTCGATCTTATCGATGTCTTCATGCTGACTGTGCATAGCAAACCAGACAAGAGCGGGAAGGGGGATATCCATACCGTTTCCGTCCTCGATATATCTATAAATTTCCTTCTGGGGTATGTGCTTGATATCTTCCCTGTATTCTTCAAATCGATCAGTCAGTATCTTATCCAGTTGTTTGGATGTTCGGTTCTGGGTGCTACATGCCTGAATGAGGCTGGTATGCATCCCAAAAGGCATGATTTTTTCATTATTCAGTTTCAATTTCTTGTAAATCTCAGATAGTTCCTTCTCATCAAAGGTCAATCCAAGGATTGTACATACCGTTTGATTCTTGAATTCCCATATCTTTCTTTCTGACACGATTACACCCCGTGTATTGAGCCCGATTCATCATCGGACTCGTGTTTATTTAATCGACCAGCACCTTTTCAGCCAGACCGTGGCCGATGGTGATCAACTGCTCTCCCACCTTTGCAAGTATGTATGTGCCTCTTTTTGGGGTTGGCGCAGGCGTTTCTTTTCTGAGCAGGGTAATTTCGGCCCCCTCTTTGAGGCCGAGTTGCTCAAACTTCTCTTTGATATGGATTCCACCAACGATCTTTTCCACTGCTGCCTTTTCGCCCTCTTCCAAGTAGTTAATCTGGATGGATTTTCCATCTCTGGTCACAAACACCTTCGATGCCTGGCCCTCACCCATTCTCATCTCCGCACCCTCCACTGTAAACACCATGGTACGGTCTGGAATATGTCGCAGGAATGTCAGTTCGCTCCCTTCCATGATGCCATATTCGGAAAGAAAACCTTCGAAATCCTTTCCACCCTCAATTGATATGACAGTTCCCTTATCTCCTTCCTCCTGTCTCAGCAGCGGAAGCGTCGATCCCTCCTTCTCCAGATAGATCTTATCACCCCATCCGCGGGCTATGACAATCTCTTGATCACCCACTGCCAGGGAAATGGGTCCCCAGTGCACATGCACTGGCTCGGTTGCTACTACATTGAGTTGGACTCCTTCCTTTACACCAAGTTCCTCAAGGTGCTCTTTGACATCAAGACCACCTGTGATCTCCTTAACAACCACCATAGTTTCAGGCTCTACATCTTTCAATGATTTCATTTTTATCTCTCCTTTTTTGATTTACTAACCATACAGGTTTGATTCTATGATGTGTCATTAGGTACGCAAGTAATCGTCCCGAATAAAATTAGGTTTATTCAAAAAACCGAATTCTTTCCCCCTGATAATTTCGACAGGATCCTCTCCTGAAATGAGCCGTCTTCTTATCATGTTCCTTGCACAGCGGAATTCGTTCATTCTTTTTTCAGATAGTACAGGGTCTCCATATATCCGCCACATTCCGTATTTTGTATGCCGAAGGGAATTGAGTCCCATAAACCCTTTAACATCCTTCAGTGGAATGCCCAGGAATACCCCGATCTCAGGAGGGCATCCAAATGTGGCATACCTGCGCCTGAGCATACTTAATGCATGTTTGATGGAATCAGGCTCATATCCGCATTCAGACAGGAATTTATTCACGGATTCGTTTCTTAACAGTTCATCCAACTGGTTTTGGTTGAAAAATAGAACAATTGCATTTTTTTTAGTTCTTTTCAACTCATAAAAATCGATTTCATATCTGCTAAAAATGTCTACCCTGTTACGATCCTATGCGTCCAGTAGTCCGCCGTTGTCGTTGGAGATGTTCATCAACGTTGCTGGTTTCCTGCCTGCTATGGTGGCTGCGGTACATCTCACGATCCTGTGTACCAGATGTCTCATATCATCACTTTTTTAGGTTATCCTAATTCACATATAATGCATTTAGGTAGATAAACAATATACCCTACAAAAATTAGATTTTGGACCGGAATCCGAACGAATATATACCAAACCGAGTCTGTTTTTTGTAACTTTCTGCCACAGAGAACATGAGGTCACAGAGATGTCTTTTCCACTGCCTTAAATCCTCCCTCTGTGGTCTCTGTGAACTCTGTGGCTAATCTTCTTTGTCATGATCTATTTCATCCAGAATAAATTAAATAGTATCGCATTTTTAGCATTCATCATCCCCCTTCCACCCTCTCAAACTCAAATACCCCCTCTCGCTCTCCAACTAACGAGAACAAGCCACCTTTTCCCATGATATCCATAAATTCCCCCGTTTCAAGATGTTCGGATGTAGTGTAGATACTGCCGCCCGACTTAAGTACCCGGTGCAGTTCCAATGGCAGCCCCTCCCGCTCCCAGGCCAGCGTGAACAATCTCTCTTGGCATCTCTTCTGCATCAGCATCAGTAAGACCAGGAGGTATGATTATGACTTGCACCTGCTTTGGATTTGATGGTGGTTTTTTAGATTAATATTCATAAATTCGAGCATGAATTAGCCGTATGTGCAGCCTTCACAAAACAAAAACCAAAATCGGATCAAATCTGTGTTCCCTTTTCAATGATCCTTACGAAATCAACAAATGTGTATTTTTTGTACCGCTTCTTTCCGGTAATCTCTGTTAGAATGTTCATTTCTTCAAATTTCGATGTTAATTTATTTGCTGCCTGACGACTTATTCCAATCAGTTCCGATATCTCGGTGACTGTTATTACAGGGTGGTCAAAAAGTATATCGATCAACTTGACTGCATGAACTCCACCAACATTGTTTTCAAGCAATTTTTCAATCAAGTTTTGTTTTAGTTCTATTATTCGTTTTGCTGTATCGATCGAATCATTTGAGACTTCGATTACGCCTTTTAAGAAAAATTTCAGCCACTGTTCCCAATCCCCTTTTATTCGTATGTCATTTAAAGTTTCATAATATAAGTTTCGATTTTTCTTTAAGTAAAAACTCAGGTACAACAATGGTCTTGATAAAAGCCCTTTCCAGTATAAATAAAAAGTTATTAATAATCGTCCCATTCTGCCGTTTCCGTCCAGGTAGGGATGTATTGTTTCAAATTGTGAATGTATCAAAGCGATTTTAATGAGTGATGGGATGTTATCAGGAGTTTGAATGAAATCTTCAAGCTCTGACATTAGTTCTTCTACATATTCAGGTGGCGGAGGAACATAAACAGCATCATGAACAGTACCGCCCCCGATACCGATCCAATTTTGGAAATCTCTTAGTTTTCCAGGAAGTTTATTAGTGCCTCTTGTACCTTCGATCAGTATCTTATGGATGTCATTTATGAGATCCGGGGAAAGGTTATCAGACACAAGATTATCAATGCCATGATGCATTGCTTTTATGTAATTTATAACCTCTCGAATATCGTTGATATTTTCTTTTGGTTCCAATTTGGCTTCAAATTCCAGAACACCTTTTAGTGAAGCTTGTGTTCCTTCTATCCGGGAACTTAATAGTGCCTCTTTTTTAATGTACATGGCAACAAAAAGGTCAGGATTGGGGAGTACTTGCGTGACCCCATCCAATCTTGCTAAAGCTCCATCTGCTTTTGAAAGCAATAATTGGAGTTCATCATCGATAACCAGATCCTTCGGAGGCAGTGGATTAGGTATGAATGATTCATATCCGGCATTTTGAAGAACAAAAATTCCTGCTCTATTGTCCTTCGTTTTATTTACCATGATAATTTAGATGATTTAAAGTCATATAAAACCTTCTTTTAAGTCAACGAAAGTTTACTTAAAACACAGATATCCATGTAAGTCAACAATAGTTGTCCTACAAACGTTGAAACGTTCTAACTCATCAAGGGTTGAATTAGCAATGGGGATTGAGAGTAGGCCTTCATCCATACAGCCTTCGATTTGCCTTTCTTTGACTTGAACTTTGCGCACACACCCTGTTTGCGCAGAACTCACGCGCATCTTTATCCTGCTCTTTGACACGTATCATTCGCCAGCCACACCTCTCACAAACTTTCTTGAGTATGGTCAGCCGCCCGTTCTTTGGCAATGACCGGGTATGCCCGCAGCGTTTGGTGCATCCGAGAAAGCGCGTGTTCTTTGAGGTAATGTTTATCAGGAACATGTCTCCATCACATTTCGGGCACGCTCCTATAATTTCAGGCGGAAAACATTCCTTTTCCATATCACAGTTGAAGCACGGACCGATACCCATTGCCCAGTGGTATTTATTCCCAACTTTTGCGACGGCAACACCACCCTTTTTGCACTTGCGGCTTCGTAAAATGTTAATGGCACCTACCTTTGGCAGGGAATATGTGTTCTTACACTGCGGGTATCCTGTGCATCCGACAAATCGCCCTTTGTCTGTTGTGATAATCCGAAGCACCCGTTGGCATTTTGGGCACTCACCTACGTAATTTTTTTTGTCAACAACAACGGTTTCATCCCGGATCGTGCCTGCAAGCTGGGATACAAGTTCATTCTTGTTTGATGTTAGTTGTGAGTACATCTCCTTGATCAGTGTCGTGCCCTCAACAAGCGACGCTTCAAAATCCTTTTCACCATTTTCCACTTC
>Ga0255440_1009_pt1 | contig 29224 bp, 24 predicted proteins | sample ANMaggSeSYBR02I9_FD_182634 | JGI IMG/M metagenome (GOLD analysis project Ga0255440, IMG submission 182634) | Sediment cell enrichment communities from methane seep in Santa Monica Basin, California, United Staets - ANME aggregate JGI... | ecosystem: Environmental > Aquatic > Marine > Cold seeps >...
CCCCGGAACATGACATATATTTCAGGTTCCGAGGACATCAATATTATCAGTGAAAAGCTTGTCATCCAGGAAAGTGTCTATGGAGCCAGATATGAAAAAGACTACACGATCACATTAAAGGCTGATGAGATCGGATCCAACGAACTGATAGTAAAATTAACATATGATAACGGCACAGGTATTATGAGTAATAAAGAAATCTCATCAGGTACGTTCTATATAGAGGAAGGTGAATTAGATTACCTCGCAGAATATCCTTTTTATATATATTTAACGCCGGTCCTTATCATAGTTGCCATTGCAGGGTGGTTATACTGGAGAAGAGGTCAGTTCAGGATGTAATAAATCGGGAAAAGGCATAAAGGAGAATTAAAAATGTTAAATGTTTTAATTGTCGGGATTGGACAATGCGGCAACCGGATACTGGACTCCATCAATAGGGAAGCTTTTGGTGGCGGAAAATTCTCAAAATATTATTCACGCCAGAAATTCCCATCCCGGGTTGAAACGATCGCTATCAATACCGCAATCAACGACTTAAAGGAACTGCGCAATACAAAGGCCAAGGATAGGATACATATCCCAAACCTGCACGGTTTAGGTGCCAACCGTCTTTTAGGTAAACAATGTTTTATTGACAATAAAGATGTGGTTTTGAGAAATATCTCTGAAAGAGGTGATTTCGATGTTGCTTTTGTTATTTCGTCATCTTCGGGCGGTACCGGGTCTTCGTTCAGCCCTCCGCTGATAAAAGAATTGAAGAACAGGTATGATTATCCCGTTTATTCCATTATGGTCCTGCCCTTCCGTGAAGAGGGGACTATTTACCTCCAGAACTCTGCTTTTTGTCTTAAGGAAATGCGTGACAGCGGAACTGACGGCATTATACTGGCAGATAACCAGTTCCTGAAGAATGTCGGAGGCGATATACAGACTGCCTATGACGGTATTAATAAAATGGTAGCTGAAAGGGTGCTGTTCCTGCTTGAAGCCCTGGACAGTGAGATGATGATGGTTACAGACCTGGGTGACTTCAAGACAGTCATGGGCGGAGGAGCGGGTTTTGCTACTATCGGATTTGCGAAAGGTGATGGAAAAACACCCATAAAGAACGTGATCCACGATAGTCTATCCCCCAGTGGTTTGTTGTTCTCATCTAATGTTTATGAAGAAGGAAGCAGGGCGATGATTATTCTTCGTGGGGACCGTAAGTACCTTAACATTGATGATATCTCAGGTGAGATCGAAAAACTCTCATCGCATATTGGTCATGTGTTCAAGGGTGTGATCATCCGCAATGGAGAGACTCCTAAAGTGCTTTCTGTGCTGACATTGGAAACCACTTCTGAACTTGAGAATCTATATACTCTTGCTGTAGAAGCTATTCATATGGAAAGGGATAAACGGGATCGAATGGCCATCAGGAAGGAAGCTAATGCGACCTTCTCCAAGATCGATGGATTGGAACCGGAATATTAAAGTTATTATCTATATGGATAAAATAATTAATTTGTTTTTGTGGACCTGTTCCATTATTACTTTAATTTGTTGCACACGCTTCATTTATTTCACTATATAGTAAACTCGTATGATATAAACTACTTAAGTCACTCTGGCCGAAGTGGGGATTTACTTGAAAACATTTATCAAATTAGAAGACCATATAAGAAATAAGAGGTTATATTAAATGGGTAAACGAACTCGTATTATCAATGATCCTTCGGATCTTGTCCCACTCTTACGAACTTTCGGGTCGGATGCCCATAAGAAAGTTTTTGACATACTCCTTGCAGATTGGTATACAACGAAAGAAATTGAAGAACAGCTTTCAATTGAAGTGGATGAAAGTCTAAGTATTTTGAAAAAATGTGGATTGGTAGAGAGTAAGTGGCGTATGCCTGAACCAGGGAACAAACCTGAAAAAGAATTCCACACATCCTATTCAAAGATACAGGTAAATTTCCAGTGTTCCATTGAAGATTTGTCTGACCTGCTCATGATCACTTTCAGTCGTGATGACGAACTCAGGAATATGATGGAGCATATTGAAACAGAAGTGATGAACGGCAACCAGTCCATGGCCGGGCTATCAAGGGCCATAGGTGCAAGCCCGTTGTATCTGAGAGGTGTGGCACGGCGTTCAGACAAACTCATCGTTAAAGGCCAGAGGATTGAATCTGTCGGTGCTACTGGATGATAGACCTGCTTCACAGTAAGAAAGAGAGTACTAAATTCCAGATACTTGTTGAAATAACAGCTCATCAGCCAAATGTACGCCAGAGGGAGATTGCCGAAAAAGTCGGAATAACTCCCCAGGCGGTTTCTGAATATATTAAAGAACTGACAGACGACGGGTTGATTTTTTCTGATGGCCGGGTACGTTATAAGGTCACAAAAAAAGGAATAGAATGGGTACTTGAGCGTACGGCTGAACTGAGGCGGTATGCCAACTATGTGATGGAAGATGTCATCAGCCATGTTTCGGTGTGGACTGCCATTGCAGAAGAGGATTACAAGGCTGGCCAGAAAGTATTTCTTGTGATGCGCAACGGACTTTTATATGCCAATATAAAAGAGCAGCATAGAGCTACCGGAATACTTATTTCAGATGCCACTGCCAGTGAGGATGTAGGTGTTACCGACCTACACGGGTTGATCGAACTTGAAGATGTGAATATCAAGGTATGCAAGGTCCCCAGAGTTGAGCGCGGTGGTTCAAGACAGGTGGACATGGACCTGCTGGTTGAACTGGTGAAGGACAGTAATTACATATGTGCCCTTGGAGTGGAATCCCTTATTGCATTACGTAAGGTGGGAAGGGACCCCAACGTTATGTTCGGGGCAAAGGAATCGGTAGTAGAAGCTGCATTCCACGGAGTATCCTCGGTTGTGGTGTCTGTGGATGAGGAGGTTCCCCCACTGTTAAACCGGCTCGAATCCGAAGGTTTGGCATATGAATTGTACGACCTGAGAAAATAGCTGTTTTTGATACAATGTCGCTTGTCATACTTATCAGGCCCATAAGGTCAGCCATTGAACTGCTGCCCCTGAAAAACGGTAGCAATACAGCCTCATTTATAGGCAACCTGGTATTAAGGCAAACCCCAAAAGGCCCAAGGCCATTCAAGTTCAGGGTTATAGACGGTAAGACCGAAGACCGAAGACCTCCAACGCAAGCCGTGGAACTGCTCAGGATGGCTGACCTTATACTGGTTGCCGGGCACGGAGATGCTGCTGCTAAAAAGGAAATTATTGAAATGCTGGATGGCTACCAGCTCGGATATGAACAAGCGCAGGTTTGCCGCCTGTGCATTTCACAGGGACGATACACACCTGTGGATTCAGGGTCAGTGCGGTTCAGGGGCGAGTTGATATGTGAGAACTGCGCTTTATCTGAACTTCACAGGGAAATACAGTTGTGCAGTAAAAGAATGGCTGAAGAAAGTATCGAAAGATTATTTGCACAACTGCTCAGGACCCGTGACCTGGACCGTATGCTGGTCTTGCTTGACCCTAAAAAAATGGACCGTGAACTGACATTATTTGATCGTGTCCGTGCCAGCGGCAGTATTACCCTGGTCAAAGTACATGACCTGAAACTGGACAAGCGGCTGAAAAGTATCCTGCCTAAAACACTCCTGCCGGTCCAGTCGATCTCGATCGGGTCCGGACTGCTTGACAGGAAGAACCAGCTTGTAGTATCTGTCACTGCCACAGGCAAAACACTCATCGGTGAGATAGGGGGAGTCAGCAACATTCTGGCAGGCAGGGGAAAGATGCTCTTCCTGGTCCCGTTAGTGGCACTGGCCAACCAGAAATATGACCAGTTCACAAATAAATACTCAACACTCGGCCTGACAACAGCCCTGAAGGTCGGACAAAGCCGCATTGGGAAGGGGAAGGGGAAACAAGGGAAAATGCGCACTTCAATTGATTCTGATATCATTGTGGGCACGTATGAGGGGATCGACCACCTGCTGAGGTCAGGCGGTGCTAAAAGGCTTGGTGGTGTGGGTACTGTGGTTATAGACGAGGTGCACATGATAGAGGACCCAGAGAGGGGACCAAGGCTGGACGGCCTGATAGCAAGGCTCAGGTACCTGTATCCGCAGTGCCAGTTCATCTACCTCTCAGCCACTGTTGGCAACCCAGGATGGCTTGCAGATGGACTGGGGAGCGAGCTTGTCGAGTATGAGGAAAGACCTGTGCCACTTGAGCGTCACCTGCTCTTTGGCGGCCCGTCAGAGAAACTGCGGCTTATCAACCAGCTGGCAAAGGAGGAATATAACAGGAAGTCTTCCAAAGGTTTCAGGGGGCAGACCATTGTATTTACAAATTCAAGGCGGAACTGCCACAAGTTATCGGATGCCCTGCAAATACGTGCGGCAGCGTACCACGGGGGACTACCGTACAGTGAACGGCGCAGGATAGAAGAAGGATTTGCCAACGGCAGGATACCTGTGGTTGTTACCACTGCCGCACTGGCGGCAGGTGTGGATTTTCCTGCATCCCAGGTGATATTCGAAGGGCTTACAATGGGTATCGAGTGGCTGACACAGGGCGAGTTCCTGCAGATGCAGGGGCGGGCTGGCAGGCCGGATTACCATGACAGGGGAATAGTTGTGGTCATGGCTGAACCTGATAAACGCCTCGGACATGGTGAGAGCGAGGACCATGTGGCGTTTCGATTACTTAAGGGTGAAGTACCTCCGCTAACGGTAGGGGTAGATGAAGATGCAGGGCTTGAGCAGGTGCTGGCATCTGCAATTATCTGGGGTCAGCGGGACATCATCAGGACAGTGGATTCCATGAGACTGGGCGGCACTGACACGGACCAACTTATAGGTGAATTGCTGGATAGGGGGTACTTGAAGGTCTCTGGACAACGTGTCAGTCCTACCCTGGCTGGACGTATAATGAGCACATATTTCATGAACCATGACCAGATATCCATTATTAAGAATGGAATAAACTCGGGACTGGACCCCGTTGATATCCTGGCAGGACTGGAGGTGTTCGACCAGGCATTTTTTACAGGAGCCGACCGGATATCAGCCAGCTTGAATGTCCGCCTGCCTTCAAGGGTTTTCCAGGGCGGTGCAATGGAAATGGCATTGTCGGGTGATAGCCTGGCAAAACTTGACAGTGCGACTGCCCGTAAACTGATGAATTTTGCTGCTGATTTTTTAACCTGTACCTGTAAAAGTACACCTTACTGCGGATGCCCTGAGCGTAAGTTCTCAAGCAAATTACTGGATATGCGGTGTGAAGGGATGAAGCCGGTTGATATGATCGATGCCTTGACGCAGCAGTATGGAATATTTGCCTATCCTGCTGATGTGCTTGAATATCTTGAAACATCTGCCCGGCACCTTGAGGCTATCCGGAAGCTTGCGAAAGGGCAGGGGAAGCTTGAAGTGGCAGAAGAAGCAGGAAAATTATTCAAATGTATTGTCGGGTGATGTTGAAAATGCAGAAATAAAACAGGCATAACCTGACAATTTGACATTAAAGAGAGTCACGAACCCCTCAATGAATTGCTGGGCATCATACCGTTGGAGGTTGCATGTCGGTACGAGCACGGGCCGATGGGGGGATAAATATATTGGTGACAAAGACGAGAGTGATTACGAGTATGGATAGTGGTGGTTACATCATACCCGTATGATTTCAAGAACCTCTGTTGTGTTCATTCGGATCAACATATATTTAGAGGAACATGCTCAATATCATGTAGGGTTTCCAGACCTAATTCTACAAAATCACTATTGAAAGCCAGTGTTATACTCAGCACCGGCATAAACTGCGCTTTTTTTATTGGCGAAACCAAACTGATACAACCCATAAACAATGACCAAGCGCCTTGTTTTCACCACGGTTTCAGAGATTTGAAAAAACTCAAGTTATGGCGGTATGAAGTATATAAATTCAACAATGCCAACTTACAACAACTTGTTGGGCAAGTATGGACCGCAGAAAAACTTATGTGTCTTAGTAATCGTTAGATTTTAATGGTTTTTCCAGAATTGAAGCCGATCCAATTTGTGCCAAAGAATACTAATGAACTCCTCAAGAAACTTCGTAAAGGAACCCATGAGTTAGAAAAAACATTGCCAAATGAAGATGCAGACATCCTCAAAATCGTGGATATATTTCTCAAAGAAAATCCAAAATATAAAAAAACATATAACATCATTTCAAAATCTCTTGAAGGAAGGAAATTTGAATTGGAACCTCTTATAGCGAAATATGAAGTTACTCATTTAAACAGTTTTGATCATTGTAGGAAGATAGCTAAGAAGTTTAATGAAGCATTTATCAGACCTATAGATGCAGTGTATGGTGTTTTATTTAAATACGCGATGTATATTCCAATACCTCAAGAAATACTTGAATATGGGGCTGCTGAGGTGATATTGAAAGAGCACTCTGCTACTGTATATCACTTATTAGAAAGTTTTTCAGATAATCTATATGATGTAACACCAACAAGTATTGTAGGCAGGGTCTGTGGCTGGGAAGGTTCGTGGTTATCTTATACTATATCAGCAAAAGATGACAAAAATGTATTTTGGAGTACCCCTTTGGCGAACGCACCATACAAAGATTACCAGCCCTTCATGATTGTACCGAATGGAGAATTTGTGATTCTTGAAAGTGATTTCACAAATATCTGTAAAGGCCGATTAAAGGAGATTAAATCACAAATCGATGAGAGGATTGGTATTATGAACAAACCATTCACGCAATTACCTACTATTGAAGTCGATGCAAGCTGGATTTTAGCCCGTAGTATAAGCACGAAGACAATTCACCGTACAATGACTGCACCACAATTAGTCCATGATTTTGGTGGGCACCTCCCCAAAGCTGCGATTCATGAAGACAAACTTGAAGGATTGGAACTATTAAAGCTTATCACTCAAACTGAGATGTATGCGCCGCCTACGATAGAATTTTCGCCACAATTGGTTAGAAAATACACAATGCCAAAAAAATTATGATTTATTCACTCAAACTGACACCAAGCCTAACTAATTATGTGGCTAAAAAATTACTTTCCACAGGACCTGTTTATTGGTATCCAGTCAGTATAGAAGATTCTACTTTCATGAGTTTGAATATTGCATGTAATAAACATGTGGATCATCTTAATTATTCTTTTAAAGCTGATGGATATCTTGTATATGGTATTAAACTCAATGAGGACTACACACTTTTTTTGTATTCTGGAAGTGTTGGCGATAAGAAGATAGTTCCCATTTTTCCTTCTATGCCGTTTGTCGTAAAAGATGCAAACATTTATTATTATTTTTCTGAAAATGATTTTTATGAATATTGTCATCAGATTAGACAACTATTTTTCCAGGGGAGTTCAAACCAAATTTTTACACCCCCTGAGTCTTGGGGTAAAATTTATCAAAGATGGATATATGATTTAAAGCAAAACTCCGATGAATATAGACAGCTTAAACGACTTTCAGAAGAGGATATGGTTAAGACGCATATGTCAAAATTTTTCAGTCCTAACTGGGATATAACTCTTTCCAAAGTATCAGATGAGGAATGTGAGTACTGTTGTTCGATTGGATTAAACATCATCTTAAATTTAATCGACTTGTTACCCAATGACATTTGGTCCACCCCCTATGACAAGCCAATATTTAGATACATGTTAAAGAAAGGTTTTCTTACCTCATGGCTCGAGACATGCCCACCCACATTTGACGCAAACAAATTTATTTTAGAAGTCAGCGAACTATCAGGAAAAAAAATTAATGGATTGGAGGAAATAAAAAACTTCAAAAACAAAGTAATATGGGATTTAGTTACTAAACATCCAATCTTTAAAATAATATACTACATCACACGTTATGAAAATTCATCTCCACAACTCAATTTCATTTTCGACAATCTCTTTCATTTTATACCCAAAGAAAAGAAAAGATATATAAGTTGGCCAGAGTTCCAACCTAAAATATTCGTAGAATATTTTGATCTGCATTTCATGCAAAAGGTGCCCAATGAACAACGCTTGAACTTAATTAGATATAAATTAAATACAATCTTTGATCGACCACCAGAAATCAGGAAATATTCTTCCACTCCGTGGTATGACTCAGATGGACAAGTACATCATGTGCGATATCGATTTATCTGCAGAATAGAATTGCCAGCATTGCTCGATTATATCCAGTTAACTGAATTTATTAGACAAACCGATAAAGCTATAAAATATCTTTTAAATGATACGGGCTTAACGTTCGACGAAAAAGAAATTTGGTTAAAACGAATAGGTATAAAAATTGCACTCCACCCCAATTTCGAGGACAATGTGTTGTCAGCATTTTCAAAAAAAATACATATAATCTCAAAACCTGATAATGCTGTGATCGATGAAAAAAACAAATTTAAAATATTACATGAAGAACTTATTTGCGATTATCCGTATTTAAATCTCGATAGACTCGACTTCGATTTTCAATACATTCATACAGAACTAAACAAGTCACTGTTTAGAGACTTCCACTTCGGATGCGGCTGAATCTAATATGGCATGTCCAAGATCAAATTTTGAACGTCCATTCTAAAAGTTGTACATCAAATTGAAGCTCGAAATAGATAGAAGCCAGGATGATTATTGCTAAAAATAAGCTAGCTATAGATAATCCACCAAATATTGATTTAGCTATTCCATTATAATCAATTTTAATTTTTAAAAATAATATATTGTTAATAATTTCCAACAATATCGAGATTAGAATTGAAAAAAATTACAATTGCCGAAATCTGTCCGAGCGATACTACTTGTATTGAAAAATTTGATTGGAAATATAAATTAATAATATATTTAATTAATATTGCAATTATTGGTAGTGAAAACAAAAAAGAAAATTGCGTTGCATAATGTTTGCCTATCTCATATCTTATGGAATTCTCGATTGAGCTAATTTTAACATCTTTTCTTATTTTATTATATTTGAGTAGATCTATAGCATTATCGCATAAATTTTTAAATTTTTCTTTGAACCCATCTTCTAAAAATTGTTTATTGATCTTTATTTCATTTAATTTATCATATCGTTTGTTCATATCATCGGATATATTTTTTATAAATATTTTAATTTTATTTTGATCATATTCATTAGATTGATCGGATAACCGACTTTTTGCAAATTCTATCTGCTCTTCGTTAATTCTTATTTCTTCTGAAATTTCATAACATTTGATATCAGTTTCAAGATATTCCTTAATTTGCAGTTCAAACGTATCAATAAAAGAGAGCGTAGCTTCTATTCTAAATAAAAGCTTATTCAAGTTGACTTCATCATTATGAGGTACAAACCAAGCTTTATACACTCTGGATATTTCATAAGTTAATAATATGCTAAAAAGTGAAAATAGTACACATAATTTTGTTCTCTTATAAAGCTGCATAATGTCGTCTTTGTCATTCAATGATGATATTGGACTCTTTATTATTTGGTAATAGTCTTTACCTTTAAAAATAAATTTATTCTTTATTTGAATTTCATCAAATAGATTTTTGTCATAAATTTGATTTCCAGCCATCACTGCTATAAAATCAGAATAATTTTTCATATTACCACACAACGCTAAAAATTGAATAACAAGGGGTTTGCCCCTCTTTCCCAAATCGTTATACAACTCAGCTATTTCATCTATTGCTTTAAACGATATATCTCCCAATTTTTTGTTACTCAATCTATTTTGAGTAAAAAATTCATCCCCTCCAACATATTTACGATTTTTGTACATGTAATTGAGAAATTTTGATACCATAAATAACAAATTATCTATTTGAAGTTCATTTCCTTTTCCCAAATCCGATGCCTCAGAAATCTCTTTAGAATATTTAACGAGTGGTATATATATTTCTTGTATTAGATTTTCATGTATCCACCCAAAGACTGCTTCTCTCCTTTTTTTGTGATACTCAGTTACCGAAAATATTTTTGTAATACAATAAACTATTAATGTTAAAACTGCTGAATAGATTATTATTTCTGGAAACATGTGACAACTCTATATGTTTGTATTGTATTAATGTATCAGTGTATGTAAATCGTATCACCTTCTTCCATAAATATTTTTTTATGCCGGATCAATATCTCGCTGGCGTTCATGGGTGCGACGAAAAACGTCTCCCGTTACTTCTTAATAGGAATGAATTCGGGAGCACCCATGCCCTTAAAGTTGTGCAACATGATGAACTCTGGAAGATATGGAGTGTAGATGAATCTTGTGGCGGAGCAGGGGTGTTCGAGTCTGTATACTCCAAAGCATTTGCCAAACCCTCACTATCCATTTTAGCTCCATTCTTCGACAGATGATTTTAAACATCTGTTCAAGCCCACCCCTAAAAGTTGAAATCCAGCCATCCGAGCCCCTCACAAAACAACACCATCCACGCGACCCGACCTGACCTCCGCGTAACCCCCATACCAGTCTCCCGAAGTCACATACCCCGGACTTAAGTACCGAGGCCTGTAAATAATACTCTGCCTCCCGATTTTCCATTTCTTCTGTCAATGTCACGAATACTGTTCATAACCATACACTTCAAAGTACAATAAACGCAATCCCATAAAAATATTTCCAAAAATAACCACAAAAAAAAGCAGGTGTACACGCAGCTTGCCCACAGTTCCTTGACAATCATTCCACACACAGGATAAAAAATGACAAAGGAAGAGGGTGTGTACGGGCGCTGCCGACAAACTGTCTGCCCTGTATCATATCTTTAGAGAATGAGCTGGAGTTTATGCGGGAGTTGGGCGAGCCTATGTAGTTAGGGATTTTTGAACGTATAGGAAAGTATAAACGCATTTGTTTATCTTGCTACTGAAATTATATACATGATGAGAAAAACATCACAGTTTAATTTTGCCCCGGAGGGGCTTTCTTGAATATTGTATTCAAATTTATAATAATTTTTCGATGACATTTTCAATGTTTAACATATCTTTTTTCGCAACAAAAGATTTTAGAATATAATCTGCTGCAATACTTCCATCGAAGTTTTTGTTTGCTTCTTTTTCAATCCGATGCATGAGATAAAACCAATCAACGACTGTTCTTAAATCGTTTTTATCTAAATCAATGTATTGTGTGTGTTTATGCCAATCATGGTCATAAATTAACAAACCTCCGAATAAGCTACTTAATCCTTTAGATGGAAGGTCTGCAATAAAATCGTGAGTGAATTCCAATTGTGTTAGTAACATTTTTTGTAACTATTCAGCCATACATAAACGTTATCGGTAGACTGAATAGTCCACAAATAGATAATTGCACACAATTGTCAAATGCCTTTGGAATCGATGGACGTAGACTCAGTATTAAAAACTAAAAAATGTATCGCCGTAGACACAAATAAGCTGATTTTCGTCATCGGCATCCGGTCTAAAGGAAGGCTGAATAGTTACCATTTTTTTATTGTATATAAGGTATATATTTCCCTGGCAACAATTCAAAAATTATTAATCAAATCGAGTATTCATTAATTTAGTGCAAAGCGACATCCTTTCATATGAACCATCTTACAACAAAAAGCCAACTATCACAGTAAAATCTATATTCACAGATAATAATAACTGGGATGCATTTCAGCTATCTGAAAAAGCCAATCTCCGAGATGTTGAAATCAAAGAAGTCACTAAAATGATGACATGTAAGGATGCAGATCGTGGCTTCTTTACATATTATTGTGAAAATTGTGGTACAGTAGCAACTGTTCATTTTGGATGTAATAGTCGTATCTGTACAAACTGCGGTAAGAATCACACTGATAAATGGGCAAAATCCCTAAGCAAAGCATTGTTCAATGTTCCTCATCGGCATGCAGTTCTTACAATTTCTGATGCTTTATGGTCTGTTGTTAGGGAAAATCGGTTTTTATTAAAGATTTTAATGGATGCAGCAATTGCAGCAATTAATGATACAATATCCTCTAAATATAGAAATAGACGGTTAGTTGCAGGTGCTGTTGTTGTGTTGCATCCATTTTCGAAAAATATGGGCTTTAATCCACATCTTCATATACTTGTAACCGAAGGTGGATTTGATAAAAAAGGCAATTTTGTACATCAAAAGTATATTAATTTCAGAACAATGCGTAAAACATGGCAGTATCAAGTACTTACTAGATTCAAAGCCGAATTTCCAAATGATATTGTATTTTCGATGCTGGTACATCAGCTTTTTAAAAAGTATTCTGAAGGATTTTATGTACATATGCCTGAAGAGTCCAGAATTACTAATACACGAAAAATAGCGAAATATGTTGCCAGATATATCAGACATCCTGCAGTCGCAAATACACGGTTGTACAAATACGATGGAAAATCAGTTACATTCTGGTATAAAGATGATAAGGGCATTAAGCATTTTGTGACAATGGAAGTACGTGTATTTATTGAAGCATTGATCCAGCATATCCCAGATAGAAATTTTAAGATGATACGCTATTATGGCGCATACAGTCGAAAAACTAAGAAAATTTATTCTGGATATTTACAGAGAAGTATAACACAAACTACATTCGATAACTTCATCAAAAATCCGAATAAATGGGCACCAATTTGTCCAAAGTGTGGAAGTAAAATGATATTTGATAGATATGAGAAGGGACCTCCTAAAGAAAATGAAGCATTTGGAAACAAATTACCAGATTGGGACCACCCAATGCTTAGCCATTGCTACAATTAATTTGCCCCCGAAGGGGGCTTTCTTGTGAGATTCAATTTCTGATTCTTGTTCAATTTGCTAATAAAATAATGCCAACAGTACACCTAAAATAGTAAATGTTCCACCAATAAACACTCCTAGTAATCCTATTTGATTATCACTCTTTGTAAATATATGATAAATGATTGCTAAACAAATTAATATTGCAGGAGGGAAATATTTTATATATTGATTTTTTGTCATGCCTTACATTACGATGATTTACTTCTATTAATCTGCTTGCAATTTTTCGTCAAAGTTTTATTAAAATTTTTAATAAAATTGTAAAATTCGATATTAATAAGTGCGCCTATTTTAATCATGACTTATTAGTATCTTATTGATTCCTCCGAGCATTAATCCCCCATCTTGCAGTCACATACCCCTGACTTAAATACCGAGGCCTGTAAATAATACTCTGCCTCCCGATTTTCCATTTCGTCTGTCAATGTCACGAATACTGTTCATAACCACACCCTCCAAAATATTTCCAAAAATAACTCCCAAAAAAAGCAGATGTACATGCAGCTTGCCCACAGTTCCCTGACAATCATTCCACACACAGGATAAAAATGACAAAGGAAGAGAGTGCGTACGGGCGCTGCCGACCAACTGTCTGCCCTGTATCATATCTTTAGAAAAAGAGCTGGAATTTATGCGGGAGTCGGGCGAGCCTATGGAGTTCGGGATTTTTGATTTTTATAAGATGTTTTCGAAGGCTTTTGGTGAAGAGGAGGATGGTGCAGGGCGGTGTAATGGAAATGGCATTATCAGGTGACAGCCTGGCAAAACTTGACAGTACGACTGCCCGCAAACTGATGAACTTTGCTGCTGATTTTTTAACCTGTACCTGTAAAGATTCACCCTATTGCGGATGCCCAGAGCGTAAGTTCTCAAGGAAATTACTGGATATGCGGTGTGAAGGAATGAAGCCGGATAAGATGATCGATGCCTTGACGCAGCAGTATGGAATATTTGCCTATCCTGCTGATGTGCTTGAATATCTTGAAACATCTGCCAGGCATCTCGAGGCTATCCAGAAACTTGCAAAAGGGCAGGGGAAGCTAGAGGTGGCAGAACAGGCAGGAAAATTATTCAAATGTATTGTCAGGTGATGTGAAAATTATGAAAATGATCACAACAGAGCGCACAGAAGACGCAAAGAGTAAAATCAGTTACAAGCTATGTGTTTCTCTGCGAACTCTATGGTTAAATTATAATTATCAGGAGATCAAAGTATTAAGATATTAGTATAAAAACATTTGAGACTGCACATATTATTTTTTTTCACCCAAAGCCTTATAGTACTCTTTTAACAAAACAGTAGTAAAGGGTGGTAGAAGTTGTCTGCAAGAATAAAAGTCGCTAATCCTAACAGGTGTATAGGTTGTTATAGCTGTATGCTGGCTTGCAGCCGGGTAAATGCAAAAACGGCATCGCTCATCGATAGTGCTATCGATATCAGGACATCAGGCGGTATCGAGAGCGGTCTTGAAATCATCGTTTGTCGCTCATGTATAGACCCGCCGTGTGCACGGGCATGCCCCACAGGTGCACTCACACCACGCAACGGTGGCGGCGTAATACTGGATAAGGACCTATGTGATTCATGCATGGCCTGTGCCAGTGCCTGCCTGCCTCGTGCTATACATTTTGACAAGGCCGACATGCCCGTTATCTGTACCCATTGTGGTGTATGTGCCAGGTTTTGCAGCCATGACGTACTTGAACTGAGAAAGACCGAGGTGCTATAATATGTGGTCCAATGTACTCTATATTGATCTTGATACAGGCGAGCACCAGGTAAGGGATCGTGCCGACCTGTTCGATAAATACCTGGGCGGTACGGGCGTGGCCACCCAACTGTTACTGGAAGAATGCCCGCCCGGAACAGACCCGTTCTCACCAAAAGCCCCGATAATATTCAGCATAGGACCACTTAACACGATCTTCCCGTGCGTATCCAAAACTGTATCCATGTTCAAATCACCCATGACTGGGGAACTGGGCGAATCCCATGCGGGCGGGCGGCTGTCAATGGCCATGCGCTTTGCCGGATATGACAGTATTGTAATAAAAGGCAGGGCAGAAAAACCGTGCTACCTGTCCATCCACGACGATGAAGTACAGCTCAAGGATGCCACTAGCATCTGGAACGTATCTTCGGTCGAGGTCATAGGCAAGATACTAAGGCAAGTGGAGCCGGGCAAGGGCAGGCGCAGCATTATGCGCATCGGCAGGGCTGGTGTGAACATGGTGCGGTATGCCAACGTGAACGTGGACACCTACCGCCATTTCGGCAGGCTGGGCCTGGGTGCGGTCTTCGGCAGCAAGAACCTGAAAGCAATTGTGATCTCGGGCACTGAAGATGTAGAGATACCGGAGATAGCACCATACAATAAAATGTACAATAAACTATATGATGCCGTTGTGGACACCGAGGTCATGGATAAGTACCACGATCTGGGGACTGCCGCCAACATCAATGTCCTGAACCAGTTAAAAGGACTGCCAACCCGCAACCTTCAGCAGTCAGGTTTCGAGAATGCCGAGAACATATCAGGCGAATACTTTGCAGACAATCTGCTGCTTCGCAAGATCGCATGCAGCAACTGCCCCATCGGCTGCATACATATCGCCATGCTCAAGACAACCTTCCAGAAGGGACATGAGTTCGAAGTGAACCACATAAGTTATGATTATGAACTTATTTACTCACTGGGTACTAACCTTGGGATCAACCTTGCCGAGGACGTGCTGCGCCTCATTGACAGGTGCGAGCGCTACGGCCTTGATATTATGAGTACGGGAGGCGTACTGGCATGGGCCACTGAAAGCTATGAGAGGGACCTGATCACTCCGACGGATACCCTGGGTATAGCACTTCGCTTTGGAGACACGAACAGTTACCTGAAGATGATCGATAAGATCGTGGAGACGCCAAACAAATTCTATCAGACACTGGCCAAAGGTACTGTGGCTGCGGCCGCAGAATACGGTGGTGAGGACTTTGCTGTGAACCTGGGCGGCCTGGAGATAGCGGGTTATCATACCGGTCCTGCTTCTATAGTAGGGCAGATGGTGGGTGTGCGGCATTCCCACCTTGACAACGGTGGATATAGTATTGACCAGAAAGCTGCAAGCCAGCAATTAACTGAAGAACAGATGGTGGACAAGCTCATCTATGAGGATTACTGGCGTATGATCAACAACTCCCTGGTGGCATGTCTCTTTGCACGAGGAGTATATGGTGAACAAACTATCATCGATGCCCTGGCCAGCGTGGGTATTAAAAAGACCAGGGACGAACTTGAAACACTGGGCCGTGAGATATTCCTTGCAAAATATGAGTTCAAGAAGCAGCAGGGTTTTGACGTGGACAAAATAAAAGTTCCCAGGCGTTTCTATGAAACCATATCCCAACTGGGAATGGTAAAGGAAGAGACCATCCGGGAAATGCTGGAATTGTATAAGAAGAAAACCGGAATATAATATATACTACACATATAATAAATATAATTGTATATGATAAATATGAGTGTATATAATAAATACAAATGTATATAATAAATATAGTTGTATATAATTGAACAAGGGAATGACCAAATGGATTTTATGCAGGAACGGATCACAACGATCCATGATTTCAGGATTGAAGAGAGATCTCTCTGTTTAGCATTAGAGGACATTGCAAAGGAGCGTCCAATGACGCTGCTGATACCTATGCTCTTTGAGGAGATATTTGGAGACCATATCGAAAATATTCTCAAAGAAATCAATGAATCAAACTTCCTTACTAAAGTTGTAATAGCACTTGCTGCCGATGATGAGCAGCAATATATCCAGGTCAAACAATATTTTTCAAAACTTGAGATACCCTGTATCATAGTGTGGTGCGACGGCCCGTCGGTACAACAGGTGATTGAAGAATTAAAGGAAAAAGACCTTGACATTACCATGTTTTCCGGTAAAGGGAAGGATACATGGATCGCCCTGGGGGTTGCAACACTCGACAGCTATGCCATAGCCATGCATGATGCGGATATTGTATTTTATTCCAGGGTCCTGCCTGCAAAACTGTTGTATTCGGTTGTTGAACCTGACCTGGATTTTTTTTATAACAAGGGCTATTATGCAAGGATAGATATGGAACGCCTGATCATGTACGGGCGTGTTACCAGGCTTCTGCTCAGTCCCCTGCTGAATTCACTCCTGGAAAAGACACACTACAGCTCTAATTTCCTGAAATACATGTGTGCATTCAAGTATCCGCTATCAGGTGAATTTGGCATTACCTCAGATCTTGCCCTCAACATACGCATGCCTGGGGACTGGGGGCTGGAAGTAGGACTACTTGCCGAAGTTTTTAAGAATACTGCCCTTAAAAGGATTTGCCAGGTAGATCTGGGATTTTACGAACACAAGCACAGGCCCATTAAATCCGATGCTGAAGAAGGTATTCAAAAGATGACCAAAGACATCACCAAGACCATTTTAAGGAATCTGGTTGAACTTGACGGTGTGGACATAGACGAGGCTTTTATGCAAAGTGTGAATGTACTGTTCAAACGTGCGGCCCAGGACCGTATCCGCCAGTACCATGCCGATGCCCTGTTTAACGGCCTGAATTACAGCAGGCATGGTGAAGAGTGCATAGTAGAAGCTTTCTCGAAATATGTTTTATCTGCGGGACGCGAATATATCCAGAATCCTGCGGATGTCCATCTCCCTGATTGGAAAAGAGCAATATCTGCCATGCCCGATATCAGGGAAAAGTTAAAGGATGCAGCCTTGAATGATTTTAATAACTATGGTTGATCCGGCAGCATCCCGTTGGGTCAAACGTTGCGACGGTACACCCAACTGCAGCAGAGCTGCGGAGTATAGTGATTAAGATTAATCCGTATAGAATTTATGCTTATAATTTGTATACGCCCTGATAAACTCGGCATGAGGCCAGATAAGGGGCATGGTAACGTAAGCAAACCCTTCTTTCCATTTTGGATGGGACCTTATATGCTCGATCATTGCGAGTTTACTGTCCCTAAGTATCTTGGCATTAGTATAATCTTCTAACCACAATTCAAAGCGTTCAACTGTAGAGATATGTTCAGGCAGCAGGTTATCATGTGCCATCTCCACCACCCAGCCCAGGTATTTATCGGCCATGTCCTGATCTCCTATAGCTGTATAATGGTTGGATAGCTGGCATGTAAAGTGGAGCCAGGGTCCATATCCTCCATTGTTGCGGTCCCAGAGTTCAGGATACCTGTTAAGGCCGCCCAGTTCCTCGTCCCATAGCAGTTTGTTAATACGTTGCACTGTTTTTATGTTCCTCAGGTCAGTTTCTTTTATAAGGCCAAAATGAGCCGGAGCATATTCCACAGCATCCACATCTATGACTGTGGAGGCAAAGGCATCATAACCTATTGGATCTGAACTTTTGTATTTTACCCGGATGCACTTGATAAAGGACCTGCGTCTTGGACTATATAGCCGTTCTAATATAGACTGGCGGACCAGTTCTGCCTGTTCCCGCCATTCTTCCACATCTTTATTCAGTGCTTCCCCAATCTCAACAGCTCCGAACAGTCCGGCGCAGCATGTGGAATTGGCATATATCTCAAAACCGTGTTCATAGGCGGGATATTCGTGGATGCTGTTTATGGTATGTATGAGGTTGATCTCGTCGTTCTTATTCTGGAGTATGAAGTCCACTGCCTTTTCAATGACTTCCCAGTACTGACTGCAAAAGGCACGGTCTGCCAGGCTATCAAAGAACAGGCCGCCAGTGGCCTTAAGGTACTGGTTAAGGGCATAGAGCACCAAGCCGTTGCCGTCGATCTGCAGATCTTTATAACTGGTATCGTTCCCGTCTACGTCATAACGCTGGCTGAACTCACCTGACGGTTTCTGGGCGGCCAGCATGAATTCAAGCCCGCGTTTAGCTTCATTTAACATATCGGCCGCTATAGCGCCCAGGATACAAATGGAATGGTCACGAGGATAGATGAACGGGTATCTCGTACCTGGCGGGCTGGCATAGAAACCGCCATTTGGGTGTTGGTTTTCTTGTAATACTTTCACACAGTTCTGGTATAATTTTTCTGCAGCTATGATGTCCACGTAATTCACTCCATTTTGACAAATTTGAAGACGCAAGCACCCTTTTCAAGAATCTTGTCAACATCTTCCTTTGTTTTTCCTGCTTTTTCCATGGCTTCTTCATTATAAGCTAGCCTGACACCGGCAATTGACAGCTTAGATGCAAGATGCAAGGTTTCGAACCCTGCCATTTCGGCTCTTTTTTTCCTGTAAGCATTGTGCAAAAGGCATAGGATGGAAGCCATAGCAGGACATTCCACTTTATCTTTGTCCATAGCTTCTTTTTCGTTAACGTATTTCACAATAGCCTGGAATTCTTCAGGCCTTTCGCCAAAAAGGTCAACAAAACGTATTATTTCATCTGCAAAAGGGCATATTGGCAAATAGTGCAAATCATCTTCCGGGACGCCTTCAAGTCCCGCCCCCTGTGTTTCTGCCAGTCCTTTCCCTATACGAGATAACAATATGCAGGTTTTTTCAGGACCTACCATTTTCACCAGTTCTGTTATACTAACCATAAATGCCTGTGGCAACATACTCCCGAGTCTAATCATATCTTTTCCTTCCCTATATTATTACAGTAATATTACAGTAATGCAATATTAAATTCTATTCCAAAATATTAATAAGTTCCTGATTCCACCCTTCTGGTCCAATACCCTTTCCTCGCTTGATATCTGGTGATGTAATGGATGGGTCATAATCGCCGCCTGGTTTTTGTACTAATATACCAATATCAACGGCCATCAGCATGGGCAGGTCGTTGAGGCTGTCGCCCAGCCCTATTGTTTTTACACCTGGCCATTTTGTTCTGTAAAGGTCTGTAAGTATAAGTACCGCCTTTCCCTTGTCGTTATTACCCATTATGTGGTAATACCGTCCGCCTTTTGTGCAATTGAAACCCCTTTTTCTGATTTCCTGTTCCAGGAGTTCATCCTTCGGTGCCGGACTTATGATCCTGAAAGCTTCATCATAGTCCCGCTGCTTGGCAAGTGCAGCACATTCCCTGTCAAGTCCCGTGTCCTGGCACACTTCACTCACATCCATATCCCCAAATCCAATTACCTGGCAGTCGATCTTAGTACATACTTCTTTCAAAGTACTTTCAAGTATCTCGTATCCCACACCGAGTTCGATCACATTATAATTGTCTATTTGTTTTGTGTGATCATAGGGGAAGTCAAAATAATCCTGTGGGATGAATATGGCCCCACCGTTCTCGGAAATAAAGGGATGACATATGTCAAGTTTATGGCAGTAAACCTCAAGTTCAGCCCTGGTCTTGCTGGTACAAAATATCAACGGGATATTTTTTTTTATTAATAAGTTCTAGGGCAGGCAGGGCCGCATCATAGGAATATGTATCGTGATCGACCAGGGTGCCGTCCATATCTGTAAAAATTATATATTCGGATGCTTGTATTTCTCCCATATTGATATAATGAGAGTTACTTGTTAATTAAATTTGCTGTGAAAATCGAATTTTTTAATAATTTTATATAGTAACGGCACTTTTCAACTATTTCATTGATTGCTATTAATCCTTCAGCTAATTATGCTGGGTGAATGCCCCCCTTCCCATCGCCAAATGGCACAACTTAAATTAGGGGGCATCCGTTGTGGTTTGTCATAGACACATCGTACAGAGTAGAATTCCGTCTGAATTTTCCCTGTGATACATTGTGTTATTCTGGCAAAAAAATAAAAAAAAGTAAAATTTTATTCTTCGGGTTCAACTGCTAAAAACGCCCACCAGGGTTTATTAACTTGGATTACTTCTCCTGTTTCAGCATCAACTTGTGCTTGAACCTGCATTCTTGAATTAAAAATCCCAAAAACTTTTGAGTTTCTTTGAGCCTGGAAGTTGTAAACAGCTCTTACTTGATCTCCAACATTTGCTTCTTTGAGTTCAATACTACAATCGTCAGTACAATTTCTCAAATTAAATCTTTGTAAAGCTGTCTGAGAAGCTGTATCTGGCATAATCTTAATCTCTGCATTTCTGCCATTAGACAATTTAGCATAGAATTGGGTCCCATTTTGCAATCGTTCTTGAGTCATTTCTGAACAAAGGGGGCAATCTACGGAAATTCCACCAGCCTGAATCACCATTCTATTTGCATGCTGTTGAATATTTATCCCCTTTCCTCCAGATACTTGATAGCTACCTGGTTGAAGCATTCTTCTTTGTCCCTGTTGACGACTTAGTTCTGATGAAAAGCCTGGTATGATATTACTGTTTTCATCAAGTATGGCCCCCCTTTCTTGGGAAGAACTAACGATCTCATCAAGTTCAGTTTGCTCAATAAACTGTGCAGTATATGTCCCATCATTATTTTCAATTTGCTCGATAAAAGATCTCATGTGATTTCTGGAACCTTTTATCAGATTATTGTATACAAGAAGGATGTCTTGGTTCTCTGTTTGTGCGATAAGCTCATTCAGGTCAAAAATGTCTAAATCTTCAACTGTTGCACCGACAATCAATGCTTCGAGCAAGGATACACTTCCCTGATTTACTAAATCATCATACAATGTTTGCAATTCTTGATTTGCAAAGACCCCAGGTTCGTCAATAGAGACGGGATCTTCAATACCATGCACATCTAATAGTATCTTGACTGCATCAGTATGTGTCTGCTCAGAGTTTGCGATATTATTGAATATTGGCAAATTCCATTCATTATACAACACCATATAGACATCTCTTGCAAGTTTTTCTTCTTCTCTCATTAACTTTAATCCGGCAATCTCCTCATCAGTTAAGGCATCCTGCCCTGGATCGGTTCCAATTGCCTGAGATTTTTCAGTTACTCCCATGTCGGGTCTATTCATGCCTCTACCTTGCCCAGACGCCTCACCAGCTCCTGCCGCAATAACTATAGACGCCATTAAGATACTAATGAGACCAAATAATAAGATTTTTTTCATGTTAATCATCACATACAATCGTTTAGAAATAGACTTACTTAACTCTTTTCCCATATGTGGACAATCCCCAAGTCAACGACCCCGGACGCCGCTAACGCTCTGTCTGGGGCATCCTGTGGGTGCATGAATATCTAAAACATTAAATTGTGGCACAAATATTAAAGAAAAATCTCGCAAGTTTTATATTGTATTATGATATGTATAACACAATTACGGTTGAAAGAATTCTTCAAAAGATATATGTGGTATGAGAATAATAAAAGTATAGTCAGTAAATACCATTATTTTATATGTCAAGTAAGTTGTGATGGTGCTATCTATAATGAATGACATTGATGTGAAATTTGAAGACATTGATATCGAAGAAAAAAAAGCTCTTATGGATATTCTTGGATATTATATTGATGAAAATGGTTTAATTTATAATAAAGAAACGAAAAAAGAACATATCTGTCCAGTAACGAAAGATGTAGTTTTTGTTGAGAATGCATCTATTTTACCTGGTTCTACAGTAATCATTAACACTACAGACCTTTCATTGTCAGAATACTTCACGGAATTCTTCGAAAAAATTTTGAACTGATTTCAAAATAAAAATAAATTTATGATTCCTCCTGATGTTTATTCAGAACTTCTGACAAAAAGTCTACCTGAGCTTCTAAAACTTTATGCCGCTGGAACAATAGGAAAAGATGCTATTGAGTGGGTTAAACTAAGAATAAAGAAACTTTGGGAGAAAAAGCAATATGGTTTTACTCCAGAACCTCAGATTGCCTCTGGATTACAAAGAATAAATAAAAGTGATGCTTATCAAAGAACAAAGGGATGTATTGGTAACAATCCATATTTAAATTTGATTAGATTGGGACTTAGAATTGAAGAGCTGAGCGAAAAAGGGAAGATTGAGGCAATCGCTAATATGAGAAATAATGTGTATGATAAATATGGTAATGATGGTATAAAAATTCTAAATATGGGTAGTACTGGCGCTCTTATGCCAATCATTCAACATTTAAGCGATATAAAAATTAAAAAATAACTATAGCCAAACTTACATGTCAGACTATTTTAAAAAAGTAATTGAAAATTGGGCAAATATAACAATATTTCATCAAACTGAACATGGAAAAGAAGCACTCATAGAGAAAATTAAACATTATATGGATGCACATCTAGAAATTTTCTTTGTTTTCTCAATAGGAACTGCAGGTGACCAAGCTAAGAAAGCTATTTCAACTCTTAATAATAATAGGACCATACAAAAAAAAGGCTACATGCTAACGCTTATTTCAAGGAAAGAAGATCAAATGGGACGGGATCATTTTTCTTGGATTTTTCGGAATACATACAATTTTGATAAAGTTTTTCTTTAATTTGTCATTTTTGTATCTATGAATAACTATCCCCGTACTAACAGTCCTAGGTCTTACTACACTTAAGTAAAACGATTTGTTGCTTTGAATCCTGTTTAATTGTCATTTATCAGAGAGCTTGTAAAACATGAAATTATCGTTCCTTTAATGCTGGTAGCCCTTGCATACTAATCCAGTCATACTCCACACCATCCTACAAGATCCTGGCTCACGGCCCATGCTCTTCTTCCCCCAGGTCGCCCCGGTAGCCATCAGCTCTTAACCTGAAGAATGTTTCAACTCCCTTCCCGGAGGGCAAACAGTGCACGAAGTGCCCCCCAATCACTGTGATATGTAAGTGAAGGGCGTAGGGGGGCCAGTCCCCCCCATAAACTTGGAACGGTGGGTAGAGGCATTTGCTGGATTCAGAATTTAGAAAAATGAGTCAAAAGCAGCGTAAGTTCAAGGTCCAAATTGCGAAACAGGAAAACTATTAATACTTTAAAAGCGGTCAAAAAAATGAGGTATCTTATGCCGTTTCATGTAATGTTAATCCCTACTTTAGGCTGTCCTTCTAATTGCAGTTATTGCTGGAGTTCTGAAGAAGATTCTCCTGTAATGAGTATTGAAACCATTGAAGAAGTGGTTAAATGGCTCAAGAATTTCCGTAAAGAACCAGTTACTTTTACCTTCCATGGCGGGGAGCCGCTTTTAGCAGGTCCCGATTTTTACAGAAAAGCTTTAGCATTACTGGCTGAAGGTTTAGGTCATCAGAAAATTGCTTTTGCGTTGCAGACGAATCTCTGGAAAATGACCCCTGAACTTGCGCAGATCCTGGCAGAGTATAATATTCCCATCGGTTCCAGTTTAGATGGTCCCAGGGAGATCAATGACCTGCAAAGAGGAGATGGATATTTCGAGAAAACCATACAAGGCTGTGAAATTGCACGGGATAATGGTCTTAAGGTGAGTTTTATCTGCACTTTTACCTCCCAATCTGTGAATTCTAAAGAGGATATTTTCAATTTTTTCCTTGAAAATGGTCTGACTCTTAAGTTACATCCTGCACTGCCATCTTTACGCGGCGATAACCCCAATGAGTGGACACTTGATCCGGAAGAGTATGGAGAATTGTTGGTTTATCTCCTGGATAAATCTCTAAAACATATGAATGATATTGAAGTTATGAATATTAACAACATGTGCAAAAGTGTGCTTACAGGCAGGGGTAATGTCTGCACCTATGTGGATTGCATGGGGGATACCTTTGCTGTGGGACCTGATGGGAGCATATATCCCTGCTATCGCTATGTAGGTATGCCAAAATATGTTATGGGCAATGTTTATGACCATCCCAGTATGGATGACCTTGCCCGTTCTGACGCATGGAAGATCATGCACCAGTATAAGGATTTTGTTGATGAGGAATGTGGGGATTGTCAATATATCAATTATTGCCGGGGTGGATGCCCTTATAATGCAATGGCACCCTATGATGGTGAAATTAAGGGTGTTGACCCCCACTGTATTGCATATAAACGGATATTCAAGGAAATAAATGACCGGCTTAATAGTGAGTTATTTGGAGGTTCTTGTATGGAAACGGGTTGCAGTCTACCACCTATTATGGATGCTAAGCCAGGAATAATGGCTTTGATGCGCAAACATTAGTTAGAAACAGGAAAGTTCCAATATCCAGTTGTTTTATTGTTCCGGTTATTTTACTATATGTGAAGTATGACTTTGTATACTAAAGAAAATACAAACGTCAATGAGTAGTATATTGTCCTTCAAGTCCAATCTGGCGCTGTTGTTTGCATTTATGGGACAGAAATAATCCATTTTTGGAAAATCATAAATAGATGTTTTTCCAGACCGTCCAATTAATGCACTCCATCATACAGCCGTCATTACAGCACAACGATAACAGATTATCAAATTTTACTGTCGTATGTTCCGGATGCGGTACTGAATTACCAGACCAAGCCCTTACATGCCCCTCAGACAACGGCTTGCCCCGTGCAATGTACTCATCCCGCCAATTGCAGCTTCATGACAATCCCGGCATGGGGCGGTTCCGGGAATGGCTGCCAGTGAACGGCCCGATGGATACAAAAGCCGGGCCCATAACCTACAAAAGTACAGGCCTGGCCAGGGAACTGGGACTGACCAACCTGTATATCGGTTTTAACGGATACTGGCCCGAAATGGGGGCAAATATACTGACCTGCAGTTTCAAGGAACTGGAAGCCTATCCCACGATCCAGCGGATGCAGGAACTTGGCCACAGCAAGCTAGTGCTGGCATCGGCAGGCAACACGGCCCGTGCCTTCGCCCATGCGGCAGTGGGTTCCAATACCGAGATATATATAGTAGTGCCAGGCAGCGGTATAGACCGTATGTGGATTCCTGAAGAGCCCACTGAAAATATCCATCTTATCAGCATAGCAAAGACCTTCGATTACACAGATGCCATCAGGCTGGCAGACAGGATAGCCGGCCTGCCAGGAATGACCCCTGAAGGCGGTGCCAGGAATGTGGCGCGGCGGGACGGTATGGGTACAGTGATGCTGGACGGCGCCGTTACCATGGGCAGGATACCGGATCATTATTTCCAGGCAATCGGCAGCGGAACCGGGGGAATTGCCGCATGGGAAGCTGCTATGAGGCTACAGGCCGACGGCCGATTCGGGAAACGCCTGTCAAAACTTCACCTGGCCCAGAACCTGCCATTTGCACCCATTTTTGATGCATGGCAGCATGGGCGCAGGGAGATCGATGAAGAGGTTGACGAGCATAATGCAAAGCAGCAGATCAACCGGATGTATACGGACATCCTGTCCAACAGGAAACCACCATATTCGGTTCCAGGTGGTGTCTATGATGCCCTTTCGTCCACTGGCGGGCAAGTGTACGGCATTAGCAATTCCCGGGCACGGTCCTGCAAGAACCTATTCGAGGAGGTGGAGGATATTGATATCATGGCACCCGCAGCCGTTGGAGTTGCCGCCCTTGTAGAAGCGGTGGAACTTGGCCGGGTTAAAGCGGATGATCATATCCTGTTGAATATCACAGGCGGTGGGGTTGAAAGATTGAAAGAGGACTTTGACCTGTGTAAAATACTACCTGAATTGCATATAGATTCCCTTGATGTGGAGATCGAGGAGATACTGACTTTATCAAGTGCCAATAACAAGAGAAAGAGCTAATAAAAATGAATGGTCTCACTCCCGAAGAAAAAACAGTAACGATATTGAAAGACCAGGGTGTAGACCTGGTTGCCACTCTACCATGTGACAGAATGAAAAAACTACTCCCGCTCATTGACAATGAGTTCAATACACTGAAACTTACACGTGAAGAAAACGGCGTTGGTATCTGTGCGGGTTATTACCTTGGCAACAAGCGCCCGGTCATGGTCATCCAAAGTACCGGACTTGGTAATATGCTGAATGCCCTGTTGTCCCTGAACGTGACATACCAGATTCCCCTGCCGATTATCGCAAGCTGGCGGGGTGTTTATAATGAGAAGATCCCGGCACAGTTCCCGCTGGGACGGGCACTGCCTGATATTCTAAAAGCTTCTGATATTGATTATACTGTTATAGGGTCATCAGCTGAGATCGAGTTGCTTAATGATGTTATCAAGGATGCTTTTACCAATAACCGCCCACATGTGGCCCTGGTCCTACCTTCGGTATGGGAGAATTCAAAATCTGCGCCGCCGCCTGAACCAAAGGAGACAGTATCCAGGATGTGCAATCTGGAACTTACGACCAAAATCCATCCACCCACCATATCGCGGTACCAGGCCATTAAATCACTGGTATCAGTACTGGATGACGAGATCGTAGTCTCAAATATCGGCATACCCAGCAAGGAACTGTACCATGCCGGCGACAGGCCCCTGAATTTCTACATGCTGGGTTCTATGGGACTGGCATCTGCTATCGGGCTGGGACTGGCAGAGGCACAGCATAGGCATGTGGTGGTGATCGACGGGGATGGCAGTCTGCTCATGAATCCAAATGTACTGACCCAGATCGCTGCGCTGCAGCCATCCAACCTGACCGTGGTGGCAGTGAACAACGGAGCATACGGTTCCACCGGCAACCAGGAAACCCTGGCATGCGGGTGCATTGACCTGGAACTAATGGCAAGGGGCCACGGGCTGAAGTACACTGTCAAGGCCCATACCGGGGAAGAACTTGTGGAGGCCTATAACGGATTTAAGGAAGAAACCGGGCCCGGATTTATTGACATGGTGGTCAGGCCGGTGAATGAGCCTGTGGGAGAAATTCCGTTAAATCCGGTTGAGATCAAGGAAAGGTTCATGGAAGCTGTGCAGAGTCAGGGAGGATAACATATAGAGAGGCTGTCCAACAACCACTGTCAGTAAGAATTCTCTTGCTTCCTTTTCGATTTAAAGCCGTAATCCATCTTCTTTTTCTTCGGATTTTGAATTAGTGGACAGCCTCTGGAGGGGACAGTAGGCGCAGGCACAAGCGCTTGAGGGGGACTAGGTGAATGCAGGATTGGTGTCGTGTCGGTATATGAAGGACTCACTGCAAAGGCCGTAAAGACGTTGTTGCATTGACTTTGCGTCCTTTGTGGTGAAATATTTAATGATTAATATGGCGGCGAGAATTTCTTGCCATAAAAGCACAAAAATATCTCGTAAGGGACTATAGTTCATTAATCCCCTCCCATCTTATTTTGAATCATTTCTTTCAATTCACATTTCATTTGGCATATCTCAAAGTTTTTCCTTCTTCTCAATCTCATATATCCTAAAAATCTCATCAAGTAGTTCGGGCGTTCTATCTAATGCTTTTTTTAGAACGTTTAGATCTATCTCAAAAAGAAGATATTGTTTATCTTGAATATTTAACAGCCTTCTAATAATTTCATCCTTGTTTTTTTCATCTAATAGAGATTTATTATCATCGCATAATAATTGTATCAAATCCAAAAAGAAGTATAACACAGTAGGTTTACATGTTCCCGTTCTTGGTGCAATTCCAGGTGCATACATTATTTGCACACTCTTCGATATAGTATCTTCCAATCGATTGATAGAAGATCCTTTACCAACAGCCGTGAGAGTACTTGAATTATTGACATTAGCAAGAAAGCAGTCTAAAATTTTGAATTGTCGAAAATATGATAAATAATTGAAAGATCTCGACATAAAATATTCTTTAGTCCGACATTCTTTTTCAACGTGTGGAGGATGTCGGGGTTTAGACGATGCTGGAGGATACTTAAAAAGCTCATCCTTTTCTCTATCCAAATCTCGCATTTTGTCTAGTCTCATCAAATCAAAGTTCCTATAAATTATTCCTTCATTTTTTACTCCAATTGTATCTAATTCACGATTACCATGAAACGGTAAGTAGAAAGAAGAACCACCGTATTTTGCATCGTTGCAAAAAATCACATATTGATACTGAAGGTATGTAAGGGCACTGAATATATGTTTAAATGTCGCCACATCTCGAGTTCTAGCAACACAGACGAGAAAGTCAGTATAATCTTGAAGTGTAGCCAACATTGAAAAATCAGTAGCGTCATAGCAAATTAACACTGCAAAGTCCCCAATCGGCGTGTTAATAAAAACATTGACATCATTTGTTCGTCTCATGTAGGTCCTTTCATCATACGACGGATTGTTTTTTATTTGACCATAAGATTCCCCATCAATAAGTATAAGAGAGCAATTCTCCTTACGATCATTGTAATAACTGCCCATGACTATAACGGCCTGAGAGTTTGAGAATTTTTTTTTAATTTCTTTACAGATGTTCTCAGATGTAGATAATTCCGGCAAAACTATGAGGTTAGACCCTCGTTCCATTGCTTCTTTTAAATACTTATGGATTTTTTGTTTTTGTTCATTCTCAGCCTCATGAGTCAATTTTGGTGGCGTTGTTTTGCTTGAAAAATCATAGGGAGTTTCTATTTGGATGTTTGCAACAGAGATTTCTTTTTTTTCATTTTCATATTTTTTCAAATCGCTAACCGTAATATGTGGAAATGCTTTCATTAACTCTTTCTCCATTTTTCCTTGGATTTTACTTCTATTT
>Ga0255440_1001_pt1 | contig 28908 bp, 30 predicted proteins | sample ANMaggSeSYBR02I9_FD_182634 | JGI IMG/M metagenome (GOLD analysis project Ga0255440, IMG submission 182634) | Sediment cell enrichment communities from methane seep in Santa Monica Basin, California, United Staets - ANME aggregate JGI... | ecosystem: Environmental > Aquatic > Marine > Cold seeps >...
TTTGCAATGCTGGTGGAGGTCACGGAAAGGGCGGTGGCGCATACCGGTAAGAACGAGATACTGCTTGCAGGCGGTGTGGGTGCCAATATGCGGCTACGGGAGATGCTTGAGATCATGTGCAATGAGCGGGGCATATCGTTCTATGTGCCTGAGAAACGGTTCATGGGTGATAACGGCAGCATGATAGCATACCTTGGGCTTCTGATGTTCGAGCAGCAGAACCTGTTGCCGCTAAATGAATCACATGTTCGGCCTAATTACAGGCCCGATGATGTTGTGGTTACCTGGCGCGGGGATTGACCTGGTCGGATACTGTATGCGGATAATTAAAAAGCATATCGCGAAAACTCATGTGATGAACAACAGTTCAGGGTGCTTACACGGAAAATATACTCTAAAATGAAAGGCTATCTTGGAAATGCTGTAACTTCACTTATGAAGAAATGGATTGATGAAATGACGCAAAAGCAGATTTCAGAAAGGGAAATAACATTACTTGAAAAAGGGTTCGATATGGGAGAACTCAAATTCAAATCAAGGGAAGAGCTGCATGAAAGATGATATCTTCCTTGTAGATACTATACTACTCCGTAAGTATAATTTAGAACTTCATATGACTGCCACAGAGCTCACAGAGAGCACAGAGAGAGGAGTTTGGAGCGGAAAAAGCATCTCGGTGTTCTCTGTGGCAGAAAGTTACAAAAAACAGATACGGTTTAGTATAATATACTTACAAAGAACACCCGGGAATTTGGAAAAATTCCATGGATGACAGCCGTGAATCCATTTCTTAAATGTAACAAATCATGTAAATATGTTATTTGTTATATGTTTGCTATATTTAAGATCAATATTTAATGCCAGAGAAGGACTCTTCCCCACACTATAATTCCAAAATTCTTATCACTACCAACTCCAACTTAGCTTCATATGATCATCGACGCCCATGCCCACATCTTCCCTGACAAGATAGCCTCAAAAGCCATTGCCGGACTGGAACAGCAGTACGGCGTCAATGCCTGCGGCGAGGCTACCGTACCCGGTATACGCACCAGCATGCAGGCCGCAGACGTGGACGCCTCAGTTATACTTTCGGTTGCCACCACCCCGGCGCAGGTGGAGAGCATCAACAACTGGGTGGCAGAAATATCCACCTATGCGCCCTACTTTATCGGTCTGGGTGCCATGCATCCCGAATATCCCGACCCTGAGACAGAGATCCGGCGCATGAGGGAAATGGGGATCAAAGGTATCAAGCTGCACAGCGAGTTCCAGCACTTCTACCCTAATGAGGAGCGAATGTATCCTATTTACGAGGCGCTAAGCGACGATATGGTACTGGTGTTCCATGCAGGCGATGAGGTCACCCCGGTCAGGCACGTGCACACCACGCCAGACAGGATTGCCAGTGTACTGGACTCATATCCCGGGTTGAAAGTAGTAGCCGCCCACCTGGGAGGATACCGCTGCTGGGACGAGGTGGAGCGCCACCTTCTGGGCAGGGATCTGTATCTGGATACAGCCTATGTGTTCCCCATACCCGGGCACGAACACATCACAGTAAAGCGCATCATAGATATCATGGAGGCGCATGGGTTTGACAGGATACTGTTCGGCACCGATTATCCTTTCAGGGACCAGGATAGTGAAGTGGCCAATATACAGGGACTGGACATCGATGACAGGCATAAGGTTCTGGTACTGGGCGAAAATGCAGCCGCATTATTTAATATTGATACGAACGGGACGTGAAAAAAGATTGAGGACCATTGACTTAAACGACGCGAACAGTACCATTGTGATGGTAGACCAGACCCTGCTGCCTGTAGAATACAAGGTCATAGAATGCGACAACATCGCTTCCCTTACAGAGGCTATTTCGTCGCTGCGGGTGCGGGGTGCACCTGCACTGGGTGCGGCAGGGGGTTTTGGAATTGCCATTGCAGCCGCTCGCAGCAGTGCCAGTTCCATGGAAAAACTGCTGGACGAATTACGCAGGATAGGTGATGTCATAAAGGCAACCAGGCCAACTGCCGTTAATCTTGCCTGGGGTGTGGATAGGGTGCTGGATGCGGCCCGGGATGCATACGATACTGACAGCATACGCAGTATAGTCCTGGCCGAAGCAAAGGCCATTGCCAACGAGGACGTAGAATTGAACAAAAGGCTTGGTGCGCACGGTGCCGCTCTCCTGGAGGATGGCGATACTGTCATGACCCACTGTAATGCGGGCCGGATGGCCTGCGTAGACTGGGGCACAGCCCTGGGTGTAGTTCGAAGTGCCGTTGAGGCTGGCAAGGAGATAAAAGTGATCGCCTGCGAGACAAGGCCGCTGAACCAGGGAAGCAGGATAACCGCATGGGAACTTATGGAGGACAGCATCCCTGTGACACTGATAACTGATAGTATGAGCGGGCATGTGTTGCGGCAGGGTATGGTGGATAGCGTCATAGTGGGAGCGGACCGTATCACCCAGGATGCGGTGTTCAACAAGATAGGTACCTACACCCACAGCGTAGTGGCAAGAGAGCACGAAATTCCTTTTTATGTAGCTGCACCTGTTTCCACGTTTGATTTTGAGAGAATGGAAGACGAGGTGGAGATAGAACAACGGGACGCAGATGAACTGCGATATATTGCCAATTGCCAGGTTGCGCCCCTGGACGTGCCTGTGTACAACCCGGCCTTTGATGCCACTCCAATGGAGAACGTGACCGCTGTTATTACAGAGAACGGGATATTCAGGCCACCGTTCTTGCTGGATGAGGTCAGGATTGCGCATTAAGATATGGATGAATGTCGATTGTTTCTTGTATGTTAATTTGGATATATTGGTAGACCCGATATTGTAAGGCTCTTCACATAAAAGATTATAGAGTTGAATGATCAATATTATTTACCTGGAGACTTTATTCGTCCAGGTCAGATGAACCTATGTCAAGTTTGAGTAAGACTATTGAATCATAGAATAAAGTGTTTGCTCATGAGGTTTATATATAATTAAAACGGATGCACCATCATGCTTTTTGAGCCGATAGAGATAGCAGGATTGCATATCCAAAACAGGTTCGTGCGCTCGGCCACCCACGAATGGCTGGCAGGGGAAGACGGCACACCTACACCAGCCATAGGTGATATGTACGAGGAACTGGCAAAGTACGAAGTCGGGCTCATTATTTCAGGCTATTCTTACGTGAACCCGGCAGGCAAAAGCAGCCAGTGCCAGCAGGGTATCTATGACGACAGGTTCATCGAACCCTACAGGCAGATAACTGAGCGGGTGCATAAATACGGCAGCAAGATAGCACTCCAGATCGTCCATGGCGGCAGGCAGTCGCTGGTTACACCTGAATACCCACACACACTGGCACCATCGGCAGTTAAGGATTCATCTTCAGGCACAACACCGCAGGCCATGACCGAAGATCAGATACAGCAGACCATCGAGGATTTTGCCCAGGCTGTGCGCCGGGCACATGCGGCAGGTTTTGATGCGGTACAGCTTCACGTTGCACACGGTTTTCTTCTCAGCAGTTTTATCTCACCCTACACCAACCAGCGCACTGATAAATGGGGCGGGTCAGTGGATAACCGCGCGCGCATCATTGCAGATATTATCAGGCGCGCCCGGGAACTGGTGGCTGAGGACTTCCCTATTATGGTGAAGATGAACGCCACCGACGGCTTAGGAGATCGGGGACTGGATGCACCCGAATGTGTAGATGTGGCCGTAGCACTTGAATCGGCTGGTGTATGTGCGATAGAGGTCAGCGGCGGGATATTCGAGGCAGGGGAAGTGATGTCCAGACCCGGTATTAATTCGCCAGAGGTGGAAGCGTATTTTAAGGAGTATGCCAGGATGATAAAGCATGGTGTGGGTATCCCGGTGATGCTGGTTGGGGGACTGCGGTCGAGAGCGGTGATGGAGGAGATGCTTGCCAGTGGCTGTGCCAATATGGTTTCGCTTTGCAGGCCGTTTATCAGGGAGCCGGACCTGGTGGTGAAGTTCAGGGAGGGGGCGCAGGAGGTGGAGTGTACTTCGTGTAATCAGTGTTTTGATGAGAGTGGGGTCAGGTGTAATTCCAGGTAGATGAGCACCTGAATAATTAAGAAGGTAATCTATATGCTGTAAGAGTATAGTGGTCTTGCCTGACCGCCTGATCCCGGTCAGGCATATAATTCTTTCCAAGCGTCATATTTTCCTGACCTCATCAAGATAACCGGGTATTGGAATTACTTTATCAAAGGGTTAATGCTGCCTGTCTGCCACCAGTAGTTTCTTTTTATGAGGTAGGTTATTATATACTAAACTGTATCTATTTTTTGTAACTTTCTGCCACAGAGAGCACAGAGATGCTTTTTCCGCACCAAACTCCTCTCTCTGTGCTCTCTGTGGCAGTTATATGAAGTTCCAAATTATACTTGCGGAGTAGTCTAAATTCTTTATCCACATGCAAATATAGTACGCAATATATGTGTGAATGTTGCGGTGTGTATTTGCATTAAGTCATGCGAGAGAGAATTAATTGGATATTGCACCAGTTATTAGGAAATGGTGATACTGTTCCATAATCCAGTTATTTACCATAAGTCTCCATGACCCTCGATGACCAGCCATGACTATGAAAATGTTATTTCCTGAAAAAATTCCAGCATTATGTAATTCCATCACTTCGACATCAGTCGTACGACAAACGGGTCTCTTCATCCGCAAGTGTCGGTTGAATGATCTCCTTCCATCGAGGAGAGTCCCATGTCCCGAGTTTCGTATGCATCTCATAGTAGTTCTGGGGGATAGGATGCGTCCCGATCACAACGTCAAGCCCATACTTTGCCTGGATAAAGTCACGAAAGTTGGTCACACGAGGGCATGGAGGATATCCGACGACCAGTCCTGTGGCGAGGTGTATCACTTCTGCCCCGTTCTTCTTCATCTCCTCAGGAGCGTATTCGATATTTCCACCAGGACAGCCACCACACGCAGTATATCCGACCAGTTTCACTTCTTTATCGTTATAAATGCTGAATGCACCTTCCCGGTTATGGAGCGCCCTCAGACATTTACCTCCGGCACACACATGGTAGCGGTCGCATATAATTATCCCAATCCGGATTTCATCACTCATTTTGCGTTCTCCGTATCTTTTAATTTTTGATACGGGTTCATATGGATTGTGGTTAATAAATGCTTTTTGGACATAATCTTTCACCCCGGCCCCTCTTCCCTCCTAAACCAAAAAATTAGGCTTCAAGAGATTATTTTCAAATTATTTTGAAAAGTGGGATGCCCCTGTAAGGGGGTGCACTCCAAACTGTCCCTTCACTATTAGTCCTTGGAGAAAAGGATAATTTAGTATGCAATCTAGAAAAAGCCAGACAACTTGCTCAGAACATCCTCTACATCCAAATCAACGTGCTCAATACCGGGCACGCAATAGGTGTTGAACAGCCTTCAAGTCAATGTTCTTATTTACGAATTCTTCGAGGAGCTTTACATGAAATAATTATACTAAACTGAGTCCCGGAGATCTGGATCAGTTTTGTTCAGCACGCCCGTCTTCCGGATGGGCTGGAGGAGCATCCTGCATTGGATAACCTGCATCTGACCAAATACGGCAAGATGACCCATGCCGGTGCCTGGCTGCTGTGTGATGACATCACCCGCTATACCTTACAGGCTCATGTGACCTGCGCGATGTTCCGGGGAACGACCAAAACTTACATCCTCGACCGCAAGGATTTTGCCGTTGATCTCTACGCCATCTATGAGTATGTGATGGCACATTTGCAAGCCAAGCTGAATACTGCGCTGATTCCACATGCCAGAGGTCGGGACGAACGGCTGGAGCTGCCAGAGGATGCCCTTCGGGAAGCTCTTGTCAATGCCAGTGCGCACCGCGACTATCGCTCAACCGCCAATGTGCAGTTGTATATTTTCTACGACCGTCTTGAGATTGTGACGCCGGACGGCAGACTCGGGTGGTACTGATCATTGAAGTTATACCCGGCACAGGCATAAACTGCGCTTTTTGTATGGCTGATCTGACCATTGAAAAAAACGTAAAGTTTTTAGTCTTTTTGTAGTATTTAATAGATGGTACGCTTAAAGAAAATGCTCACTTCATTCGCATTTTCCAAGCCTGCAGGAAAGTATATTCTTTCCTATACGTTAAAAAAAATCATCAAGACAGAGGACTTATGCTATACCCAAATAGGTGAGATTGAATGGATACACAAATTATGTTGAAGCAGATGTGCACAAATGATATCAATGAGTCTGATATTAAGGCAATTTGCAAAAGCCGTGGTTTTCCTGTCAAGGAGGCAACTTCTCGTGACGTTTTTGAAAACTTCTTCATCTCCACGATTGGCATAAAAGAAGTACTGAACTCATTAACCCACGAGGAAGTTGTATTCCTCCACTTGCTCAATAAGATAAACAAAAAAGTTAGTATCAAGTACTTCGAGAGACTATACGGTAGCGCAAAACCTGCAAAAGGGTATTATTACGGGACATTTAACCAGCGGTATAACGAGACATTCAAAAAAGTAAAGAATAATCTTGTGCGAAAGGGGGTGCTCATTATCATAGAGCAGGAAGAGCGTCCGTATTTCAGTTCTACCAAGCTGGAACGCTTGCGATTCTCTTTTCCTTTGGAATTCGGAGTTTTTCTTCCACCTATTGTTAAAGCTTCGAAATTTAATAAAGCCGGTAATTTCAAGAGAAAGGTGCTGCGTGATAAACTGCAGGAGATTATTGGAGGGAAGCAAAAACCATCTCTTTTATCAAATCAAAGATCTTTCAGACTCACAATCAAAGATGGCAATCTGTGTATTGGAGATGAAAAGTTCAGAGCAAGCCGCCTGTTGAAATGGCAGCGAGCCTGCTGGCATGCGTCCGTTGAAGCAAATACTGAGATGCAGAGTGGCGACATGACTCCCATTGAAGTTCCACTCTATGCACTCTCACAACTCAGGAAGCATGAATGGCTACCCGCAGATAGTCTCACAGTGATGCTAAAGATCTTTACAGGAGAGACGGCGGATCACCCATGTGAACAGATATGTGAGGTCGGCTGGGAGTGGGGTTGCCTGAAAAAAGTTGTGGTAGATGGAAAGGTATACTACCGTTTACCTGAAGATTCCCTGGAATATACAACTTCATCTTCGCCCGGGCAGTATCTACAGGTTGAGCCAGACGGTACAGTAGCCTTGGACCTGATGACCATCCCATATTCCGTACTGGAAGTGCTGGCTTCGGTTGCAATCCTGGATGTCCATGATTCCAATCTGCAAGCGACCGCCAGCCTTATCAAGATCGGGAATGCGTTTACGACAGTTCAGAAAGAGAGTGTTTTCGCATGGCTTAAAAAGAATTCATCCGGTTTTAACACCGCGATCGAGATGGCTGAAAAGAGATGGGGTAAACAGATGATCCATGAAAACCTGATGATTGCACGGGTAAAAGACCTGAGCCTCAAGGTGCAGATCGAAAAATCGTATGCCGGCTTACAAAGCCTTGTATCTCTTCCGGATGATCACATCGCATTTCCATGTGACCTTCTTCCCGCGATACAAAAACTTGTGGAGAAGTCAGGGCACGTGGTCAATAAGGCGAGGAATGAATGATGCAACCAGACCCAAACTTAACTTTGGCAAATATCAAAGAACTGAGCGTATTTTCCAACCATTATGATCTGCGTCATGATCTGCATGCTTATGTTGAATATGTGCTGGACCGCGATGTAAAACGGTTACACCGAAGTAATGAGCTGAACCGATCTGACTCAAAGCGGTTGGCAAAACTTATGAGCGATTCCTGTGCGATAGAAGAAGTAGAACAAAATGGATATTCCAAGTGGATAAATTATGTAGATATACTGGCGCATATATTCGAGTTCGTAAACTATGACACTGAGGGGACATATGCAGGATACACCAGTAGTGAACCATCATTTCCTGACAATTACATTGACGTCAGTATCGGAAAATATGAAGATTTTATTGATCTGCCACTTATAGAGCAAGAGAAGAAGCTTTTTGATATATTGGTAAATCATTATCTTGATGATTACAATGAGTTTTATGGTACAAGTGTGCTTGGCAGGCTATCCGGGTTCTCGACACGGGGTTCAGCGACCGGTGTAATGCAGGACTTGGATTTTACCAGGCCAAGGCGTTTTCTTATTGAGGTTCTGCAATCCTGTGCACCCGGTGTCTGGTACACTATTTCCTCATTGATCCAATACCTAAAAGAGCATTATCCATATTTTCTTATCCCAAAAAAGCCCAAGTATAGACATGAATGGGAGGCAAAGAATGGTCGGTATGGCAACTTTCGTGAGAGTAAGGAATTGTGGGGTAAGGAGATACAGGTCTTAGAGAGTGATGCAGATGCATTTGAGCGAGTGGAAGGTCGCTTTGTGGAACGATTCCTTGAAGGATTACCCCTTATTTTAGGATATATCGAGGTTGCCTATTCCAAAAAAGAGTATAAAGGATACCTGCCCGAGATAAATCAGCTTCAGGCGTTTAGGGTCAATGATAAGTTCCTGCATGTGATGAGCGGTAAGATCATAGAACCCAAAGTTACAGTGCAGCCTAATTTTGAGATACATGTGGAATCGGAATTATATCCGGTTCGGATTCTTGCGCAATTGACAAAACTTGCAGATGTTGTGACAAAGGATAAAACAAGCATCTTAAAACTTCAAAAAAAGAAAGTTTTAACTCAATTAAGCGAAAGAGAAGACCTTGATGTTATCAGGCTCCTGGAGAAACTAAGCGGCCAGAAACTGCCACAGAATGTTCGAATCGAACTTGAAGAGTGGATCGGGGCTTCAGAAGCGTTTACCCTGTATGAGAATGCTGTGCTTCTTGAAGGGGACAAAGATCTGCCCGAAATCGACCAATTCACGATCCAACGTATATCACCCACTATGAGGATCGTGCATTCACCTGACAGGTTATTCACGCATCTTGAGCAGAATGAGTTGATCCCTCTTCACATAAAACATCGCTCATCGGCACTTACGCTTCTTCCTGACGGTGTACGCACAGTCTTTCATAAACGCGATTCAAGCGTTTCAAAAGTAAAAGCAGGAGCAAAAACAAAGAAGCCTGTGACAATAAAGCGGGAGGTCCAGATCATATTCCACTTTCCGGCAAAAGAGTTGATGGAAGAATTCCGCAAAGGACTTATAGCTGCCAGATGCCCTGTTGCTGCAGATTGGGGTAAATTGACACTCTCCTTTGCCAGTCAATATGAACCAGAGGTAAAGAACGTCAGTAAGGCACTGAAACAGGATTACACCATCAAGATCGAGGATATTACATGAGTTCAGAAAAACCGCTCATCATCCAGAGCGACCGCACTTTGATGCTTGAGGTCGGACACCCTGGGTACGTGGAATGCCGGGATTTTTTAGCTCTCTTTGCAGAGCTGGTAAAATCGCCAGAGTTCATCCACACCTACAGGGTCACGCCATTGTCGCTATGGAATGCGGCAGCATTGGGTGTGTTGTTCAAAGAGATCGCCTGCGGTCTTGAAGACTTCTCGCGTTATGACATTCCGTCAAATGTCATTGTTGACATGAGGGAGTGGCATGAGACCTATGGTAAGTTGGTATTACAGAAAGCTGCGCATGATTGCCTAAAGCTTGAAGTGAAAGACTCCCGTATTCTGGAACGAATCCGTAACATTGAGTCATTAGAACACTTTTGGGTGGATAATGAAAGTCTCCCCGGACTTTTCATACCACAGGTCAGACGCGGCGATCTTAAACACGCACTGATAAAGGCAGGTTACCCTGTCAAGGACCTGTGCGGATATCTGGATGGGGAACGGTTCGATCTCACTTTACGCAGCATTGACCTTGACGGTAACTCTTTTCAGTTGCACGATTATCAAAAAGATGCCGCAGATCTGTTTTACTGTGCAGGACAGAAGACCGGGGGCAGTGGAGTGATCGTTCTTCCCTGCGGTTCAGGTAAGACGATCATAGGACTTGGGACCATGGCCCAGATATCAAGCCACACCCTGATCATCACCACCAATAATGTCTCAGTCCGGCAATGGCGCGATGAACTTCTCTCCAAGACTTACATAGAAGGTTCTGATATTGGCGAGTTTACGGGTCGTGTCAAAGAGATCAAGCCTATCACGATAACCACATACCAGATGTTGACTCATCGGCGCACAAAGGACGAACCGTTGCACAACCTGGACATCTTTACCGAGCATAACTGGGGGCTCATTATATATGACGAGGTGCACATGCTCCCGGCTCCGGTATTTCGTGCAACAACAGCAATCCAGGCCAGGCGGCGGCTTGGGTTGACTGCAACGCTGGTGCGCGAAGATGGTAAAGAGGATGATGTCTTTGCACTGATAGGTCCCAAGCGATATGATGTCCCTTGGAAGACGCTTGAGAGTCGCGGCTATATCGCTAAAGCCATCTGTACCGAGTATCGCATTCCTCTTTCGGCTGAAGATGAGCTTGAGTATGCCCATGCTGATAAACGCGCTAAGTTTCGCATCGCGGCAGAGAACCAGCGCAAAACAGAGCTTGTATGTGAACTTCTTGAGAACCACGCAGGTGAGAGCATCCTGATCATCGGTCAATTCATTTTGCAGTTGGAAAAGCTTGCAAGATCATTGGACCTGCCGATTATCACGGGTAAGACCAGGCATGATGAGAGAGATAAACTTTATGATGATCTCAGATCGGGACGTATCAATATACTTGTGGTATCCAAGGTTGCAAACTTTGCAGTGGATCTGCCTGATGCCAGTGTCATGATCCAGGTCTCAGGTACATTTGGTTCGCGTCAGGAGGAAGCACAACGACTGGGGCGCATTCTCAGGCCCAAAGAGCAAACCTCTCATTTCTACACACTTGTGTCAAAAGGTACCGTTGAACAGACTTTCGGGACCAATCGTCAGCTTTTTTTGGTAGAGCAGGGGTACAGGTACCAGATCAGGTACTTTTGAGATTTCCAGACCGATAAAGATCAGGCCAGATGGAAGAGATTTTGTATCCCCTTCAAATTAAATGGTAATTAATCATAGTGCTCTGAATTTTAAGACACAGATTACACTGATTACACATATTGATAGTAGTTGTGAAAATCAGTGTAATCTGTGAAATCCGTGTCTAGATTAATCTTGCATTTGCCATACTTTTTGAAGTGGATACGAGATTTTTTATTTATGAATAAATGAAGATGTGTAAGATACACCTCATTACTGATACACCTTATTACTGATACGCTTGATGCGTACAGCCTCAAGTCAAATAAAAATGGCGGGAATATATCCCGCCATATCTGATCAGATCCCGAGCGCCTTCCTCTTCTCCATGATATGTGCTTCGATCCCATCAGCAGCCTCTACCATATCAGTCTCAACTGCCAGTTTACCGCCTGTCAGACCTTCCAAATCCCAGGTAAGGAGCTTCACAAGGTTTGGTGCCCCGCCGACAGGTGCAAGCGGTGCCACATGTGTATACAGACCGAACGCCAATGCGAACACGCCATCGATGGTCGCCTTCTGTTCCATATACTCAGGTGCGGTCACAGCCACAGGCAGCTGCGAGGGGTCAACCCCAAGAGCATCAGCAACAGCAGTGACAATATTGATTATCCTGCCTGTATCGGTACAGGTACCCATACTCAGAACAGGAGGAATTCCGAGTGACTCACATACGGCTTTCAATCTGCCGCCTGCAAGTTCCTGTGCATCAATGGTGGTAAGCCCCGCAACCTGGAGAGCAGCGTTCCCGCAGCCAGCACTCATGACAAGTATGTCGCGTTTGATGAGCTCCTTTGCAATGGCAATGGTATTAACATCCTGCCCGCTGTCCTTTAACGTTGTGCAGCTTATCAGTGCCACGATGCCCTTGATGTCGCCTTTTTTAATGACATCCAGCAGGGGATCAAGTGTTCCGCCAAGTGCGGATACGATGGCTTCGGCAGAGAAACCTGTAAGTGTCTTTTGTCGGTTCAGGTCGTTCTTAACAAGTCCTGCTGCCTTTCGCTTCTTGAAGTTTGCTATCGCAAGGTCGATCAGTTCCTGCGCCTGTGCCTCTACCTTTGCGGGCTTGTAGGCGATCTGTCGGTCCATACCAGGCATGGCAACGAGTTTAGATACGCTGACGAGCGTGACATTGTATTTGTCCTGGTACTCCCCAAGTGCCGGAGGTGAGCAGTTCATGTCCATTGCAAAGACATCGATTCCCTCGGTTGCCAGTGCTGCCTCGATACTGAGCCAGTTGCCGGTAAGTCCCACGAACACGTCATCCTTCTCAAATCGCTGCAGCAGTTCCTGGCCTGTTTCGATCGAACCGATGATATGCAGCCCCTTTGCTCCCGAATCCTTTGCTTTCTGCTGGTTCCCAGCCTTTTTAGCAGCAGCGATCAATGCGGCACCTATGAATGGCTCATGCCCGTTGGCAACGATATTCACATATTCAGGGTCAATGATGCCCAGGTCCACTTCGTGTTCATGAGGCGACGGAGTGCCGAACAGTATGTCCTGCCCGAGTTCTAGCGGCACCAGAGAACCATAGATGGTTGCAATGCTCAAGCGCAGTGCCTTCTTTGCAAGAGACACGTAATCACCATCGATATTGGTCATGCTGCATGTTGTCATGTCCATGGACTCTTCAATTGGTCCGCCTGGCAGGATGCCAAGTTCTCTCCATACCTTCTGTCTTGATTCTGGTGCAAATATCCCGACCATCCCGAGCGCTTCATCGGAATCCGTGTGAATGCCTTCGAGTATGGCATCCCCTACCTTTACAGCCAGTTCATTGACTGGTGGCTCTTCTGTGCCTGGCAGCTCTTTCCCGCCTTTGAGTCCGAGTTTGTCTGCAAAATCGCGCAGTTTTGCTTCGTCCCTGATGGTGAATGGTGTCTGCCCTTTACCAGTGGCTTTCAGGGTCATTGCCACTTCCTTGGCATGGTAGGTATACGCTGTTGCCCCCATGATGTTCAGGTGGAGGAAATTGCGCATTGCCATGCCGTCGGCATTGATCCCACATGCCCCGCGGTCAGCTTTTTTGCTTATCCTGCACGGTCCGTTGCTGCACAGCCGGCAGCTTACACCACTGCTGCAAAAGCGGCAGCGAACCCCCTGTGCCTCAAAGCGGTCAAAAGTGTTCGTAACACCGTCTGCATGCAATTTCTCATACATTTTTCGTACTGATTCATGTGCACTGATATTTTCCATATAATTCACCACTCTTTAATTATTTCAAATTTAATATAAGCTTTTTCGAATATTGTCAATATAACAATTATAGTAACATCATTAATATATAATAAAATTAATAATAATATGATTAATAGCAACATCATTATGCTGACATAACAATCAATGGTGCGAACGCTTCGGGTATTGATGAGTTAGGCGGGGGCTCCGCCATGGTTGTGGAAATATATGACCTATGTAATATTTGAAACCGCAGAAGTTCGCAGAGCATTCTTGTTTTTCTCTGTATTCCTTTGCACACTCTACGGTCAATGTTGAAAAGATTCCAGCCCTGTTAGTTACTTCAATCTCTCGCCACCTGTCGTTATATCTGTGGCTGCGCTATCCCTGCACTTATGCGCCCCCTTCTGTAAAGGTAGTTAATTAGCAAAAGAATAACAATAATGAGACCGTAAACACATTAAAATAAAATATCGAATAACTATGGGGAAATTACAATGAATGAGCCTATAATTGTACTCAATTTCAAGACATATACCGAAGGAACTGGGAAGAATGCCGTTACTATTGCACAAGCATGCAGGGATGTATCAGACGAGACAGGCGCACATATCGCGGTAGCTCCCCAGCTCCCTGATATCCACAGGGTTGCATCAAGTGTGGACATACCGGTATTCTCCCAGCATCTTGATGGTGTGGGGTCGGGCAGTTTCACGGGGCACATCATGGCCGAAACTTTGAAAGAAGCAGGTGCTACCGGCACGCTCATTAACCATTCGGAAAGGCGCCTGAAACTGGCTGATATAGATGCATCCATTACGGCTGCCCGCAGAACAGGTCTGACCACCATTGTATGTACTAGTAATATTGCCACCACCAGTGCAGCATCGGCATTAGGTCCAGATTATGTAGCAGTTGAACCCCCTGAACTCATAGGTTCTGGCATCCCTGTTTCCAAGGCCGACCCTGAAGTTGTATCAGGTTCGGTGGAAGCTGTAAAAAATATCAATCCGCATGTAAAGGTGCTCTGCGGTGCCGGTATCAGTAAGGGCGAGGACATGAAAGCTGCCCTGGAACTGGGCAGTGTGGGCGTGCTGCTGGCCTCAGGTGTGGTAAAATCCAGTGATCCGAAAAAGGCCCTGTTTGACCTGGTTAGCGGGATCTGATACCAGACCGGGAAATAATATTTACAATCAGTGGACTATCTTTGAGATATCAAGTTCAAGAATATCCTCTGCCCCTAATGCCTTGAGCTTTGGTATCAATATATTGATATCACCCTTATTTACCACGGTCTCCAGTGCATAGTAATCGGATTTGTAGAGCTGGCTCACGGTTGGGTTCTTCATGGCAGGAAGTGCTTCGATCACGGTATCCAGATTGTCCTTGTGCACATTAAGAACAATGAGCACTTTTCCCCTGGCCTCAATTACTGCCAGTAGCAGTGTCCTGATCTCTTTTATATCCTTTCGTTTTTCAGGATCATCCCAGCTCTTCTTGTTAGCGATAAGCTTGGTTGAGGATTCGGCTATTATATCCACTATCTTCAGGCCGTTCTTCCTTAAGGTAGAACCGGTCTCGGTCAGATCCACCACTACATCCACAAGCTCCGGAACTTTTGCCTCTGTAGCACCATAAGAATAGAATATCTCAACCGGAACGCCCATTTTCTCAAAAAAAGCTTTGGTCATGTTGGGATATTCGGTAGATACCCTGCTGTTTGGTTTGATATCACTGGCACTCTTGATAGAATCGTCTGTCTGGGGTACTGCGATCACGATCTTGACATTGCCTGCTCCCTGTTTACTATATGGAAGGTCTGCAACCTCCACAACATCGCTTTGGGATTCTTTTACCCAGTCCAGTCCTGTTATCCCGATGTCAAAATATCCCTGTTCTACATATTTTGGGATTTCCTGTGGACGCAGTACCTTAACTTTACTTATCCTAGGGTCATTTATTTTTGGGTTGTATTCCCTGTCTGTTTTTTTTATAGGAAGGTCTGCCTGTTTGAACAGCAGTAATGTTTGCTCTTCCAGACTGCCTTTTGGTATAACTATATTGATCATAATAAATCCTCAGGTTTTTGGGGGTTAGAATACTTATTAGTGGATATTAAAGTTTTTTGTCGAAATTGATGAAACTGGTTTCATATGAGCTTTTCATGTGAGTTCTTCATATGTGTTATACAATAGTCTCAACAACGATACAGGGGATGCACACACATACTAAAATATTATATCAGGTATTAAAATATTCCATCACTTCTATCATTTTACTGTAATCTACCTCTGTAGCGTAGCAACCGTCGTTTAATAGTGGAACACCATACGTCGTAATGTTCTTACGCTTTAAAGAGCGCATGACCTTGTTGAGTTCATAATGGCATGCTAAAAGAAGTGCACCATCAGCTGATTCCTTTTTGATAATATGCCTTACATACGAAGAACCTGCAACGATAAAGAGGGTATAGTTATACCTTTCTGCATCTGTCTTTATCTTAGAGAATATGCACTTTCCGCATGAGATACACTCAATACCATACATTGTTGATGCCGCCGGACAATCAAGTGATCGCATGCAATGGGGGGCAAGCAGTAAACGGTGTTTAGTCTTTTTAAAAGCAGATGTGTGCGCCATGTTCTTAAGAGAAACCATCCATCGTTCCAGCTTTTGGGTATCAGAATACTTCTGGAAGATAGCTTTTATCGGTAGATAGAAAAAATCAAGTATGTTTACAAAAAAACCAGCAAGCCAGACATTCCTATTAAGACTGGCACGGCTCACAAACAAAGCCAGAGTGACCAGGGAAATGGACACAACCACAACCATGATCAGTGCAATCCCGATTAGATCATACATTGTCACATATCTCCATCTTATGAATCACTTCCGCCACATCTACTCTTGTATCATAACATCCATCCCTTATCAGGCAAATGCCTTGAACAGGTACAAACTTTGATACTGCCTGCATTGACTCGGTCAGTTCAACATAACATGCTACTCCAAGACATGCGCCCGGGTCATAGGACTTCATGATCTTCCTGACAAAACTGTCGCCCGGCACAATAAACACTTTGAAATTATACTCATCTGCTGCTTCTACTATGCGTTTAATGTCACACTTGCCACATCTGGTGCACTCATACCCCACTATAGGGTCGCATCTCGCCTTGCATTCAGGATGCCTCATACACTGTGGCAGTATAACAGCGCGTCTTACCTTTGTCTTTTTAAACTTATCAAGCATAACTGCATTCTTGACCTCGATCAATATCTCATCTACAATTTCTTCTTTAATAGAAAAAATCCTGCATATCCATTTTGCAGGCGAGTAGAAGAGATAGAGCATAAATAAGATGTAATTCGGGAATATGATCTTGTGTTTCCTGAGACTATAGGCACCAAACAGTAACGCTATTCCTGTCACCAGTATAACTGCGATTACCAGAAATACGAATAGTTTGCCCAGTAGTTCATAGGAGATTAGCATGAACTGAAAACGGTTATGTCGGTATTTAAGATTGTCGTGGGATTACAAACTAAAAAGAAACAGAAAGGTATTTGTTTAGCTCAGGCATAACTTTCGACTGATAAGTTGCTCCAATTCCTCAAGTTCACTCCCAGTCTGTGATCTTTAGTCTGCCAATGAAGATCTAATAGGTTTGGTTTGTACACGCCTTGTGTTTTGGGGCAAAATGATAATAGGAAATTATTGTATGTATGATCTGATCATTATAGGTGGAGGACCTTCCGGGTCTGCTGCTGGTAGAATTGCAGGAAAGAAAGGTTTGAAGACCCTGTTAATTGAAAAAAAAATATTTCCAAGATATAAACCATGTGGGGGAGCTCTTTCCGAACATGCAATGTCATATCTTGATTTTGAGATTCCTGAGTATATTATTGAAAGAGATATATTTGGTGCAAGGGCCCACTTCAAAGGTCAGGTTGTTGAACAGCATAAGGAAAGTAGAATAGCAGTTCTAATAACCAGAAGTATTTTAGACAATTATCTGCTTGAAAAAGCCGGAGAAACCGGAATTGAAATTAAAATGGGAGAAAAGGTTCTTGAGTACCAGGAAAAAAATAATCATGTAGAGGTTTTTACTGATAATGATACATATAAAGCAAAATTTATCATTATAGCAGAGGGTTCACAAGGTAAATTAAAATATCAAATTCGAAGAAAAGATCGAAAAGATGAATATGCAATAGGTGTTGTTGCAGAAATTGAAGCCGATAATGAATCAATAGATAAATATATACATAATGTTATTGACCTTCACTTTGGACTGTTTAAACATGGTTACGGGTGGATATTTCCACATGAAAAATATTACTCTGTCGGAATAGCTGGATTAGCAAAACACTTGCCCCATCCGAAAAAGACAATGTTAGATTTCTTAAATGAAAATAATTTTAATAGTAAGTATAAATTACATGGTCACATAATTCCAGCAGGAGGAATAAACCGAAAAATAACAAGTTCAAGAGTTATTTTAAGTGGGGATTCTGCTGGTTTTGTTGATTCTTTTATTGGAGAAGGTATTGCTTATGCCATAAGATCTGGCCAGATTGCATCAGAAGTTATTTCTAAAATAATATTAGATAATAGTGATTTAGAATCATTAGAAAGATATCAAATAATTTGTAGTTCAGAATTTATTGGTAATTTAAACTATTCATTAATTTTTACAAAATTGATAAATAGTTATCCTTCAATATTCTTAAAAATATTAGTTAGCAATGAAGCAATTGAAAAATATCTTGAAGTTACAACAATGAAAATATCATATAAAAGTTACATTAAATGGTTAATTCCAAGAATACCAATGTTTCTTTTAAGATCATAGGAATTACAGGGAATAAAATAGATTAATATAAGTAACTCATGAATAGTGATAACCTATTTTATTGAGCAGCACGAGGTAGTAATCATTCTACCAGAACAAAGCAAAAGATTAATTTCAGTAATATAATGATTAACCATGTTAATCTATTTATAGATTAACACCATATTAAAGGATGTGTGATAGATATGCCAGAAAATATCAATATAGTTTCAAAAGAAGCAGGTAAGATCCATTCAAAGATTGTCCAGGCAACACCATATGAATTTACAATGGCCACGAGAGCTAAATGGGAGATGGTGATTGCCGATGAAGATATCACTATAGGTGCAGGCAGGTTTGAAAAGATCAAGGTCAAAAAGATCAATATCCAGAAAGATACACTGGCATTACCCTGTGCCTTCAATCACCATGCACTTGCATCTGTATTGAAATTAGGCGGCAAAGGTGGTGCATCGGCTCCTGTAGAACAGGACCGTGTTGTAGAATCAGCTTACATTATGGGTGTTGAGTCAGGTGATATCAGGCGTGGCGATCTGCTTGCGGTGATCAACGTATTCCCGATAATGTTCACAAGGGATGCCACAAACCCAATTGAGATGCTTTAGGGGGAATGCATATGGAAACATGTGTGATATGCCATCAACTCCAGGATACAAAGCATTTCCCTAACTATAATATCTGTACAACATGTCACGATCTGCTGGAGGACCTGATGAGTGAGTATTTCCTTAGAACCATACAGAAAAAAGGGAAAGATGTGTACAAGGGGTATCAAAAGTATCTTGAAAATAGTAGCCAGTATATTTCAGACTATAAGAAGATCCAGCGCAATTCCGGGCAACAGTTTAAGCAAATTGATGATCGTTTGCGCTCTGAACTGCAATCAGGGGGACCAAAGCAACGGTATATTGAATTGATGCTGGATACACTGGAATGGTTGAAGTCAACACCGGAGTTCTATAATTACTATTTCAAGGAATACTATGTCTGCCCAACATGCGGTGCCTCGATATTTGACCATTTCCACAAACATGATGTGGGTGACTGGTTAATCATTTCCTGTGAAAAATGTGACACTGTAATAAAGAAATTCTATTCGCCGAAATTGGTATAGAGCAGGGGGCTCACCCCTGTTAATTTTTATTTTATTGCATGGTGATTCACATCAGTGGCACATTAAGGAATCCCAGCAGAATAACGATTATCACACCTGGTATTCCTCCAATAGCGCAGATCAATATTGATACCCAGTTGATATCTACTGAAAAACCTATGTTGAGCATTCCTATTACAAAGTTTGAGATGAATAGTAGTATCAAACCTACAATGGAATTTACGACAAGGTATTTTACAACTTTAAAGAAATAGTATACGCCGATGAATGCGGCGATTGCGACCACAAGAATAGCCAAACCGGTTAATATTTCCAAAGGCATAATGTTTTATTCTCCTTATGTATACTAACAGTATCAAGATTATATTATTTAGTTCTTATCCCGCAGGCCGTCCCAAAAACAACTTTCAACGACACCTTAAAGTCCTAGAGTTTTTACATCCCAACACCCGCCTCAACAGCACCTGCGCAAACCCGGTAACAGCAATTCTTCACTCTATGAGCCGAATCCTCTATAAGCTAAATCTTCTATTAACCAATTCGGGCTTCCTTATCAGCAGTTATGCATTTCAGCCTATATAACTCAGGTCTTCCTCTTGACTCTTTTTTTCCTGGATCTCTTTCAGGTACTTCTTAAATCCGTCATCAAATTTCCTGGCTTCCTTCTCTATTCCACTCAGGTCTATTTCAATTCCAAGCAGTTCAGAAGCTTTTCTTAATCCTGCATAGCATGCTTTTATGTCCAATGTCTCGGGAAAAGAAGTCTCAGCCAATAGAGCGATTCCTTTTAATCCCATACGCTGTGCATATTCGATAACCAGGCCGTTAACTCCACCTATTTGCATACTGGTGTCAGCTATTTCTACAGACTCACTTTTTAAATAATCCAAAGGCTCCTGGGAAGTTGCAACCCCGAATACATTTGGCTCTTCAACAAATTGTTGTATATGTGTTGCTATCACTGTATAAATAATATCTACATCACATAGCTTTGCAGTTTCAACAATTTTCTCAGCCAGCTCATTATCCTTTGTAATAGAACCAAACTGCATATCACCTGCAAACAAAATGATATTTTGCTCTTTTGAATAGTAGAATTTAAAGGGGCTTACATCCCTTTCCATAGGTACTACCAGGCCTTTTTCAAAGAACACAAGGGAAGGCGAGAGATGCGGTACGTAGATATCAGCGAACATCTCAGGTTTCAGGAGTTCAATAAAAGAGGTAACAGTATTCTTGGCAACCATTCCCATTCCGGGAAGACCTACCAGCATTCTGGGCATTTCCATTTCCGGTTTATTATAAAATCGTATTTCCATATTGTTCAGGTCCTTCTCGACTTATTAGATGTATTCTGAATTTGGGGTGTCATCCATGCTATGGTGTTCATCCATGCTATGGTGTTCATCCATGCTATGGTGTTCATCCATGTTAGGGTGTTCATCCATGCTATGGTGTTCATCCATGTTAGGGTGTTCATCCATGTTAGGGTGTTCATTCAAGGTAAAAATATTCCTTTGTCAACGGGTCAATGGCAATTTTTTCGCCTTCAGGATTACCATCGTAGCCGGGATATCCATATTTTCCAGCCGTAGCATCGAGAACCACACATTTTTTGCCATCAATTTCATAGTAGGATATCTGCTGGTCTTCAAGTAGCTCATCCGGAGAGTAATAGAAATAAAACCTTATATCGAAGTCAACAATAGCTTCATTCTTATTCCTGTTCTCAAAGATCACACCGCCGTTTGTAGTTAAACCATTACACTTGTCGCTTGTCCATATAACTTCCGAGTTCTGGCATGAAGGATAATGGTCATATGAAAGGCGGTCTACCATCAGTTCATAATCTGTCCTGGACGGGACCACGTACACATTCAATGGGTTGGATGAAGAGACATCATATTGTATATCCATGTACTCAATTGGCGGATTAAATTCTGAACCATCACCGCCATAATAATAGAGATAACCGGGTTTTAAGGTAAAGGTTTGTTGTTTTTGCTCTAAAATATAGAGGTTACCGTTTTCCATAACTACATTCATATTCCCGGTTTGACCCAGGTCCTTTGAGTACTGGGCGAGAATGGGCTCCCCGATATATTCCAGTAAATTTTCAGTATCAACATCACATGCCAGACAGTATGCATGGTCGGGTGTGAGCACCAGGTATGTCTGTATCCCCAGGTTCTCTAACAGCGACATGAGTAGGATCGTCAGGTCTTCACAATCTCCTCCATGTATATCCAGGGTTTCATATGGAGTCTGTATGAATTCCTCTTTCCTTGGGTCACTGTAATAAGAAAAGTCATCGATCACAAATCTATAGAGCTTATTTATCTGGCATTCCCTGTCACCTGAAGGGCATTCACTTACTACAGAAGAAGACTGTGCCCGCAGGGTCATATCTTCAAAAATAATCTCATTTATGTATGGTTCTGCCCTTCTGACAACAGGATCACCCATAACGTTTGAAAGAGTTTCTTCTTCAATGCAGCCACTAATTATTAATGCACAAATAATGAGAATAACCGCAAACCAGGTATTTTGTTTTTTCATACTATTAACATGTGAAGATGATGTATTCCTATTTTTCGATAGTATCAATTTGCGTGACATTATATTTTATATCTTCGCTTGAATCTCACCCCATCACTTCCTGCCTTAGCAGCACATACGCCAGCCCGGCCACACCGTACCCTAACAACAGCGGCATCCAATATTGGCAGTTGTTATCAATGCTCCCGATATGGTGTTTTAGTTCTCTAAGTCATTAGAGGTGGGATATTCGGAATTTCATGTACATACTCAGCAAAACCTTCAGCCTGGAAATTGAATGGCTTGCCGTCTATGGTCCCTGAAACATTATAATTCCCTGTCAATTCCCATATTATCAGATTACAACCCTCACCAGGTATTTGGAATGGAAGTGCAAATATCCTGGCTTTGGCCTTAAACGGCTTGTAGAGGAATTAGGGGGAATTCGTCTTGCTCTTGTGCAGGGGAAGACGGGTGGTAAGGTTGATTTGGTTGTTGTGGAGATGGATACAAAACAAGTCAGTTTGTTCTCTTTGCTGGATTTAGGGAAGTTTATGGGAATGTAGGTAAATCGGTTGCTTGCGGATTAATGTTTTGATCGGGACTACACGAATTGGTTTGCTTGTTATTGGTTCTTAGTGGATCTTTGAATGTCTGTTTGGTTCATATGACCCTATAAACAATATGTAATTGTAGTGGTCAAGTTGAAATACTAACTCTCAGCCTCCATCCCTTCCCAGCCGCCCGGATGCACTTCACCCGGCTGCCCCCCTACCTGCACTTGTACCCGCAGACAGGTGTAAATTAGATGTTTTTTGAGATAATACTAATATTTCCGGTAAATCTTGCTTCTGTGCCCCGTTTCAATAACTATGATCAACAAGCGATCATCCTGGATATCCAGGATCACACGGTATTCACCAACACGATGAGTGAAGAGGGGATGACGTTTTGCCCCTTTGATCTTCTTGACATAAGAATAAGGTTCGCCTTTGATACCATTGATCGATAGAATAATGTTCTGCGCAATATTCAAAGGGAGCTTTTTAAGATCCCTCTTTGCTTTTGAGGTATAGTTGACCTTGTAGCTCATGACAGGTCAAACTCTTTCATGATCTCTTCTTCAGAATGAAGGCGGCCCTGCTTGATATCTTCAAGTGCCTCTTCGATACCAAGTATCGCTTCATCGCTGAGTGATTCGTCATCGATCGCCAGATTCGCCAACCGTTCTACAACTGAACTATATGATTCACGTGGATAACGTTTCAAAGATGTCAACATATCCTTAACTCTGGGATTTATGCAGATTGTTGTAGTAGCTGCCATATAGTCATCTATATGTACCTATATATTAAATATATGTTGGTATAGATATACCTCCCACCGCAGCCCGTCAGGGCGGCAGGGTGGCAGCCAGCCTTGTGTATTCGTGCGAGTTTCGACCATATATTAAATATATGTTGATATAGAGAAGCAATCAAATTAGAATTAAATCCGGCGTTTCTAACTTGATAGTACGATTATAACTAACCCACTATGTAAAAAAATCACACTATTTCTCTTGAAAACCAAGTAGCTACGCTTCCTCCTCTATTAAGCTGCCAATAATCCTTTTAAATGACATTTGCCTGAAGAATTTTACTACAACCAGTTTGATCATTGCTTCTACATCATACTTGAAATGCCAAGTTTTATCACTGTAGAAATTGTTCATTATTTCAAGAAATGCAGGAAAAAAACATGGATAAAAGACCCACAGTTGATGAATATTTTATGGAGATAGCTGCGGTGGTTGCCAAGCGCTCCACATGCCTGAGAAACCATGTAGGAGCCGTAATAGTACGGGATAAGCGCATCCTTTCAACAGGATATAACGGTGCGCCAAGGAACCTTGAACACTGTATTGATATCGGGTGCATGCGTGAGCAGCAAAATATTGCTTCAGGTACCAGGCATGAAATATGCAGGGCCGTACATGCCGAACAGAACGCCATCATCCAGTCAGCACTACACGGCGTAAGTATTGAAGATGCCACCCTCTACTGTACTCACCAGCCATGTATATTATGTGCAAAGATGATAATCAATTCAAAGGTAAAGAGGGTCGTATTCGCTAATAATTATCCTGACACTGAAGCACTCAGGTTCTTTGAAAGTGCAGGCGTGGAAGTAAGAAGTTTCCAATCAGAACCAAAATGATACAACAATAAATATGGAGATCACATGGACGATATTGATGCAAAATTATTGAAGATCACACAAGACGGCATTTTGCTTATTCCCGAGCCGTTCAATGAAGTCGCCGCACAACTGGGCATTTCTGTGGATGCTGTGATACACAGGATAGAGAACATGCAGCGTGAAGGTGTTATCAGGCGCTTTGGTGCATCCATAGGGCACAGGGTGATAGGTATTACTGCAAACGCCATGTGTACCTGGAATGTACCCGATGATCGTGTAGAGGATGTAGGTGCCATTATGGCCGGATTTACAGAAGTTACCCACTGTTACCAGAGGCCCAGGAGACAGGGCTGGCCGTATAACCTGTTCACAATGGTACATGCATACACGCAGGAAGAGTGCAAAAAAATAGCCAGGCAGATATCCCATGCCACAAGTATTGATGATTATAATATATTGTTCAGTGAAAAAGAATTCAAGAAAACCGGTGTAAGGCTTTGAATGATAACATACCCCGACCCCCACCCCTGTTGAATGATAACTCGCCCAGACTCCTACCCCTGTTAATAGATATGAATGACAGGAAAGTGGTGATATTCGGCGGCGGGCAGGTGGGTGAAAGAAAAGCCACCCTGTTTTCCAGGTATGCACCCACCACAGTCATCAGCCGCAGTTTCACTCCTGCTATCCGGGAACTGGGACGACAGGGTGTCTGCCTGGTCAATGTCGGTACTGAACTGCCTGTTGATGAGATCACTCGGTATGTCAGGGATGCGTTTTTAGTAGTACCCACAACAAGTGACCTGGAGCTTAACAGGAAAATACGGGATATCGCACACAATAACGGGTGCCTGGTAAATTCGGTTGACGGACCGGAAGATATTGTGGTGCCGTCTATTATCGAGAGGGGGGATATTATCCTTGCCATCTCTACCGGTGGTGCCAGTCCTGCTCTTTCCAGGTATATGAGACAAAAGATAGAACAGGCCATCGGGCCGCAGTTCGAGGATATGGCCAGGCTTTTGGGGGAGATCAGGCCGGTATTGAAAAAAGAGGTAGGGTCCCAGGCTGACCGTTCCAAAATATTATGGGCTATACTGGAAGATGAGGATGTGTGGAAGGCACTGGCAGAGTCTTATGAACTGGCTTTTAATATTGCCTTAAAACATATAACTAATGGAGTTAATTAGTTCAACTAAAAAGGCAGAGTAACAAGGAGAGTTTGATGACAGAGATTTCCAGCATGCTGATAACACATGTAAAAGCCGGTGTAGAAGACATCGAGAAGCTTCATGCATGGCATGGCAGTGTGGATAAAATAGTTAAGATGCTGTATGCCGTTGAACAGGTGGAGGAGTGCTGTGTACTTATGACCTGCAACAGGGTGGAGATATATGTGGTCTCACCCAAAGGAAGCAGGGTATTATTCCATTTTGCTAAAAAGATGAATGTACCTGAAAGGATCGTGGATTTTTATGACCATGAGGAATCCATGCGTCACCTGATGCGGGTAACATCCGGCCTGGAGTCAATGATCGTAGGGGAGGACCAGATACTTGGCCAGGTAAAGGATCTGTTCAATATTGCCAGGAGTTCAGGAACTACTGGAAAAATGATCGATACGGTCTTTGGCAAAGCCATACATGTGGGAAAACGGGTCAGAAATGAAACGGCCATCAATAAGGGTTCTGTTTCCATTGGTTCTGCAGCAGTGGAACTGGCAGAGGATGAGCTTGGGAGCCTTGAAGAAAAGTCCATTATGGTGATCGGTGCCGGTGAGATGGGGACGCTGGTTGCCAGAGCGCTGGCAAACAGGAACCTCCGTGCTATATATGTGGCCAACCGCACATATGAGAAGGCAGTAAAACTTGCAGATGAACTGGACGGGACTGCAATTAAGTACGAGGAGATGGGGGATTATATCAAACAGTCCGATGTGGTTATCAGTGCCACTGCCGCACCTCATCTTGTGGTTACCAGGGACATGATCGAAAATGCCATGTCAGAACGTAATGAGGATATCCTGCTTGTTGATATTGCAAATCCCAGGGATATTGAGGAGGCAACTGGTGAGGTTGGGGGTGTCAGGCTTTTCAATATTGATAGTTTGAAGAGGATCAGTGAAAAGAACCTTGCAAAGCGTAAGGGTGAGGTCCCGAAAGTGAAAACGATCATTGAAGAAGAGCTGGAACTGCTAAAAAAGCAGTATAAACGCCAGAACGCTGACAGGGTCATATCAGACCTGTACAGTGCAATGGATAAGATCCGGTGCCATGAACGGGATGTGGCTATAAACAAGTTGAAAGCAAAACACACCATAGGTGAGATGGAGTGCGAGGTATTGAATGACCTTACCCATGCTGTGGCATATAAGATATTAGCCGAGCCCACGAAAGTTTTGCGCAGGGCTGCTGAACAAGACGATGAAGAATATCTTACGACTGTAAAGGAACTGTTCAAGTTGAACGGTGATAAAAGAAGTAATAATAATTAATTATCAGAAGGAATGCTATGTTTCCAGTTACAAGAATGAGAAGACTCAGATCCTCGCCTTTAAGGCGGATGGTAAGAGAAACAACATTATCAGTGGATGACCTGATCGCACCACTGTTCATTGATGAGAACCTGGCAAAGCCCCAGCCAATTGCTTCCATGCCCGGTATCAGGAGGGAGACCCCTGAAAGTGTGGTAAATGAGGCAAGGGAACTGGCTGAGATGGATATTCCTGCTGTGATACTGTTCGGGCTGCCAAAGGAAAAGGACGAGACTGGCACCCACGCATACGGTGATGACGATGTGGTCCAGAATGCCACCCGTGCGATCAAAGCCGAACTGGGTGATGATATGGTAGTCATCACTGACCTGTGCCTGTGCGAATACACATCCCACGGTCATTGCGGTATTGTGAATTATAAGACCGGTGATGTGCAAAACGACCCCACCCTGCCTATACTGGGTAAGACTGCAGTAAGCCATGCACGGGCCGGGGCTGATATTGTGGCACCTTCGGGAATGATGGACGGGATGGTGGCAGCCATCCGCCAGGCCCTTGATGAGAACGGTTTTACGAACACTCCGATCATGTCCTATGCTGCCAAGTACTCATCATCGTTCTACGGGCCGTTTCGGGATGCTGCAGATTCAGGATATAGTTTCGGGGACCGCTCCACATACCAGATGGACCCGGGCAACAGCAACGAGGCCATGCGTGAGGTGCAGCAGGATATCGAAGAAGGGGCAGATATCGTGATGGTGAAACCGGCACTGCCGTACCTGGACCTGGTCTACCGGGTCAAGCACGAGTTCGGGATGCCAACGGCAGCGTATAATGTTAGCGGTGAATATTCCATGATAAGGGGAGCGGTTGACCAGGGTTGGCTGGATGAGAGTGCCATTATGGAATCCCTTCTATCTATCAAGCGGGCCGGGGCTGATATGATACTCACATATTTCGCCAGGTATGCGGCTGAAAAGCTCAAGGGTTAACCTGGGATATCCTCCAAATACCTCTTTTTTTAACGTATCGGAAATTATAAACGCATTTCGATATCGACACCGGTAATTTATTCAGTTTTAATCAAATCTTTTGACAGGATTTACAGGTGTGCCGAGCAAAGCTCATACTCGCCAGTTGGTGAAAATCCAACCTGAAGAAAGGCTAGCTACCACCTCAGAACAAAACCCCACACCCAGTCTGGTAACAGGCTGATGTGAAGCTGGGGGGATGGGATACCAGTTTTGAATATTGTAGCGACTGGTGAATGGTGAAGTATATTAAGTATATAATTCAAATAGTGTTATACTGATGAAAATCACTGAAATCATCTGGTTAGATGAAGTTAGAGAGAAGATCGAATATAAACATCGCTGTCTACCAACTGAAGTTGAGGAAGTTTTTACCAGCAAGCCAAAGATTAAGAAAATGCAGAAGGGATACTTCTGCGGTGAAGACGTCTATAGAATATTGGGACAGACAAAAGCCGGACGCTATCTAACAGTGTTTTTCATCCATAGGAGTACGAAAGGAGCACTAATTTTAAGTGCTCGTGACATGGACGAAAAAGAGAGAAAGAGTTATGCTAAAAAGTAAGAAACAAAGCTCACAGCAAGACCCATTACCAGAGGACTTCGGCTCGCTCGAAGAATTTTGGAAATTTTGGGATACCCATAGCACTTCTGACTATGAAGACTTTATGGAAGACGTGGATGTATCTATAGATATCCATACAAGCAAAGTATATTGTGCTGTGGCAAAAGACCTGCTCACTCAATTACAAACTCATGCCCAACAACAAGGAGTGTCAACAGAGACGCTTATAAACCTTTGGCTACGAGAAAAGGTAATGTAAGTTTAAGTGTATCGCAAATAACGGAAGTAATAATCAAACTCTGAGTATCCTTCCTCCATCCTTCCTGCTTGTTAAACCCTGCTTTATCCCGCCACTGTTTATTGATGAAAATCTAACAAAGCCCCAGCCAATTGCTTCCATGCCCGGTATCAGGAGGGAGACCCCTGGAAGTGTGGTAAATGAGGCAAGGGAACTGGCTGAGATGGGTATTCCTGCTGTGATACTGTTCGGGCTGCCAAAGGAAAAGGACGAGACCGGCACCCATGCATACGGTGATGACGATGTTGTCCAGAATGCCACCCGTGCGATCAAAGCTGAACTGGGTGATGATATGGTAGTCATCACTGACCTGTGCCTGTGCGAATATACATCCCACGGTCATTGCGGTATTGTGAATTATAAGACCGGTGATGTGCAAAACGACCCCACCCTGCCTTTACTGGGTAAGACTGCAGTAAGCCATGCACGGGCAGGTGCGGATATTGTGGCACCTTCGGGAATGATGGACGGGATGGTGGCAGCCATCCGCCAGGCCCTTGATGAGAACGGTTTTACGAACACTCCGATCATGTCCTATGCTGCCAAGTACTCATCATCGTTCTACGGGCCGTTTCGGGATGCTGCAGATTCAGGATATAGTTTCGGGGACCGCTCCAC
>Ga0255440_1010_pt1 | contig 28440 bp, 23 predicted proteins | sample ANMaggSeSYBR02I9_FD_182634 | JGI IMG/M metagenome (GOLD analysis project Ga0255440, IMG submission 182634) | Sediment cell enrichment communities from methane seep in Santa Monica Basin, California, United Staets - ANME aggregate JGI... | ecosystem: Environmental > Aquatic > Marine > Cold seeps >...
AAAGAACACAGATGTAACATGACAAATAAATATCTTTGATCTTAACATCCCAGAAAATTGTTGTTTTCTTTACAACGATAGTCACGGGATGTTAAGACTGAGGGTACTTTCATGCTAAATAATAAAAACTATCAGGAATAAGCTAAAAAGGAGCCAGGGCCAGGAATCTGAAATCCAGGCTTGAAGGGTCTGAGAAACTGCTGATCTGGCAGGAATTTCCGGAAGCTGTGACCAGGAAGGTTGATATGTTTGAGATAGAATTGCGCAGGCTCGGACTGCATGAGCACTGGTATGAGGACAGGAACGAGTTTGGTCAGAAAGTAGCTGATCTTGGAGAAAAGGTAGATTATTGGAAGCAGTTGCTTGCAGGACTGGACATATTGCTGAAGACCTTTGGTACGCCTGAACGAATCCGTGTTAAAAGTATGAAGGATGTTGAAGAGTCCTTACATGCCCGAATGTGCGAGGTTGCTGAAGAACAGTGTGGGAGTGGTGTGTGCGCGGCAGCCTCGGGTGTTGGTTGTTGCTGCCGGCGGCGGGCATGGCTGTTAAAATATAAAATTAATGAAATACTACACCACAATGGACGCACAGTAAAGTTTACAATGTCTTTGCGAACTTTGCACCCTTCGCAGTGAAACACTTAACGGCAACCTTCAATCTGCGTATATCTGTGTCCATCTGCGATTCACATTGAAATGCTGTCCGGGTCCCCATCCGCCCATGTGCTTAGGCCTGCCGCCGGTGCCGGTGCGCTGGCAGGTGCGGCTGTGGCAATAGCAGTCCCCTATGCCATGCATCCCAGAGACTGGGGTGATGTCATCGGTAGCAGTGCCGTGGCAATAAGTGACAGCAATGCTATAAAGCAGATGAATTAAAGTACCGGAGATGCCTTCATTCTAACAGGCCTGGGCTGAACAGTAACGAATTATTAACGTTCAAAGTGCCGGTTAAGTAACTCAGGGACACGACCTAAAAATCAAGATACGTATAATCATTGATCTCCCTTTTAATATTGTTCAGGATGCTTTTAGCATACTGTGGACTCAACTCATTATCCTCCACTGCTTTTTCTATGGACAACTCGACACTTTCCACCAGGCTTGTCCTGCTGAAGTTTTGCATTTTCAGCACAGAACTTACATTGTCCCCCTTGATGATCTTCTTGATGACCCATTCATCCTTACCCTTCACCACCACATGTGCTTCATGCACAGCCCCGAATAGGTTATGCAGATCACCTATAGCGTCCTGGTATGCACCCAAAAGGAGCACAGCCACATAATACGGGTGCCTGTCCAGTGAATGTAACTCCAGCATATCCTTCACGTCCCTTACATCTGTGAACCTATCGATCTCACCATCAGAATCACAGGTCATATCCAGTATAGTACCCATACATTCAGGTTGACGGTTCAATTTCTGGATCGGCACGATCGGGAATAACTGGCCTATGGCCCAGAAATCGGGCATGGACTGGAATAGTGAAAAATTGCCGATATACCGCTTTGACATCAATTTACGCACATAATCGAACTCTTCGGACTCGTTACCGGTCTGCCTGATAAACCTGTGTATCTTCTGGCATATCTTAAAGAACAGTGTTTCACCCCTGGCCTTTTCAGACAGGTCCAGCTGGCCCAGGTTGAACATACTGATAAGTTCGTCCTTGTACTCCAGGCTGTCATGGTAATATTCGCGGTAGTTCTTCACTGTTATCTCCATAAAACAGTCGTGGAATTTCCGGATGATATTGGGGTCGTCCCCAGTGACCTCAAGATCACCATTATGTATGATGGATTTCTCATATACAAGATTGGTTATAAGCATGGAATGAAATACGGCCACAGCCCTTCCGCTCTCTGAGACAATGGTCGGGTGTTCGATACCTTCCTGGTCGCATATCTCCTTTAATGTGAACACCACATTGTTGGTATATTCCTGCATGGCATAATTGGCACTGGCATCAGATGATGTCTTGCTGCCGTCATAATCTATACCCAGCCCACCGCCAATATTGAAGTATTCCAGTCCCGGGGCCAGCTTCTTGACCTTGGCATATATCCTGGATGCTTCCTTTATCGCATTTTGTATCCGCCGTATCTCTGTGATCTGGGAGCCGATATGGAAATGCAGCATCTTAAGGTTCTTGATCATGCCGCTTGCCTTCAACTCATCAATGGCGCCCAGAAGTTCGCCTGTTGTCAGGCCGAACTTGGCTGCTTCGCCGCCTGATTCCACCCATTTGCCGCTCCCTCTTGAATACAACCGTATGCGAATGCCCATACATGGATTGACGCTTAGCTTTTTAGATTGTTTAATAATATCGTATATCTCGTTCGACTGGTCTATTACCAGTATGATATTCTTCCTGAAATGGGTGGCTTGCAGCGCCGTCTTGATATAGTGCTTATCCTTGTATCCATTGCATACCAGAAGTGATTCAGGGCTCAGTTTGAATAACAGGCTTTCAATAAGTTCAGGTTTGCTACCTGCTTCAAGTCCGTAGTTGTACTTCCTGCCAACCCTGACGATCTCTTCCACTACGTCCTTGCGCTGGTTGACCTTTAGGGGAAATACACCTTTATAGGTGCCTTGGTACTGGAACTCGTCGATGGAACGGCCGAAGGAATCATATAATTCACTTATCCTGCTTTCAAGTATCTGGGGAAAACGAAGCAGTACAGGCGGCTTTATCCTGTTCTTTTTCAGGTATTCTATCACCTGCAGGATCTCTACATTATGTTTGTCTTTACCTGGTTTCACTATCAAGTTGCCGTTACGGTTTATGTCAAAGTACCCGTTGCCCCAGTTATCAATGCCGTATAGTTCTTTTGATCTTTCGTTCTTCCATCCTGTACCATCATCGAGATTCTTATTTTTCTTCATTTGAGCATTATCACTTCCAGATAATAATTACTAAAATATATAAAATCTGTTTCATCTGAATAAACACCTGAATCTTAATATAACTATTCGTTTTAATCTTTTCCATCAATACCTTCGCCAATTAACCGATACTAACTATACTAACTGTACTAACCATCCTCACGTTAATACGATAGAAGGGAGGATTTTCTTTCATTAGTTATTGTAAGTTTTAAATGTGTGGGCTGAAATTATTTCCTGAACTATTATAAAAATTTAAATAAAATCTGAGTGGAGAAACGATAACCACAGAGAGCGCCGAGGACATAGAGGGGAAATACTCTATGCCCTCATCGAATAAGGAAGAGAGATTACTCGATCTCACACTGTAAGCGGGAAGCAGCGTGCCCGCTCCTGCCAAACACTGTGTCAGACGGCGCGCGAGTGCTCTGCAATGCGTGCGGCGGCATCGGGTGGTGGTTGGTGCTGCCGGCGGGAGTCATGGCTGTTGAAATATATGATGCGTGTGATTTTTAATCCACAGAGTGCACATATCGTTTCTACATTTCTCTGTACCCTCTATGTGCTATGTGGCTTTAAAATGAAAACTGAGCTAAACAAATCTGGTTTTTTACTATTTAAAGATAAAATCCCAATTTGGAAATTCTAATCTTCAATCACTCGAAACTCAATACACACATTATACTGGTATGGGGCATACGACCTCACAATCCTTCTCCCTGTACATTCCACCTTTCTCCCCACACGCGCTGCAGCTTCCCGTATCAGTTCCCACGAGGTCCCGTAAAGATCATCCTCATGCGTGATATCATAAAAGTGCACCACACCCCCATTCTTTGCCGCCAATATGCCGCAATCCAGAAAATCCCTTGCAGACTGAGGGAGGTTCATGATAACATGGTCTGCCGAATGTTTCAAATTCCCTGCCGCATTTCTTGCATCATCTTCCACTGCAGTTACGTTGTCCAGCCGGTTGAGGTTTATATTCTCACTCAGGAGCTTGACAGCCCCTGGGTTCTTATCCACTGCCACAACACTGGCCCCAGGTACACTCTTTCCTATCAGGATGCTGAACGGCCCCACACCTGCGAACAGGTCCACCACATACTGCCCCCGCTTTACCATATCAGCCACCCTTTTTCGCTCAGTTCCAAGCCTGGCTGAGAAATAGGCATCGGCAAGGTCTACATTATAGCGGCAGCCATGTTCTTTATGAATGGTACAGGTCCTGTGTTCGCCTGCCAGTACCACCCACTGCCGGGTCCTGAACTCGCCTTCTACCGGGCTCACCGCCCCCAGCACCACATTAATGCTTTTCCTGTACTCCATTAATGCCTTTGCAATACGTGTTGCATCAAGGTCATCAGCATCAACAATGGCAATATCGCCTATCACATCAAAGCTGGGCGTGAATCCCAATATATCTTCAAGTGACGGCTTTTTTCGTTTGGGCTCAAATTCGGCCTCAATGACGGTAATATTCTCATCTGCACCGGGCAGTGCCCCCAGTTCGTCCGGCCCAGGCTTTCCAGCCACAGGTATGAGAATGTACTTATCCTCCTGGCGTATCTGCGCTTCCGGATGGATATGCCCGGCCTGGAGCAGCAACCTTCGAATATCTTCTGCCATTGTGGCGGGTACCCTGAGGGCCCACAGTTTCATGGAATACTGAATGTTATTGCATGATAAAAAGATTTAGATAAATAGTTAAGTAAACCCGGATAATTAGGTTTGGATGAGAGACCTGCTGACCGTGGATATTTCCACACAAGTGGATTGCCTTTGTGACTTTACATATAATTTCTATTGGCAGCATAATGGTTCGGAGCTTGACCCTAGCAAACCCGTGGAAGGGCAGGTAGGTACACATTTTACTTACAGGGATCTGGTCGAACATTTAATATCTGGCAAAGATGTCCGAATAAATGGGAATGCTGGCAGCAGGCTGGGTTCCAGCCTGGGCGTTGACCTGAAATATTTCGGGGGCAGCGGGCAGGCCCTGGATGTTGGAAGTATATTCGTGGATGGGGATGCGGGCACCCGTATGGGTATCAGCATGGTCTCAGGCAAGATATACGTGTCAGGTATCGTGGCGCAGCCTATGGGAAACGTGGTAGAGGTGATGCCTGGCCGGGAGGGTTACAGGTGTTTTAGGTCCATCACAGATATCCTGCATAACGGGATGGGGGGCGATGAGTTCAATGACAGCAGGAATTTATTCCGTGAGGGGAAAAAGGACGTGCCATGTCTGGTGCTGGCAGATGGAGTGGTCAGGGACACGGTAGGTGCGCGGTGTGAACGGGATGCCAGGGTCATAGTGGAAGGCGACGTGAGCCTGAGCACTGGCATACTGATGCGAAAGGGCACTATTATTGTAGAAGGAGATGCAGGCATGAACACTGGCACGCTGCTATCGGGCGGCACTGTGGTGGTGCGGGGAAGTGCAGGCGAGTTCGCAGGAGCAGATATGCGGGCTGGCACCCTTATCATAACAGGGAAGAGTTCGGGGTACATGTGTGCCAACATGCGGGGCGGGGCCGTGTTCGTAAAACGGGATGTAAAGGTGATACCGCCAGCTAAGCAGTGCCAGCCGTTAGATAGTGATCTGAAACTGCTGGTGGATGTGCTGGATACCAACCGGATGGATGCAATGGGCTATAGGAAATATTCGATATGCTGATCATTAAGTATGATTCTTAATTTACTTATGATTTGGATCTCTCTTGATATTGTTGCAAGTTTGCATATGTCCAATGTTGAATGATGGAAGGTATATACCGTGAATGCTTTAAAAAGCATCAAAGGATTAGCGGGTCAATACTCAATTTTTAAAATATTTTATAAAAAAGAAAAATAAGATATGCAGAAATTTTTTGATCTTAGAATAAACCACATCCCCATCCTTCTGGAACACATCCAGATACAGTACTTAGTGTAGTGATAATTAAAATAGTAAGTGCCGATAGTAGTATAATTTTATTCATTTCTTTTACCTCCCTTTTATTAGATTAATAGGGAATATGTTAAATTGAAATTTTTATAGAATGTAATAGTCATTTCCACTTGATTCTCCCCTATTATTACGTTTAGAACATTTACTTCTATGTTATTTATATTTTTTTAGATATAAGTATTATTACAATATTAATTAATATATTTTTAGTATTATAAATCATTCCACCACTCAGGATGTATTGACAAAACCAAAATAACAGCAATTGAAGGAAAGCAGCAAAAATAATATTTTATTCAATGAGTTTGGAGCAATCAAAAACTATTGCAACAACCCCTGCCCCCCCATTATAGAAAAGCCAAACCACTTGCAGCTCTACTTAAAGTATATAAAGGTTTGAATACCCTTAACAGTGTAGTGATAATAATGCCCGAAATTTATGATCCTAAAAAAACTATTAAAATTGAGAATGTTGTTGCTTCTACCGCTATCGGTGCAACTCTCGACCTTCCCAAGATCACACTGCAGTTGGATGGTGCAGATTACAATAAAGAACGTTTTCCAGGTGTAGTTTACAGAACCAAAGAACCAAAAACAGCAGCCCTGATATTCGGAAGTGGAAAAATCGTATGCACTGGTGCCAAAAGCATAGATGACGTACACAACGGCCTGAAAAAGGTTTTTTCCGAACTGAAGAGTATGGGTGTGGAGGTTATGGACAATCCTGAGATCATAGTCCAGAATATCGTGGCATCAGCAGACCTGGGTGCTGTGCTGAACCTGAATGCCATAGCCATCGGGTTGGGACTTGAGAATATCGAATATGAACCCGAACAGTTCCCAGGACTGGTCTACAGGATAGCGGAACCAAAAGTGGTAATGCTGCTGTTCGGTTCTGGCAAACTTGTAGTTACAGGCGGAAAAAAACCAGCTGACGCAGATGCGGCAGTTGACAAAATTGTTGAAGAACTGGACGGTCTGGGACTGCTTTGAACACTGACTCGATTTTTCCCATCACTGACCATCATATGCACCTTGACCACAGATGTCAGGGTGTGGAAGCTGCCAAAGCGTTCCAGCGTGCTGGTGGCACACATATTTTTTTAGTTTCAAAACCTTCCTGGACCATAGGTGTGACAGTAGATTATCCTGACGATTACCACAAAGTGTTCGATGAGACCGTATACATGGCAGCAGAAGTGAAAAAGGTTGGTGTAACTGCCTTTCCCGTACTTGGGGTACATCCTGCTGCTATTACAAAGATGTATGGCAGGGTGGGACTTGACAGGACCGTCGAATTGATGAAGGCCGGCCTGGAACTGGCGGCAAAGTATGTGGAGGAGGGACAGGCAGTAGGCATGAAATCCGGTCGTCCCCATTATGAAGTGGAACCAGCATTGTGGGAAGCGTCCAATGAAATACTTATGTATGCCATGGAACTGGCCAGGGATGCGGGCTGTCCCCTGCAATTGCATACGGAAAGTGCCACACCGGAAAATATCAGGGAGATTGCTGATATGGCAAGGAAATCCGGGCTTACCCCAGGGAAGGTTATTAAGCACTTTTCACCCCCGATGGTAGAAGAATTTGCCAGGTGCGGCTTATGGCCTGGGGTGCTTGCTGGCAAGGGCATGATAAAGGAATCACTTTTGCAAGGGGACAGGTTCATGATGGAAACCGACTATATTGATGACCCCGAGCGTCCGGGTGCGGTGCTTGGACCAAGGACAATACCCCGCAAGACCCTGGCATTAGCTGGTGAATGGGGGGACGATGTATTCTGGAAGATACACAAGGATAACCCTGAACAGATATATGGTGTGGAAATAGAACGTACCACAATCTAAATATAGAAGTTCAAACATACAAAAATCGAATTTCGATACTTGATTTATAGTTATCAGTAGAATATTTCAATAAAATATTTCAGGAGAATATCAATGGCAGCACAGTTAGGCGGTCAGCCAATTACGATACTTAGAGAGGGAACACAGAGGACTACAGGCAGCGAAGCCCAAAGGGGCAATATCATGGCGGCCAAGGTGGTTGCATCTGCTGTACGAACAACTTTGGGCCCCAAAGGCATGGATAAGATGCTTGTGAACTCGGCAGGTCAGGTAACCATCACCAATGACGGAGCTACCATCCTGGATGAGATGGACATTAAACACCCGGCAGCCAAGATGGTGGTAGAAGTGGCCAAGACCCAGGACGACGAAGTAGGGGACGGTACCACAACAGCCGCCATATTGACAGGGGAACTGCTGGCAAAGGCGGAAGACCTGCTGGATCTGAATGTGCACAGCACGACCATTACTGCAGGATACGCTTTGGCTGCAAGTAAATCCCATGAGATACTTGAAGGACTTACATCTGATATCTCAGGGGATGATGAAGATACTCTTATCAATATCGCAGGCACTGCTCTTACCGGCAAAGGTGCTGAATCTTCCAAGGATATACTGGCACCACTAGTGGTCAGGGCTGTCAAATCCATTGTCAAGAAAGGAGTGGACGGTAAAGATACCGTGGATATTAAGGATATCCGGATAGAGCGCAGGGTAGAGGGTGAAATGGAGGACACTGAACTGGTGGAGGGCCTGATCATCGACAGGACGCGGACTCACCAGAGCATGCCCAAAAGGGTTGAAGATGCCAGGATTGCCATACTTGCCACACCCATCGAGGTAAGGTCTATGGAATTCAAGAGCGAAATAACCCTCACAGGTGTGACCGAGCGCCGGGCTTTTATTGATCGTGAAGAAGAAATGATCAGGGAAGTTGTGGACAAAGTGATAAATAGCGGCGCAACTGCTGTGTTCTGCAAGAAAGGTGTGGATGATCTTGCCCGCCATTATCTTGCCAAGGCTGGTCTTTTTGTGATCCACAGGGTGAATTTCAAGCAACTGAAAAAACTAGCTGAGTGTACTAACGGCCGTATAATTACTAATCTTGATGAACTGACCCCTGACGACCTGGGCACTGCCGGTGTTGTGGAAGAGGTCATGGTTGGCAACGGCGAGATGATCTTTATCCGTGATTGCCCTGACAAGAAGATCATATCCATAATCCTAAGAGGCGGTACCGAGCAGGTGGTAGACAATCTTGCCAGGGCCATGCACGATGCCCTCATGGTAGTGGGTGTTGTACTGGAGGATGGGCGCGTAGTTGCAGGCGGAGGTTCGCCTGAGATCGAACTGGCACTGCGCCTGAGGGAATATGCTGCTTCATTGAAGGGCAGGGAACAGCTGGCTGTGAATAAGTTTGCTGAGGCTATTGAGGTGATACCCACAACCTTGGCAGAGACCAGCGGTCTTGACCATATTGACAAACTTGTGGAACTTAAGAGCAGGCACGAAGCAGGCGAGAAGTATGCCGGGCTTAATGTGTTTGCTAATAAAATAGAGGATATGAAAGCTGTGGGTGTTGTCGAGCCCCTGAAGGTCAAACTGCAGGCAATTGATTCGGCATCAGAGGCTGCCAGTATGATACTGCGTATCGATGATGTGATTGCAGCCACCAAGGAACAAAAAGGACCGAAACAGGCACCTGGTCTTAAGGATTACGAAGTATAAGGCCGGAGGGGGGAGTTGTGAAAGGCTTCCCATTTACTTTTTTTACCTTTTTTTTCAGGGTTGGGAATTAGATAATCTCAACAGCGAGGTTCTGTTCGTCTATTTTGTAAACATGATATTTTTCACATCATGTGAAATAATGTGGCATTGCATGCATACTGGATAATCTTCATGTATTGCCTTTAGATGCGGTAGTCCATGACATGATTCACAAGTTGGCAAATATCTATGGTCAGGATGGCAATAAACACATCCCAGTTCTTTATGTTCTGTTTTACTTTCATATAAAGTGGAATTAATGTCGTTGTGGCATGCTGCACAGATACTATCCTGGGTGATTGCTGGCATTTCAATGACGACAGGGTCATGGGCAAGATGACATTCCAGGCAATCATTATTGCTCATATCCTGAGTATGGGGTTCATGACATGCATTGCATTCTGGGATGTCTTCATGAATTGAATGGCAATATGCACACTGAAGAGTACTGTGCTTCGTGGTGCTTGACTCAAGTGCAAAACTCACAGCTTCATGGCATAAACCACAGTTGTTATTTGAAACAGTTTCAGGATAATCGATTTTATGTGGAATATGGGCAGGATGACAAGTTAAACAATCTTCATATGTCATACCAATGCCATGCGGTGCATGACAGTTGATACATGATTCGATATGTGTATGCACAGGATGACAGTAAACACACTTCAGATCTGAATGCCTGCCCGGTTCCAGGGATCTACTATTGATTATTTCAATGTGGCATTCATCACAATCATCTCCGGAAATACCTAACTCCTGGTAATCTCGTACTGAGGAAAGTTGATTAGACCCATCCATCTGGAAAATATATCCTAATCCAATGATAGCTGATAATATAATGGTAATCCCAAGCAGGATTTTTAAAGTCTTGAAGGAAGGTTTTTCTTTACGGAAAAATGTAAACCCAGCAACAAATAATAATATTGACACTAATCCCAGCAGATTTGTTTTTTTCTCAATTGGCTGCCCTGCCGAACTTGCTGTTTGGTCTATTGAGAATTCAACCTTGTTGACCGGGCCCCATTTATTATCTCGCTCCATTGAGTGAACATATACAGTATGGTTGCCTGATTCAAGTCCGGTTGTATTAATGATAAATCCAGCTTCTTCCATCTGTTCGTCGAATATACCATCACTCGGTAAAACCTGCGTACCGTTTCCTGGCAAACCATCATTATCTATGAAATATTCTATGCCCCTTACTTTCATGTTCCAACCGGCTGTGACAGTGATATCCACTTCCATTGGTTGACCTGGTTTAACCACTTCTGGACTGGCATTTATCCTCTCTATATATGGTGTCAATGGTTCGAAGGTATTGATTACATGCAGCCCCGGATAATCTCCTCCGTGGCAGCGGTTGCAATCTTCAGCCTGACCGTGGGGTTCGTCGCTTAGATCTACTGCAATATAAGTTGGCATTTCCAGTTCAACATGACAATCTTCACATTGTCTTGGATATAGGTAATCAGCAGGATGTCTGCCCGGGTCAGCACCGTCACCATGGCAGGCCCAGCAAGCTTTATTGATATCATTATTAGCAAAGTATGTTCGTCTGCCCGAATTAAGTTGGCTGTGACCTCCCAACCGGCTCTGTATGGCATCGACTGATGATACGCCAAAACCATTACTGGCATCATGACAATATATACAATCAGAACCACCATCCAGTCCTTCGTTCAATAATGGCACATGGAATGTATCCGGGATTCCGCCAATTGAAAAAGTATCATTGATATGTAGCTGGCTGGTATTGTACCCTCCCAATATCTCATCATCATCTATTCCCATGAGTCCTGAGAAAACTTTAACATCAGTAATAATCACAGCGTCGTAATTCTGTCCGTGAAATACACTATCTATACAGACAGAAAAAGTAACTACATCATTGATCTCATGCCCTTCATAGGATAGGTCTTCCTCATATTCCAGATACTCTCCTTCTTTGTAGACCCCTTCTTTTACCAAACTCCCTGATTTGGTCAGTGTCATGAATGCACTCTTACCATTGATGTCTACTTCTTTAGCAGTAAGTGTATAATCCCCATCAACTTCAAGACTCATATTGACTCCTTCTTCGAACACAAGGTGTTTGGGGAAGAGAAACTCCTTATCTTGAGTTTCGTCGTCTGAGAAATCTAATAATTTTTCAACGTAATAAATCTGGTCTTCATCTTCATCAAGTACAAGATATTTGTTCTTATTAATTACATAATCATCCATATGGCAGGCCCAACAGGTAGCATCATCATCCTCCGGATGAATACGCTTCCAGAGTCTTGCTTCAACTTCTACCATCTTTGTCCTGGAACCCCTGAATATGGCAGTGAAGTTCAACTCAAATACATCGCTAGTTACCTTCGCATCATCCGAATCAAGGAAATCGGCTTCATAGGTATAGTTCTGTCCACCATTAATCACAATATCCTCAAGTAAAATATCACCCTGGTATAACCGAAGGTGAGCACTGTCGCCATCGACTGCAATATCATCAAATGTCAGGAAGTAACGATTAGCAAGGTGCCATTTATCACCAACATACAATTTTATTTCCCAATCTGTATCTGAAAAACGGGAGATGTTATCTGTCGGATCAGGTGCATCACCCCATTCTTCTGCATTGTCTTCATCGAGGTGGCAATATATACAACTCGTTGTATTGATCAGATCCGAAGTTGAGCCGTAATGTGATACCAGGGATGTATCGGAAGGGATGATATTATCTTGATGAGATGCGACGCTGTTTAAATGGCATGCCGGACAATCTACTGCCGTACTAACATTTTCGTCGATCTCATCCACATTCTTGAAATGCTCATGCACCATGGGTTCATTGAAGACGGACTGATTAACATTATGGCAGTCCATATTGCTGCAGTTCCTGGGGGTTTGATTGTGGACTAAAGACGAGTGACTTCGTGGCTGGCTGGCTTCTGAACCATCCCCATCACCATGACATGCCCAACACCGTACGTTATTTTCACCAACTGTTACTGCTGATCCCCGGTTCAGGTCAAAATGAATGGTTTCTGATTCGTTCATAGCAGGTACATCTATCCGGTACTCTTCACGAACTTCAATTGTTGTATTAAGGTCATGGCAGCCCAGGCAATCTTTTCCAGCGCCTGGAGTCATATTTATTTCATGGAATGTAAATGGCAGAACAACATCGCTTTTAAAGAAGTGACATGGGTAGCAGTTGTTGTTGTTAGTGATATTCAGGAAAGTGTGGTTGATCTTACTGGAAGTGTTTGGATTTATGGGTTTGCCCCATGATACATTTTCACTATTTTCATAATGACACCACATACATTCAGTGGTGTTATTTGTTGTTGTCATTAAATGGGCAGTATCGAGATAATGAGATACAAAGTTCCTTGCCGTATTATGTGTGACATTTGAAGTTGGAACTGGAATAGATAATGAATTGTTATGGCAGAATGAACAACTGGTTGAAGTGTCAGTCCGGACATCCTCGCCAAGGGGCTGATGTTCAGGAATTTGTATCGGACCTTTTCGTAAATTATTACTGTTCAGTGGCATGTCAGCATCGTGGCAATCTTCACATAAAGGTAGTTGGGAGTAAATATTCGAATGAAAGGGATTGGTCTGTTGGTCAGAATAATTTGCATGGCATCCCCAGCAGACTTTTGAAATCTCTGTATAGTTGCTGCTGTTAAAGTCTCCTGTAATGTTATAATGAACACTATTGAAAAAACCTGTTTTGCTGATTATGGAACCATTCCTGTTCAGGGCTGTATAGTTGCCGCCTTCCATGTGGCAATCCGTACAATTATTTCCATGATTTATTTCTTCTGGTAGGTGACAGACCAGGCAGTCCTCGGTTTTAAGTTCATCCTCTGGTTTAGTGGAATGGCATTTAGTGCAGTCACTATTCGCATTTAACTGCCAATGGTGTATGTTTGACAAGCTAGGACCATGACAAAACCTGCAGTCGTCTTCTACTATTGCCTGGGAATTGTCAATATTGGCTGATAATAATATCAGCAGGAAAGTCAGGACTATGAAAATATTACTTCGCATCGATATTGATTTGCTTATGTTTTTGCAAAATCCCTTGTTTATTTGGATTTTCTTGAGCATGAAAATTGAGGTTATACATTTTTTTTATAAAAAAAGGTAGGGGTCTGGTGTCAGATCCCTACAATATTCTTCAGCAATACCCTGAGGGAGTTATCCTGGTATTTTTACCATTTCGATTTGCACGTCAGGTATGACGGCTAATGTAACTTTATTGCTACTCATATCCCCGGCCTTTACTACCCTTAAATCATATATACCTGATTCGAGTGTCCTTGGGATTGTCACTTCGATTACGGTAGAAGTTATGGAATCCGGTTCTCGTTCTATTGTTACTGTGCCGTTATCCAGGGTAACATTGGAAGTATAGATTGTTCCATTACATTCATTTATGAAGCTAGTACCATAAATTGTTATGACCGTGTCCTGACCCGCTGTTATTTCATTAGGAATAACTTTGTAAACTTCTGGAGTAGTAGGTCTACATTTAAGGGATGAATCATCCAGCGAACTTAGGGCGCTTGACTCTTGGAATCCATGGCATCCCCAACAGTCCCAACTGTTACCAATGTGACCATATCCAAGTTCTCCAGAGATATCATCATTCTCATACTGGATACTATGTAGTGACTTGATACCATGACATCTTTCACAATATCTGATATCAAGGACTGCACCTCCTTCTCCTGGCGTTCCTGTTGTGCCATCGGATGAGTGGCAAAGATTACAATTGTACGCTGTAAATCCGCTCAGGTTGTGGTGGGTATTTGAGTTTGATCCAATCTGTGGATCAACTGTCGAATCTGGTTCATGACAGGCTTCACAGCCACCAATTTTCACTCCGGAATCATCTATGTACTTATAGCTGGAATCAGGTGTAATTATGGTTTTAGCATAGGTTGGTATTACGTGTCCATCATTATAGTCATCAACGAAACTACCATGGCACTCACTGCAATTGAAATTCTGAGCATCATCTGTCAAATGGTGTGGAGAGATTGAATGACAATCCGAGCAGTTCCTGAAAGCTTCGAAAGCGCCATTGGTTAATGCATGGCAGTCCAAACAATTATAGCCTTCTTTCGCTATAAGAAAGTGATGTCTGTTTGGAAGATTCTCATCACCGTGGCATTCTATGTTCTTGCATTCTTCTGTAGTAAAACCAGTAAATACAGTGTCATATAATCCTAGATTTTGATTCGCTGATGGTGGCGGGACAATAGCCATAGCTAAACTAACCAACAGCAAAATCATAAGAGTTGTCGTTAAATAAATAAGTCCTTTTCTTACCAATGTATTTTCCTCCATTAATATTAATATTTTGGACCGCAGCATTTTGTATTAGCAGAATAATTATTTGCCACTGGTTACATTTTCCAACACACTTGACGGTTTTGGACAATAGCTAACCTATTGACCATTTTCCAAAACCTAATTTTTCTAAGATGAAATATATTATTCCCAAATACTACCAATTACGACGATCGTTGTATTATTTTTTAATAAGGATTTTTTATATTAAAGGTTTTCGAATTTGTTCGCATCTTTTTTTTTGAAAAAATATTTGAAAAATGTTCGAAAAAATAAGGAAATAATAGGGCATAAATACTGCCCTACTATTTTTTCCTGCGCAATAACTGCACTACAACCAGCATGATGGTAATACCAGTCAGTAGACTAAAACCCGGGATGCCTGTATCTTTCTCGTCTGATGTTTGCTCAGTTACAGGATCTTTCCTTTCTACGACAACTGTTGGCTCTACGACAACTTCCTCTTCACTACTTTGGGCATCAACAGAGGCTTCGGTGCCAGTTACCGCAAATTGGGAAAAACCTGGTGTTTTTGACTTGAAATACAAGGTATTCTGGTCTTCATCTGTCAGATTGGTTTCCAAAGGATACCATTTTCCATCAATGTAACGGTTAAGCGTAATTGTGGAAATACCGATATTATTTTCATTTACCCACGATTTATGCACAATAAAACTGATGGTGGGATTGGCAATATTATTTGGGCCTGCCCAGCCAAGATTTCCTACATAGATACCCATGTTCTTGAATACTTTACCTGGAGGGGCATGGTCTACTAATGTAGAAGTGTCTTTCAATGTGTCAATTTTTGCTGCAATCCTTCCAGAGCTTGTTTTACCAGTGAAGTTAATATATCTGATTATGTTGCCTTCCAGATCAAAACTGTAACTTACTTTTGAATCTTTGTTTACATATTCTCTTTCGGTCTCTGAGACCAATATATTCTTAAAGTCTTCACCAGAGGTGCCGCCGCCACCGCTACTACTACTACTACCACCATCGCTTTTTCGTGTTACTGTTATTGAATAATTTCTTCTCAGGTCTACTCCATCAGTTACATTTGCATTTATCGGATTATTCCCGACCGTCAAGGAAACAGGCAATGAAAAAGTCCCGGCATAACCATCTGTCAATTTGACATCTGCCGGGATTTCATTTACAGTTACCGTCGGAGTTGAACCGGTTCCATTAACAACACCACTGATAGTAACAGAACCGGAAGTAGTGGAGTCTCCATCATTATGAGATGTGATGCTGATAGTTGGCTGTTCTTTTTCCTGAACTGTAATTTTTACCTCATCGCTTGTCTCACTGCCTGAAGTATCATTTGCAAAGATAGTATAGTGCCAGGTTCCTAAAGTAGAGGTGTTGATCGGCACCTTAAGTTCTTCTCCGTTTTCATATGGTTTTGGAGTAACAACTTCTATGCTGTCCCTTAATACCCAGTACATACCTGATGTTTCAGTTACAACCCATGTAATGTTTTCTGTAGCCTCCTGCTCGATCCAAATATCAAGGGGTTGGTTAATAATCGAGGCGGGCTTTCGAGAAAAGTTATTAAATATCCAAGTTGTATTTGTGCCATCATCATCAAATATTGTTTCGCCATTAACTGTAATTTTTATATTATCAACATAGAATCCGTCCTTAATAGTACCAGAGTCATCTGTTCTATAATAAAAACCAATGTATAATACATCGCTAAAAGGGTTTAAATTATAGCTCTTTGTTGTCCAATCCTCCTGGCTTCCATTCAATTTCCATCCATGTAGCTCTTTGACATTTGGATCATATGATATGAATGCCATACCATAATCTCCAGGTCCATCTATATCATATTTAGTTAAAAAACTAAGAGTTGCTGTGTCATCAGCTTGTAAATCCAGATCCATATACATATAATTCGCAAGATCGTTACCCTGGTTGGAATAGTAATAGTAATTTGGATACTCGGCAGCACATATACCAGTCACTAATAACATACTTGTCCCGACAAACAAACAAAATATCAAAGCCACAAAATGATTTATTGATTTCATATTATTACACCCTTAATTTTATCAAATGAACAGTTTTACTCAAGTTACAATCATATATCCATTACCTGAAATGGATATCCCTATCAACTTTTATTGAGTGTTGCCATAACAATCTGAACAATGACCTTCATAATTGATCATGCAACGAAAGCAAGTTTTATACAGACAATCCCAACTCTCTTTACTGGCTGGTGAATCCCGCGTTTAGATTGGAATTTGCCTGATACTTATCCCTTTCTTGAACCTCAAACTTTATGTATACACTCACCGGTAATGTTTTTACTACTGAATTGAACTGGAATCCTCCTGACTAAACTTTATGAAAAATCCCTACAATTCGTGTCAACACCAATAGTATAAGTAATTTTATATATGTGTTTTTTTATAGTCCTATATAATCCTGTGTAGCCCCGAAACCTTTTTAGAATACCACTGCGCTATTTAGTCCCTTACGATCATGAGTAATATAACTTACCACACATTTGAGACTGCAACCAGGATATTAAAAGAAGGCCCCATATGCAATCACTGCATGGGCCGCATGTTCGCCAAACTCTCCACAGGCCTAACCAACGACCAGAGGGGTGCTGCCGTGAAACTGGCACTTGCCATGGAAGCCGACAACTCGTGCAGGGAAACTTCTGACGATTCCCTATTGCAGGACCTGGCACCCAGCAGCGTCCACGCACGTAAGAGCCTGGGTCAGGACGTACTTCAGGGCAGGTGCTGGGTCTGCAACGGTCTTTTTGAGCAGCTTGACCACTGGGTCGGACTGGTAGTTGATACCCTGGCAGGATACGAGTTTGATACATTCCTCATCGGCACACGCCCTTCGGGACTGCTGCTTGAGAACGAAGAAATACTCTGGGCCGAATCAGGGACCCAGTGGGCCGAACCCCTGAAAACCGAAATGAACAGGGAAGTGGGCAGGCGGGTGGAGGAAAGGCTGGGTAAACGGGCCAACCTGAACCGCCCACATATCACTGCCCTGCTGGATATTGCAAAGGACAATGTAGAACTGGAAGTACGGTCACTATACATATTTGGCAGGTACCGCAAAATCATAAGAGGTATTCCCCAGACCCGCTGGCCCTGCCGGGAGTGCAGGGGTAAAGGCTGCCCGCGCTGCAACTTTACCGGCCGCATGTACCTCGAATCAGTGGATGAACTGATCGGACCCGAAGTCATAAAGGCTGCGGATGCAAAAGATACCGTGTTCCACGGAGCGGGCAGGGAGGATATCGATGCCCTGATGCTGGGAGATGGCAGGCCTTTCATAGTAGAGGCTGTGCAACCACTCAAGCGGCGTATTGACCTAACCAGGCTGCAACACAGGATCAACCGTTATGCTGCCGGTAAAGTCGAAGTACTGGGGCTGAAATATGTTGAGCATCCGGCTGTAGAAGCCATCAAACAGGCAAAAGCAGATAAAGTTTATAGAGTAAGAGTGACATTCAGTGCAAAGATATCTGAGGAAAGTCTTATATCTGCTCTCGACATAATTGTCCGGGCACCGATAATGCAGAGCACGCCCACCAGGGTAGCCCATCGCAGGGCTGATCTGGTACGGGAACGAAAAGTGCATTATACCAAAATGGAAGAACTTTCACCAGACGGACTGTCAGCCACGATCGTAGTGGGCTGCCAGGGTGGATTGTATGTGAAAGAACTGGTGTCAGGAGACGAGGGTCGCACAAAACCCAACCTTGCAGATAACCTCAATGTAGAAGCAAAAGTTGCTGAACTTGACGTAATAAAAATTGAAGGAATAATCATTTAATATTTATCGGAGGATTGAAAATTGCCAACATCACACGGTGAGAGAAGGAAGACCAGGTACAAATTGAAGAAAAGCCCGCGAGAGAGAGGACTCAGCCCCATATCACGTGCCATCCAGGAATTTGAGATCGGACAGGCAGTCCATATAAAACTGGACCCCAGTGTACATAGGGGAATGGCAAACCCCAAGTTCCATGGCAAGACAGGAAAAGTTGTCGGGCAGCGTGGCAGGGCATACCTGGTAGCAGTCAGGGACGGAAATGCTATTAAACAGGTTATCCTGTACCCGGAGCACCTGCGACCGCAGGTATGAATAATTGAATATTGTAACCAGTATCCAGGGTATAATTTATGATAGTAAAAGGAATCATAAACGAGGAAATGATCACCCTTGCAGAGGCAAAGGGAATCCTACTCGATATCAAAGAGAAACGGGTAGAAGAAGATATGGAATTGGGATATGAACTGAGAAGGGCTATTAACCATGCCGAGTTATTTTCCAAGACCGATGCTTCCAAATCCAGGAAGCTGGTGGAAGAACTGTTAAAACTGGAAAAGATGAAGCCGGAAATTGCATATCGTCTGGCAGATATTATGCCTGCCAGCTTTGATGAGATACGTTCAATATATGCAAAAGAGAGGTTTACCCTATCTGAAGAGGAACTCATTACTATTCTTGACAGCATTACCGATGCATATTGAAATGTGGCTTTCAACAATATAAAACTTTATATGTAATCGGCATTATATTATCTTGAAAAAAGGATGCATAGGGCTCCATTTTTAGTATTTTAGAAATATTAGATTATTAGGGTTGTGAGTGGAAAAGCATGGTAAGTGGAAAAAAACCTCAAAAGGAAGAGTGGGGATTGGTATTGGACTTTTTACCATATGGAAGTCCGGAAGATAACAGGCCTGTGTATCAAAAAAAACCACTTGTGCAGGCTGTAGGTGAATCCTATTTTGTAATAATGGAATTGATGCTTAAAGATGACATTGTTCCCCAGACGCAGGATAGAGTATACATTGGCGAAGGGGACCGGAATGTGATCGATCATGTCAAACGCAGGATCACTTATGATGAACTCACGCACGGTTCGCAGATGGAGCTACCATTCATCATGGAAAAGATCATACTTGAGAACGAGTCCAAATATATTGATTTCTTCAATGATGCATATCCCATTACCAACAGGCTTCACATGCTCGAACTCCTGCCCGGTATCGGCAAGAAATTGATGTGGGCGATCATAGATGAGCATAAAAAAGGCAAATTCCTGAACTTCAATAACCTTGTTGAGCGGGTCAAAGGTCTTCATACACCAGAGAAATTGATAGTTCACAGGATCATCGATGAGTTGAAGGATGAGAATATCAAATACCGCCTTTTCACAACACCTGCCAAAAGCCGACACCATAAATGAAGCCAAAATATGGACAGCATTTTCTTATAGACCAGCGGGTTCTTAACAGGATTATCGGATATGCAGGGTTAACTAAAGACGATACCATACTTGAGATCGGCGGTGGAACTGGCAACCTGACATTAAAACTTAAGGAGGCAGCAGGCAAGGTCATAGTAATTGAACTTGACCGCCAACTGGCTGTAGGACTTACACAGATTACCAGGGACTCCAATGTTACGGTAATACAGGGGGATGCACTGGAAATTCCGCTTCCCGGTTTCAATAAAGTAGTGGCAAACCTTCCCTACCAGATATCATCAAAGATCACATTCAGGCTGTTGCGGCATTCTTTTGATCATGCAGTCCTTATGTACCAGCTTGAATTTGCAAACCGCATGCTTGCTTCACCCGGCACACCAGACTATAGCCGACTTTCTGTAATGGCCCAGTACTTTGCCGCAATCGAACTGCTGGAAACGGTACCACCTTCTGCTTTTAAGCCCCAGCCTGCCGTCAGGTCCGCAATATTGAAACTCACACCCAGGGAACCGCCGTACCATGTAAATAATATTGGTTTTTTCGAAAAGTTCCTGAAGGCCGTATTCGGACAGCGCAGGAAGATGTTGAGAAATTCCTTACGCTCGGCAACACCGATGCTGGGTATCGCACCCGAAAACCTACAAGAGGTAGATCAAAGGATACTGGAAATGCGCCCCGAATCCCTTACCCCAAAAGAACTGGCCGGACTGGCAAACCGGATTCAGGCAGGCACATGACTTCGATAACTTACAGGGATAAGACCATACAACTGGCGTCCCATGTCTATGAACCGGCAGAGGATAGTTTCCTGCTTGTTGATGCACTACTTGAAAATATTCGAAATGGTGACCGTGTACTTGAAGTGGGGTGCGGTTCAGGGATAGTATCTGTATTTGCCAGCGATATTGCTTCAATGGTAGTTGCCACTGACCGTAATCCCTATGCCGTGAGATGTGCAGCATGTAACGGGGTAACAGTGGTAAGGACCGACCTGTATGCAGGGTTGAAAGGCACCTTTGACCTGATAGTGTTCAACCCGCCCTACCTGCCCACATCCAAATACGAGCGCCTGGGTGGATGGGATGACCTTATGCTTGACGGTGGGCCGGACGGGAGGAGGACCATTGCACGTTTTCTTAAAGGAATATGGGAACTTTTATCCCCGGGCGGACGGGTGCTCATGCTGGTTTCATCACTCACAGGTGTCAGTGAGGTTAGCAGATCGATGCAGGATGCCGGCCTGGCTGTGGAACCTGTGTCAGAGTCCAGGCACTTTTTTGAACAGCTGATTGTACTAAAAGGGAGTAAATAGATAGACTCAGACGTATGATATGATTTTATTATAAAATCTACATGCCTGTCAGTCTAAATATCCAAGGTCTTATGTGTATCAATATCAGTCCTGTGTCCCCACACGTTGCCAATCCTTATTTCAATATTGTTCATTGACATTAATGTTTTGGTTGTATTTGATAATGTGTTGAAATAAGAAACGGGAAGCTGGATCATTTTAATTTTTGGACAGGTACGGACAACATTGAATATCTCTTTTTCTGATGGTCTGAAACAGAAGTGGATATATTCCTCTTCAGGCTTCAGGCTGGCCATATCTTCTTCCGAACCGATTATACGAAATACTACTTCCATAATATGTAAGAGTATAGGATTCAACTATTTATAATTATTGATTATTGATGATAACAAATCAATTTATGTCAGGTAGGCCAATGATGTGGTTAATATTAGCAGTACCAGACTGCTGCACAAGATGAACTATCTATAGATATACCATCTTTGCATTCAATATACCTTTCACAGCCCTTATCTCATTCAATATCTCCTCATTCACCTCTGAATCCACATTGAGTGCCATAATGGCTGTCCCACCTGCTTTTATGCGCCCAACCTGCATGCCTGCAATATTGATATCATGATTGCCCAGCAACATACAACATGGGCCTATTATGTTCGGATGGTCCTCATGAAGGGCGATTATCATATGCCCTAAGGGCAGCACATCAATGCTGAACTCATCGATCTGTACGATCCTGGGATTTGTACCTACCATGGTACCTCCCACGGTCTTTACCTTTCCATTATTGAAAATATTCACCATGATCAGGTTGGAGTAGCTCTCTGTGGTCTTTGACTTGCTCTCTACCACTTTTATCTTACGCTCTTTGGCAATGACAGGAGCATTGACATAGTTCACGGATGATCCCATGGCGAACTCAAGCAGCCCCTTAAGGGCTGCTACGGTTACGGGTCCTGTATCCCAGTCAGCGATCTCACCGCTGTATGATACCTCTATCCTCTCATATTTTTCTTCCATGAGCTGGGCGGCAAGTTTGCCTATCTTCTCTGCCAGCGGCAGGTAGGGCTGCAGCACTTTCATTATCTCCTGTTTCACATATGGCATATTGATGGCGTTTTTTACAGGCAGCCCCTGGTTAAAGTTGATGATCTGCTCGGCCACGTCTACAGCCACATTTACCTGGGCTTCTTTTGTGGATGCTCCCAGATGTGGCGTGACTATAATATTATCCTGTTCCAGCAATGGTGAACCGGTTGGCGGCTCGCTGGTAAAAACATCAATGGCGGCGGCTGCCACTTTACCACTGGCCACGGCCTCAGCCAGAGCTTCCTCATTGATTATCCCGCCGCGGGCGCAGTTTATGATCCTGACCCCGGCTTTGGCTTTTTCGAATTCTTCCCTGTCGATGAGGTTTCTGGTGTCTTTTGTAAGGGGTGTATGCACAGTGATGTAATCCGCATTTAACACAATATCCTCCACAGTGGTAAGCTTGACACCCAGGTCCGCTGCTCGTTCTTCACTGATGAACGGGTCATATGCCATGATATTCATCTCCATTCCCTGTGCGCGCTTGGCCACTTCCGTACCTATCCGTCCAAGTCCTACCACACCCAGGGTCTTGCCCCTTACTTCAACACCCATGAAGAGTTTACGGTCCCATTTCCCTGCTCTCATAGACTGGTTTGCCTGTGGTATGTTCCTGGAGATGGCCATCATCATGGCTATGGTGTGCTCGGCAGCCGATATCATATTGCCTTCCGGGGCGTTGATAACAATAATACCCCTCTGGGTGGCTGCTTCAACATCGATATTATCCACACCCACACCGGCCCTGCCTATGATCTTAAGGTTTTCAGCAGCCTCGATGACTTCTTCGGTCACCTGGGTCTGGCTCCTGACTACCAGGGCATCGTATTCCCCTATACATGCCTTCAATTCTTCCGGGCTCATGCCCGTTCTTACATCAACTTCCGCTCCTTTTTCCAGTATTTCTATACCCTTTTCAGATAATGAATCGCTAACAAGAACTTTCATATCATATCCTCCGATGATTAATGGTATTCTATCTTGAATCTGGAAAGTAATATGAGTATTATAACTTCATTGTTTCGTTATGGGACAATGGTAAGCATGAAACTGCATATTCCGGAATTCGTATCAGGTGGTATATTCGGCATTGATCCGCACATAGTCGTAGGACAGATCGCATCCCCAAGCCGTAGCGCATTCGTTGCCCACTCCAAGGTCTGTGCTGATAATAACCTCTTCCGAACCCATGATCTCCTTAAGCGTATCTTCAGAGGTATTGACAATCCTGCCTTTTTCCACCAGCATTACCGATGAGTGATTGCTGGCAAATGTCAGGCTGATACGGTCCGGTTCCATTTCTGCATCTGAATATCCCACAGCAGCCACCACCCTGCCCCAGTTGGGGTCACGGCCAAATATTGCGGATTTGACCAGGGGTGATGTGATGACGGCCTTTGCAGCCAGTACGGCATCACTTTCGCTTGCTGCCCCCGTGACCCTTGCCTCGATCAGGCGTGTGGCACCTTCACCGTCCCTGGCGATCATCCTGGCAAGTGCTGTGCATACTGCTTTCAGACCCTGCCCGAACTCTTCCGGGTCAGTGTGGCCTATTGTGCGGCTCGCTTTGTGGCTCTTTGCGTGACCCACTGCGTGATCCATTTGTCCGGTGGCGGTTATCAATACCATATCATTTGTGCTGGTATCCCCGTCCACCACTACCATATTAAAACTCTTATCCACTGCCCGCTTAAGATGCTTTCCAAGCTCCCCGGCACCCATCGCAGCATCGGTATACAGGAAAGCCAGCATAGTACCCATATTCGGGGCGATCATGCCGCTACCTTTGGCTATCCCGCCTATGCGCGTGCCGTCAGGAAGCTCAACTGCCGCCTCCTTGGCAAAGGTGTCTGTGGTCATAATGGCACTGGCAGCAGCTGTACTGCCCTCTTCCGAATCAGTCAAACCCGCTGTCACCTCCCCTACCTGTGACCTGATAATATCAAGATCAAGCTTGTGACCGATAACACCTGTGGATGCCACTGCCACTGTCCTCTCATCCAGGCCGGGACCTTTAGCAGCCAATTTCGCCATAACCTTTGCATCCTCTATACCTTCTGGCCCTGTAAATGCATTGGCATTGCCGCTGTTGGCTATCACTGCAGATAACCTGCCCCTCTCAAGGTGCTCCCTTGTAAGTATCAGGGGTGCGGCTATGACCCGGTTGCGAGTGAACACACCTGCTGCACTGCCGTCTGCCTTTATAAGTGCCAGGCCGTACTTATCCTGCTTCACACCCCAGGCAGACACACCTTTCACAGCACAGATGCCGCCGTCTATGAACTTCAACTGCAACAGCAACAGCTCCTATCAAGCTGATAATGCCAGCCCGGCAATAATATTATGGCGCGTCACAATACCAACCAGTTCACTGTCCTTGATCACCGGCACCCTGACAACATTATGTTTAACCATTCTAGATGCCACAGTCTCCAGGCTTTCAGAAACATCTGCGGTGACCACGGGATAGCTCATTATATCGCTGACCTTCTTGTTGCCCACATCATCCAGTGCACGGCTGGCCTCTTCCCATCCGATAAGTTCCCTAAGCGGCACCTCAATGATCTCGAAGGGGCTGGGCAGCCAGAGCTGGCTATCCCTTTCCGGTACTTCCAGCAATTTGAGGATATCACTTTCTGTGATCATCCCTGTCACTTTCCGATCCTGTACCACTGGTATCCCGCCTACCTTATGCTCCCTGAGTAACCGGGCAGCATGTTTGACCGGGTCGTTTGGACTGCAAAATATTACGTTCTTTGTCATGATCTCATTTACCTGCATAATTATCACTCCTTTTGGCACTCCTTAGGGCACTCCTCATGGAAAGGTTGCAGGATTCCATAGTCCTGCCGTTTCGTCAAGTCCGAACATCAGATTCATGTTCTGCACCGCCTGCCCTGATGCTCCTTTAACCAAGTTGTCAATGGCAGATACCACTACCAACCGCTGTCCTTCTGCATCCGTCTCAAACCCTATATCGCAGAAATTGGAACCCCGCACCGGACCCAGCATGGGAATGCCATCAATAAGCCGGATGAATGGTTTGTCCCTGTAGAACCGGTTGTAGATATCGGCAACCTGCCCTGCATCCATATCTTCTTTCATGAACAGGTGTGCTGTGGTCAGGATACCCCTGACGGACGGGATCACATGCGGCGTGAAACTGACCCTGGTATTATTATCCAGCCGTCCCAGTTCCTGCTGCATCTCGACACCGTGGCGGTGGGTAGTAAGCTTGTACGCCTGCACGTTATCTGCCATGTTCGGGTAGTGGGATACCCCACTTGGTTCGGCACCGGCACCGGATATTCCGCTCTTGGAGTCAAAGACCACCCGTTCGACCAGCCCGGCAGCTGTCAGTGGTGCAGCTGCCAGGGTTGCGCCGGTCGGATAACATCCGGGATTGGCGATCATTGAGGCACCGACAACTTCAGGATGCAGTTCAGGCAGGCCGTAAACGGCCTCCTTTGGTGCTTTGTGTTTAAGGTTGTAGGTCTTTTCGAACACACCAACAGGCAGCCGGTAGTCTGCGCTAAGGTCTATGACCTTTGTGCCAGCGTCCAGTAACGGTGGTACCACATCCATGGCACTGCCGTGGGGGACTGCTGTGAAGACCACATCACACTGGCTCGCCACTTCACCTGCACTTAGGTTTTGGAACTTCAGGTCAGTAAAACCCCTCAGGTGCGGGTGGGTGTCACTCACCGAAAGACCGTCCAGGCGCCGTGAGGTCACGCATACCACTTCTACCCCTGGGTGGCCGATCATAAGGCGCATCAATTCGCCACCAGTGTAGCCCGAACCTCCGATAATCCCTGCTTTTATCATGGTATCACTATATTTACTACTCTTTAGGATATATAATCTATTTATTAGCTATGTTTTTTGCTATCTTTTTTGGTGACTTTTTAATTTATTCTGGATAAATGAATCGTGGCAAAAAAGATTCACCGCAGAGAGATGTTGTTTTTCTCTGCGAGCCTCTGCGCTCTATGCAGTTTTTTGAATAGTCCAGGTAAATAATAAAAAGTCTCTGCTTTTTTGCAAGGTAAATTGCGTTTTTAGACTCCACTTACGCCCTGCGTCCGACCCCAACGTCCAACCACAGATATCATCCATTTGCGCCAGGATAATCGATACTCACCCAATGTTGAAGATAATCCAAAAAAAATATAAAACTAAGCCAAGGTCCGGATTCGAACCGGAATAAAACCGCTTACTGCCAGCACATGATAATGTGCATATCTGCAGGCGATTGCGTAGCCGCTCCGCCACCTTGGCGCTTAGTTGGCTTAAATATCCATAATAGTAAATAAGATTGAAAAATCAACCATTATTTACCACACTCCTAACATATTTTTAAGATGTGTTGACCACTTTGCGACTCAAAAAGTACATAATTGTATTTATAGATAACTATTATGTCAGTACAAATTTTTGGTCTGGGCTTGGCCTTGAGTTTCATGACGTGCCTGATCTGGACAGCACTGTAACTTACTTTCCGCACATCTCAAAACCGTTATAATCGTATTTAAGTTAAACCAATTTCCGGCTGTGGGACTACATAAAGTGATTAGTCTTTTACAATAATGACGTATGCTCTCCAACCCCTATATTTTTTAGGGGCATCAATCTTTGCCGATGTTCCAAAAGGTGTAATCTTCTTTTCATATACGATTTCAACGCTTTCGCTTAGAACTAGATTTTCCGTCATTATTTTTATTTGTCTCACAGTTCTAGATATCTATAGATATCTTTATATAGTTTTTGGTTATTATCCCAATAAGTGTGACATTATTGCTCTTGATTTGGAAAATATATTGTAAATCAAATTCGCTCATGTAAGGTGAACAATATGAATAATGCGGAATCACTTGAATTAGAATCAGAAACAATAGACGCATTACCAATCATAAATCACTTCATCGATAGGTTAGGCCTTGATGAGATTATAGAATGTGCAATGCCACATGCTGACCCAAGCAACCACATTATGCCATATACATCCATTGGCATGCTTTTGAGAAATATTATAATAGGCCGTCTGCCGGTTTATGGATTCAAAGATTGGATAACACTTTTTGACCCCCGGCTTTTTAATCTCAAGCCTGAACAAGTTGATTATATCAACGATGACAGAATTGGTAGGGCTCTTGAAAAATTGTTCGACACTGACAGAGCAAGTCTTATGACTGAAATTGTCCTTAAATCAATCCGCGAGTTTGATCTTAAGATGGACCAATTTCACAATGATTCAACTTCAATAACATTCCAGGGGAGATATGAAGATGCAAATGGAGACAAAAAAGCGAGGTAAAGTGACACTTAAAGTCACTCGCGGCCATAACAAGGACCATAGGCCAGATTTAAAACAACTTGTTTTTGATCTAACAGTTACATCAGACGGTGCAGTTCCTATACACTATAAGGGTTATGGCGGAAACAGGACCGATGATACAACACATGTTGAAACCTGGGATACACTCAGAAAACTAAAAGGAAGTCCTGACTTTATTTATGTAGCAGATAGTAAGTTGTGTGTATCTGAAACAATGAGATACATTGAGGGGGAGGATGGCTTTTTTATTACGGTTATGCCACGTACAAGGAGTGAAGATAAATGGTTCAGAGAACATATTATCGATAACAAAGTGTCATGGGGTGAAGTTTGTAGAGTTCAAGATCCAAGAAAGAAGAATGACACACCTGAAACATGGCGAATGGTGGAATCACCTATACCGTCAAAAGAGGGATTCAGGATTGCATGGGTGTGGAGTTCTATAAAGACCAGGCATGATCAGAAAAGTCGGCAAAACACAATAAACAAGGCGATATCAGGTTTGAAGGGATTACAGAAGCGACTTCAAAGCAATCGATGCCGACTGAAAACAAAAGAAACAGTATCAAGTGAGGCGGAAAAAATTGTAGAAAATGTGGGTGCAAATCGTTGGGTCGACCCGGATATAGT
>Ga0255440_1012_pt1 | contig 25231 bp, 21 predicted proteins | sample ANMaggSeSYBR02I9_FD_182634 | JGI IMG/M metagenome (GOLD analysis project Ga0255440, IMG submission 182634) | Sediment cell enrichment communities from methane seep in Santa Monica Basin, California, United Staets - ANME aggregate JGI... | ecosystem: Environmental > Aquatic > Marine > Cold seeps >...
CGCTGTCCGTGGATATTTTTGATGCGGATCGGCCCAGTGCTGGAGTCCATGGCGTTTTTGAAGACAGTCTTCCGGACGATTGGGGCCGGAGACTCCTTGTTCGCCGCTACAAGCTGGGCCGCAAAGACCAACGTATTCCACAACTGTTACGCTTGATAGGAAACCAGGGGTTGGGGGCTTTGAGCTACGTGGAAAAAGGCCGGCCGGATTTTAAAACGACCGGGGTTCCCCTTCGTCATCTGCAGGAACTAGCGTTGCTGGCGGAAAAATTCGAGCAGGACGGAGTCGTGGACGACGATGAACTTTCCCTATTGTTCCAGGCGGGCAGTTCACCAGGCGGGGCCAGACCCAAAGCCCTTATCAAGGATAAAAGTGGCGCATACCTGGCAAAGTTTGCCAGTACCAGGGATCAACTAGACGTTGTCGGCCTGGAGGCCGCCGCTATGGAGTTAGGCCGCAGGGCGGGCATCGAAACGGCCGATAGCAGGCTTTTAGCGTTGGGTTCCAGAAAATGCCTTTTGGTGAAACGGTTCGATATCAACGAAGCTGGCGGTCGTAATCACCTGGTCAGCATGCAGTCACTGCTCAAGGCCGATGGATATTACTATGCTGGCTACAGGGACATGGCAGAAGTAATTAGGCATGTATCTGCTTTACCTGCGCGGGATCTTCACAAGCTTTACAGGCAGATGGTGTTCGATGCAATGATCGGCAATACCGATGACCACCTGAAAAATTTCCTTATGCTACACAATGATGAAGGCTGGAGACTGAGCCCTGCATTCGACCTGGTGCCAAATATAGGTTTTAACAGGGAACATGTGCTGCGCATCGGATACAATAACAGGCCGCCTGATCTTGAAACACTCTTGCAGGAGGCCGGGCATTTCGGGTTAAAACGACGACAACAGGCCAAGGAAGTAGTAATGGAGATTCATGAGGCTGTCTTAGAGTGGCCCGCAATTTTCACTGCCAATAAAGTGCCGGCGAAAGATGCAGAAAGTATTGGTAGAAATATCAGCCAACGGCTGGAAAAATGTTCGAGATAGCGCCACTTCTCAAGGCAGTGCCTGTCTAACTGCCACCAACATCCAGAAATATGTATCCTATTCAAAAAACGTGGAACAGCTCTGATTTGAAAGCTATTTACTGATAATAAATACTGACTATTATATTCCGATTCGCAGCAAAGCGAGACGATACATTCATACCTATATAATAATATATTGTCTGCTGGTACATTTCAAGAATATACTGGAAATTTGAAGGAATTGAAAAAAACTCCCCTATTCAATCTGTGGCAAGAAATTTTGAATAATCAGATCTTTGGCATCTGTGCCTTCTTTCGATTTTGTTTGCAAACTGACGTCTTGCCTGCGTTTTTCCACCCTTGCACCCAACTCTGATTCGTTGTTGTGCAACGGCAATTCAGGATGTTTCAGAACCAGAAGAAGCGCTTCCTTTTTGCACCCGGTTTTTTCTATCCGGTCATCTAAAGAATCATAACCTGTTTTCTTAGAAAAAATGCGGTCAAATTCAGCAGACAAGGGTTCTGTTTTTTCAGGCATTGGATTCTCTTTGTATTTCAGGAGTTCTCCATAGTAGTTCCAGAAACAGGTCTTGAAATTATCGAGTATTTCAACATTCAAAGGGACAATTGGGCTCAGGCGATTATAATGTCTTCCCTCATGAATCCAACACAAGGCCTGTTCCAAGCTAAGTTTTTTGAATTGGGGAGCGTCATCGCTTAAAAGGATGTTGATAATTGGAACCTCTGTTTGCCGTTGATCATATAGCGGTAAATTCATGGTTCGTGTCCCCCCCGAGGTGCATCGAGACCTTGCCATTAAAGCAGCAGAAGCCGGGGTGAGTCTCAATCGTCTTGCAAGCTCTAAATTGAGCCAGTAGTTAAAACTAAGTTGAGCGATTTTTTGCGAAGAAATGTGCCAGGATCTTGATGCAGCAAGATTTGCGAAAAGCGCAGGCATGCCAATGGATATGTCGAGACTTTTCGCAAGTCCTTGATGCGCAACTCCTATTAAACAGTTGGCAAAATTAGGTAGCCAGTCATCCACGGATATATTCGCTTGCTTCATGATTTCTTTCACTAACTCAGAGGATATCTCTTTTCCATGAGGATTTGGGATAATTTGTCGGTAAGCGCTCCGTTTCATATAGCTGTGCTTGCCTCCAGAGAACGGCCCAGCGAATCCGAATTTACGAAGTTTTCGTATCAATTCGCCTCTTGAACAGGCAGGTATTTTAGACATAAGCGGTCTTCCTATAGGCATTATCCTGCTCTATATGTTCGACAGCAGTCACCAACTTTATCCCATTGACCACAGGCATTTCTTCTCCTTCTCTTAGCCCGACTGTAAGCCAAAGCTCAATAGCATCTATAAGGTTCTTTCGTGCCTCTTCAAAGTTTCCACCCTGGGTCATGCACCCTGGCAAAACAGAAGCAATCGCCACCACACAGCCAATTTGGGCATCTCTCTTATATTCTGCCGTCTTAAGGATTTCTATTACATAGTCTTTGAAACCTACATATTTCATATGTTTCATCACCTCAATTGTAGTATATTACGACGGTATTTAACAACCGCCTTCGAACCGACAGATCAAAGCAGCTTTGCCGCCTTCCCCTCGGACTCTTTGTTAAACAGTCTCTCTTCTATCTTACTCAATCTATCATTGATTTCCTTCATAAACATCTCAAACTGGGATTGCGTGACATAATGATCTTTAGGAGTTTGATGAGCTGGAGATGATATTACAGAACCAATCATCAATTTAAGCTGTCCCTTTGCGCAGCCCTCTCTTGTAAGAATCCCCCAGGTTTTCCAACCCGTTCCCTCTCTCACATTATTGTTTATCATATTATGAGCCTTATTTAAGCTGAACGAATCTGACAAGGAAACGGGACTGTTAGGCAATTGAATACAATTGCCTAAAGCTTCTTGGGCGGTTATCGGGATATTAATTCCATAAGATTCTTTGCCATTGTACAGGGTTATTGTTTCAGGGCTATCATATTCTAATTGCCAGCCTTTGTTTTCATAATCCTCTATAATCGCGTGGGAAAGATTCTTTACTTTGTTTTGAATGTCCGGCGAAGCAATCTCCTCTTTTATCACATAATGAACCACATTGCGCTTATGGCCAAAGCTTATTTTCTTGCCGGTTTCCGTAAACCTGGTTAAAACTATCACCTTAAGTTCCGGTCGGACCTTCAGCAACTCTTTTGCTATCATATCCCCCTGTTTTTTCTGTTTCTTGAACTCAACATCTAACAGAACCAGCTTAGTATCCTTGTCCGAGCCGGCAATCTCAATCCCTTTGTCACCATCGGTTTCAAAAATCATGTCATAAGGGGAAGTATTATAGATATCATGCAAAATTTGCCTTAATGTTTTATTGGCGATTTTGGGGGCATCCGGTTCATCGTCAATACATAATATCTTAAACATCACCAACCTCACTTAATCCTGTTTTCAAGTTCCCTGCCTATTCTTGATGCTATTGCAGGCCAGTCAGATGATTCCATCTTTATTTTGTTCGCTGCTGCTTCTGTTTCCTTGGATAGCTTCTTGTCTTTAAGATAATCGCCAGCCAAGCTTAATATCTCAACACATCTCTCCTTTTCACTCAGCAAATCATGGCTTAGAAGTTTCAGCAAATATCCCTTGTAACCAGAATCGCTCCCGCAGATAGCCTCCCTGATTGCCTGGCTTGAGATAGGAGCCATATCCTTAACAGTCGCTACCAACTCCACCAGATCAAACGGCACATCTATATATAAATGATTAAAAGGATGGTCTTCAAATAGAGGATACTCTTTCTTGAAAAGAGGACTAACTTTATAATTAATAATCACAATGGGATTAAGATATCTCGACCTAATCGTGCTGTAAATTAATTCCTTTAAGTTCTCTTCCTTCGGAGTTACTATCAATACTATTCTGTTCTTATTCTTCAAAGAGTCTTTTGTGAATCTATTGATTTCAATATTTCCAACTGCTCGCAATGCCCTTCTAAGGGAACCATAAAGTTCTTCGTCATCGGAAATGAAAATCAGCTTTTTCAATGTCTTTGCCATAGTTGTTATTCTTTCCGCTCAAGCTCAACCTGCCGAAGGTCGATAAGGTCTTTCTATTTTTTCCAATTCAAGCACCTTGTCATATATCTCGTTCCCAATTCTTTGGAGCATCCTGGCAACTTCTTCTTTGGGAAGGAAGGCATTTTTAAAACCCATTTTAATAATACGGAGAATGTCCCACTTCGAAAATCCTCCTGATCGCCAGCAGGCCTCCATGTATTCCTCGGTCATTGAGGCATTTGATATGCATGGATTATCCGTGCAAATGGCTACAGAAAGACCAAAATCATAGTAAAATTTTAAGGGATAAGGCGGTTCCTTGCTTCTTTTTTCCGGAAAAAGAATTTTCTTGATTCCTTCGTACGCCTCTTTTCGAAGACGTCCATGCAATCTTATATCATTGCGAGTGGTTGCCAATAGCTGTTCATAATTGGTCTTATTTGAGTGGAAGTCCTCGTGGAAGTCTTCAGAGTACTCATTAGTCAGCGTATTGCTTTTGGGACACATCTCTATGCAAATCTTTCTCTCCTTTGCTAACTGAAGCAAATTCAAATCGTTTCCCATAGTAAGCCCATGACCAATCCGTGCAGCATGAAGTTTATAGATCGACTGCCATATGTACAGCCAATCGGTTTCTTCACCGGCATGTATTGTCATATTTGTACACTCTTCAAATAACGGTGCCATGACATCTGAAAAGACCGACGGGGGATATCCTTCTTCAGCTCCAGCCAGATCAAATCCGAGGATAGGTGCATATTCCGTCCTTTCTGAAAAATGCTTTTTATACATTTGGTACATTTGGATCTGATCCTTTATCTTGCCCAAATCCTTGTGCCGCTTTGCAGAGATTAGAATGGTAATTTTTGGCGCAACGAAGTTATCTTCAGAAATGGACGCATTCTGCGGAGTTTCCTTCTTCAAAAAATCATAAGCCATTTCTATTGCGCACTGCTGAAATTCGTGTCCATAAGCCCAAAGTAAAGTAGCTAATACCTGATAATGTCTTCCCCGTTTGTATTTATCGAGATCATCTTCGAGAACAGATTCCGAGTTTTTCATATCAAAAATCAACTCGTCAACATCTGCTGAAATAAAGTATTTCAGGGAGCACGTGGTGAGTTCATTTTGCGAGAGAGGAAGAAGAAAACCATCAGGAGAACATCGAAGCTCCATATATCGAATTCTGTTTAGCGATGCCTCAAGCCCTATGCGGAAGGCAGCAATAATGATACTTTCAAAAGACTTCTGGAGTTCAGAGCCTGAAATCTCACAGCCTCGTAGATAGCCAATGAGCGAATGATCTTTGTTTCTGGCGTCGAGTATCCGTTTAATTAGTTCGCACTTTTTGGAATCGTATACTGGATTGACAAGATCATTTTCCGTTTTTGTATCCATGAGCTCCACATCTAATTCATTACGAAAAAGACTACTAAGTGCGTTAAGCCTATCAGAAGAATATTTGTTTTTAAGATATTCTTTCTTAGCTTCTTCGATCTGGTCTGTTGTTATCTTACGCTCTTCAGGCTTATAAATATTTTCTTTCGTAAAGAGATGCGGCACGACTAATTCTGTAAGCAACTTGTAGTAAAATCCATTTTGGCCCCATCTGTGAGATGGATCGTAACCGCTTTTATATGCCAGCCAGACAAGCAATACACACAAGATGTCATCCCATTTTAGTATTTCTTTCGCCTTTTCATTCTTATCCTTTTGCAACATCCTTTGAAGATTTTTGAGATATTTTTCTAATGGCTTTGTTTCCCCTGCTATTTTGCGTATCTCACTATTAGGAAACGGCATCTTACAGAAGGTTAAATCGTTGTCAATTTCAATTAAGACCTCTCTAAGTTTATTCAATCTCTCATCGTCAACACATATCACCAGATTTGAAAGGTCTAAGGTCGACAAAACATCACCGATCTTTTTCAGATAAGCTTTACCATTCTGACATTCTACAACTGCATTGAGAAGATGATTAAAGGCAAGGTCTGCGATTAGATCAGCAGGCATTGAGCCTCCCAAGTGGACATGAAGATTAGCCTTGGGGAGTCTATCAATCCAATCACGATCAATTTTACTATTCCCTGTTAGTTGATCTGTTTTCAGCCTATCTATGATTGGGTGAGGAAGTTGGTAGAGAGATCTAAAATTTTGCGAATGGCTCGCAGAAGGCAAGGGCGTTCTCCAGAGCTCTTTCAGGCGATAGGGTATGGAGAAAATTCTTTCCTTATATATGTATCCCCTTGCTCCTTCATTGAGACAGCGCTGGATATCCATTGAATCATCACTGAGGCTCAAGATAAGAATGGGGCTCCTTTTTCCATGATCCTCAAGCAACCTTTTTAGATATCTCACCATCCTGTCACCTATTTTGTGCTGGTCAAACTGAAGATCAATCAAGAAGAAATCAAATTTTTCTAGAAACAAATAATTAGAATGGAGTGCGCCCGACATGGGGTTTATTTTAATGCCATTTATTTTACGTATCAATTTCGCAAAGTCCTGTTTCCGCTTTTGAGCGATTTGGTTTACTTCTACGCTGTTGCGTCTCCAAAAATTAACAAACAGGTTTGTTGTATCTTTGATCCTGGCTTGATTGTATGAACTCAACGAGTCATAGAGCTTTTTCCAAGACTTCTCATTTTCAAGCCGAAAAAATTTCAATTTGGTGTGTTTTTCTATTACCGTTATCTGATTCTTGAATGGTTCATAATTATCGTCAATTATAAGAACCTTAAACTTTTGGTAAATTCCTGGTTTCTTATTTTTCCAGTTGAACACGTCTTCGACTATATTGGCCCCCATATCACGACAAAGCGTGACAAAACGATTTACGTAAACAATATTCAGTGGATGTTTCTCGTCGTCTAATTGCAAGGTCTCTGAATTCTTAGAATAGTATTTAGGAAAAAACTTTTGTAAGCTTTGCTCAAGACTTCTTAGCATTTTGTGATTATTCAAATCACTCCCCATTTCATTCCCTTGGTTAGACTGAAAAAGAATCTCTTGCGGATCGCTACTTCCCACCTGTTTATGTTTAACCCGTATAATTGTTTCCTCAGGCCCTATACTCAAGGGAAAGGAGGGAAAGATGGTCTTAACAGCTTGATAAAACATTCTCCTGGTAGACCTATAGCTCCGCTTTTGTGATTTTTTACGATTCAATAAATTGGATAGTTGCTTAACGCAGTCGAAGTAAGATATCTTCCGACCAAGCTGATTCTTATCGAGGTAGTCAAGGAATAATTTAATCTTGACGTAGTCACGGTGATCATTGTTTAGAGGTGGTTTGTGAGGGGTCAAAAGGACATGATAGGCATCTATCTTTCCTTTGAAAAGCTTCGGTTCAAAATATTCCCTGATCTCCTTTTGCCCTGTATCAAGGTCAAAAAAAACAAGTTTCGTTTCCCGTCCATCCTCGTTTCTTGGCTTTTTTTCTTTATTTATAACGAACTTGAACACTCTATCTAGAGCAAGCTTGAGTTCCTCTCTATCAGGAGGAAAGTTACACTCAATTACAATGCCCATTATGCTATCCCCTTTTAGGCTTACGCAAAAACAAGTTGATTGTACAGCAATTCCCGCTGCAAAACAGCTTAACCTGTTGAAATTACTGTATTTTGTTTAAATAAGTTCACGAAACGAAAGTCTAACATATTGATATTGTTAGTTTTTCGTAAGTAAATTTTTTGTTGTAATATCAAGCTGTTAAAGTTTTCGTCGTAAACTATTTTTGGTAATTTGTAATAATTTGAATAGGTTAAATCGTTTTGCAGCGGGAATTGCTGTTGATTGTATGAAATCTGCATTTTTTCACACAGGATGAAGAATATGGGCATAATAAGATCGAAATTAAAATCTTCATTGGTATGATCCAAAATAGAACAAACAATTTCCAGAGACCAGATAGCAAACGAGATTTCATTGGATCGGAGACAAAATCGACTTAACGTGTCACTGGCACAGTGCATGAGGCAAGGGTACAATAACCATGTTTAAATTGTCACAGCTTTAATACCCTTATGTTCCAGTTCTCTCTTGACTCCATAGAAAAGGAATGGAAGTTTTGAGACTTCGATCTCTGCCGTTTTCAGCATCTCCTGTTTAGTTGGGATATTTATAAAGTGTCCATCCTTATCAAGAGCGAACTCACCTACAATCAAAATTCCTCTTTCAGTCTTACATAGGACAGGCACCTTCCACGTTTTAGTTTTTATATCGAATCTCGGTGTTCCAGGAGTAGTTAGATGCCCGATGTTTTCATATAAATATTTCCTCACTTTTTCATAGACTTCCATATCTTTACCCCCTTAAATGAGTACCTTGCCCATGCGTTACAAAATATACGAGTATCCTTAGACAAATCTTTTTCCAAGTCAGGGTCATGGAAATAAACCATACTTTTTTCCAATCCGATAATTACCACAAAATGCCCAAAACCCTGAATGCCACCATAGAGGAGTGCAGGGTCTAATAGAGCAATGACGGGTGTTCCATTTCTTACTGAATCTTCCAGGCTCTTCAGTGTTATATTCTCTATTACTTCGACCTCAAATCCTAGTTTTTGAGCCCTAGAAGCAAGCTCTTCACATGTATTGCCAAGCCAGCTCGTTTCGCAGACTTCCTCTAATTCTGTTTCAGGTTGCTCAACGCCGTGGTATGCCATCACCATCCGCACACAAGCTGGGCCACAGGTGGTGGACTTTTTTTGTTCAAAATACGGAACCTCTAATTTCAATGATGTCCCCTCATAGTTATTCCTATCCTTTTAATTACTTCCCTTCACAGCCTTTTCCGCTCCACGCAGGCATGAGGCCAGGGCACAGTACCAGTTATGAAAGGAATTGATTTCCTCTTTTTTCCCATTCACTTCTATTTCCAAGTTGAAAGGCTTACAGAGGTCTTCTGCTGTTACGTCCATATCGTCTTTCTTTCCAGTATCAAGGACTCCAAGAAACTTATAAATTGGAGATTCTTTAGGGTTTCCATTGCTAAGCCCCGCGAGCTTGAGAAGGGCATCTGGGATTCCTATCGAAGTGAGCTTTTTTGCTTCAGGTGAAGCTCTACGCTTATTTTCTTTAGAGAGTTCAAGAAGGTCCCAGAGGTCATAGAGTTTCTGGCGGTAATGGTCATTTTTATCCCTTCCTTTATATTTATCCAAATTATAAAGATCCTCAAGGTCAGCATACATATCATTCAAATAGTCCTTTGGATTTTTTGTGGTTTTCATTGCTTGCATGTCTATATCGAGAGGAAGAAAGAGATGGAGGATGGTTGATATTATTTTCTCTTGATCACGTATTTTAGGGCAGTTGGTCGAGGTGTGCTTTTTTTTTGTAATAACATTTAGAATCTTATCTACCAATCTTTTGTCAGTTTTTTTGATCCATCCTGAATAGCTTGTACCAATGCTCTTAAAGATCCTTTTTCGCGTCCGCTCTGTCTCGTTATCCTGTGAAATAACAATTACACAGATATTTGCTTCTCTTAATGAGATAGAATTGTTCTCTAAGAAATCAATTAAATTTCCTTTTTGTGATATTCCCTCCTTGTCAGAAATCAAGAAGTGGAAGGGAGTTAATTTTTGCTCTGTATACCAAATATCTATTGATGGATATAAATAAATTGATATTTCAGTATCTGATAATAGATCGAAGATTAAATCCTTGACAGAGAAATAGAGTTTTCCAATGGCCTGTTTTAGTTCAGTGCTTCCATCGAGGCATTCAACAACATATTTCTCCTCGATCTTTCTAATTTCTCCGCTACATCCGTCATCAATCTTATCATCTACAATAGCAAGCCGAAGAAACATTTATTCCTCCTCGGCTCTGAATGCTCTAAAGGTAAGAATCCACAGCCCTGGACTATCTTTTCCTTCTTCAAAATATCCCCCACAATTCCATATCTTCTGAGAACTCCCAAATTTGCCTGATGCCTTAACACTACAAAAGAGCTTAAGACGTTCAATAGAAAGTTTGAGATTAGATTGTGCATCTTTTATCCCGCTAAAATTGTGCTTTTCCTGTTCTATTTTAACAACTACTGACTTTTCATTGATAAATTCCAATGCAGTGCTTTTAAGCCCTCCACCATGATTTTTAATTTCACCAATCAGCCCTCGCATCCCATCAAGAAAAGCATCGCTGAAAAAATATGAGAGAAAAGGTGGGGTACCCATCTCATTCACTCTTTGTATATCTATCCCAGTTATTGTCTTTATTATTTCATCAATGCAAGAATAGCCATTATCCTTTGTACTCCTTATATCATCCCATCTTATCCTAAAAAATTTTCTTATTCCTCGCACCTTTGAACAATCAAACGTCTTGGATTGTTTCCGAAATACCTTGTGTATGTCACATTTTAAATCAAGATACACCTTGTGCTTCTCATTAAGTCCTTGATCCTCGCGATTATTGCATCTGGCAGGTTCTAACCCAAGTTTTTCTTTTACCAAATCTGTTATATCCTTAGCTTCCGTTTGAGAAGGGTCATGTAAAAACCTTTTAATCTTAGGATTATCATAAAGCATTCTTATCATGCCTGTAGCGGTTTTCAGCTTTGCATCCTCCAAAATCATGCTTAAATCTCTCTTACAAACTGCCACTCGTCCGGAATTCGCTTCCGTCGCCCACGTCAAAAAAGGGAATAAATGGTAAAAAGTAAAATTCTCATCTCTTATTGGTATATTTTTTCTATTAGCCCAGTTAATTTTATTTTCTTTATTACCTAAACCCAAAATTATGTTGATAGCATTTTCTATCTCCAATAAATCTTCATAAGGAAGATCTTTTATTTTTTGTTCTATAAACTTAAGATACAACTCATACACACCTTCGCTGAGCCTATTCTTTACTATTTCTACCAGATTAGGCTTCAATATTTCAAAAGCAACCCTGTTGTCAGGATCATCCAACATGTCTTCCTTATACGCCGAATAAAATCCAACTAATGCCTTCCTATGATGGGCGTACAAAAGAATTCGATTGCCCATCAATCCTGGATAACTACTCAAATCATAACCCTTTAGCTTCCAATCGGCAATAACGATATCATACGGATTTGGATCGTCGACAAGCGCTCCAGATAGTGATTGTTTCTGACATTTCAATACGTTGCAGTCATCTTTAAATACTCTTATTTCTAAAGGTAATTTCTCCAGAAAATTTCTTATTGCAGAATGTGTTTCTGGGAAATCACTTGCTTTAAACGAACTGTTAAAGGACAAAGGGTGAGCAAGTGAACAGGAAACTAGTCCTTCCAGCACACTATCAATGGTCCAAAAAGTTGTTTCTGAATCTTTTCTACGATTATCGTTCCATTCATTTACCATTGGTGCAAGGTCTTCTTTAGCTTCTTTTAATAATGTTTCAGGCATTAGCTCAAGGATTGATGAGGTCAATTGGCCTACAGGATTGATCTCATCATCAAGAATGAGCACCTTTATTCTTCTCTCCATTTTGATCACTCCTAAAAGTAATTCTGCTTACCCACTTATCATCTCTATACAACTCACTATTTGTAAAAGGATCATTGAAATCTATCCTATAGTTGACGTTTTCTATCACGGCTTTATCAAATTTCTTAAAGAACTCGCATAAACCGAGGGAACCGCTTCGTTCTTTCGCTTTTAGATCTATTACCTTGCATGGATTTGAGATCTCTATCACAAAACCATCGCTTTCATCCTGTAGTGTAAGCTCGATGTTGTAAGGGCAAGTGTCTTGAGGGGCGTTAAGTATACCCCTGAAAATGGCGTTATAATAAAGCTCATAGAAAACAGACTCAAAACCCTCTGTGAATTCAGCTCTAATATCGTCAGTTAGTATACTATCTATCTCTTCAATGCTCGAAAGTATTTTTACGTTCTTTACGACGTCTCTATAATGGTCCAGTAACTTTGAAACGTTAGCTTCTCCCAGCATCGTCGTGATTGACGCATCAAGCATAATATTCGGGAAATAAAGAAGCGGCATTTCTGTTGAGTTGCGATTTTTTATAGTAAATATTGGTGGTACTAAAATTTCATCATTACACATCTTTTTCAACTTTCCTATCTCTTCTTGAGGCCCTCTCATAAAAAAACTTGTGTACACTGTTAGAAACGGGATTATCAAAATTTCTTTTATCAGATTATATTGTCTTGGTTCTTCATTAGAAATTCCCTTACCAGCCAGCTTAAGCCATATCAAGGAATTGTAAACAACCTCTAAACCAGTACTAACCTTCTCTGTAGCAATCAATTCTCCATAATCTTTTTTCTCACCTGAATGATACTTTTTAACAACATACTCTCCTAACTTCATGCCGTTTATAGTTTCTTTGTAAAATCCGCTAAGAAGATTTTTCACATTATGTCCGACATTAGAAGCAAGTCTCTTCCAGCCCTCCAACATACCTCTTTCCCTTTCCACTTTAGCCATCTGCAAAGCATTTAACTGAGAAAATAGGACATTTGTTGCATGTTGCCACAAAATTTCAAATTCGTGTGGCAAAGGTTCTTTGGATGCTATTGCACAACTCCCTATCGTAAACCATGGCAATACTTGGGCGGGAAAGTAATAATAACAGCTCCACCGCTGATCATGAAGAAGAAAGAGCAAAATTGTCGCGAAAAGTTTTTTATAGGAGTTATCTGGATTCTCATTTGAGCTTGCTAAAGATGGTTTTTGAAGAATTATGCTTATCTGCTCTAAAATTTCATGAATTCTTTCTTTACTATGGGGAGCATGATATTCAATTATCTTTTCAATTCTTTCTTCTATACACTTCCTTCTAAGATCATCTGAGGCAATAGAATCATCGCAGATAATCGTTCTTATCTGCCTTCTATATGAGTCTATCAACTCTACAGAGACCAAATCGCCTATATATATCCAATGATCCCTTGATTCATTATCCCATATTTCCCTGTGAAATACTACATGACTGGAATACCAAGCAAATGCCTCTCTATCTGCATCCATAGGCGTAGGCGGTTCGAGAAATAAGTCAAATATTGGGATAAGTTTGCCTTCTTTGTCCCACTTCTCATATATCCCCTCAAACGAGGCGCCATTGGCAAACTCACCGAATAAAAATCTGTGATTTTCTTTCATGTTGCGTATACTTGCATACTCATGTAAAGTAACTGGCGGAACAAATTCAAAGACATTTATGAACCGCAACTTTTCGAACTCTCTTGAATGAAAAACATATGCCAACCATACAACTCTCTCAGAAAGCAGAGATACAATCGAAGAAAATTTCGTATTTTCATGGCCACCACGCACCAAATGTTCAATTGTTGTGTTTATGATTTCGCTTATTAATGATCTATTGAAATGCCTGATAGCCTTGTTATACCTTACCCTATTTTCAGCGGTTACGCTTGATATGAATTCAATGGTTTCTTTATAAAAATCTCCTTTTCTTACTTCAACATTCCCATGTACCTGTTTACCTTTAATAAACACCTTTTTTATAAGGCGACGTTGCCCAAATTCAACAATCAAGCCAAGAAGCCTTTCCTCATTTTCAATGTATTCTTCCATCCTTTTGTTTTGCAAGTTGGCAAGCTTATGCAGTTTACTGATATCGATAACAATAAAATCAGCATCCTTTCCTTGGGCAAAGTTCCCCGTTATATTTTCAAGTCCTAATACTCTAGCTCCTCCTAAGGTATAAAGATAAAACAGAGTAATATATAGAATATCCTTATTTATTTTCTTTGCATCTTTTATTACCTTAAAAGGCGGAAAATGCCATGGCTCATCAACGCCCAACCCTACAGGGATATCATGTTTCTTATACTCATATAAGTTTATCACCTTATTTCTATTAGCCATTGTAATATTATCTGAAGATGGGTTGTGACTGATTGAACTTCCCGTTTTTTTTAGTTTGTAGAAGTCATCGCCATTAACGTATAAACCGTGGCCCAAAATAGATTTGTGTGAAAGAATATCTGTTCTGAAAAACAATTCAGTATCATGTTTAGAATTTTCAGTTTCTGCCAAATGTGTTTGTATATAGCAATCTAAGTCCTTACGTAATTTTCCTACTCGCCCAAGGAAATCTTCTGTGCATGACCATCCCGATCTGGGAGTTAGTGCATAGAAAAGCCCTTCCTCAGGCCTGTGCCACCTATTGAAAAGCTCTTTACTTTCCTCCAGAGCTTCGTTTGGATCCTTTATCAATTCTTGCAAAAGATTTTTATCATTATCAACAATGGTCATGCCTATAATAGCTTTGACTCCCCGTCTTTTTGCCACCTCGAATGCTTTCTCTGTTGCTTCTTTAAAATAAGAGGCATGGATAGCAGAGGTTGTAACACCGTTAGATAATATAAAATCAAAAAACTCTTCGGCGAGAACCTCTGCGTATTCGGCATCCTTAATGTTTTTTTCATATTTGTAAATTAACTTGAGCCATTTTTTTAAATCCCGTTCTTCAATATCAGCCCCAAAGTGTGATAGATGAATATGAGTATCTATGAACCCTGGCATTAACAGGTCATCCTTGAAATCAAATATGTCAATTATATTTTGATACTTTCTTTTTATTTTATTCCATTCGCCATATTCAACTATCTTCCCCGATTCCCTATTAACGATAATGACCCCATTCGGGAAATATTCGACTTTCTCTTGCGATAGAAAATTTATTATTCGGCCCTTGAAAGCCTTAAAATGACTATTCAATCATATCTCCCTTCTTATTGCATCTTGAATCTACAACACACCTCTCACTCACTTTCGCGCATTTCATTAAAACTACACCTTTATTCGTTATAGCATTATAATGCATTATATCTTGTTGCGACATCCAGAATGAGTAAGGCACAATAATTACCACTATTGGGATCTTCTTCACAATTATGAATTAGACCTTTGAGTTTGAAGCCTATATTTATCAAAGTACTTACTAAATAATCTCTGGGCGCATACCTTCCAATTTCTGTTGCGCCATGTTTTTCTTGATAATTTTTATATGATGGAATTCTTGAAGTAACAAGAACATGCTTTAAACCTAAGCTCTTTGCTAAGTGAATTCGTTCGTCTATTAACTTTTTCCAAATTCCTTTACACCTTGCTTCAGGAATTACACTTCCCGAAACCAAGTGAAGGCAGTTTCCAAACGGCGTATGAGTCACCGAAATATCGCCATTGCTTGTTAATTCTTTCCAACATTTTAAAGGATCTGATGGATAAAAATTGATAATTTGAGAGGTAGCGAATCCTACAAGCTTGTCATCTATAAAACATCCAATTACGCCCTCAGGGAAGAATGATATCCTCATAAAAAGATTAAGACACGTAGCTTTCATGCAAGGTGGCCAACTCATTTCTTCGACTTCCATTATGTGCTGAAGATCGTTTGTTGTCAGAGAACGAACATAGATTATTTCTTTTTCGGGGAATGCGGTTGCTTCAATAAATAGGTGATACACGTGGGTTTTCCATTCTCGCTCTAAAGAATTGACCCAACGTTCTGTCTTTTCCGACTCAGTGATTTTTTGCGATTCAGCAAATAGCCCCTCCCTTTCAAAACGTAAAGCAATTTTTCTAAGGCTAATAGGATTTTCATACCATTGCGGATTAAAAGACAACCACGCAGGTTCACGAACTTTGGAAACCGAAAAAGCATTGTTTTTTTTTAGAGGGGTTATTACCCTTTCGATCAAATCCATATGTTTATCATTACTATTACCCAACGAATAAACGAGCATTTGCAGCCTACCGTCTCGGGCGATAAAGTCAGAGAATCCATTTATAATCCGCTCAACAATTTTAGTACCATAAATTCCTGCTCGACCCCATTCGTGATATGCCTTCTCTTTAGAAGGTGGTGTAGGCACATAAGGTGGGTTAGCAATAATTAAATCAAATCTAATAGATTTATCCAAAACATCAAAAAGATCTCCATTTGCAATGTCGATATTTTCTAGTCCATTAAGTTTTTTATTAAAAGTAGCAAAATCAACTGCCCTTTGATTTATATCTATCCCTATTAGCTTGTCTACTCTATCTCCCAAGTAAGCAGCTAAATAAAGCACATACGCACCTGCGCCAGTGCAGAGATCAAGTATTCTTAATTTTTTCTTTGAAACCAATTGCTTTTTAGCAGCTAAAATAATTCTATCAATATGGTAGAAGAATTGTTTTTTGAATTGGAGAGTAGGGAAGACATGCATAGAGGCTTTACTATTTCGTTCTTTAGTACTTTTCTTGTTATACAGTTTAGGTTCTGGATATGGCCAATCTGTTATCGTGAAGATTGTATGATTCCCTATAGGCATAGGAAAAATTTGTCCCCATCCACGGCATAGATAATAATTATCTTTTTTCACAGACCGTAATATACCCGAGTGTACTAATACACCCAGATCGTTTTTTTCAAAAAATTCATTAGAAACTATAGATGATTGCCGTTTATACTCTTCAACAAAAAGAGCATTAAAAAGGTATCTATATTTTTTATAAATGTTTAATAGAACATTTTGTGTTTTTCTAAATTCAGTAAAGTTAAGATCCAAATTCAAAGTAAATAACGACATTATGATACTAATTTCCTTTATCGTTGTTTAAGCTCCACTATAAACAGATTAACTCATAGCTAAAGGAAGATTTTTTGTCCTTTACCTGAAAGATCAACTTTAATAGCTGAATTAATAGCAATCATATTATCATCTTTGCTTATGATAAATGCATTAACATTATCTGTAGATAGAAGTGTATCAATTTATAGCGACTAATTATAGAATTGTTTAGAACCAAATATACAAAGCCAGTAATGCTTTTCTATTTTTCATAAACGACGATTTTACCCTTTTTGTATTTTTTTATTGTTATTTCCGCAAGCCATTCATCGCCCTTCTTTTTATAGTTACCAGCTATACCATTAAAACCTTCTTTTTTAATGAGTCCTTTTTTTATTGCCTCCCCTTCATATCCATATTCTTCTATGACTGAAGAAATTAAATGGATCGCATCATATTCGATTACGGCATTCCATGGAGGCATTGCTCCATAGTTAGACTCGAAGGAAGATACAAAATTAGACACATCTTCACCTGTTGACTCTGGAGTAAAAATAGGAGATGTGAATATTGATTCCTCAAGAGCTTCTGAAGCAATAACATTAATTGGAGCAACAGAAAAATTGTAACTCCCTATCAAAAGTCCTCTATATCCCATCTCTTTTATTTGTTTTGTAATAAGACCGGTAGCCTTCCCATAGCCAAAAACATACACACCTTCTGGCTTTTTCTGTATCATTTTATGGATAATTGACCTAAAGTCTAATCCTCCTTTATCATATGCGTCTATGCCTAAGATTTCTCCTTTAGCCTCTGTAAATTTTTTTACAATAACATTTTTAGCCCCATCACCATATGCATCGTTAATGTAAAAAATAAACAGACTATTGAGCCTTACTTCTTTCCTAAGAAATTCAATCATCTTTTCTGCTTCTTGTGCACTACTTGGAAAATTTCTAAAAACCCAAGGACTTAGATTTGCTATCTCGGGGTGACCACAATTGGCAAACAGGACAACATTATTCTTTTCAGCAACAGGGTATACAGCCATGCTTGGTCCGCTCATAACAGTGATAACAACCGGGACTTGATGTGTGCCTATCAATTTGTTAAATGCCGCAACCGTTGTTTTGGGATCATTTCTATCATCTTCATATATGATCTCGATCCGTTTCCCGTTAATACCTCCAGAGTTATTAATCTTTGCAACAGCGAAGTCCATTCCCTTTTTGTGCTGTTCCGCAATTTCAGAAGCTGTTCCAGTCATTGGCAATATCGCACCAATCTTATAGGCTTCGGGTTTATTGACTTTCGACATACCAACATTAAAGACAAAGCCAAAAAATATTATCAAACACACCACTAAAAATCTTCTAACGTGTTTCATTTGGTTAGCCCTCCTGATTCTCATATTTTTCAATAAGTTTAAGCAGGTTTTCATAAAACTCCTTTATATCATCCAGATAGTTCATCAGAATATCGTAAAGCGTATCTATGTCAATGTGGTTAAGGGTGAACGATTCTGTTTCCGAACCGGCTCATCTTTATGTAGGTCTCTGACCTACCTCGTACTAATCGCCCTTCTTATCTCTTCAGGCAAGCCTTCAAAAACAACCTTCCCATTCTTCAGCAAATAGCCCCTTGAAGCCACCTTCAATGCCTGTCCTATTTTTTGCTCTACAAGTAAAATAGCAGTCCCATAGGTCTTATTGATCTCAACAATTTTTTTCATAATCACTTTTACAAGACCTGGGGCAAGACCTGCTGACGGCTCATCCAGCAACAAAAGCCTGGGCTTCGCCATCAGTACAATACCGAGCGCAAGCATCTGTTTTTCCCCGCCTGAAAGGAGTCCTGCTCTTTTATTTAGTTTATCTTTGAGCAGAGGAAAAAGCTTGAGGGTATCTTTAACCGTTTCTTTGAAGACAGGTTTTTTAAGGTTTGCGCCTCCCATCTCCAGGTTTTCATAGACACTCATGTCATTAAAGACCTCTCCGCCCTGAAGAAAGTAACCTATGCCAAGAGCCATTCTTTTGTAAGACTCCATAGCAGTAATCTCTTTGTTTTTAAATATTATATTCCCTTTTTTAGGATAAAGAAACCCTGAAATGACTTTTAAGACCGTGGACTTACCTGCTCCATTTGGCCCTATAATACAAACTATTTCACCAGCGTTAATATTAAGAGGCAAGCCTCTCAATATCTCTCTTCCATTATATCCGGCATGTATGTTCTTGAGCTCAAGCAACATTATCAAGCCCCATGTATGATTCCATGATCTCGTGATTGCTAAAAATATCGTCCGGCAAGCCGGAAGCCACAATCCTGCCGGAATCCATAAAATAGACATAATCGGCCATCTCTTTTACTGCTGTCATATCATGTTCTACTGCAATTATTGTCTTGTCGAGTTCTTTTAGTTCTCTTATTTTTTTAAGGATAACCTTTACCATATCAGGGTTAACCCCGCTTACAGGTTCATCTATGAGCAACAAATCAAAATCACCGCATAAGAGCCTTGCAAGGCTCAAAAGCTTTTGCTGCCCCCAGGAGAGGTTCTCTGCAAGGCTGTCTTTCATGTCTGCAAGGCCGACAAAATCAAGCCATTTCATGGCTATCTCGATTTTATCCCTCTCTCTCCTGCTTTTTCTCTCAAAAATAGCCTTAAAAGGGTTTTCAGATCCATCCTTGAACGTGACAAGGAGATTTTCAAGAAGACTAAGTTTCTTGAATACCCTTATGTCCTGGAAATGTCTCCCTATCCCGCGAGATGCTCTTTCCCATGGATTCAGCATGGTAATATCTTTGTCTTTGTAGATTATCCTGCCGCTGTCCGGATACAAGTAACCACAGACGAGATTAAATAAGGTCGTCTTGCCCGCGCCATTTGGGCCGATTATGGCTGAAATCTTTCCGGCTTCTATATTCATGTCAAGGCCGTCTATGACCTTGAGCCCGTCAAAAGAACGGCTGATATTTTTTAGTCTTAATTCTATATTTTCCATCTTTAGATTCAACAACATATAGCCCCCAACACCTTATTTATCTTGTCTGTGCCTGTCTGTGTGGGTCTGTGGCTAATTTTAGTCAAGCCTATACTCCCCCGCCAGGCCCTGTGGCCTGAACCTCATAAGAAGTATCAGAACCAGGGCATAGATAATCTGCCTCAGGTTCGGGGCAACACTGTCTGGTATTCCAAGAAACCGCAAGCCCTCCGGCAAAAGAATCATTAACAATGTGCCTGTCACAGGGCCTCTGAGATTGCCGGAACCACCTACCATAACAATGGAAAGTATGAATATGGACTCATCAAGGGTAAAACTCGTGGGATCAATATATGTCACATAAGAGGCATACAAGGCACCAGAAATCGCAGCCAGACCGCCACTTATGGCAAAGGCAAGCACCTTGAACTTTTTCACATTTTTGCCGATTGAAATGGCCGAGAGTTCATCTTCTCTGATAGCCTTTAGCACAAGCCCAAAGGGAGAAGAATAAAGTCTCTTTGCCACTAATAAAATTCCAATGGCTATGGTTCCGGAGAGCGCAAAGAATTTGGGAAGGCTGTCAAAAACTATTCCGAAGAGTTCAGGTCTTGGTATTCCGGGTATCCCATAGGGGCCTCTTGTGAGGTCAATCCAGTTATATAAAATTGTAAAGACAATTATCTGAAACGCAAGGGATGCCAGGATAAAATAATCACCTTTTAATCTGATGGATGGATAAGATACAAAAACTGAGAGGATCGCTGAAAATATAACCGCTAAAACTACAGCCGCAAAAAAATTAATTCCTGCTTGCATCATAAAAAGAGTTACTGCATACGCTCCTATGCCATAGAATGCAGCCTGCGCAAGGCTTAAAAGCCCTGCATAGCCTACAGGAAGATTTAAGGAAATAGAGAGTATGGCATAGATGGAAATCATTATAAGGATATGAAGCAGATAATTCATAGCTCTTCCACCCTTGTTTTTACCACAAAAAGCCCTCCTGATTTATAGAGGAGAACCGCCACAAGGACTAAAAATGTAACCGCAGACTCCCACCTTGCTGAAAACTGCCAGATGACAAGGTTCTGAAGTGTGCCGATAAGAAATGCTCCCAAAGCTACTCCCTCAAGCCTCTTAATTCCCCCGATAATGACCGCGACAACAGCATTCAGAATCGCAAACATTCCTATGTGGGGATCTATTCCCACATCTAAACCTGTGAGCACTGATGCCAGTCCCGCGATAGCAGAACCTATACAAAAGACCATCCCTTTAACCCATCTTTCATTAAGCCCCAGGGCTTTAAACAGTCTGGAATTATCGCCAATTGCCCTGATAGCCCTTCCGGCCTTTGTGCCTTTTACAAAGAAGCAGGAAAGGACTAAAAGGACAAAAAAAGATAAAACCTGATAAATTTGTATCTTTGTAAGAATAATATCCCAAAAACTGATACTGTCACTTAGTCCTTCAGAGAGTATTTTTGTTTCATTACCGTATAGCAGAGCTATCACATTGACTATGAATATGTATATGGCCAGCGAGCTTATGAATTTTATTCCTGTTGAAGCATTTTTCTTCTCAAGAGGCCTATAGACTGTAAAATACATAGCCAGGCCAAGCGTAGCGCCTGAAATTAACGAAGCAGGAAGAGATAAGAGCAGAGAATATCCTTTGGTGACGTAAAGGCTGTAAAAAATATAGGCAGATGCAGTATATACCGCACCGTGAGCGATGTGAAATATGTTGGTAGTCCTGTAAATAAACCAGAACCCGATGGCCATAATGGCTATGAGGGAACCAGACACGATCCCATTGACAATAAACTGTGCGATCATAATGTTTTATTTATTGCTCAAAAATCCAAAATAAAATATCCCGAAAATATCCTGAAAAAAATACTAAATCTTGGCATCCTTCACGACAAGTCAAAAGTAGTTTACACTTTGTTGGTTTTGTATTTTGGCAGTGAAATTTGAAACTAGAAATTGGAAATTGGAAAAAATACAAAGATGTAGATGTGTTACCTAATTTCAAATTTCTATTTTCGACATTGGCATTCAATTCGATAATACACGCTTTTTCGAAAAAAGTGTAAACTGGTGAATGAAGGATGCCTAAATCTTTATAATCTTTTGACCTGTGCAAACAGCCGGCACTGTTTGATTCTTGATTGGCACGGCCTTTTTCACCTATTTCAAATCATCAATTCATGTTTAAAAAAAATTTTGAAAGTATGAGACAGGATCAGTAATTTTGATTTGATTTTTGTCGAAAGGCCGTTTTGTCGTGGCAACGATTTGCGTAGCCCTTTTTGGGTTCAGGCGCTTGGCATAATAGAGAAGAGATTTCGATATGTTCTCATCTGAAAATTTAGCTTCGATCAACTCCTCCAGTTCACCATCTTTTACAATGACAAAATCGACTTCACGTCCCTCTTTGTCACGGATATACCGCAGTTCATAGCGATAACCGTCCCTGTCTTCAAGAAAGTGTAATCGTTTAAGCAGAGATGTTGCTATAAGGTTTTCAAAACGAGCACCCTCATCCCCAAGGACATCGCCGTTATCAAAGAAATATACTTTGGGAGGCTTTAGAACCGCCCGGGGCAAGGACTTCGTGTATGGGCGAACACTGAAAACAAGATACATCCTCTCTAAAACTTCCAGCCATAATTTGGCTGTTTTCGGAGAAATCTGTAAGTCATTTGCAATGTTTGATAACGTAATTAATCCCCCTACCCGATGACGCAATAAATCCAGATACATGCCAAGCAGTTGAATGTTGCGTATAGATTCCAGATCCCGAACATCTTCCCGAATGACTCTATCAAAACGCTCTCGCCGCCATCGCCGCGCCGAACGTTCATCTCCATCAAGAAACGGCTCGGGAAAACCTCCAACAGTCATGAGACGATGAAAAGCTTCTTTGGGGGAAATACCTTTGGGGATTTCGTCAAGAGTAAAGGGGTGTAAACGCCAATAATGATAACGTCCCATTAATGAGTCTCCGCCACGACGATAAACATCAAGACGAGCAGAACCCGTAACAAGGAATGAGTGCGTTTCATGCGATACATCATAAATTCCCTTAATCCATCTTTTCCATCTGGGGAATTTATGCAATTCATCAAACACAAGCAACGTATTGTTTGCACTCCATCTTTTCTGTAAAATATCCTGTCGATCCTCATCGAAATCCCAGTTGAGATAACGCCCAGCAGGGAAGGCCGCTGAAAGAACGGCTTTGGCCAGCGTGGTCTTGCCGACCTGGCGTGGACCTCCAACGAAAACCATCTTTTTTTCCAAATCTTCAAGAACAAACGGGGTAATATATCGCATAAGCCTATTTTAACCTGTACTACAAAATAGTCAAGGCTATTTTAGACTATGATAAAAATTAGCCGTTTTCTGATGAAATTCACCTCAAATACCCTTACTCTTACTTTAATTTAAAGCATACAGGAACTCTGACCCACATTTCAATTTTTTCATTTCCTTTTATCGCGGGTTTGAATATCCATTCCCTGACAGATACCGAAGCGGCTCTGTCTAAAACTTTATAACCACTGGATTTAAAAACCCTTAACTCCCCTACCCTTCCGTTGCGGTCAACCATAACCTCAAGAACTACTGTGCCCTGAAAGCCTCTTCTTCTGGCAATTAATGGATATTCAGGCGAAGGATTTTTATCATATATGGGAATGGCTTTTTTTATAGAGTTAAATCCCTGACTATCCAAGAAACTCTGGTTTGCCTCAGTGGAACTTCTATCCTTTAAAATATCTCTTGCTGGTTCCTGAGTAAGGTTGTTTTTTGCTGCATTGGATGATCGTATAACATGTTTTTTCTTTTCCGGTTTAGATAGAAGCTTTTTTTTCTCTGCCTTTTTTTTATTTCTATTTACAGGCACACGCTTGTTAATAGCCGGTTTAGATTCAGCTTTTTTCGGCTGTCTGGAAACCAGTGTCATGGTCACAATACGGGATTTCGGCCTTTCTGAAAATCCGCCTCTTGTCCGGTCAAACTCTATCCCCAGAAAAAGCCCATGTATTCCAACAGCTATTATCGCAGCAATCAGAATTCGTTTCACGGTTGCTGGTCAGCCTCCGCCTGAAGAGAAATCCGATTCAGACCTGCCATCCTTATCTGATCTAAAATGCGGAATAACTTTTGATATGAAAGGGTTCGTTCAGCAAAAAGGAGAATGCCGGTATCCTTATCAATTTCAGCCCTTTTTTTTAAAAAACAGGCCAGGTTCTCAATGGAAATCAGCTTTTCATCAACATAAATCGTTCCGTCTGTTTTTACTGTCACGGATAGTGTTGATTTTTTTTCAATTTCCGCGGTGGAAGAAGCAGGCAGCAAGACCGGCAATCCGCGATGCACGGCCATTGAAAGCATCGCATATATAAAAAACACTAAAAGCAGGAAAACAATATCAATCAAAGGAAGCATTTCAATGCGTACACTTTTGTGTGTATTCATGTTGAGCTTCATGCATGATCCTCCTCTTTCACACCAGAGCCCTGTAGCAGCTTTTCATAAACAATTTCAAGACTGGTTGCATATTTTTCTACATTAAGCACAGCCTTTTCAATACGGAGATTAAAGAAGTTATAAGGAAATACAGACAGAATGGCTATCCCAAGTCCGGTTGCCGTGGTTATAAGAGCCTGCGCTATTCCCGCAGTAACAGCCTGTGGGTGCTCTATCCCTGCTGAGCCCAGAGCCTCGAATGACATTATAATACCGATAACTGTTCCGAAAATACCGAGTAGAGGCGCAACGGTAATCATGGTATCCAGCGCGCCCATATATCGGCGCAACTTCCTGATCTCCTCTGCGGCAGCCGATTCCATAGCCTTGGTCATGGAAAATTCTCTGTGAACAATGCCTGTTACAAGTATTTTGATAATAAAATCCTTTGACCCTTTTGTCTTCATTCTCACAGACTCCCAATCCCCTGCTCTGCATAGCTCAAGAACCTCATCTATAAGATGCTGATCGCGATGCATATCTACACTTATCCAGAATAAAGCCCTTTCTATTATTACAGTAAGAACAAGAATCGAACAGGCTAAAAGCGGATACATGACAGGTCCGCCTTTAATGAATATTTCCAGCATTACTCCTCCAATCAATAGAATTTTTGAACAGACTTCCTCATTTCTTATATCTCTATTTTATTCTGACGTAAAAACCATTCAACAAGCTGTTCAATGCCATCCTGAGCACACGCGGCATGTCTTTATCAGCAATCAAATCTTTTGTGGTTCCTATCTTTTCCCCGGCTATCTCCTCAGCCATATCACTGCACCAGAGTTCAAAAAAGCCAAGATCGTTAACCAGCCCCTTTTCATAGTCATCACTTATGGCAAAAGATGATTCGATGAAACCGGCATAGCGGGGCTGAAGAAGTATCTCTTCAAAGGACTTAATCAAATCGTACCTGCGGACGTTACATTCACATCCATCCACGGAAATCAATCCAAAACCACTGATTTTTCTGTCTTTCAGACGTTGAAAAACATTACGTCGGAAAACCATCCCGTTTTGTTTATACATCGCTTCCTGAACAGCTTCATATACAGCCTTTGCAATCAGTTCCCCCATCTTT
>Ga0255440_1013_pt1 | contig 25228 bp, 13 predicted proteins | sample ANMaggSeSYBR02I9_FD_182634 | JGI IMG/M metagenome (GOLD analysis project Ga0255440, IMG submission 182634) | Sediment cell enrichment communities from methane seep in Santa Monica Basin, California, United Staets - ANME aggregate JGI... | ecosystem: Environmental > Aquatic > Marine > Cold seeps >...
AGGTAGTATGTAATTAACCGCCATGCTGCCACCACTATCCCTAATATGGAAACTGGGACCAATATTCCGAAAAGTGCGGCCCCGCCCAGTTCTGCGACCCCGCTGGCTCCTGGTGTAACCGGCACTATCATGATAAATGTCAGGAACACCTGTACTGCCATAGCCACCGTAATAGATGGCGGCTGGTTCAATCCCAGCAGGATCAGCGGCAATACCATGAATTCCACGATCCAGTATATCATGGTACATATACACCCGAAAAACAAACCCTGCTTACCTGTTCTCATAAGGGCCCACAGGCTATTATGGAAATTCAATAATTCTTTATCAATGAACTGTATCAGGTGTTCTGTCCTGTCAAATCTTCCAACTCTGTGAAGACCACGAGAGATAAGTGATGAAAGCCAGTCTATGAATGTCGGGTTCAACAGGCCGCCAATAGCCACAAACACCATTAGCAGGACAAATAACTCTGCACCGATTATTGCCAGGTCCATCTCCCGGCTTATCAGTGAACCACTTAACACCCACAGCGCAAACGGAGTGGCAATTAAAAGCAGCAGGGCATCCAGTACACGCTCACCTATAACCACAGCCGAGGCATCGCCCACCGGTACATTTGCATTGCGGTTCAGCATATGTATCCTGACAGGTTCACCGCCTGCCATTGATGGCGTCACTGATGCAGCGAACAGGTTTGCTATTACAATCTCAGTAGCATCTTTGACCCCTATCCTGTATCCCAGGGCCTCAGTCATCACTTTCATACGCAGCCCCCATATGAAGTAAGAAACTACATGCAGGGCAACAGCAGCAAGAAGATATACTGGTTCCATTCTCAGAAGGATGGGCAGGGTATCCGGGCCTATGGTAAAAACTGTGACAAGTACCAGAACGATGATACTTATTATTAATGAGATGATAAACAGTTTTTTCAGTCGTTCCATATTGCCATTGAGAGATAATTATTATGTTATATATACCTTGATAGCTTCCATAAACTGTTGAACAACGAAGAAGTTGACACATCCTGATGAGTGATGCATCCTGATGAAAGAACATACCCTAATGAAATAACACACCCTGATTAAATGACAAAACCTAATGAAATGACAAAACCTGATGAAGTGATATATTGGTCTCAATAATCCTGCCAACAAAAAATGAAGAGTCCTCCATAGGCCCCACCATTACCAGGATCAACGAGATATGCCACAATCCCAGGATAGTCGTAGTTGATGGCAATTCCACAGACAGGACCGTTGAGATTGCAAAGAAGTACGGCGTAGAGGTCATATTTGACCATGGTCTTGGCAAAGGCGAAGCCTTGAGGTGTGCATTTGACCATGTGCAGGATGATGTGGTGTTTTTGGATGTGGACGGCACGTATCCACTGGAACTGATCCCTGATTTTATTGAGGAACTTGCCGAATATGACCTGGTTGTAGGTGAGAGGGTCAGGTTTGACGGTGATGCCCTCCCCAGGTTATTCCTGGTAGGTGATGCCCTTTCAAGGGGATTGTTCAGGCTGCTTTATTCATCAAGGGTGGATAACCTTTCAGGACTCAGGGGACTCAGGAAGGAAGCTATACAGGAGATGTCACTTGAATCTGATGATTTTGGGATAGAGACTGAGATAACCGCCAAAGCGGTACGGCTGGGACTTAAGATCAAGAAGATACCCATAACCTATACAGCCCGCACCGGCAATTCCAAGTTCAGGCCAATACAAGATGGCATTATCGTACTAAAGGCCATGTTCAGGTACAGGTTCAAGGACCTTTCATGAATTATTGATTTGGGCCGTTATTCATTATACTCCAGGTTTAGCTGGTCTTCGATAATACTGGTCCCTTCAGGTATGACAAGTTCCGGCCACAGGACAACATTAGAATGAACTGTGACATTATCCCTGATCACATCCCTTGGTCCGATCACAGTTTTAGTCTCCAGGATGCAGTTGTTCCCTATCTTTGTGTTATTGTCAATGATGGCTCCTGAGACACAGGTATTCCTGCCTATTTCCACATCATCGAACACAATGGCAGACAATAATCTGGCACCATCCTTGATCACACAGTTCGAGCCTATTGATGTATAGGGTCCGATAAGTACCTGGTTACCGATCGTAGTGTTCTCCCCTATCATGATCGGACCCACAAGGGCAGAATCGGAACCCACCGATACCCCGTTATCCACATTGATCGGTCCAGCCACGCTTGCGTCCTTAATGTTGAAATGGCCTTTGATTATTGTACCGGGGAGTTTCTCAAGTTTCCACCTACAGGCCTGCCTGTATGCTCTTGCATTGCCGATATCGGTCCAGTGACCCCTGACCAGGTATCCATTTATTCGTTCACCTTGTTCCATCATTTTTGGGAACAGGTTCCTGGCAAAATCGAAAAACGTATTTTGTGGTATCATTTCAAGTACGGCTGGGTCGCAGACATATATTCCTGTACTTGCAAGATTACTGAATATCTCTCCGGGACCTGGCTTTTCTGCAAACCTGTGTATCTCATTATACACGTCCATATCTGCAATACCATAATCCTTCGGGTCTTCAATAGGCAGGAGTGCGATTGTTACCTTTGCAGTAGTTTTTTCATGGAAGCGGTAGAACTCGCGAAGGTCCAGGTCCATTACATGATCCCCGCCGATCACAATGAAGGGTTCGTTCTTTAACAGGGACTCTGCATTCTTGATACTGCCTGCGGTTCCGAGTTTGATGGGGTCCCGTACGTATTCGATATGGACTCCGAATAACTGCCCATCTCCCAGTGCATCTTCTATCTCATTGCCCAGATAACCTATGGTTAAGACTATCTCATTGAATCCTTCTGTAACCAGGTGTTCCACAAGGTGTACCACTGAGGGTTTATTCAGTATGGGTATTGTAGGTTTAGGACGGTCAAAAGTCAGCGGGCGAAGACGTGTGCCCTCACCACCACACATAATACAGGCCTTCATTTTTTCACCGGTTTTATATGGAAATGAGACTATATATCATTTCCGTTTTTTGTAATAAGATAGCCTTCTACGCTCAGTAATTCCGGATGAATTTCGCGATGATTCGGTGCAGTGCATGGATATTTGGTCTTCTGTTTACATAAGTGGAATGCTTAATATATCTGTGTCGAAGATCATGTTTGGAGTAAATTTTTAAGCTTCCTGTCCATTTCTTCAGTCGGTCTCGCCTCTATCTCCCTGATGATACCCCGTTTACCTAAAATCTCCTTAAATTCGATTGTAGTTACTCCCGCTATCTCAGCCGCTTTGCCCAGTGATACTTCTCCTTACTTATAAAGTTCTATGGCCGCATTAATCTGACGAATATGGGTTATAACGGAAATGTCGTCAATCCTAAGATCACCTTGCGTTTGATTGCGCTTTGGGATGTGGCTGCCGATACTAGGGAACTCCGCACAGCACCTCACGATGCCACACTTCACATTCTCTTCATCCGGGAGCAGACCCAGATGGAGAATTTTAATCCGCAGTAGGACTTGGTTTTTTTACCTCCAATGTCCTGTTTATTTATCTTTCTCTTTTATGCTTCAAGGCACGCCGTCATGCTCTGCAGCTCTGCTGTGTTTCGGTGTGTCGTTGGAATGTTTGACTTTTTTTGAAATACTTCAGTTCATAATTCACTAACATTCCCTGCCAGATAAGCCGCAATCTTAGCTGCATCTCCAATATCCACGCGCCCGTTTCCATTAAAATCAGCATTCAGGTCTTCCGGCACATTCCCGGCCACCATGAATGCCACCATTGCAACATCGCCGATATCAACCACGCCGTTACCGTTGAAGTCGCCTTTTATCCCGACTGTGATCTGGCCATCCACCACAACTGCTGGTGTGTACGGATTAAACCCGGCATCGCTGAATTCTACGTTCTGGAGGTCCAGGGACGTAGAACTACCAAATCCTCCAGTGAGAATAAAAGTAATATCGATCACAGGAGTTTCTGCTGATGTGGATATAAGATTTGGATTGGTCAGCACGATACTTATGATACCATTGACATTGTCAACGTTCGGGGTGATGCCAGAACCAGTAAAGCTCTCGTTAGTATTGACGCTGCTTACGATTGCGACACTTGAATTGTAGAGCAGTTCAAGATATATTCCTGAAATGTCAGTGACATTTGCAACACTGACCGGGATTGTTACTGTTGAATTCGTCGGTGCGCTTGCTGATCCGATTGATATGAACTCACTAACATTATTATTTTCAGCCATCACTGTCCATGTCCAGTTTTGCGTAGCAACACCGTTCGCATTGTTAGCTATTGCGCTAATGGTCCATGTACCGGCAACTGCACTTGTATTGGTATATTCTGCATTCGATACACTTTCATTAAACTGTATTACTGTTCCATTTAGATACCAGTTAACATCTACGCTCTGATTCACTAATATAGTAAATTTCCTTGTTGCGCCTATATCATCACTGACGAATGTAGTTGGTTCAAAGCTGATTATTGCAGGTGCACCGGGTGGAGAATAACGTCCTAATCGCAATAGTATATCGCCATAAGATTTTATCAATGAGCCATCTACTTCAGAATACTGATAAAAATCTTCGAACTTTATAAGTTCAGTATTCATACCCATGAAAATCACATCTAACTTTGTGGAAATGATTTTTATACTGCCACTGTAGGAAGAATAATCTTGTCCTTCTAAAAGTATTTCCTCATCTACCATTACATCATCTTTGTATAAACGCAGCCAAAGTGAATCATTTGTATTATAATACATTGAATTTGGATAACTTAATATTTGGATGTCCACCGGAACTAGTGTATAATTTTCATCAAGTGGTAATTTTTCATTGAAATCCATATATTGTTCAACATTTCCTGGATAAAAAGAATATGTTGCACCTGTAAATAACGGTGTATTGTCGACTTCTGAATATTGACTGGCATTAGTAAGTGTCAACAAGTCAAGGTATCTGCCGCCAAAAGTTGACTTAATGTACCCTTCAAAAAGCAATACGCTGTTGTTATAATACCTATATTCCTCACTTTGAGCCACAACATTGTCATCAACTGGCACTCCATTATTTTTCATCCTCAGCCATACCTGGTTTGGATATTCTTTGATGTCAATATCCATAAAGCTGAGAGTATAGTTTTCATATAATTGCCAGTCATTGCCTGTTGCATATCCAAAAATAAAAATATGTTCTTCATTTTCAATTAATACATCCTTCTTTTTAGTTTCAGAATATTGGTATACATCTGATATGAAAACAAGGTCTCCTTCCCTACCGTCAAAAATGGTTCCCACATTCAAATCAAGTATCTGCGTACCACTATCATAAAATATTGCGCTGTCCCCTGAGTATACAATTTTATCTTCCAGGGTGTTTCCATCTTTATTTAACCTGAGCCAGACTTTACGAGGAGTATCCTTGGAATCAATATCCATAGCAGACAAGGAATAATTCTGATTAAGCTGCCATTCAACCTCTCTTGTATCTCCTACTGAATAAAGGTGCATTGCATCACTTAACAATGTTTCTCCCGTACCCTCTGAATATTGATATACATGATGCAGCCGGGCCAGAGATACTCCACCTTCACCACTGAAGATCGTTTCAACGTCAGCCGTTAATATAAGGTTTTCATTTTTATAATAAGTATAACTATCACTGACACTAATTATGGTATAATCAACTGGGTTACCATCTTTTGTAATAAGTAACATTGCCTCCCGGGAATTGCCAGCTATATCAATATCAATAGCATGTAATGTACAATTTTCTTCAAGTTGCCATTCAAGTCCTCCACCTGTAAGTATGAACTTACCAGTTAACCCTATAAGAAGTAATGCAGATTCATTTTGGACTATAACACTTGAATCTATTTCAGAATATTGATAAATATTGCTGATTTCAATATAATTGCTCGATGTGCCTACAAATACTTTATCTAATTTAAAGCTTAATGATGAATTGTAGTTATATGATCCACCGACTGATACGACCTCATTATCAACTTCTTCACCATTTTTAGATAATGATATCCATGCTTTATTTCCATCAACATCCAGTTCCAATAATGTAAGGCTGTAGTTTTCTTTTAGGAATTCCTTAGAATAACCTGATGCAGGTGGAAAGCTTGAACTCTGCACCACGTTTTCATTTGTTGTCGTAAATCCTTTTATATTGTTATAATCATCGGTATTCAGATTCAAACTCCCACTAATTCCGCTGCTGTATATTAATGTAAAAGTTTCATTGTCTATGATAGTATTTCCATTAGAGATTTGATAAACATTATTGAAAAAAACTACATCCATGCATGTACCAACAAATATTTCCACATTTAAAGTAATATGATCCCCATTATTATTCCAGGAATATTCGTTTTCAGTCTCTATAATTTTATTATCAAGTTCAATACTATCATTTTCAAGAATTAACCTGATTGTATATGGATTATTTTTGTCAAGGTCTGTTATTTTAATTTTATATCCATTTTCCAAATTAAGTACTTCTTTGTTTTCTGTTTCTCCAGAGATTTTATTTAATGTGGGATCTAATCTAACATCCACATTTTCCGCCGCGCCCACTCCTGCACTTAGCACACATATGGAGGCGGTCATGAGCATTAGAATCAATATCCTGTGTGTATTCATGCTGTTACTTACAGCGGTATGGTTAATTTTAATTTCTTTATGAATCATAATTCACTCACCTTCTTGGCTAGATGGAACGTAATCTTAGCAAAATATCCAATATATATGCCCACATTTTTATTATGGTATATAAGATTTTCGAAATTGTTAGTTTTGGGACAAAATTCATTTAACACTTCAATCAATGAATGACTCTAATGTCAAGTCAACCATGAAACGTATAGCTGTAATCTGCCCTATTTTATATGATGCTGACGTATTTAAAAAAAATCAATACAGCATTTGACGCTTGGCTTGACACTAACCATCATTATAAGATTTTAATATCATTCAATATCCCTTTCATTTTAAGATGTTAATTTAATATATCAAAATACAATAAACGTCTCCAACATATACAATTTTTCACAAAGTATATAATATTAATGAACAACAATATTATTATGATAAGGAAAAAAAGTTGGCCTTACAAATACGTTACATGGGATAGAATTACAATAGTATTTAAACCAAATTATAATAACATTTTCCATCTTATTGATAAAAATATTGATAAATGTTAGACAATTTTGTCCCACGGCCGTATTCTATGTCTTTTGTCAATGATTTATTAATATGTATATTTACTTTGGACATAAATTATAATCAATTACACAAGAAATAAACTTTATTAAATATTTTAGTACATTAATATAACAGTCATCCGAGAATGGAATTTTAAATGTGGTTGCCACCAGAAAATAATAAAAAGTCTTCAGCCTCCATAGGAAAGTGTATAATTTCCTATACGTGAACAAAGGCGGCAGGACTGTCAAGGATATGTTAGACCAGAGCAGCTGGAAAACCCTTTGTTCTGTTTGATGCCTGGGGCTTGTTAGATTGTCTAAAGTGCAATATTTCAGTTATTCGTTGAGTTTATTTAACGAATAATGTAGTTTTTCGTTAATTTGTATTAACGAAAAACCTATATATTTGTTAGGTCTAAGTAACTGATATGTTATCTATAGAAATTTTAACGCAATTTAACAGATGGTGGAAAACACATTCTGTCGAGCAAGAACTAGCACCAGATATTAAGCGGGATATGTTTTCAAAAATAGAGAAATACTTGAAATTAAGGCAGATTGTGGCTGTTGTTGGTCTGCGCAGGACCGGTAAGACAACCATGATATTCCAGGTAATAGATGATCTTATTAAAAGTGGTGTTGACCCTAAAAATATACTTTATTTTTCATTTGATGAATCTGTGGATGATATACGGTCTCTTGCCACGTTATATTCTGAGAAGATACTTAAAAAAGAGATACGGTCTGAAAAAATCTATATTTTTTTAGATGAGATACAGAAATTGGATGACTGGCAGAACAAGATAAAGATATATTATGATATGTATCCGAACATCAAGTTCTTTGTTACAGGTTCAGCATCTGTAAACATACTTCTTGATGAAAAAGAGACTCTTGCAGGCAGGATATTTTATTTTGAGCTTGATGTGCTATCTTTTGAGGAATTTCTTAGATTTAAGGGCAAAGATGTCGTTTTATTGAAAAACGATGCAGATATATGGAAGCATGAGATAAAGATTGAACTGGAAAATTATCTTTTAAGACCATTTCCTGAGACGATTGATTTTGATGATGATGTCGCAAAGGTTTACATAAAAGAAAATATTGTGGAAAAAGCAATATTCAGGGATCTCAGGGTGCTTTTTGATGTGAAGGATATTGAGCTTATAGAGAGGTTGATCATGATCGTGGCATCAGACCCAGGCCTTATTCTAAATCTTGATGAGATATCAAAGGAAGTGGGGAAAAGCAGACAGACTGTAAGCAATTATATGCGCTATCTTAAAGATTGTTTTATACTCAAGGATGTCAGGAATTACAGGGGTTCATTCAAAGCATCTTCAAGAAAGCTCAAAAAATATTATCTTATACATCCATGTATCGCTCTTGCGCTTGCAGATGCTTCAATTGGAAAGGTCGCAGAGAATCTTGTTCAGTTTGCTTCAAAAGCAAATCTTTTCTGGCGTGAGGCAAACAAAGAGGTTGATTTTGTTTTGCAGGATGGTTCCCAGATATTGCCGATAGAGTCCAAGTATTCTTCAAAAATCAGGATGCGTGACCTGAAAGGTCTTCTGAGATTCATGGATAAATTTGGCGTTGATACAGGTTTTGTAATAACGGAAGATTATGAAGCATTGGAAGTCTATAAAGGTTTCAATATACAGTTTGTGCCACTTTGGAAATATCTTTTAGGTATAACTTCACAAAAAACCATTTGAACTACCCGGTGCAATTATTTGTATGACAACCATGAAATCCTACTACATGACTTACGGGCAAATTGAGTTTATTACCATCTTAACCACACCCACTTATATAGAGGAAGATACATATAGTACGTCTGATGCAGGATGATAGCCGAATTGCAGAAATTCTAAGCAGCATTAAAAAGATCGAAGATTCAAACCTATCCGTTAGAGAATATTTTGATCAAAACATAGTCCCATTCACGCGACCACAATACTACATCTATCGCAAAACACTTCGCAAATACGGTGAAGAAGGACTTCGTGATAAAAGATCATCTGGAAACAACACGAAACTGACACAACGTATAAAAGATTATATCATCCCCATCGTCACCGAAAACAGGAGCATACCTTCATCACAATTGCAGATCAAGATTCAGAACCAGTTTGGCACAAAGATTTCCACATCGAATTTGAATAACTTCAGGGCATCCGCCTCATTAACAAGATTACCACCTACTCCCAAAAAAGAATGCAAACAACAGAAATCCGGAGGAGGTGAGATATTAACCGCTTTATCCTTTTTTACTCACATAACCGACCTATTCACCCAGACAATAATAGAACGAATGAACGAAGTTCGAGAATCTTCCTTATTTAAACAGAACGAAAATATCCCGCAAGACAATCCGGACTACCGCCAGCAGGGAAAATTCACCAGCGAGTACAATCAATTAAAATCGGTAAGAGAAAACCGTTTCAAATCGATCGACGACAAGATTCTAACAAAGAATCTATCTACCATGAACATCTTCAAAATGTCTGAAAAAACAATCTTTCGCTACAATCTGGCTTTGCTTTGTCTACCACTCGTTACATCTAATGGAAAATTAAGCAGGGTGAACCGTGTAAAAGGAAACGATTTAACATTTCTCTGTGGACAAAATTACAAAGATGCTTCACTCAAGAGATACCTTCAGGAACTGAAATATCTCAAAATATCTGACAAATTGATTGCCGCAACAGCGAAATTCTGGCAGGATTTCTGGCTAAATGAATTCGGGGACGAAACTTATCTTGTATGTTACTATATTGACGGCAATACCAGACCATTGTGGTCATCAAACAGGTGCTACAAAGGTAAAGTAACAATGCTTGGTCGTGTTATGAACTGTCTTGAAAATGTGTTTATTCATGATGGCAGGGGACATCCACTATATTTTCAGACCTTTCACGGACACGCCGATCTCGGCAAACATGCATTAAGTATGCTTACGAAATTGACAAAACTTTTAGATAGTCCGGAGGCTCATGCTTCTGTGAAGAGGATACTAGTATTTGATGGCGGAGGCAATGGTGTGAAAACGCTTAGGGCTTTTGACAACAGTGATGAATATTATCTCACCATCCTTGATGACAACCAAGTAAAAGAGAGAAAGATCAAGCACATCTGGCAGGAAACAGAATATAAGTATGGAACTGCTAGCCTTGTTGACTGTCGAATTGAGTTAAGGGATTCATCAGAGAAAGACTACATATATGAGTGCCGGGCGGTGATCGTGAAGTGGGCTAATGGCAAAAGATCAGTTTTGATTACGGATATTCCTCGTGAATTACTGGATGCAAGCGAAGTCACAAAGAGATATTTTGACCGCTGGCCACAGCAGGAAAAACAATTAAGGGATGCGAAATCCGGAGTAAATATCCATCGAATTGTAGGTTATGGAAAGAAGATCGAGAAGTATGATAGGATGGATGAAAAACATGGTGAGCTGTGTGAAACAATAACCAACCTGAATTTGAAACTGAAAAAACCATTGATGGAGATTGAAGCGATAGAAGAACAGCTTGCTCCTTTGTATTCGAAAGAGAGAAGACTTCGTGAGAAATCCGAGATTGTTGATGGAAAAAGAACTATGAATGAGGTGGACTCGATCGAATTGCAGGAATGTGAAAAACAAGTCAATAAGTATCTTCGTCAACAAAAGGTGGTTGAAAGAGAACATAAGGACGATTTAAAGAGGTTGAAGATGTGTTTTAGGGAGGAAAGACGGATCCGGGATAAGGATAAAGTGTACAGGATCGATACTGAGCTGGATCAGATCATGACTTGTTTCAAGATGTCATTTATCAATCTCTGCAGTCTGTTTTTGACAAAATGTATGAGCCATGAAAAATATGAACTGTTGACATTGTTCGAATCGATTTTTCAGCTTGAGGGGACAGCTTTTGTTGACTACGAAAAGAAGTTTATTGAACTGGAGATGAATCCAAAAGAACCGGAGTTGATGAGAAAACTTAATAATGGTCTTTCTGTATTGAATGAGATGGATGTTCATGATATGGATGGGCGGGTTGTGCAGTTTAAGGTGTGAATGGATTATGTGGTAAAATTTAAGTTGGTAGAGAATTTAAAATACCCGTAACTCATGTACTAATCTTTGTAAATAATTCAAATACATGATAATTACAGTGGAAACAGGGGGGTAAATGCAGAACTGGTTCCTCACTGGAATTTATCAAGAAGATGTTGGTAAAAATCCCTCTTTACGCCATCTGCCTGCCTCACCAATCTCTCTACGATAAGTTCAGGTGTGCTCTTAGCCACATAATTGTACCTCGGGTTCCGGTCCACGATCAGGTTAAGGTTCTTATCCAGTCCCCGTGCTTCGATGCCGTCAACCCGCACAGGTGCAGATGTATGTTCCATTATATTCTCTGCAAGGTGGCTCACGAACACACCAATTGCCCTCGGATTACCGGCAAGGGATTCAAGTATGCCGCCGATTATCCTGGCTGATGCCCCCGGCTCGGTGATAGATTCCAGTTCATCCACAAGTACCGCCATCTTACACGTTCCCGATACAACAGAGAATTCCCTTATAGTGGACTCGAAAGCACCCGCATCCATTGTACCACCGGATTTACCGAAATAATACATCTCATCCACTAACCCAACAACTGCAGCTTCGGCAGGCACAGGAAATCCCATATGGGCCAGTATCATGGTCTGGGTGATAAGGTCCAGTGTAGATGTCTTGCCGCCCGAGTTAACCCCGCTAAGTACGGCCACCCGTTCAGGTGAATAACCATGTCTGTCGTAATTTCGTTCCCTGTCTCCAAGTGAATAATTGACAGGCTCCACATTGCCTGAAAGGAACAGGTTTATGCCGCTCTTGATATCAATTCCCGCCTCATCGACCATCTGCGGGGTAACAAGCCCCCTGTCCATTGCAAAGAGCCCGATAGCGAACCACATATCCAGTTCCATTGCTTCAGATACAAGCTGGCGGGCAGTATCCTTAAGCTCTGACAGGCTGCGGGCAGTTTCCTTTAGTATCTTCATGTTACGGTTTGCCAGTTCCGCATGGAGGTACTGCCTGAGCTGTTCAACTATCTCCATGTCAGCCTGTATAGTGGTAACGATGTCATTGGAAAAAAGACCATCCAGGTATAGTCCTTCTTTAGGATTCAAGTCCAGGTCCTTAATAATAACTAAGACCGATCCTTTTATGATCTGCCTATAATGTTCGGCCATCTCCCTGTCCAGCAGGTCCCTGACCCCACCACCTATTGCATCCAGCAAGTCCTTACCGGTCAGGGTAACGGTACTGCTGTTAAGGTATTCCTTGAAACGTGTATCAGCATTTTTTTCGGCAGACTTTATTGTGACATCCAGTTGTTCCAGAGCCGATTGTATTCTGTCTACATCAGGGTCAAAACCTGTCCTGACCCCACCATCATCTGCCAATCCATCCAGTATAGTCTCAAGACGGCTGACATCGGATCGTTTTATACTGGAAAAGAAACGGCTTTTAGTATCGATGACCAGGTCATAGGCATATGCAGCCGATGTAATAGATGTGAGGTTGCCTGAAAATAAAGCGATCTCCAGTTCAGGGACAACCTCCCACGCTTCCAGTGCCTCCAGGTTTGCATATGTGATATTTGCATTATAAGGCAGGTCCACACCTTCGAGTTTCATTGAGGCCGTAACGTGGTGGTACGCTGCTGTTGCATCTGCAAGTTCCCTGGGAGAGCCTGCCAGTATCACGTCTATTACGTGTCCAAAACCTGCCAAAGCCTTCTCATATTCATCGTGGTCTGCTGCCACCAGCACCCTGTCCCGAACTTTTTTCAGGGTGGTTCCTTTTATGGATCTTACACCTTTTAGTGCTTTTTTCAGGTCTACGATACCGTTTTCGACTGCAGCGATCCCGTTGACCATCAGGCATGCTTTAGAAACACCGCTCATTACTGACATGATCTTTTCTTTTTTCGAGGAAGGCAGGGGAAAATAAATATTCAGCTTATCCTTTGCATATGGGGTGCTGGCGTATGAGCGTATGATGTCAAGCAGTCCCCTGTAGACACGCCATGCCTCTTTCGTTTTTAGGAAATCATCTGGTGAGAAGTTCTCGTCCCTGAAAATAAATCCCTGTACAAGAGTCACAGCATTCTTCTGGCCAACACCCGGAGCACCTGCAATAGCAGCCACGTCATGCCGCTTAAATGCATCCAGTACAGCATCCTCTGACCCGAAATGCTCAATAAGGCGCCGGGCTGTCTTTTCACCTATACCGGGAATCTCCCTGATCTCACTCATTCGTGACATTCGAGTGAGGTTAAACGATATATGGTTTATGTTTCAATCCTTGTTTTAGTGGATGTCGGTTCGCAATGAAGGCGATTGGCATGATATAAGTGAATAATATCTTCTTCGTCTTGCCAGTTAAATGGGCGAATTGGAGTTTTGTGCCAAAATTGATAGCTGTGTATATCCAACAATCGCCATGTTTATATGATCCGGCATTTCCCTGCTCAACTTTATTTTGTCGTTTTTTTGTTTGTTTTCTTTTTTGCAGCAGGTTTCTTTTTAGTCCCAGTCTTCTTTTTTACAGTTTTTTTACCGGTGCTACTTTCGGCAACCGATGCTTTTTCTTTCGCAGCAGCCTTTTTAGTTGTTGTTTTTTTCTTAGCTGCTGTCTTTTTTGGCTTTGTTTTCTTGTCGGTAGCAGTCTTTTTAGCAGTGTTTTTCTCCTTGGTTGTTGTTTTCTCTTTATCGGAAGTAGCCCTGGTTGTCGTTTTCTCTTTATCGGAAATAGTCCTGGTTGTCGATTTCTCTTTATCGGAAATAGTCCTGGTTGTCGATTTCTCTTTATCGGAAATAGTCCTGGTTGTCGATTTCTCTTTATCGGCAGTAGTCTTAGTTGTCGATTTCTCTTTATCGGCAGTAGTCTTAGTTGTCGATTTCTTTTTATCGGCAGTAGTACTGGTTGTTGTTTTCTTTTTGGCATGGACCGATTTTATAATATCGCCCAGTCTAATGGCGGTTGTCATTCTTTTCGCAGGGATGTCATAACTAACAACCTCTGATGTCCCGGTTTCCATCCCAGTTCCTGATACGGTTGCAATGGTTTCTTCTACTGCTTCACCCGGGCCTGTTTCATCTACCTTTATCTTATTAGAAGTAGCTTTCGTCTTCTTTGGTACGGTAGGCTCTGGCACCATATCCAGCAGACCGCCTGTTTTGTATTCCTCTTCCATCTCATCCCTGGTAATTATCACACCATTGGCAGCCCGCATAGCCCCGTCCACCCTGGCTTCCTCGTGGATCATGACCTTACCGCCATTGATCTCACCCAGGATATGTGAGTTTTTATTGATACGCACATCACCCCTTGTCACAAGGTTTCCGTGTATGGTATTACCTTCACCGATGACTATCTCATTGGTAGTCTTGATACTGCCGAACAGGGTATTATTGTTCCCCATCACAATTGAGGAAGCCCTGATATTCCCCATCATCCGGCAGCCACTGCCAATAACAGCTTTATCAGGAACCTTAATTGATTCAAGGTCGATCTTCGAACCGCTGGGAATGATAAGTAGTTTATCCTCCTCTAAGTCATCACTTTCATCGGAAAACAGATTTTTCAGGGCATTATCAACCTCTTCGTCTTTCCCCATCCTAATTAATTCTGTCAGGTACAGGAAAATGTAAATGATCACCGGGATGGGATTCCTGACAACTATCCAGCCTCGGGCCTCATAGCCTCCGTCTATTTTCACATTCTTGCCAATATCCAGGTCTTTGCCTACGATCAGTTTTCCATCTATATTGACAAATTCACCGATATATGCATCATTCTTGGTCCTGACATCACCATTCACCTGAGACCACATATCAATCCTTACTTCTTCGGTCCCGATGACATTCCCATTGATCCTGACCCTTTCCCCGGCAATGACCGAATCAGCAATAATGCCAAAACCCATAACGGTATGGTTGCCTATAATGGCTCCTCCGGTAGTAACAATGGAATGTTCTTCCATTATAGTATTATCGGGAATGGTAAACGTTTTCAACAAATCTTCCATTTACGTTTAACTCCGGAATGATTTGTTCATTCAACATCAAGAGAATATAAAGCGTTTTGGTTTCTTTCCTGCTGTTTACCAGAATATATACTACCTTAAAAACCAGTTATTTTGACAGAAGATTTATCAGAATCTTTGATTGAAGATTTATCAGAATCAATCCATGTGCAGCCAGTACACAGGAAAACCCTGCACATGGGCATACCCGATCTTCTGCGACGTGCCCGAATCCACATCTAAATCTACATCCGCTCCACATTCACACCGACGAAGAGTTCAGGGAGCCAAAGAATTGGGGACCAGTTTTTACTCTGTCACAGTATCCATTCTCAAATAATCCTGAACAGCTCATATTGGATAATACATTTTCATTGATTTTTTCTGTATCTTACTCTTTTTCTTCATCATTCATTCATCTTTTAGCGAATAATATCCAGAATAATGAAAATATCATCACAACAAAAATGATTGCCCCGATTATTTCAGGCAGGTTGTTTTCTTGATCAGATGTGACTTGGCTACTGGATTTTCCTTGTGACAATTCTACAGGAGGGATCTCACCCTCATAGGGTTTTGTTTCCTCTTCTTCTCCATTACCCGGTCTTATCACCCTGACCACGTGATGTGATGTGTCAAGTGTACTGGTAACAGTAGATTTTAAGATGAATCCTCCACTTTTAACCGGTGTCATCGGCATTGACAGTCCTGAGAGATCACAGGGAATTGAATAATAGATTCGGGTAAAGAACACGGGAACGCTTGAATAATTATACAAAAAGCTATCATACCAGGATTCTCCGGGCTGCAGATCTACATTCAGGCTGTATTTTTTGATCATCACAGATCCATTCAACTGAGGGTCGGACAGGTAGACCTCTACCCCATACAGCGAATAATTGAACTCAGTTTCATCCCACACCCTGACCCCGACCCTCCATATGTCGATTGTGATCCGTTCTTTCTCAAGGGTAAAATTGGTAGTTGTGACAGCCGATAATGACAGGGCTGTGGACGCCGAATATGAAGGAACACTGAAGACCAGGTTCGAAGATGGTATCAGTATATCGGATGTGGGGGTAGTATAGAAAGTAACCTGTACCTGTTCACTGGTACCAGGGAGGATGGTAAAACCTGCCCATGTCAGGTTATTGCTTACCACACTTGCAGCACCGGACGTGGCTGAAAGATTAAAGAAGGTCAGTCCTGGGGGGAACGTCTTCTCGAACAGGACGATGCTTACATTCTCGCTTCCTGAATTATTGATGGATACATTAAAAACAATAGTCTGGTTAACTCTGGGGTCAAGGATTTCCGGGGTGAAGGTCTCAAATACTGAAAGGGGGATCGTGATCATGGAACTATCAATCTGGTAAGATACAACCTGGGTTGTATTGGGACCGATGGAATTGATGTGGATACTGGCAGGCGTGATACTTCCCGTGAAATCAATATTAATATCTGACACCGTCAGGTTCAATGACGGATTTGTAATAAAGAGAGATCCTGTGGCATTAATCAATGTATGAGAACCATCCGAATAGAAGATGAGCCCGTTAATATATTCAGTGGAATTGAGCTGGAGATCCAGGGGTATTGCTGATACTTGAGATGTACAGAGGAGAGTTATTGACGTAATAAGAAGCAACTGGGATAATGTTACATTCCCTCTCATACTGGATCCACCCCAACAGTGAAAACATCGCTGATCCTGTACAGACCGGTCCCGACCAGGTTGTAGGTTATTATCCTGCTCTCCCCGGCGGTCATGTTCATGGTCCAGTAGTACCTGTTGGTCTGGGAGCCATTATAATCGGGCACGGGATCGACAATGCTGAAATTGGTCGGGACCAGGTCATAGATGTTGACATTGGTCTGGTTGAAGTATACCAGGCTTGTCAGGTTCAGGGTGATAGAATAATTGTCTGCAAAACCGGGTGTTATGCACTTGCTGGCTGAAAAGCTCATGTAGTTGATGGTCTGCACGGTAATGCAGTGGGAAGATGTGATAACTTTGTTCCAGTTGTCATCATACACAACCGTGGAATCCAGTATCATCAGGTCTGTTGGCAGGTCCGGGGGCGGAGTGATGGCGATCTCATATGAGAACAATGTGCCGTTGTGTATTGCCGACTTGTTGGGGCTACCCAGGTTAAATTCTAGGGTATTGTTGGATGTATGGTAGGTATAGCTGCCCGGTACATTGAGGGTGACGGATGAATTGTTCAGGCTCACATATGTCGGCAGTCCATCATATATCCTCAGGTCATATACCAGCATGCCCGAATCCACGGTGCCGGTCACTGTCAGGTTGGAGGTGCCGCCATTTCTGATATCAGGGTAATTGAGGCTGTGATCGAATTGTGGGGTGACCACGCTGAACAGTACCGAATCCAGGGCCAGCCGCATCTCAGGGGTGGTCATCTGCTTTTTGCCCACCAGGGCTGAGGTCACACCACCGTAGGAATTTGATACCACAAAGGCATAATTATCCTCAGAGGCACCAGATATACAGTCCAGGTATGCCCCGTTGTTCACTCCCTGGTCCCACATGACCCCGAATCCGTCATTGATCCCTGATTCCGATACTCCGGCCAGGGCCAGGGTGTTGGTACGCCAGTTGTTGTCATGCTCGAAGGCATCGAAGGTCAGCGGGCTTTCGAACACTGGAGTCCCGTAGGTCTGGCCCAGAGGATGGTCTGCTGAACTGTTCAATACCGAATATTGCTGTTTGTTGGGGTAATCGTCCTCCTCATAGGTGGCTGTGGTTGTGGTCAGCCAGGACGTGCGGGTGTTCATGGTGACACCCTTGCCCTGCAGGTGCACGTGGCCGGTCTTGTTCACGAACAGGTCAAGTTGGGAAAACAGGTCGTCCCCCACCGGGAAAAAGGCCGTGTCCCAGAAATCATCATCGTCAAGGAACACCCAGTCATACACCTTGCGCTTGGAACAGTTCAGCGCTGCGTTGGTCAGCAGGTCGCCGCTGCGTATCTGGGCCAGGGTAAGGGCGGTCATGTTCATACCCGCAGTTGGGGATGCGGGGAATAAGGTGGTATCCCAGATGTAGTCAATGAATGTATTATCGGTCTGCTGAACAGCGATCCGGGCCGGACGGTCCAGGATATAATCATCCCTGGTCTCTATATAAAGGGTCTGGTTAAGCTCGTGCACCACCACATCATTGTATCGGCCGGTATCAGATTGGATATGCTGGATGGTGTTGTATGCCTCGTTCCGGGAGGTGCTGGTATCGGGGTCCCGGATGAGGAAGGGACCCGATGAATAGTTCCTGTTTGCTATAGTACCTGTGGTGTTGGAAGCGTCATCATCGGTGGTAACATTGAAATCAAATCCATCGTAGGTTTTGTCGTGCAGTATCACCCAGTCCACCCATGTATTGTTGGCCAGCAGCCAGTGGACCAGGCCGTAGGCCGATACCTGGGAGGGATAATTCCCACCGGCGGCACCGACATCCTGCTGGGGACCCATGGGTATGACCAGGGTGCCTGGTGGGAAACTGGTATAGATGGGCAGGGTAAGGGTATCGGTATCTATACCGGTGATGCCGTTAGGTGTAGTGGCCAGGGCATAGAACTGGTAATCACTCCCTGCCTGGGTAGTACTGAAGTTGCACCGGTAGATGCCAGGGCTGCTCTCCACCATAGAGACCACATAGATCGTGCCGTTTGGGACGGTCACGTTAATACTGTACAGGGCACCGCTGAGATTGGTATAATTGCTATAGGTCACATAAGTCTGGATATAGATAATATCATTGATGTTAAAATCCCTGGTCTGGGTGGTATAGCTGCTGTCCGAATAAAAGCTGAAATTAACCCTCAGGAATTCCACCATGAAATTGGAGGTGGAGGAGTTCCAGTTGTCTGATGTGTCGTTGGCATATATGGTTACATTATACAGGCCAGCAATGGGCGGCGTGTAGTTATAGTACCACAAATCGCCGCCGTTCTTTGTCATGGAGAGGTTGCCGGTGGAGGTGCTGTTAGGAAGGGTGATGTTGATATAAGTCGTATTAACATTCAGGTTGTCAGTTACATTTGCAGTGATATTGACTGGATTATTAGCTGCTTGTGGGTCAGGGGTTACAGAAATATTTGCAATGACGGGTTTGGCAGTGTCCCGGACAGTAAAATTTGCTGTTTTAGGTGCTGCATTACTTCCGGCAGAATCATTGGCATAAACAGTATAATAATAAATTCCAGGTTTGAGACCGCTTGTGTTATAGTCATATTCCCATGTATTTTCTGTTGCATAAATGTAGTCAAAATGATCCTTGGGGTCGGTGTCGCTTCCCGTCCCTTCCCCAAGCCATATCGCATCTGTTGGCGTTGAAATATTGGCTAAAGTGATATTATGCCATTCACCGCCTTTCGAAACAACTGTGAATGTGCCTATAGGATTTGACCCAGAGGTATCGGACAGATCATAGATTCCAATAGTACGACCCTGGTTTTTTTTGGCATATATTCTTAAGACGCTGCCGTTTACTAATTTGTTAGAAAAGTTTAGGTAGAACCTTCTATTGGAGTCCTTTAAATTAGCAGGGTAATATGTTTCATCCTTGGTGAAAACCTGTGGTCTTTTTATACTACGATGGATGGCAGATAACAGGTAAATATCTGTTATTTTAACAAGACTATAATTCGTTCCTTCAATATCTACCCAGACAGAACTGACAGTAAAATCATCTATGACATTTGCCCGAATAGTAATGTTATTCCCATTCTCAACGGGATCAGGGATATCAGAAATTGAATTAATTACCGGTGGTCCGTCACCTGTAAAATTACCTGTGTAAGAGTTCCAGTTGTCTGATGTGTCGTTGGCATAGATGGTTACATTGTACAGGCCAGCAATGGGCGGCGTGTAGTTATAGTACCACAAATCGCCGCCGTTCTTTGTCATGGAGAGGTTGCCTGTGGAGGTGCTGTTGGGGAGGGTGATGTCGATGTAGACAGTATTGACTCCAATGTTATCTATGATATTTGCTGTAATATTTACCGGTGTATTGATTACCTGCGGATCAGGGTTCGATAAAATATTGGTTATGACCGGTTGTTCTGTATCAGGGTCGGACACCACAACCATCCAATCCTTACTCATGTCAGATCCAGCGTCATATACCAGTTCGGTGTTGAAGAAATACTTGGTGCTAGGCATTGTCCGCTGGGGGCTGAATATGGTATATGTGCGGGACACATTATTTTCCACATCGCCCGCATCCCATGTGACGGTGTTATTTTCAGTATCCACTGTCCCGCCATTTGAATTTTTTATTGTCCATCCGGCGGGGTAATAATCTACGAGCGATGTATTGATTACTGGTGATAAGACCGTGGCAGTCACTGTTACCTGAATATCTGCCAGCGGCGGCACCTTATGCTGCACGTTCCTGGGTCCTAACAACAGCCTTGAGAATTCTACACCGACATCCTGGAGTGCTGTTAACAACTCGACAGGGGCTGTTACATTGAATGCAACCTTTACATGGTCAGCCGGGTTCTCGGTCTCAGCCTCTGCCCAGTATTCACCCAGGATGATGTGTTTATCAAGGCTGTACATTCCTGAATATATACCATACTTGCCAGAAACTTTGACTGAAGTAGAGATTCCCAGCGGGTCCATCACCCATACTATAGGTGTAACCTGTCCCGATACCACACGAATATCCACATTCTGGCCTGCTTCATATAGCACCTGTGACGTGGTAATAGACAGGTTTTCAGTAAGCAGGGAAGGTACTTCAAATCCTGTGGTAATAGTACCTGTAATATTCTCATCGTCAACGGCTGTGATGGTAAGGGTCTTATACCCGGTAGTAATAGCAGAATAGTTAAGGAAAAAATCACCGGCTTCGGCGTAACCGTTGATCATCTCATCATTAATAGTAACATCCAGAGAGGCATTTACTCCATTCCCACTTTCTGCATCCACCACTTCACCTGGGAGAGATACATTGCCCAATGGATATCTTTCATTAATATCCGGATGAATGGATAATGAACGTATTTTGAACATGCTACTATCTGAAAAATCCTCCCCGAATATCTGCACAGTGTAGGTTCCTAGTATAACACCCTGTTGAGGGCTGTATTCTGCCAGATAACCCAAGTCCGATGGGGTCAGGACCAGCGTATTCTGGCTTCCATATGGATCTATCACTGACGCAGTGATATTTGAAGTATGATTGATGGTGATATGCACCGTTTCTCCTGGATTATAATCGGATTTGTTCGTGGACAAATTACTTGCATCCGGGAGTGCTGAACTCCCCCACAATAAGAACAATACCACTAGGAGGACTGCGTATGCTTTGGGGAGTTTCCAATTATCCTGCCCCAATCGTTTTCACCCCTGTATCATTTTTCCGGTTTCCAATGACGGTAAGACCATACTACAGCTGCGGCCAGGATAAATATCCATAATAACAAAGACCACCGTATGGGTGATGTGGGCAGCGGGATTCTGCTATATTCAAATTTCAACAGCCATGGATCTGTTCCCAGGGATTCCTTTGACCATGAGATAAGATCCTGTGAGGTACTTTTCCTTGCGTTCGAATAGGTGACATGGCTGCCAGTGGGCAGGTCAAGATCGATGTATGCATTGTTGATGGGAATATTGGCAGCCATTGGATAGTAACCCTGGGTGAACAGGATGCCGGGGTCTGCAAAATCAAGATAGTCATATTCCAACACCACGGTCTGGCTTTCGCCGGGAGATATGGGGAACCAGAGCCCGTATCGTATGGTTGTACTTTTATCGGTCTGGGTCACCTGCACGTCAGTGATACGGCTGGTACCAAAGCTGACTACCACGTTTTCCACATCTACAGAACAATCCTTCTTTCCGGGAAGAGGGATAAACAACAGTTTGTTTTGTGACGAACGTATAAGGGTTTTGTCTACATATCCGGGAACAATAGATTTACTAATTACGTTTTTTATTGTAATTGTCTCCTTAATATGAGCCTTGTCCTTATCCAATGTTATTGAAACATTGTAATGATCGTACACTTCTACTACTGTTTGACCTGAACTGCTTCCGATTATCCAACTCAAAATTAGCAATATCCAAATTATCCTGAAACTTAAGCCCATCATTTTCCCTTTTTTTAAAATGAAAATATTAAGCGTTCTCATCCATCTTAATTTAATTCATTTTTTATAATTATACTTTTTTTATCTCATATAACATTAATCATTATTTATGGATTATGATAAGGTACTTACCAATCCCTCCCCAAATCCATTGGTAACTTTTTCACTACATCTTTGAAAATCAAGTCTGATAATTTTGTCCCAAGGCCGTAATCACCATAAAATATATATGTATAAAAGTAACTAAACATAACTCAATTAATTTTGAATATATTGAAATATATATATAAAAGTAACTAAATATGACATGGCTGATTTAAAATATATTAAAAGAATCATATAAAATTGACTGAATACAAATTAGTTAATTTTGAATATAAAAGCAATAATCATAAAAAGAGTAAATTGGTTTTAAGGGCAGGAGATGTATATGAAAAAAAGCTATTTAATGACAATTGTGTCGATGCTGGTTATATTATCCATAGTACCGGTATCTGCAACTGATGTACTGGACATTGAAGTTACTGAATACATCAGTGTGGCAGATACCTATAATGGGACCATGGCCAATGGCCCAGTTAGTGGTACCGGTCAGATCAACATCACCAATACATTGAGCAGTACTACGCTGTATGATATTTCAATAAATTTCAATTCCGGGACCACATCTCCTGCTACCTGGAGCACTACATCGACCGGCACTAACGTGACCGTTCAGGATAGCGATGTGATCGTTCATATCAATTATCTTGATGCAAGTAGTTCTGTGCTTGTCAATTACAGTCTGTCTTCAGCATCAAGACCTATCATTTTCTCAGAATCCTATACTTCAAATATGATCATGGTAAATGATTCAACCAATGCAACCCTGACATTGACCCGCAATACCACTGCAGATATTACCGGCATTACATTGATCAAAACCGCAGCCAACATAAACAGCAACGTTGCATATGATTTCAATTTTTCGAATGACAATCCCGATCTGGGTTCATCGGCTATAACCAACAACAATGCCACCATCATGTGGACCATTGCAGAATTGAACAGCTCAAATCCGAACGCCACGTTAAATTTTACCATCAGTGAAAGCGATCCTGATGCACATAACAGTTCCACGCCCCAATCATCTCAGGAATTCGATGTAGGAAATGCAAGTCTCGCATTTACCATTTCCAATACCACCATTTCAGGAAGCGGGATAACATTGAACGAGAATCCGACAGCCACAACGCTTGGTTTTAGGATCAACCTGCAGAAGAACCAGCTTGGTACCAGTGAGAACGGGACCGGAGGAGATGATTGGGGATTCACTCCTGAAATATTGAATGTTGATGCTGAAAATATTAATTACACTATTTCATTGGTTACTGTGTATGTCACCAATGATACAAACCTGAACCTGAGTACGGCATTCGACAGCCAGACGTATACTTCCGGTGAAATATCGAATTCAGTGAACAATCCCTGGAGTGCATCGGAATGGAAGATTTATGATTTCCCTGATCCAGTACCAGTGGGCTGGATAGATGTTGATCTTTCGGCGAACCTTACCGATGCCGGCGGTCAGATCAGCAAGTTGTATCTTACCACTAACGATTCATATGTACTGCGGGAAAAAATCTTTGTGATCAACGGCTACCTGATCGAGGTACGTAAGACAATTACCAAGAATGCCACCGATGATTACTATGACATCTCGCTGTGGATACATAACAAAGGTAACCTGAAGACCCCTCCAACGGTCATTGTATATGATATCATCCCGACCAACTTTACCAGTGTATGGTGGGGTACGGCATATGACGGCAGCCAGGCAGTGGTCACACCCATCCAGGGCATGGCATACTGGTGGAATGTCAGCACCCTGGAAGCGGACGGTATCCCGGGCAATCAGACCTACATTAACTATACGATCAATGGTGTGGGCATATACCATATGACCGATCTGTTCATTGTCGGTATTGATCCCACATACTCTCTGGCCTTGCAGAGCACGCCATTGCTGTCCATCTCCAACAAGCTGGTGATGGGCGCTAACATAGAACCCCTGCTTTGTATCATAACAATTTGTGTGCTGCTATTTGGCTATATGTGTAAAAGAAAAAACGGTAAGGGGAGTTAAATAACTCCCACATTTTTTTTTGAATTTAGCAGGAACCTGGTTTTTCAGCTGATCACTCTTCCCTGTCAATCCTGAAAAATAAAAAAAATGAATGAAGCTCCCTACAGCAGAACTGTTGGGTATAACGATTAAGATCACCACATACAGGACACTGTGGGTTCTTTCGAACCTTAATTTCATCAAAGGTCATGTGAAGTACGTCGTGATAAATCTATGGCGTCAATTTAATTTTTGTGTCAATAAAATTAGACAGCCACGTGTTAACATTCTCATCCGACAAGTCATTAAACTCATCCGCACAAGCTGTCCCAAAACCAATTTGCATTATACAAATAAACTCGATGCCAGATTGCTGACAACCTTCTTGAATCAATCCGCGGGTATCCGCGTCATCCGCGAAATCTGTGTTCCATATCCTAATTTTTCTCTCAACCGATGACGGGTAAGCGCACAATTTATACTTCTGATTGCTATATTCGTAGAATGTAAAACCCCATTGATCATCACCAAAATATCGAAGTCGACATAGATGGACTAGAATATTTTGTCTTGGAATGGTTGAGACTTTTTATTATTTAGCATGAAAGTACCCTCAGTCTTAACATCCCGTGACTATCGTTGTAAAGAAAACAACAATTTTATGGGATGTTAAGATCAAAGATATTTATTTGTCATGTTACATCTGTGTTCTTTTTGTT
>Ga0255440_1014_pt1 | contig 24897 bp, 29 predicted proteins | sample ANMaggSeSYBR02I9_FD_182634 | JGI IMG/M metagenome (GOLD analysis project Ga0255440, IMG submission 182634) | Sediment cell enrichment communities from methane seep in Santa Monica Basin, California, United Staets - ANME aggregate JGI... | ecosystem: Environmental > Aquatic > Marine > Cold seeps >...
CATCCATCCGGGAGGTCCCGATCATCGGAAATATCAGCATTACCGATGTAAGTGCTTTGATCACGATCATAACGGCAAACTCAACCGACTCCATGCCCCGGAAGTTCAGCGTAATGCTGCTAAAGTGTGCTATTTCAACCCCTTCACCTATAATAGTAAAAGGTAGAATAACAAGGAAAGGCATCAGAAATAGAAAGACCCATTTCAATCGTCCCACGACAAAGGAAAATGGAATTCTTGATATATAGACCAGGATAATGGCAAAGAGCATACTTATTATGACCAGTTTGAGATCATATAGAAGCATGATCGAAAATATCAGCGCAAATATGGAAATAACCTTAAGGCGGGGGTCCCATCTATGGATCGGGGAGGATAATCCTGCATACATATCGATCTCTGATATCAAATCAATTCACTTCTTGTAGATATAACATATAACATTGTGTTTGCCCGACTTCTTCGGAGACCCTGGACAAAATCCAGGGTATTTAGTAAATCTGGATAATGGGAGGATTTGCTGAATCATAATCTTTTTTTAATGCTCAACATTTCCGGTTTGACTGTTGCAAGGAATCCAGCAATCACTCCGGTGAAGACGGTCTCGACTGGGATGACCCAGATGATGTGTGCCAAGACAACAGCTGTTGTAGCTTCAGTAAATTGTTCACCGGTTGCCAGAAGTTCAACTACAAGTAACAATACGGCAAGCACAACTGCGGTTCCTCCCGCAATCGCACCGAAAATTATTGTAGTTTTACTTTTTCCAACATTAAGCTTCATTCCAGCTTTGAATATTAAAAAGGATATTAGTGCAGGAACGCCTATATTAACTGTATTGATCCCGATCGTTGTAACACCGCCATGCTGGAATAGGAAGGCCTGCATTACCAGCGCTACAAAAATACAGGGATAAGCGAGTATTCCAAGCGTTATACCTGCAAATCCACTCAATACCAGATGAACACTTGTAGGTCCTGCCTGGAAATGAATCAGCGACGCTACAAAGACCGCTGCCGTAATAACCGAGATTTTTGGGACATCATCTATTTTCATCTTCTTTAGTGTATATGCCAGGATTGCTGCAGTGATCACCCAGCCGGATCCCCAAAGCCACGGTTCAAGTATACCATCTGAAATGTGTACCATATGTATCCCTTATTGTTTTTTTAACATATTTATTTGTACCAGATTGTTGTATTGAAGTAGTGAATGTAATTCAAGTCAATCTTTGGATTATTGCGCTTTCATTTTTCGGGCCGAGAGATACGCTGCAATTCCGCCAATTCCGACCAGGAATCCAAATCCAACAAGAACACTCAGGTATAACGGCAGTTCTGCATCAGGCTGTGAACCTGCAGTCAGGTCAAACTCAAGTTCACCCTTATGCCCGGTGAGCTCCACTACCACTCTATAACTGGAAGTACCCAGTTTGGGTGTGAAATTATATAATCCATTCTCATCAGTCTTGCCTTCAAGGTACAGCTCTTCCTGTTCATCCCTGATAGAATATACCTCTACATTTGCATTGGCCATAGGATCCCCACCGCCATACCATGCCTTTATCTGTACATCCATTACCTGTTCTCTTAAATGGACCCTGTGTGCGGATGCGGCAGGTATCAATACCGTGCACAAAACTAATATCAGTACCAGAAGACTCAGACTTTTAATTATTCTCATGTTATATTATCCTCCCTTTCAACAACCATATCTTTATGGGACAAACCTATTTGACCATTGCCAGAGAGTGATCAATTTAAAAAAAAGACCGACAGGGGTTGAATAACCCCTATTGATCTAAAAGTCGATCCTACTTACTCCTCAATACAAGGAAAAGTGCTGCAACCAACCCGGTTACTGCAATAATGGCTTCAAAGCCTGGCGTGCTGGATGTTGAAGACTGCGCAGCGGCCTGTTTTGCCTCCTCTGCTGCTTGTTTTGCCTCTGCTACTGCCTGCTGGAGTTCAGCAGATGATGAGCCCTGAGCTTCAGCAGGTGGGAATGCCTTAAGTACCGGAACGATGAACACACCTCTTACATTGCGCCCGCTTTCAGGTTCCATGGTGGCACCGACAAACCATATACCGGGTTCATCAAGTGAATACACGAACTCTCCGTTTGCATTGGACTTTGTAAGCCTCGTAAAGACCATCGGCGGGTCGTACGAAAACATCTTCTCTGCGGTTTCCACGATCTCTATGCCAAGATCCAGTGTATGGTATATTTCAATCTCTACAGGTGCATCTGTAAGCGGTTGACCATTGTACATTGCCTGTCCGGAGAATACAAACCCTTCCTCCATGCCATAGGGTCGCATGTATGAAAGGATCTCGGTCTGCTGTCCTACCTCTGCATCCCAGCCTTCCCACATCTCTTCACCGCTGTGGATAACGGCTTTGGTGTAGTCAATCAGATTCTCACCATCATCCTCATATTTGACAAATACAACAGTATCGCCATCCTGGTCGACAGTGAACGAGGCTTTATACGCTATAAAAGAAACCCCGGTATTTCCGTCTTCATCCATTCCTTCAACAGAAATCTCTTCTGTCGTAAGTTGCTCAACAGTGCCATCCGGCTTCATGACAGAAACCTCAGGTACAGAGGCCATATTAAATGATATATGCTCGTAGGGGTGTCCCCACATTATATATACTGTCTTTGTCTCTCCCAGTTCTGCAATATAATCTTCAGGTGCTACATCCCACACCGTATCCTCACTATCACTTGGGAAGACCATAGTAAAATGTGCACTTGCCATGCCTGCAGATGCGATCAACAATAGCACTGCAAACAGGGTTCTTATCAAGTTTTCTTTCATTTTATCACCTTTCTACATCATTTATTATACAAAATATTTTAAAAATATATCGATAGTATAACCGATTCGTATTTTCGTATGAATATAAATATATAATATAAATAATTAACGTTTTGAAAATATGCTATGAGTTCAATACGAAATAATTATGGACTATATAGTTATTACCGTGCAACCCTTATCTTCAACGATAACAGTATGTTCAGCCTGGGCCACCGGATATTCTCCAGACTCCATCAGGACAGGATACTTATGCAATTTTGTCATCATTTTATCAAGCTCGTCAGGCTCGTCCATCCAGCGTGTGGTAAAGGGAAGTGTATTGAACTGTGACAACAGTTTTTGGTATAACAGGTTTTTAGAATCCTTATTGCCAACAAGGCCGTATATCCTTACCTCTCCCCGTCTGGTCCCGCCACTACCCTGTGTAGTGAATGGCTCCACTGCCACCACATCTCCCGCATGAAGTACGTTCCCGAAGCTTGCGCTCCCTAAATTTGGGATAGTAACTCCGCTGTGGATCATGTACCTTTCCATACTATGACCTGTTAGATCAGTCATTGGAATGCAGTTATAGGATTTGATGACATTTTCTATGACCCTGCCCAGGTATTTGGTATTGACACCTTCCTGTATCTCATTGATGGCTGCATTTAGGGCTTCCCGTGCAGCTTCAACAAGAACCAGTTTATCATTAGTATCTACCTCAATGGTGTCTGCCGTATCAGCGATATAACCGTTAATATGTACGCCTATGTCTATCTTGACTAAGTCTTTTGATGCAAATTTCCGATCTCCTTTCAATGGTGTATAATGAGATGCGATCTCATTGATGGAGATGTTGCATGGAAAAGCCGCCTCACCTCCCATCTGCCTGGTAAGCTCTTCTGCATATTCGGCTGTATCCAGTAACCGTCCCCCCTCTTCCACTATGTTCAATGTCTGTTTCCTGACACTGGAGGCAATCCTGCCTGCTTCAAGGTAGTATTCCAGTATTTCAGGATCCATTCCAGTTCCTCCGGTTATAGTTGGTTGCGTATGATGTTTAAAGAGTTGGGTATGACGGGATTATGGAAGAAACTAAAACTCATTGGCCTTAATAGGTGGCATAGGTGAATCTTATCCCACTGCCACTTGTAAGTACAATTACCCAGATATTATTACTGCTTGCCCTCAACAGCACACAGTAGTACTGCTGCCGCAATTCCCAGCCGCCTGTCAAGCAGGTTCTGTGTATCCCGGGAAAAATCAAGTCTTATCTTGATGACGAAGGGGTTGAAGTTCTGCTTGAACGTGCACACCTGTGTATCCCCTATGAACCCATTATAGGTCTGAGGGATCAGGCTGGTTAAAAAACGCCTGAACATGGCCAAAAACATGCTATCTTCCTTGATAAGCCCGATATCCCTGTCGTCTGCATCCATGAATATCCATTCGTCTTTCAAAATGGACTTTAGACCTTTTCGCTTCAGGACACCTACTTTCTCATTTGTGGTCGGGTCCACCACATCATAGGCGGCAGAAAAGTCCAGTATACTCCTGGCCTTGATGGTCAGTACTTCTTCCTGCATATCCTCGCCTGTATATATGCGGATATCTTCTTTCAGTTTGAATGCCTTCATTTTAGAATAAAAGGCAACATTACCGTCCGGGTCATAGATATGGAAGGCAGCCCCGAACAATTTCAGTATCTTCCTGCGTACCAGGTATTTTTGGTGTGAGAAACTATCAGACATATTTTTCCCTCATATTTTGAAAATAACCGGACCGGTTCAGGATATCCGGAATCCTGAACCCACCAGATCATTATAAATCACTTTTAATTAATAGTACTTAAAATTTTCAGTGTTTTGATAAATATTATCATGGGATACAGAAACTGCCCAGAGTAGTTTACGAGTAGGAGTGGGCCCGCGGAGATTCGAACTCCGGATCCCCGCCGTGTAAAGGCGATGTCATAACCAGCTAGACCACAGGCCCCGTGTGTATTGTGCAAATTGTTCCCGTTTTTTAGCTTAACTTGTAATTAGTGATATATAGAGTTTTTCAAGTTGTAGCTATTACTCATCTTCGCCAGATTCTCGGCTGGGATGAGGAAATACAAGAGCGGATTGAGATGATAAAGTGGCATTAGTTAATGTTTATGAAAACAGCACAGTCCACGTATGGAGCCAGAAGGGCTGCATACGTGTGCGGCCCGCTACTGGCCTGAGTAGGGGTGTACCCGAGGCGCTGGAATGCAAATGGGAGGTTGCGAGCGTGGATGGTTGTGCAATTGAGCTTGCGACGGGATCGAGAGCGGAAGCGATCGGGACGCAGGTTGAACGGGCTGTGTATGAAGTGTTGAGATAGTGAGTGATGTATTGCCAACTAGCATTAAGGCACATCACAACATATTTATCTGATATATAGTTTTTATAGTATAATACTATGAAGCTTAATGATGTCGTTACTAACTTAACGAAATTTGAACTTATTCATTCTATTATCCTTTATGGTTCAAGGGCAGTAGGAACCCAGAGAGAAGAAAGCGATTTTGATTTATGCATCATACCGGATCCCGGTGTGAGTATTGGTTTCAAAGAGAGAATAGCCCTTGAAAACTCGATACCACAGAATATTGATCTTTCATTGATGGGGGAACTGCCTGTAAACATCCGGAAGCGGGTCTTTCTTGAAGGTAAAGTACTCTTTACAAAAGATCTCTATTACATCCTTACTCTTTCAAAGGAAACAGAGATGGAATATGTCAGGTATGAACATCTCAAAAGGGACTATCATAAAGCTGTTATGAATCGGGTCAGGGCAAAACTCAGGTGATTGATTTGGACAAAGAACGGATAACCGATAAAATGGATGATCTGGAACAATGCTTAAGGGAACTTGAGGAATATCTTCCTGCGGCAGTTGATGAATATCTGTGCAGCGGAATGAGGAGAAGGGCATGCGAAAGAGCATTTTAGTTAGCATGTGAAAATCTACTTGATATCTGCAACATGATTATATCGGATGAGGGGTTGGGGATACCGATTGACAGCAAAGACTCCATAAATAGGTTGTGTCAGTGTGGTGCAATACCGGAATCCCTTTCATCACGGCTCGAGGAATTAACAGGATTTCGAAATCTTCTTGTCCATCAGTACGGTAAGGTGGACGACTCGATAGCGTATAGAAGTCTGCGAGATGAGTCAGGGGATTTTTATGAATTTCTTGAAGAGATCGAGAAATTCATTACATCGAAGATAGACAGTTGAACGCCAGAATGTTGGGAGCATTGAGATGGGTGGTTGATAGTTCCTATCTTGCTCTCTTAATAAACATTTTTGGTATGCTGCCTTTCTGGCGGCAGAGGCAGATGAACCTGTGCGGATGACACACCTGATGCAGGCTGCCGTGCTTAGTATATCAGAATTGAACAGCCGCTGACTGACGCTGAGATCGGAGGGGGGATATGAAGCCTAAGTTTTCTGGCATCCAGATCATCCAGATCATCAAGAGCAGCTATGCCATTCATCTGTTTTGCTAAAGCTATGACCCCTGCCTCTCCAAAATGAAGTGATTTTAAATATGCAGCAGAATTATTCACAGGCATTACTATTATCCAGTTATCGCTATCCGACTCTCCGGTCGTAAAGCCAGAAGGATATCGTCAAATATAATTTCTTTTAAAACTGTCGTAGGTATTATCTCCTGCAGGTTCAACTTATGCAATATCTCGCGCAAAAGTTCGAATCTTCTGATCTCGCAGAAAGCACTTATGACGCTATTGTCTAAAATTATCAGTTTACTTCACTTTTTAACGTAAGATAATCCATTTCCAATTTTTCAGCACTCTCTGCGCCCAAACGTGGATTTATTCCTTTTTCCACAAGATTTTTTTTCATTTCAATAGAAGATACTCCTGCAATTTCTGCAGCTTTTGCAAGGGATATCTTTTCCATTTTATAGAGGGTTACGGCAATTTCCTTTTTATCGTATTCTTTCATCAGGTGGCGGATTGAGTCCCTCACAGCCTCAGCAATGTTATTATAGAGTCCGGCATCTATGAGCTGCCTTAGATATAATTCCAGTTCACCTTTAATCTCAACAGTGGTTGACATGTTATATCACTTGAATAATCATATATTATTTCAAGTTAATCAAGTTTTGCCTCTTTAATATTGTCAAAAGTTGCGACGGCACACCCAACCGCAGGAGACGAAGACGGCAATCCTACAGAAGAAGCCAGGGAGACGATGAGTTCGATGACATGGACGATATCGGAATCGATGATTTTGGCATTGATGACTTCAGCGAGGATTAATTTTTGGCTGACGAGGACGACCTGTTGGGAGACTTCATGGGAGACGCTAATGAACTGCTGGACTTCGGAGATATCGCTAATCTCGGTGAGGAAGTAATCGAGACCTAAAGTAGGAAGATGGGATGACATTCTTTTACCCATTGAAAAACAAGCATGCCTTTGGGATCTTTGATAAGGTAACAAAGAGAAAGAAAGTAAAACAGTCCACGTATGGAGCCCGCAGGCTTCATACGTGTGCAGCCCGCTACTGGCTTGAGTAGGAGTGGGCCCGCGGAGATTCGAACTCCGGACCTCCGCCGTGTGAAGGCGACGTCATAACCGACTAGACCACGAGCCCACTAATGCTTTATCCTAAAATAACACTGGCTCTAATATTACCAATATAAGATAAGACTATCGCAAACACGCGATAGTCCTTTCGCTCGATCATAAATCCTGTTTTGTCCTCTGGTATAACCTGGCCTGGAACCCGTGATACTTGGCAACACCCTCTGCATCCTTCTGGTCGATACATGACTCATCAAAAGACACCAGGTCAGAAGAATATAATGCACAGGGCGAGCTTCTGGCAACCACATTAGCACTTCCCTTATACAGCCTTACCTTCACTGTTCCCTTCACACGCTCCTGTGTAGAATCAATAAAAGCGTTCAGGTCATGGTACAGCGGCTCATCCACCAGCCCCATATATGCAAGCTTTGACCATTCATCATCCACCCTGGCCTTAAAGCTCAATTCACGCCTGGTAAGCACCAGCCGCTCAAGGTCGCCATGGGCAGTCAGCAGTATGGTAGCAGCTGGATGTTCGTAATTCTCCCTTGCCTTAAGGCCCAGCACCCTGTCCTCTATCATATCGGTCCTGCCCACACCATGCCTGCCGCCTATGAGGTTTAGTTCGGTTATCAGAGAAACGCCATCCATAGAAGTACCATTCAAGGATACCGGGACACCGCCTTCGAACCCGATCTCGATAATCTCGGCTTCCGGTCCATTCTCAGGAGACTGGGTCCACTCAAATATCTCTTCAGGTGGAATAAAATCAGGTTCCTCCAGTTTTCCACCCTCGATACTGCGACTCCATATATTCTCATCAATGCTCCATGGCTTCTCCCTGGTTACAGTAACCGGGATATTGTGCTTTATTGCATAGTCGATCTCCCATTCACGGGTCAGGTTCATATCCCTCATAGGTGCCAGTACTTCTAGGTCAGACGACCTGAACACGGCTTCGAACCTCAACTGGTCATTGCCCTTGCCGGTACAGCCATGGGCCAGTGCCCCGGCACCTTCGGCCAAAGCCACTTCCAGCACCTTCTTTGCAATAAGCGGCCTTGCAATGGCAGTCCCCAGTACATACCCCTCATAATTTCCATTAGCCTTGATAAGAGGGAAAATATAATCCTCTACAAATTCGGCTTTGACATCAATTGTGAAATTTTTATCACTGATCAGATCAGCCTTTTCTTCAGCATTTTTAATTTCTTCCTCTGGCTGGCCTACATCTACTATTACTGTGATAACATTATCCAGATTATAATGCTCCTTGAGAATCGGTATGCATACAGATGTATCAAGTCCGCCTGAATAGGCTAATACCACTTTTTTTTCCATTTTTAATCATATCCTTTTTGTTATTATCATTTTACGGAAATATAACTTTCATCCTTCGAATAATATATAAGATATTTGAGTTATCTATAACTATTGTAACATAATAATAATCTTATCAAGATATTCAAATGGATGGCGGCATAATAAATGGTATTTGTTTCTCATAAAAAACATGTAGATAATTCAATAAACAAAATAAGGAAAGGGCATGGCAGCCAGGAAGTTGTCAGATCATTAAATAAAACCCTTACCGAGCATCCTGAACTCATGGAAAATGCGGTCTATCAACTGGTGGGGATCATCCAGACAGATAAGGTTGAGAATTTCATTTATGCAATTGAAGTCATGTCAAATATTGCTGAAGTTGAGCCTGACCTGTTAGCAAACTCATCTGATGCAATCATCAGGATACTTGAATTTCCAGAGGACAGTCTTGATATAAATTATATGCTAAAAACTATGGATATTTTGGGTATGATTGCCTCGCGCTATCCGAAACTGATGCAGCCATCTGTAAAAATATTTTTACAGAAAGTGAACAATTCCAATACACACATACGTTCAGCTTCATTTTATATTCTGGATCTTATAGCAAAACCATATCCCGAATACTTTTCAAATTATGCCCTGGATCTAATTAGAAGTCTTCACGGTTTGCATATCGATGAACGACTGTATGCAACCAGGCTGATAGGAGATGTCGCAAGGTTCTCACCTAATTTAATTGATGAATCCCGTGGAGTGTTGAGTGATCTTGCATACAAACATCCGGATACAACGGTCAGGCAGGAAGCTCATGATGTGCTAAAGAAGTTTGAAGTAGAAGATAAGGTCACAACTGAAGAACCTGAAGAAGAACCGCATGATCTTGAAAAGGATTTTATAAGTTTAATTGATATTAAAACTGAAAGTAATGATTTAGGAGAACTGGCTGATGTCCTGGCAGAAAGTTAACAAAGGATCTGAACAGGAACCCATAGAACAGGAAGAAGTGGTTCCTGAAGAAGAAAAGGCTGATATCGAGAATGGTATATTGACTGTTAAGGATATTATTAAATCTGATCTAAAAAAAACCCAATATATTGAAAAAACGCAGGAAGAACCGGTTCTGAAAAAGTTGCCGCCAAAACCAGTAATTGAAAATAAGAAAACGCCAGAACATGCAATTAAACGCATCGGGTATCTTATAACAGACCCAAATCTCATAACGCGATTATCGGTAGTACAGGACATTGATGAGAAGAAAGAGGAGGGGGCACAAGAATCTGACATTTCCCCTGTGGCAAATACAGGAACTCAAGAAGGGCTCAAAGCAGATGAAACCATTTTTGATGATATTACCCTAGATATGATAAATACAGTTTTAGAAGAACTTTCAAATGAAGATTGGATAATTAATATGGGTCTGGCAACTAAGGATGGAACACTTATTTCTGCCATTAAACCGGATTCCATGGACAAAAGTGTTCTTAAAAAAATTTCTAATATGCTCTCTTCTGGAGAAACATCTCCAAAAAAAGAGGGGTTCAGAAACCGGGTAAGCATAGAACGCCCGGATAAACTCCTGGTGGCCTTGTGCATAGGTAATAAATACAACTTGGCAATCTTCGCAGTACCTGATGTACAATTTGGAATCGTACTTTACCAGCTTAACAGGACAGCTGATAAATTGGAACAGATATTACAATAGCGTTAATTTTCAGGTAGTGTCCTATTTTTTATGACCTGATGTCTTTATTTGTTTGATTCTTGAAAATCATGGGTTTACCATCTGGACTCTGTGACATTTTTTTTGAAAATTATATCACTTTCAATCCTCTCTCGCTTAAAGTATAAATGGGGGCAAATGATTTAGAACACGGATTTCACTGATCATGCGGATGCACACGGATACGATTAATTCGTTTTTCGTGTTTAATCTGAAAGGATAAAACAAAATGCTTCACGCCGAATTAACAGATAAAATCATCAGTTTGTTTTTCAAAGTCTATGCTACTAATAAAGAAGTCGGGCTATCATTAAATTTTGGTAGAATCCCGAATTCAAAAGAGTGATATTTACAAATGATAGTAAAGAATGATTTGAATCAGAAATCCCAAATCCGTGCGTATCCGTCGTATCCGTCGAATCCGTGGCATCCGTGTTCCCTCTTCCTTGATGAATACTATTTCATAAATCAACAAATTCAACTAATATAGAGGTCACGATTTATAGGACACAACCTTATTGTAGCACCGCTGTAGATAAATAAAAACATCAGTACAATAAAATATCCAAAAATTTTCACATGTGGATGATATTTTTCAATATATCTAACAAAAGAAACACGGGTATGACCATCTCCAATATCCATAGTTTCCAAAAAAAGAACATTTTCACCTACACAATCATTAATCTCAGTTTCAATCTTAGCAATCGTCCTAGTTAATGGATAATTTACGCCATACCATCGTAGACCAATAATAGATAGACCAAACATAACGACTAATGGACAAACTAAAAAGAGCAGATACTGATTTGAGCTAATTGCAACACTGAAAATCCCACTGGTTGCTATCAGAATAAATAGCAAAGTGTTATCGATAGTTCGAATATATGGGCGAACCTCTTCTATTAATTGATTATATTGTGTTAAAAGGATATTTATTTTAAGATTGTAAATTTTAAAACATTTTTTAGTCAACATTTTCTAATTAAGCTCTTTCTTTAGTATAATCCATGTCTTTCACCATATTTCAGCCCCAGCCGATCTATCCCGCAATGAAAATTTTACATGTAGCAGGGCATCCATTGAATGCATCATAAGAAGTCACATACCTAGGACTTAAGTAGAGAGGTCTATATATGATAAACCTCCTCCCGATTTCCCATTCAGTCTGTCAATGTCCATATTTATTTTTATAACTTCCCACATCACACCAGATAGAACCTACTCTCATAAAAATATTCCCATCCCTCTCCAAAAAATCTACACACCCATATACTTGAACTGGCAGAGAAACTATGCAATACGGTGGGAATAATAGATTAGGAATGACTGGTGGCTGTAGAGCCCCAACCGCTCCACCGCCAGACTACAAGTCCGAAGCATCTCTAACCTTGCATTGGATTTCCATACTCGCGAAAGTTATTCTGTTTAGTTATTTCTCCAACGAGGAGCATGTCTTAACCAAGCATTTATTTTTCTGTCCAGGTCTCTTTCTTTGTGCCTCTTCATGAATTTCAATGAATGATCTTGTATCTTCATCGTGTTGAACGAGCATAGATCGTCAATCGAAGTCAAGGACCAAGCTTTACAAAAGTGTGGAATCTGGAGGATGCTCAGTAAAATATTCGTATTTCTTTGCTTAAGATTATGTTCAAACCGACGCTGAACGAATAAAATTCAAAGATGTTCTATCAATTCATCTATTGAAACGCCTGCTTGGTTCAATATACTCTTGAGAGTGGATTTTTTAACAGGATTGTTCAAGGGAACAGTAACAGTTGAATCTCCCCTCTGCATAAACACATGGCTTCCCCTTTGCCGTACAATAATAAAGCCCATCTTATTCAAAGATTTGATTATTTTTTTGCCAGACACAGAAGGAAATTTAAGCACTGGCTACTTCCACCTTAAAAACTTCTGTATACGAACGGGCTTGTTCCTGCATGACTTCAAGAACCAGTTGAATTGCCTCTTTAATGTTTTCCAAAGCTTCTTCTTTGGTATCTCCTTCGCTTATTGCTGCAGGAAGTTCAAGACATTGAATAGTATATCCACCTTCATCTGATTCTTCGAGTTTTACAGTGAATTGCATGTTCAATAGTTGGATTTGTAGTTACTTAAATATAGCACAACGAATCTATTCCAAAAAAAGAATTACTCTTTAGCTGATAATTTGTGCCGTATTCAAGAATTGATAATTGATGTTTTGCTAAATTTTACATAACGAGCATTGCTTATTCATCCAAAAACTCTCTCGACCATTTACCAATCCTACTTCGAATATGCGCTGGCGATCTACGAAGTCAACGACCCTGGATTTCGCTAGCGCTCAAATCCGGAGCATCTCGATGATGCTCGTAAATTTTGTCTTAAAATGTTCGTGCCAATTTTTAACCGTCAGTTGATTGATGTAAATTAATAACATTAAAATGTAATTAAAATTATAAAATGATAACGTAATAACGTAATTAGATTTAAATAGTTATAGTACCCATATGGTAATTATGACATCAATAGGCGATTTGGAACAGTTTAATCCGTGGTGGAAAACAGGAAATGTAAAGGATTCCTGGCTTGAACCATACAAAAGGCACATCTATTTTGATATTGAAAAATATAACGATAAAAGACAGGTAATTCTCATATGGGGGTTAAGGAGAGCAGGAAAAACAACAATCATGTTCCAGCTTATACAGGACCTACTCACCTATGTCGATAAAAAACACATATTCTATTTTTCTTTCGATGAGATTGTATTTGATTTCAAAGACATCCTTGAAAGCTACCAACAAACTGTTTTAGGTAACAATTTTGATGATGCAGAAGGGAAGATATACATTTTCCTTGACGAAATACAAAAAGTCAACGATTGGGAGAACAAGATAAAGGTTTACTATGACCTTTATCCGAACATAAAATTCGTTATCTCGGGTTCTGCATCGGTAAGTCTAAGAAGAAAATCAACAGAAAGCCTTGCAGGAAGAATAATGGATTTTCAGATGAAGCTGCTCTCATTTGAGGAATTTATCGAGATGAGTGGCAGGGATATGAAAATGATCCGGGAAAACCCTGACCTATGGAAAAGGGAATTGATCCCACTTTTTTATCGATATATTAAATACGGAATGTTTCCTGAACTCTACAATGAAGATGATGAGGATTTCGCAAGGAAATATATATTGAACAATGTCATTGAAAGGGTCATATATAAGGACCTGCCAGACGAATTTGAGATAAAGGATATTGAGCTGCTTAAGACTCTTGTATATATAATCTGTAAAAAACCTGGCATGATAGTTAATTATAAAGAGATTAGTAAGGACTTTGGAAAAGACCAGAGAACTATTGCCAATTATTTTGAGTATCTTGAGTTCGGGCTTCTAATAAAGTATGTTTTCAATTACAGGGGCAGTCCTATTGCAAGTAGGAGAAAAATGAAAAAAGCTTATCTCTATACACCAAACCTTGCATTTGCATTCAACCAGGATATGGATTCGATCCTGCCATATATGCTTGAAAACATTGTAGCATCGCATACTGATGCAAGATTTTTCTATAAAAATAGTTTTGAGATTGATTTCATAATCCCTGATAATGACAAACAGGACATAATTGAAGTGAAAAAAAGCAGGAAATCTATTAAGCAGGTAAAGAAGTATCAAGAGAAATTTGGTGATAAGGTCAAAAGATCAATGATCGTGACACTTGAAGAGGAAGGTACAGTGGATGACATACCTGTGATCCCTGCCTGGAAATTTCTTCTGGATACTGCATTTTTGTAGTTTTTGGAGATGTCAAAAAGTATCGGGTTCATGAAACATAATATCTTTATCAGCGTTACCGCAATTATTTCGAGTATGGATTAGCCGATGTGCAGCCCCGTCCGCACCATCCCCGAATGAATTCAGTGGCACCCATTGCATTTTTTGCTATAATCCCAAACCCTTTCGCTTATCATCGATCACATCGCTTATCATTTTTGCTGCTTTTATCGGATCAGTCTCAACTGCAAACTTACCGCCGACAATATCCTCTGCACCTTCTGTTAAAAGCTCCACAACATTTGAACTTCCCATAATCGCCGGAGGAACTCCAAGAAGCGTGAATATTCCTGATGCAACTGCATAAGTCCCTATGCTGACAGCCTTCTCGCTCATCCATTCGGGCGCTGCCGCTGCAACTGGAAGGTCTGATATGTCAACACCAAGCTCGTTAGCAATAGCGGCTACAACAACGAGTATCCTGCTTATATCAACACAGGAGCCCATGTGAAGAACAGGTGGTATCCCAAGCGATCTGCAGAGAGATTTTAAACCTTCTCCTGCCATATCTGCCGCATCAGGGAGTAGAAGCCCTGCTTTTGCACATGCAATTGCACTACATCCTGTTTCAACCACAAGAATATCCTTCTTGATCAGCGCCTTTGTCATCTCAACATGGTTCTTATCATGCACCACCTTTGGGTTGTTACACCCGACAAGAGCAGCAATCCCCCTGATCTTCCCTTCTTTTATCGCATCGATCAACGGTGTTAAACTTCCACCAAGTGCCGCAATGATCGCTTCAGCACTAAATCCTGCCATCATATCTAATGGATCTGATGGTATCAACACCCTCCCAGGATTACGATTTTTAAAGTTTAAAATTGCCCGTTTTATTATTTCCTTCGCGATATCAAACCCATTCTCCTCATCAAACTCAATATGCTCGGCGTGTGGGAATTTTGCTTTCGGTGATGTTGAGATGAGGAGCGTGTGATAACACTTTGCAACATCTCCAAGTGATGGCATGATACACTGCACGTCTACAACCATCGCCTCAACGGCTCCTGTTACGATTGCAAGCTCCTGGTCAAGGAAATTTCCAGCAACAGGAATACCATGTCTCATTAAAAGCTCATTTGCGGTACAGCACATCCCACAGAGATTGATACCGGTAGCTCCTTCCATCTTTGCAAGTCCCACAAGTTCCGGGTCATTTACTGCTTCTGCAAGCATCTCAGAGAGGATCGGCTCATGCCCGTGCAACACGATGTTGACCTCCTTCTCATTTAGCACCCCGAGATTCACCTTCGATGTTACAGGTTTTGGTGTTCCAAAAAGGACATCAGAAAGCTCTGTCGCAATCATGGAGCCTCCCCAGCCATCTGATAAGGATGTCCTGAGTCCATGGAGGATGAGGTTCGCATAGTCGTTATCAACCCCTATGTGGGTTCGATGCATCATCTCAACGATCTCTCTATCGACTCCCCTTGGAGTGATTCCCATGTCTTTCCAGAGCTTCTGTCTCACCTCCGGTGCACGCTCAACGAACTGCAACCTGCCCTTTACCATCCCGAACTCGTCAAGAACTGCGAGTGCAAGCTCTTTTGCGATCACATGTTTATCTTTACCCGTAGTCACGATCCCAAACTCTGCTGCAAGAGCCTTTAATTTCACCTCATCCTTGATCTCATATCCCGATGCTTTATTCTCTGCTGTTAGGAGCAAGGTGTGAGCTATATCCCTGCCGTGATCCGAGTGTGCCGCAGCACCTGCTGCGATCGCCCTTGAAAGGTTTCTTGCAACGAGCGTATCATAGCCAGCTCCACAGACTCCTTTCACAGCTTTCGCTGCATGAGGACCTACCCTGAGATATATCGGCAGCGAGGGGTGGGTAAGCCTGCAGGGGCCCATAGTGCAGTTCTTACAGCAGATTCCAAGCTCGCCGAAGTTGCATTTGTCTCCCTGCTTTTCAAAACGGTCCCAGACAAGTTCAACTTCGTCCCTCTTTGCTTTATCTATGAGGGGTTTTGCAGATTCATCAATCGTCTTTTCCGATACCATAATATTTCACATCCTTGCAGTATATATGTTAATATTTTGTTTTTTACCAGTTGCTTCCATTAAGTACCAAGGCCTGTAAATAATACTCTGCCCCGTGGTTTTCTATTTCGTCCGTCAATGTCCCAAGATACTGAATATGCACGCATTCGAATATTAGTAATTTTATATAATCCATCTACTAAAAATTTAAAAATTATAGCAGCTGGCTAATAGAGTTTGTAGTAAAACCGTACCACTCAAGCCGGCACACCATTCTTTTAAACAATTCCCTGGGCACTTTCAAACCTTAGCCCCCTTTTGTCACAGTCAGGAATTCCAGTTATTTCCTGCGTTCAATGACCATCTCGCAGTACGGGTCGCCACCGCACATTCTCTTGTTGAAATGGTGGGTAAACCCTGGATTAAGGTTCTCGACAGCCGATTTGTGGTATATCTGGCATCCAGTGAGTGCCACTATCTTCGGATCAAGTCCCATCTCCACTGCCCTGTTTAGCATGGAACACTGTGTTGTCTTCCCCACAGTCCTGTCGTTCCCTTCTTCTGTGGTCTCGCCCTTGAACTCAGGTCCATAGAGGATTGTCAAAATAATATCTGAGGTATCGTAGATATCCCTGGCATTGCCTGTTGGCAGTCCAAGGGCGGATGCAATGTCCTTGATTTCCTTCCCTGCTTCAATATAGATGGGCCGTTCTATCTCATCATACTTCTCACCAATTACTTCCCTGAAGGCAATATCATATGCGAATGGGATTGCACTTGCTGCCCTGGCTGCAATCTCCCACCTTTGCTCTGCAGGAATATCTTCTATGCTTACCATCTTTCAAACCTCCCAATTTGTGCTGTATGTTTTGATGGGGCTTTAAAGCCTCAATAATATATAATTATTAATGATGTAAGTACTTTTTGGTGCGAGAGTTTTTAGTTTTGTGCTGGGAGTAAATACAATTTCCTGATACAAAGAGTGCATTCGGGAGCACTGGCACAGCAAACGATAAACAGCTTATTTAATTGAACATTTTAAAAAAGCTAAGAAGAGCAATTATGCAGTTACTAAAAAAAATGTGTGTGGTTTCCCATACACTTAACTGTGTCAATGACGATTTAATCCGTTTAATGAGGGCCATAATACGGTCTACTACCGTCTATAACATAATTGAAGTTACCATTGCACTCAATCATTGTTGCAATTATTATTGCAATTATTATCGCACTCATTATTGTACGCATTATTGCATTCATTATTGCATTCATTATTGCATTCATTATTGTACGCATTATTGTACGCATTATTGTACGCATTATTGTACGCATTATTGTACGCATTATTGCACTCATTAGCAGCGAATGCAGATCCTGTTGAACCCACTACTAATGCAAGGACCAGCAATACTCCAATAATTGTTCTAATTTTCATCAATTATCACCTCCTTTATATTCCGTTGAACAACTAAATTATAGTGGAAGATCGAATCACTTAAGCATACTTTCGGTTCAATAAATTTAAATCATCCACTTCACTTCAAAAACAAACAAAAGCCTTCAAAATAGTCTTAATCACTTTATTAAACTTCAACGCAAAATATCTATGTATTTATATAATTAATAAATATATACATATATCATTATTCATGTTTCCTGGGTCCGGAGAGTCTGGAATGTGAAACAGGGTGCCGACTATGAATGTGATTCCTGCCTCCTCCTGCAAGGGTGGCTGTGTGTGGGTGAATATGCGCCGGGGTTGGGTTGGGGGAGTTGTATTCAGTTGTTTGCGGTGGATTATCACTATGGTTTTTAAATATATAAATTATGTAATAAATACAACATCTAATCTGCGTAAATCTGCGTCTAAAAAAGAATGAAAACCTGCCCCCCATCCCTTCTTCAGCTCTCACGCCGCCCCTTTTCGTCTCCACTTTACCCGTGTACCCCCTCCCGATCTGCTCCCCCGCCCTTGTGGTGTGGGGGCTGGCAGGCGCTTTTCAGGTGCCCATGAATGAATTCGAATCAGTGCCCGGACCTGATCAATAAATTGCAGGATTTGAATGGATATATTTATAAGGTCTAAAAAGAAAATTAATTTACTTTTATAGGAAGTAGGAGGAATAAAGATTGGTGGGAACTATTTCAATCTTCATCGGAGTAATTCTAATAATAATTCTAGGTATATGGTTTTTAGGTGAAAGGTGGAGACCTTTACGTCCTTCGACCTGGAAATTCATGAAAGAGGCAGGTTTGCGGAGGATCCTCAATCTTCAAGCCTTTCATGGATATATCTATGCCCGCTGGACAAATCAATATGTTAACCTCCTCATTAACAAAATCCTTCCCCGGTTGAGTCCAGTAAGAAAAATTTGGTTATCAGAGCACTATCACGGCAAAATCCTTACACCTGAACAAGCCCATTCCATCATAACCAATGATAAAGATATTCCTTTGCATGATCTGGAACAGATTATCCCTTATCAAATAGCGCGCGATATCGTACTCAGGGGGCCGCCTGATGTAGCTGTTTATGAATGTTCCTGCCGCCATAATCATGAGAATCCCTGTCAGCCAACTCAGGTCTGTATGATCGTGGGTCAACCATTTGTAGATTTTATATTGGAGCATAACCCAAAAAGCAGCCGCAAACTCACTCAAACGGAGGCTTTAGAACTCCTCCAATCCGAACATGAACGCGGGCACTTGCACACTGCCTGGTTTAAGGATGCTTGTATAGATCGCTTTTACTCCATCTGCAACTGCTGCAAGTGTTGTTGTGGGGGAATAGAAGCCATGGTGAAATATGATGTCCCATCAATGGCCTCTTCGGGTTACGTAGCGCAGTTAGATAATGATATTTGCACTGCCTGTGGCACATGCATAGATGTATGTCCTTTTAGTGCTCTCTCTGAAAATGAAATATGTGTTGCTGTAGATTGGGAACTATGTATGGGTTGTGGAATATGCGTAGAACTGTGCCCCAACGAAGCTATATCGTTGGCACGTGATGAGAAGAAAGGTGTACCGTTGGATGTACGATTGTTAGCTTGATGCATGATTTTTATTTTACCTCGATCTTGACATTTCTGCCGCCCCCTTCTCGTCTCCACTCTACCCGGGTGCCTGTTCAGATCTGCTCCACTCGTCCTTGTGGTGTGGAGGCTGTCATGTACTTTTATGGTGCCACATGGATGCATGGGTGTTCGGCGGTCCGGCGGTCCGGGGGTGCGAAGTGAATGTTATGTTTGTTAGCTGCCGGCGTCTGTTAAAATATATAATATAAGAAATGCATTCGATTGCCCCCTACCCCTGCCACCACAGCCCGTCAGGGCGGCATGTGGCAGCCAAACTTGTGGATTAGTGTGACTTTGAACCACCGAGGACCAGAATGTGCAGAGCATTTTTACCCCTCTCGCCGTTCCTTTGCTCACTGGACCCGGGGCTATAACGACAGGAATAGTACTTTTCCATGCTGCAAATGGAACTACAAATAAAATCCTCCTCTTCTTAGATATTGGTCTGGTGTTCCTGATTTCATATTTTATTCTATCCAGGTCCGAAAAGGCATTTGAAATCTTGGGTAAAACGGGAACGATGGTTATTGTAAGGATTATGGGTCTGCTTCTGGCAGCCATAGCAGTCCAGTTTTTAATAACAGGAGTTGAAGAAGCAATAAAAGGTATAATTTAACAGATGTTTACCAGGTCAAAGCTATTCCTTTTTTAAGTTTATTTTGATTTCGTTACATTAAATGACTCCCAACGCCCATCCTTTTTTCCACTCCCTGCCACCCCCTTTCTGTTCACTCATACAGGGTGACCCTCTTGATTTGCTCCGCCCGCTCTTGTGGTGTGGGGGCAGGCAGAGGCTTGTGTAGTTCCTCGTGTATAAATGCGTATCATTTGCCCGGACTTAATCAACAAAACATGCTAACTGCACTTTTAGCTAAAACTAAAAGATAGTCCTGTCAAGTTTAGGAACTGTTATTAATGGAAAGAGATAAATAAAAATTAATAATATCATAGAATATTAAAAAAGAACACCAAACAGGAGTGTCAATCTATGGACATGGAGCTAAAAGAACGATTCATAAGACAATGGAAAAAGTATTTTAATAATGCAGAGCTTCCCATCATCTTCTATTACACCGATGAAAAAGGGCACGCTGAACTGGAGGCTCCCGGTTCTTTATCCAGGTGCGTAATAAATACGCTGTCAAAGGTGCGTAAGGGCACTTCATTGTGTTTCAACAGCGACTCAATCGGTTGCCCGGGTGGTAAAAAATATCTGGGATTTTCAGATAAAATTATGCCCAACTTCGAATTCTTCCTTTCCTGCGGAATCCAAGGTGAGCTTGAGGGTGAAAGATATAAGAAATCACCAGAAATTGTAAAGGAATTATACCAAAACATCCCTTCTTTCAGTGCTCCATCCCGTTTCATAGTGTTCAAACGATGGGATCGTATTGAAGAATCAGATGAGCCAGATGTGGTTATCTTCTATGCCAGACCAGACGTCCTCTCAGGTCTTTTCACTTTGACAGGTTTTGATGTACCAGAGGTGGACGGGGTACGTTCACCTTTTGGTGCAGGTTGTTCTACCATCGTACAGTATCCATATCTTGAGATTGATTCTGATCAACCTAAAGGTATTATTGGGATGTTTGATGTCTCTGCGCGGCCTTTTGTGGGTAAGAATGAACTCACATTAGCTATTCCCATGAAAAAATTCATGAAAATGGTTGAAAATATGGAAGAAAGTTTTTTAATCACAGAATCATGGGAAAAGGTGAAAAAGAGAATTGATATTTCGGGTAATCGGGACTGATGACATAACAAGAATAAGCTGTAGGAATATATTTTTGATATCGATGCCTCAAAATCCGTGTTTACCAGAGTAAATCTATGTCTCATGAATAATGAAATCCAGTCCCTACCCCTTCTTTGGCTCTCCCACCGCCCACTTCTCGCCTTCAATCTGCCCGTGTGCCCGTCTAGCTCTGCTCTATCTGCCCTTTTGGTGATGGGACTGGCAGGCGCTTTCCGATGCCTTGTGGATGCATGGGTCTACGGTGATCCTGGACTACGGAATGGATGTTGTGTTTTTTTATTAGCTGTCGGCAGCTGTTAAAATATATTATTTATGAAATACTACACCGCAAAGAACGCTAAGGATGCAAAGCCATGGCAGTAGAATCACTTGCGGTCTTAGCGCCCTTTGCGGTGGACCAAATATTGAAAACCAGCCCACTTCCAGCATCATGCACCGCCCCCCACCTACAGAACGGACCGCAAGCAGGCACCCCAAAAGCTCCCGCGTCCCGGTCATGGGATAAGGACCGAAGGAGTGCCTAAATAAAACCGCATACTTATTATATAATTACATTAAGTTATATGCATGTAATGAAATCAATATCACTTTTAGTTGAGGTGTGCATATAGCAAGCACTAATAACGAAATAGAAAAACGCTTATGGGAAGCTGCTGACGAGCTCCGTGCCAATTCCAAACTAAAATCATCCGAATATTCAACACCCGTATTAGGTCTGATCTTTCTTCGCTACGCCGACCATAAATTCACCATAGCCAGGCAGGAATTAGAAGGCAAGAGCACCGGCCGCCGCACAATCAGCAAAGCCGATTATCAAGCCCGAGGTGTATTATATCTCCCGGAAGCTGCCCGATTCTCGACATTACTCAATCTTCCTGAAGGGGAGGATATTGGTAAAGCCATCAATGATGCCATGCGTGCCATCGAAGCTGATAATGAAGAACTGAAAGGCATCCTGCCAAAGACCTACAACCATCTGGAAAATGACACATTATTCACATTATTGAAGACCTTCAACTCCATAGCTATGGACATTGAGGGAGATGTTTTTGGCAAGATCTACGAATATTTCTTAGGCAAATTTGCCATGAGTGAGGGGCAGAAAGGCGGTGAGTTTTTCACCCCTACATCTGTTGTGAAACTCATAGTTGAGATTATTGAACCCTTCCACGGGCGCATCTTTGACCCTGCCTGCGGTTCAGGCGGTATGTTCGTACAGAGTGCCCGCTTTGTGGAAAACCACAAGGCAAACCCAAACTCTGAGATCAGTATTTATGGTGAGGAAAAAACAGCAGAGACTGTCCGGCTCTGCAAGATGAACCTGGCTGTTCACGGCCTTTCAGGTGATATACGTGAGGGGAACTCATATTATGAGGATATCCACAATACTGTGGGAAAGTTCGATTTTGTGATGTCTAATCCTCCTTTTAATGTGAATAAAATTGATAAGGAGCGGATAAAGGATGACCCCCGCTTCCCATTCGGTATGCCTACACCTGATAATGGGAATTATATCTGGGTCCAGATATTCTACAGTGCATTAAATCAAGGAGGTCGAGCTGGTTTTGTGATGGCAAACTCTGCTAGTGATGCCAGGGGAACTGAACTGGAGATCAGGAAGAAGATCATAGAAGCGGGAGAGGTAGATGTGATGGTAGCAGTGGGCTCCAATTTCTTCAGTACTGTCACGCTGCCATGTACACTCTGGTTCTTTGATAAGGGAAAAAAGGATACTGACAGGCAGGATACGGTTCTGTTCCTTGACGCACGGCATATCTTCAAACAGGTTAATCGTGCCCATCGTGAATTTACTCCTGAACAAATTCAGTATCTGGCATATATAGTCCGGCTTTACCGCGGTGAAAAAGTAGAAGATTTTATCCATCATATTGATTCAGCTATCGATTATTTGAGAAATTACGAAATATCAGATGAACAAAAAAAGAGGGAGATCTTAGAGAGGCTTTCCATTGCTGAAGCACTTAGATCTCAGTGGCAGGAGCAATTCGAAGGAAACATGTATCAGGATATTTTAGGTCTGTGCAGAGTAGCTACACTTTCAGATATCGAGGCACAGGGATGGAGTTTGAATCCAGGGCGGTATGTAGGTGTAGCTGAGCGTGAGGAGGATGATTTTGATTTTTACGAGCTGCTTGAGGAGCTGAATGAGGAGCTTGAAGTGCTGAATGTTGAGGCGAAGGGGCTGGAAGATAGGATTGCTGAGAATGTTGAGAAGCTGTTGGAGGGGGTGGACTGATGACTGCGTGCGGATTTAGAGGAAATAAACCGCAGATGAATACAGATGAACACAGTTATGAACCCGTAAAGGATTATGGGGGTTTATTCGTTCATCTGTTATTTTCCGTGATAGGATTTAATAATCCGATACACCGCAAAGAGCGCAAAGCAAAGCTGCATTGCAGAACACGGATGACATGGGTCGGACAGATTTTCACGGATACGTGCACATCCGCGCAATCCGTTTTCCATCATGTTTGGTCATCTCTGAAAAACCCAGAATCTGAAACAGAGTTGTCTGAGTTTATCCGCGTTAATCCATGGTTTTTTCATGATGTGGATTTTCAAAATTATGACGCACTGCGTCACGAATCGACATCGATAAATTATATCCTGCCGCTTGAAGGTGTGTGATTATGACTGGAAAAGATGTGACCTTGGCAGGTAATTCTTCTCAGATTTTGTATGACCAGATACGGCGGGTTTTACTCGATTCGCAAAGGAATGTTTCACATGCAGTAAATACTGCAATGGTCCATGCGTATTTTGAGGTTGGACGTTTAATTGTTGAGGATGAACAACATGGTGAAGCCCGGGCAGAATATGGGAAAGAAACATTAACGCATCTCTCGAAACGTTTGACTTCGGAATTTGGTAGAGGTTTTTCACGCCAGAATTTACAAAATATGAAACAGTTTTACCTTTGTTTTCAGAATTGCCATACACTGTCTGGCAAATTGAGCTGGTCTCATTACATTCTTCTTATGCGTTTGGATGATGAACAGGCGCGAAAATTTTACTTAAGAGAGGTGGAAATAGAAAACTGGTCTGTGCGGGAACTGGATAGACAGATAAACTCCTTGCTTTTCGAACGGCTGGCACTTAGCCGGGATAAGAAGCAAGTGAAGGATCTGGCTGAACTGGGGCAAATCCTTGAATCTCCTATAGACATGGTCAAGGACCCGTATGTTCTCGAATTTTTGGGATTACATGAGCAAGCAACGTACACCGAGAAAGAGCTTGAGACTACGCTCATCGACAATCTGCAAAGTTTTTTACTTGAATTGGGAAAGGGTTTTACTTTTGTTTCACGCCAGAAACGTATGACATTGGATGCAGAACATTTCTATGTCGATCTGGTCTTTTACAATCGCTTACTTCGTTGTTTTGTGTTGATAGATCTGAAAATCGGGAAGCTTAAGCATCAGGATTTGGGTCAGATGCAGATGTATGTAAATTATTTTGACCGAGAAGTCCGGGCAAAGGATGAAGAACGAACGATTGGCATTATTCTCTGCCACGATAAGAAAGAGACCATAGCTCGTTATACTCTACCTGACAATAATACACAGATATTCGCTTCGAAATATAAACTGTACCTGCCCACCGAAGATGAGCTTATCCGAGAGGTTGACGAGGTAGCAAAGAAGCTGGAGGGAGTGGAGAAATGACTGTATGCGGGTTTTTAGACAAGGAACCGCAGATGAACGCAGATGAACGCGGATATAATCCCGTGACGTATATCAGCGCAGTTCACCGCAAAGCACAGCCGCATTGCGGAACACGGATTGGACGG
>Ga0255440_1019_pt1 | contig 22629 bp, 20 predicted proteins | sample ANMaggSeSYBR02I9_FD_182634 | JGI IMG/M metagenome (GOLD analysis project Ga0255440, IMG submission 182634) | Sediment cell enrichment communities from methane seep in Santa Monica Basin, California, United Staets - ANME aggregate JGI... | ecosystem: Environmental > Aquatic > Marine > Cold seeps >...
TATGACATTATTTCGATTAATATCAGCGTAATTGATCTGGTCATTAAAATAATATCTTACCACCCAGTGCAGTCTGTCGTTTATTAAAGTCACTCCAACGACTTCAGCAGAAATTCCTTTAGCCTCCAGTATTGAAGCAAATGCCACTGAAAAATCCTCACAATCGCCTATACCACCGTTTGCTAAATAATAATCAGGGTTCTGCCACATATCGCCATCTTGAGGATAATTGAACAAATTGTCATCTGTTTGATAATTAAAAACTACTGCACTTCCATTATGTTTCCACAATAAAGCATCGTCTGTTAAAACAGTATTTTCTGCATACCATGTTACCACTTCATTTTCAGGTATAATATACGACGATGCATCTTTTGGATATAAAATATGGTTATTCCAGTTCAACTTTCCCATTAGCCTTAATTCAGTTTCAAATTCTGGCATCTCTATAAGTATGTCCATATTTTCCGGATAATCATCTATACTTAAGGAATTATTAACTATTCCCAGGATTGTTGGGTATCCAATTACTTCACCAGAACCTCCTTTTAAATCTAATAAATGAAATTGAGGAAGATATAGTTGAATAATGATCACTATCATAATAATTTCAATTAAATTGATATGATTTATCAAAACCCGTTTTTCAAAGCATACTGTTTTTAAATAATTTAATTCCATTTTTCACCAATCATCATTATCATTATTATGATGATGATTAGTATATTGACTTCAATATATATAATTATATCTTAGTCATCGTGCTAATGATGATGAGGTATACTGTTTTGAAGACAGCTGTGTGAATTTAGTAAAATTGCAACTATACAAGCAAAATAAGTTTTAAAGTTCATCATAGGCCCACAAGCCCATAACCAATAGCTATAGCTAACTTTTCAGCATATATGGTGAAAAAAATGTTTGAGATCAGATGAACACTAAGACTAAAAGAAGAGCCAGATACAAGTATTCTATTTTATTCACTGTTTCATTTTCCCCACACCAGCGCTACCAGGTAAAACATCCCACCCAGCACATCAGAAGGTTATACAAGCTCATGCATAGCAAAACTTGAGGCACACCAATTCTTATGGTGCCCGGAGCTTATTCTAATTGGATTTAAAAATGCTGCCTAAAACTCAAAACCCAGTAAAATTACATTTTCCAAATTGGGTTATCGATCCAATTCACTCAGTGCCACAGCCGGACATCCAACCTTGATTAAGTGTTCTGCCATCTTTGATGGCCTGTCCCCACCAGGGTGATATACCAGTGTAGCCTCTGGCTTGAGTCCTGTTACCATATCCACAAGCCCGGTCACATCCATATGGTCGCTAATATGTATGGCAGGGTAGTAGTAGTCCCGTCTGCCTGTAAGTACATATTTCTTCATGCTTCCAGGCAGTTTTCCCAGGTCCCATGGCGGCACGATAACCATACCCTCGTGCCTGCCATTGTACTCCAGTATCTCGTTAAGGGGTCCACAGTCACTCATAAGGCCTTTGGTCAGGTTATACCCCTTGCTGTCCATGGATATTGCGCCCTGCCAGCCCGCATTTCGCACCAGGCTTACCGCTCGCTGTGCCTTGCCGAAAGCATAGGCCCCGAGAGCTACATTATCCCCTATCACCTGCTCAAGCCCACCCACATCGTCTTCGAAATAACAGGCAGGATCGGCCGGGTCACCGTAATTCGCCTCTGTTACAAGGAAATCACAATCAGGTAGATGCGACGAATCCTTTACATCCCCTGTGACCAGTATCCTGGTCCCGCACTCGTTCTCCCATGAAAAGGCAGTTGACCCGATGGTATGGTGGGTAGGGTGGGTGGATACCTCAATTTCGTTAATATCAATGGTATCGCCCAGCCCAAACGTCCTGCCTTTGTATTCCCTTCCGAAGCGAATCTCAAGCGCACGGGCAGTCTCTTCCGAGCAAACTGCATTTGAGGATAGCATGGCAGATTTGCCATTATGATCGGAATGGGCATGGGTAATAAGATATGCATCAGGCTGTACGAGGTCTTTCTTAAATGTCCGGCTGGTGTCAATAGCAAAAACATGCTTATCAAATGACAGGAATACGTGAGGCCGGTAGTTACCACGAGTATTGGTTAGCCTCATGGGGGATACACCCATACTTTCTATTATTGATCGAACCATTCCTTTATCCCGCTTTGATAGATCCTAAAACTTATTTCAATGCCTCATTCAGGTCCTTTTCCAGCACATCAGGCCTGGCAACGCCCACATATTTCTTAAAGATCGCCCCATTTTTCTCCATAACAAGAGTAGGTACGGCATGAATACCATATTTGCTTGATACAGCCATATTTGAATCCACATCGACCTTACTGAACTCTACTGAGTTTGCGAACTTTCCCTTTAATTTATCTATTGTCGGATACTGCATCTTACAGGGTCCGCACCAATCAGCATAAAAATCAATCAAGACCACTTGACTCATTGTTCTCCACTCTTTTTTTGAGTTTTTGATAATATAACAGGCACACCAGGCATTTTTATTTCAAGCGTTAGTATATCCCATTGTTGGCGTTTTTACCTTTGTATCAATTCAATTACCAGTCATGTTATCCAACGTTTAAATAGATTATCAACTTTTCACAACAGGGGGGCCAACTAATAGTTCAAAATTCCAGGACAAGACAATGGGAATTGAAATCTGGTTCTTGAAGATCAAAAAAACTCCATTCACAGTGTTTTTTGTGATTTATCTGTACATACAAGAAAAACAGAAATTGGAATAAACAATATGTCATCATGAATTTCAAACTGGTTTTTTGTTAGCACAATTGTCATCTTGACTTCAGGGATCCATGTAATTTCCTGCGTATTAACCTCTTCTTTATATTTCACCTCGATTCCAAGATACCCATCACCCTTGTAAATGAAATCTATTTCTTTGCCAGTACGAGTAGTATAATAGAACCACAAATAGGTATTCCATTCCCTTAGATATGGAATTTCCTTTGTCTGGGCAAGATGGTTTTCCACTATACCTTCAATTAGTACATCCTTGTTACTTGATACGATTTCCTTGCTGGCAGTAAAGCCGTCTTCACCAGATAATAGCGAATTGATGCTGTAAAAAATGAATGGATTTGAAAAATATATTTTCTTATCACCTTTAAATCGGGGAGTTTTTTTAGTGAAATCATATGAACTCAGCACATCTACCAAAAGGGAGTTCTGGAATAGTTCGAGATACTCGATAATAGTCTGGTGTACAATGCCGCCTGTACTTTTCCCTAAAGTTGTATAACTATATCTTGTACAGTATTTTGTTGCAATATTTTTCAGGATATCTTTTGCTGTGGTTTCACTTCTTCGCAGCTTAGAAATGTCTCCAAGTATAAGCCTGATGAATGTTTCATATATTTTACCATCAATATTCCCGGATTCATGAATATATTTTTGAGCCAGGTAATCATTCACAACCAGAGGGATACCCCCGGTCAGGATGTATATTTCGAACAGCCAATCAAGTTCCTCTTTATATGGTAAGGCCTTCTTGATTGTGGAAATGTTAAAATTATCCATGTCGATTTTGCTATCTAAAATGGCATCCTTCGATTTTTTTAAGGCATTTGCCAGTTCATTGGATGTAGTGGATTCTGCTATTCTTTCGATGGATTGCAGGGCAAAATCCCTGAAACTCAGGGGTTTAAAGTAATATTCATTACCTTCCACTCTTCTTCCGGGAAGTCGTTCGGTTTTTTCCTTCAACTTGATAGGATTTGACCCTGTTGCGACTACTATCAACTTATCAATATAATTCCCATCGGCAATGGTTTTTAATTCCAGCACCCAATCCTTTAGATATGTTATTTCATCCAGAAAAATGTATAATGCTGATGATTCCATATTTTGCTGTAGAAAATTTGATACCAGATTATGAAGTTCTTTTCTTGATGAGAGCCTGTCACATGAGATAAATAATATTGTTTGCGGGTCGGTGCCTTCATTAAGCAGCCTAAGGATTGTCTGCTTTATATAAGTGGTCTTACCTATCTGCCGCATACCTCTTATTATGTAAATGTTGCCGCTTTGCAGGTCGATGGGCTTTATTTTAAATTCTATAAAGGCCTCACTTAGTTCCCTCAAGTGACGGTCATATCTATGGAAGTCATTGCCAAACTTCCACCATAGATTTTCCTTTGATAGCTCTTCAAATCTCACATTTGGTTATTACAATTACCAAATGATAAACATTTTGGTAATCGTAGTTACCAAAATAACCGATATTTGGTAATCGTACTTACCAAAATAACCGATATTTGGTAATCGTACTTACCAAAATAACCGATATTTGGTAATCGTACTTACCAAATTGCAGCATTTAACGATTTACAGTTACCAGAACGAACCTGCATTACCTTAACGTACACCCTATACCCGACAGCAGGTCATTTACCTTCCTGTGAACATCACTGGCATACAGGTCACCTCTGATGATTATCCTGATAGTTACACTGGTACTGTCGCTGTTAGGGTGAATATAAACATCAACTACCTTGACTGAAACCACACCGTCCACCTGGGAAATGATATCTTTAATAATCTCTGGTCTGGCACCGTGTGGGATGAATGCGGATACATCCCGACTTGAGTGGTTAAGGTTGTTCTTCTTCCATTCAAGCAGTTCATCTATATGCAGCAGGCAGGTATTCTCAATCTTGAGTTCGACCTCCCTGCCCCCTCGCTCAATAGTCACCATAAGTGGCGTCACCTTCCTGACCGTGCCAATATGGGTCACTCCTGAATACTGGTGACGCAGTCCCCGCTCTTCACCAATGGAATCAACAAGTTCCTGGAATTCCAAGATCTTGGTATTGATCAATTTGTCAGAGCGTCCAAGTGCGGCCTGGGTATCGCCAAAATGAACCGCTGATCGCTTTATGATATCAACAAAACCCTGGATATCGTTATTGTTGACCTTATCTGACATGTCCTCGCACACTTTCATGAATGCCTGGTGGACAGCCTCCACCTCCGGATTCATCTGGATCATGGCATAAAGGTACGGGTTCTGGGCCAGTATTCTGCCTACAAAGTCCAGCATGATCTCATAGACCGGGCTCATGAACCTGCGGGATGCGGGCACGTCAAAGTCCAGTTCTGCAATGGCAGCACCGATAGATATGTATGCAAAATGGGTCAAACCCTGTACCACAGCCATCATCCGGTCATGTTCCTGCGGGGTTGCCAATTCGATATGGGCACCCTGCTCCTCATACAATGAACGGATCACAGGAAGCCAGTGTTCACTACGTTTTTCAACAGGCACCAGTATAATGATCTGGCCCTGCAGGTCAGGGATGGTGGGGCCGAACATAGGGTGTGTGCCAAGTATCTCCACACCATCAGGTGCATATTGCTGCATAGCATGCACGGGCATGGTCTTGACCGAAGTAATATCCATGAGCAAACTGCCCGGTTTCATTTTCGGTGCAATATCTGCTATCACCTGTTCGGTGAGATCGATTGGAACTGATACCATTACCACATCAGACAGTGCCAACTCCGTATCCAGGTCATCGGCAAAGGGCACGCCAAGTCTTTCAGCGATATCCTTCCTCTTATTTGCACCCCAGACCGTTACATTCCATCCATGTTTTTTGTAGAACCGGGTGAACCACTGCCCGGTCTCGCCTGTGCCGCCAATTATCAGGATCTTCACATTATCCACTGCTATTTCATCTACCGTAATTTCATCCATTATTATTTACTTCCATTGGTCATCGGTTAAGGCGTTTGACAGAGTCGGTATGTATTATTTTCCAAAAGACCAATGATTTCATTCGATTCTCCAATTTAATTTAAATCGAACACGGACGACACGAATTTGACGGATTTATTTTCGTATCCGCGCGGATCCGTGTCATCCGTGCAATCCGTGTTCTATAACAATATTACTCTTAACCGATGACACATGATTTACTTCCAAGTACGTCCCGTACTGCCTGCTCCATTACGCCGACAGGTGGTTCGATGCCGGTCCATATCCTGAAACTTTCAGCACCCTGTAGTACAAGCATCCTGATACCATCGATGGTTACGGCCCTGGCTTTTTTAGCTTCCAGAAGCAGGCGGGTATTAAGTGGGCTGTACACGATATCGAATATCACCTGTCCAGCATGCATCATATCTGCAGTGACCAGGGTCCGGTCAGTGTCAGGATGCATCCCCACTGATGTGGTATTTATTATAATATCAGCATCTGCTGTTAGTCCGGGCAGTTCTTCCAGGCCCGTACCATTGGCATCTCCCACTGACCTGACATTTCCAGCCAGCTCTTGTGCCTTTCCAAGCGTCCTGTTTGCTATTGTTACCCTGGCACCATCCTTTGCCAGCTGGTAGGCCACGGCCCTGGCCGCACCTCCGGCACCAAGTATCAATACCCTGCTACCAGGGATATCCACACCAGATGCTGCTAAAGCTTTCACTGCACCGATACCGTCAGTATTATGACCGACAATACCGGTAATGCCAGCAATGGTATCATCTGAAAACTCTATAGTGTTCACTGCCCCAATAGCTTGTGCCATAGTATCCGGCTCCACGATCCCCAGTGCTTTCTCTTTAAGTGGAATAGTAAGGTTGAGCCCACCAAAACCCATGGCCCTGGCACCTTTAATAGCACCTTCAAGGTCATCCGGGGTGACCCTGAACTTGTGGTACTCACAATCCATACCCAGGGCCTTATAGGCAGCATTGTGCATAACAGGTGACAGGCTGTGCTCTACAGGGTCGCCGAACACCGCAAATATGGTTTTCAGATCAGCACCTCCATGAAATGTTTCAATTCATCTATCCTCAACTGGCCCGGTGCCACCGCATCCTCCACTGCGCCATAAGTAAGCACAGAACCATAGATGGGGGCCACCACCCTGGTATGACTTCCCAGTTTACCCATGGCAATGGTACTCACAGGAAAGTCCGCTTCCTGTGTAACCGTAAGGAGGGCCAGTGTATCAGCAGTGCTGTTGGGGGTCACTGCAAGTTTGGCAATATCTGCAGCAGCCATGGCCTGCTGCAATGTAGCCATCATAACACTGGCAGGGGGCGTAGCCTTAAAATCATGGGACGAGATTATCAATACCCTGTTCAATGATCTTGCCGCATCCACCACCCTGTCGCGCAGGGGAGCAAAAAGTTCCACGTCCACAGCATCCACCCTGGTCAGTGCAGACGTAAGCAGTTCCACCCTGGCCTCCTCACTACCGTCCCAATGTCCACCTTCCTTTTGGCAACGATTGGTGGCAATAATAGGCAGGCCAACCTGTTCATGTAATTTATCCAGCAGATGGGCCAGTTCACTTTCATCCTCTATACCCAGCAGGTCTATCCTTACTTCAAGGATGTGGGCACCCATTGACCTGGCCTTACTGGCAGTCTGGATGGGGTCAGCGCCAATGGCAGCCACTATGCCCGGTCCCAGTCCAAGGTCAACATGTCCTATCCGTACCATTCCTTTGTACCGTGTTATTTGAGACTTTTTATAATTTCCTGGAACGGTTTATAACCACAGAGTGCACGGAGAGCACAGAGAAACAATAACGCTCTGTGTGCCTCTGTGTTCTCTATGGTTGATCTTCTTTGCCATGATCTATTTCATCCAGAATAAATTAAAAAGTCTCTGTTATTTCTCGATAATGGTTTCCTCGATCTTCATACCAAAATGCCGGGCAGTATCCTCATAATTGACCATCACTTCATCTCCTTCCTTCAGGACGGCTACTGAAATGGGTTTTCCGTCCTTGCCTACAAGTTTTATGGTCTCGGCATTCTGGAGTATGGTCTTGACAATATAATCATCTACCATAGCTTCAACAAGCAACATGGGTCTTCTCTCGATCTTGACCCTTCCAACAATGGCAGGCCTCTGGCATCCTTTGGAATCCACTACCAGCACTTCATCCCCTGCACTAAGTTCTGAGAGGTACTGGGTTCGCTCACCCACCTTGACATAGGCATGGACCGCACCCGCATTCACCCTGAATGGCCTGGCTGCGACATAGGGGCTGTCCTCTGATTCGGAATGTACCAGGAACAGACCGTTGGACTGGCTGCCAACCAGCATACCTTCACCCAGCGTCATTAAGGAACATGTGTCCACACAGACACGGTCCCCCATTCCAACAGGCTTGACCTTGGTGATTGTGGCAACACTAATGGGTATTTCCTCAGACCCGGTCTGCTCTACAGCCTTAACCGTTCTCTTGATCTCAGACAGGTCATCGGTATCCAGGAGCACCCCGTCTGAACCGTGTTCCATTGTCTCGTATGCGACTATAGTCTCTTCTGCATCCCTGACACCTGATATGATCTTAACGTCCAGTTCCTGCAGGGCTGCGATGAGATTCTCCAGCGGGATGACTTTCCAGTCTGTTCCCACCACTATGATATAATCACAGACCTTGCCCAGTTCGGCAGCAAATTCTTCGTACTGTTTATCCTGGATCACTACATATCCGGCTGTGGTCAACCCCTTGTCCTTTAACTGGATGGCCAGGTTGATATCCCTGCTTCCGGACAGGTCATTTGGCAATGGATGTGTGCCGTCACCTTCGCTGTTCTTACCCACAACAAAGACATCTGCATCCCCTTCCCCATCCCTGACAAAGGCAGCCACTTTTATGCTGCCCAGTTCCCGTACCAGGGAAATATCGTCTTCATTGACCAGGATGAAGTCTACTCCGGATTCAAGTCCGGTAGTGATTCTCTGTTTCCGGTCGTCCCAGTCCCCTGCATCTGCTTTTATCCATAATGTCTTATCAACGTTCACTTCAGTTCCTCCAGGGCTTCCTCCACACTTGTATTGTTATGCACTATCCTGGTGATTGCCCTGGTCATCTTTGTTGGATTTGGATGTTGAAATACATTTCTACCTATGGCGACGCCCCTGCCACCTGCATCCAGGCAGCCCTTGATCATCTCTAAAAACTCAGCATCAGTCTCGGTCTTGGGACCGCCTGCCATGACCACAGGGACCGGGCATCCGGCAACAACGTCCTTGAATGTGTCAGGATCACCGGTATAGTTGGTCTTGATCACATCGGCTCCCAGTTCTGCCCCTGCACGTGCGGCATGTGCTACCAGTTCAGGGTCATTGGAGTCAGTGATGTTCTTTCCCCTGGGATACATCATGGCCAGCAGGGGCATACCCCAGATATCACAACTTTCAGCAACATTGCCTAGTTTTTTCAACTGGTCGGATTCGGTTTCGCTACCTATATTGACATGAACGCTTACAGCATCTGCTCCCAGTTTGATGGCCTCTTCTACTGTACATACAAGCACTTTATCATTAGGATCGGGTCCAAGGGCAGTGGATGCACTCATGTGGATGATAAGCCCCACATCGGACCCATAACCCCTGTGTCCGTGCTTTGCCATGCCCTTCTGGAGTAATACCGCATTGGCACCACCATCGGCAACCTTATCGACCATCTTTGGCAGGTCTACCAGCCCGGTCACAGGGCCTACTGATATGCCGTGGTCCATTGGTATTATTACCATATTCCTACTCTGCCTGTCCAATATTCGTTCTATTCTAATGCTTTTTCCGATTTCTGACATAAGTCCACCTTACTGTGTTAGTGTGTGACATACTAACACGATTTTCTATATAAATGTGTCGTTTAAAGTAATCGCTCATCCCATTAGCAACCTGCGAAATAATTATATTGAAGTTATGCTTTATGGAGATTTGGATCAGGAAAATATTTTCCTGAAAAAAGAATGTCCTGTAAATTTCATATCATTTCATCTGGACAGATAATATGTGTTATTTACAGGATTTCCACAATTAAAATTTTCTACAAAAGCCCACTCGGCTTTAAAAGTACTTTCAAGGTTGATTTCTCAGACCTTGGGTTTCGGAGCTTTTCTGGCTCTCACTTGTTCATCATACTTCTTGAGTCTATCTTGTTCTTCTTTAGAGACTTTAGATTCAGCCATTTTATTCACCTCTTATTCAATGTGTTCTGCCTGCCAGCACTCATTGCAGGCATATAAGCACACTTTGATTTTTCGCCCAGTCCTGTATTTAGTCCTGAAAACGAAACTAATAGTAAGTTTCAACTGATTGTACATAAATATATGTGATAAATACCAGGATGATTTCAGGCATCCTAAAAAATAGGCAATTTCACAATCGATCACCCAGCATCTCGCTGAGGTTCAACTGCCTGGTATCCTTTTTAACCTGGAAGAAATCACTGGCAGTAGTGGTGACCTGTTCCCTGTATTCGGGCAATGTATATACACCCAGTCTCCAGTTATCCATATGTGCCTGCTCCAGGTTGCGTACTATGGGTGATGCCTCGTCCAGCCGGACCATCCTGCCGTTGAACACAATATTGGCCTTCATTTCACTCATGTCTGGCATCCCTGGTATATCCACAATCACATACTCGGTAGGTACGCCTGCTTCCCCGGCCAGTTCCTGCTCAAGTCGTTTTGGGCTATTGCGGTAACGCTCCACCACTTCCCTGTTTACCGATGCCAGGCTGGCATACAGTGAACGTTTGAAGAGTTTACGTTCCCGTATCCTGGTCATCAGTTCGGTAGCATAACCGCCGGCATCCATCAAACGTGCTTCCAGCATGCCGTCATCCATTGATTGCAGCCCGGCAGTTTCCAGTGCCCCTTCGGAAATGGCAGCCTGACAGGCTCGCAGCAACATGGTCTCTGCAATCCTGCTTACATGATGGTAATATACTGTAGGGTGCATGAAAAACCTGGACACCAATAAGCTTTCACAAGCTTGCAGGCCCCCTGGTTCTATCACGAATTTTCCCTCATATAATTTAAGGGAATGAATGAGTCTTTCCAGGTCGATGACGCCATAGGCCACACCAGTATAATGGGCATCCCGTACCAGGTAGTCCATACGGTCCATGTCTATCTCGCTGTTTAGCACACTACCTATTTGGGTCTCACCCCTGATGTGGCCGGTGATGCTGGATGGCTTGATCGAGAACTCATCCAGGATGACTGCAAGTTCAGGCTGCCTGAGTATGTGGGATATCTCATCATGCCCACGTCTTGTATATTGCCTGAGCAGGTCTTCGGTGACATGTGAGAACGGACCGTGCCCAACATCGTGCAACAGTGCGGCAAGCCTAACCTCATCGGGTGTGTCATGGTCAATGTGCTTAAGCAACTGGCATGTCAGGTGATACGTACCCAGGGAGTGCTCAAACCTGGTATGGTTAGCTCCAGGATATACCAGGTGTGACAGGCCGAGCTGCCGAATCCTGCGCAGCCGCTGCATCTGGGGTGTATCGATAATTGCTAGTGCCAGTTCATCCAGTTCGATATAACCGTGAATGGGGTCCCGCACTACCTTCATGGTTAAGGAATTATATTTAAGATAGATAAACATATGGCAGTTCATATGCATAAACAAGGAAAGTGATGCTTATTTGCGGGTTCACTACAGGTTGAAAGAAACTATTGTAACACTGGGCGCTGATAAGGAAGAATATATCGAGATAGCCAGGGTTGCTATTAGGAAACAGCGAAGCCTCCTTGAGGGTTATATCAGCTCAAACCCTTTTTTCAAGATCACACTTGAACCCTATGATGTGCCGGACTCAGCCCCTGATATTATACGCAGGATGGCAGGGGCATGCAGTACAGTAGGCATCGGGCCCATGGGTGCTGTGGCCGGGACCATTGCATGGATGGCTGTAGAGGCCATGGTGGAGGCAGGAGCTACTTATGCATTTGTGGACAATGGAGGGGATATTGCGCTTTTTACTGACCGGCCCCTGTTAATTGGTATATTTGCCGGAAATTCTCCTATAAAGGACCTGGGGCTTGAAGTGCAGCCAGGTGACACTATCCAGGGCATCTGCACTTCATCGGGTACGGTGGGGCCGTCTATCAGTTTTGGGACTGCCGATGCAGCCCTGGTGGTGTCCGGGAATGTGTCGCTGGCAGATGCGGCTGCTACGGCACTGGGTAATGCTGTGCCGGATGAGGGCAAACTTGAGGAAGCCTTTGATGTGGTCAGGGGAGTGCAGGCCATCCAGGGTGCAATTGTGATCAGGAATGACGGGTTTGCGGCATGGGGAGAACTGCCGAGGCTGGCCAGGGCCAGGATGAAGCCTGATTTTATTACACGTGGTTAGGTCGTTTTTCTCTGGGTGATTGTACGTTATCAAAACCGTTTAAAAAATATTATATATCATGAAGTTAAGTAATTGAATGTATAAAAAAAATGTATGATATTATATAAATGTAAATTTTAAAATCCCAATGTTGTCGGGAGTGAGTTGATGTACAATAAATTTACCACTGAAATCCCCAGAATAGAGCTTTCAGAGTTCTGCAGGAAAAATTATATTCGTATCCTGTCAATTATTGATTCCCCCAGTCAATGGAATGGTATATCGGCTGATCATGTCAATATGCTTGTTGAATTCGAACCGAACCGTATACCCGGGCTGATCAAATTAGGTAAGATCAAGATTGAGTTGTCAGTACTTCTCGGGTGCATTGTGGATATTTGGACATCACCGGATATCAGTCATTACTTCAGGCAGGAAGTAATAAGCTCTGCAGAACCGCTGTATGCTTAGGGTTGATTTTTGGCAGGACCAGTCTACTGTGTTGTGGAGTAAGTAGTAGTTGGCAGTCATTAATTAGGGCTTATGTTCGGGCAAGTGAGTTTTTCTGTTCTGTTGATACATGATTATACTAATCGTGTTTCAACTATTTTTGCTTCAAGATATTATTAAATTGAGGAACATGGGGGGGTTGTCTGCTGTGTTCGGTATGGGGGAAATATTATTCTAATAACTTTAATAAGTGAGCCTCTGGCAAAATGGATATAACAGCTTTGAAATGCCAATAAACACCTAGAAAGTGTCAGTTTTTCTAAAATTTCATTATATGGGTTTGGATTGAGGGTATTTCAGGCAATTTTTGATACAATATATGCACAAACTCAATAGAATTAATTCAACTGTATCGAAATGTATTTATGATAGGTGCTAATGAATACGTTACGATTAGATCCTATTTTTTGTTATTTTTGGATTTTTAGCAATAATATGTACCTAAACAACTGTAATAGTTAGAATTTACTTAGAATTTCAATTGAAGGATTTTTAAATGAATTTTTTATAAATACACGCCTTAAATACCTCATAAATCAAAAAATAACGAATATACTCTGGAATGCCAGAGCCTCAAGTCATAATATTCATTACAAATCAAATACACTGTATCATTTTTAACAAGGAATTACTCACTTATGCCCGCAATAATTTGAGTATAAAAAATTATGCTTCATGTTAATAAAATAATTATGAAATGAGTGAGGAGAGTAAGCCCCCTTCTGTTTTAGCGGCACTTCCCTAAAGGATGTGATCCGCCCTATAACGGCATTCGGCTAAGCGCCAACTCCGGACCGGCCCCGGACAGGCATATGGCCCCTGTTTGGCTTGCACCCACGAGGATTCACGCGTTCCATCCGCCTCCCGCGCGACCTCAGCTTTACAGCATCATAGCATTGACGCGGAGCGGTATCGTTTCTGTGCCATCATACAGCCTGCCATAAGGCAGACCGTGTGAGCCACCGGTTTTAGACGGCAACTGCCAGGACTCTCGTCCTACGCCCTCTACAGGCGTTCGTGTATCCGGGTGGTGGGGGGACTTTCCTCAGGTCAGGTGACCCGGCGGCCGTCCTTCCTCTCTCAGAGTACAATAGTATGCAGGCTTGATATAATTTGGGTCGGCCAGAATAAATAGCCTGAAGAAAGATTATTGTCTCTTGATATAGAATTCCCTGACGACATACAGTATGGCCGCTATTATTGCCAGGTCAAAAATGGAACCTATAAGGTTGGTATATCTGTAGTCAAACAGGTCATAGATGGCGTCGTGCATGCCCCGGTAGAATCCAAAGGAAGCAACCAGCAATATAAGCAGCAGGATTAAAATCAGGCCAGTCTTGAATAACCTGACATTGTCTGTGTGGCCTTTTTTCTTAACAGTTTCATTCTCTTCCATCCATCTCACCTGACCTTATTTTTTTCTTTTTCCCAGTATCACAGCCACTGCCATCAGACCCACAATTGTGCCTAATATGCCTGGTCCTTCCGCCATCGGGGCTCCGTAATCCCCTGTCCTGTACACATCATCAGGGGGTCTAGGGGCAGATTCTGGCACAACAAATTCAGTAGTAATGGTCTCTGTTGTACTCACAGACCTGGTCTTCGTAACCACATCCTCATCACCCTGACTGTCGGGTGCCATGAATAATGATACGCCATATTCGGTAATGATGCGGTCATTCTCGAATATCATTACCTCCACCCTGTAGTCCCTGTCTTTTGGCACTTCAAGTTCGATATTCTTGACCACAGTGGTATCTGCCTTTACCACGCCTACATTGATGTTGCCGCTTTGGCCTATGAGGTTGGTCTTTGCATCCCGCAGTTTCACCAGTGATGTTAAGGGTGACGAATCCGACCTGCCATAGTTATCCAGGAAGGTGGTCACCTTTAGGATGGTGGTGGTATCACCTCTTGATAACATGGCCACATCCACATCGCGGATATTAATATATGAATGCTTTGGGCTGGTGAGCAGGGATTCGAGGCCTGATATGGTAGCAGTGCCCGAAGTTATCTGCCCGCCATCCTCATACAGTGTTACTTCAATGCGGTAGTTGCCTGTAATTGGAACCTTTAACTCCACTGTACCGTTCCGGGTCCTGTCCTTACCGATGTTGTTCATGGATATTTTCTCATCTGCCATGAGCAGGTTGGTACCAAGGTTGTAGGCTTTTGCCTGTGTCTCGACTTCACCGGAGGTCTTGCCGTTGTTGCTTACGTAGGTGATGATGTTGAGCCGGGCGGTGTCGTCATCGATGACCTCGGCCGAAATGTCTACCTCATTGATGGCAAGGCTGGTGGTTTCGTACTCCCGAAGGCATCCCCCTGCCAGGACCGATGCGAAAATGAGTGCTGTTACCAGAATGGTCTTTACTGCAGGCGTTAGGTTCATAGTATTAATTAGGGGGGTGCTATTAGTTGAAATACTTTTCCGTAATTTTTTTGATAAATTGCACGTGATTATACACATTGAATATAAAAATATTAGACAGCAAGCAGAGCTTGTTTGTAACAGTCACATCCAACATAAAAACCAAAATGCAAATCGTATAATGTGCACTGACATAATCAGTTATACATAAAAGCCAGCTAAAACTTAAGGAAATATTTTTGGACTGATTTTTACTCTCTGTATCCTCTATGCCATCCATGGTTTATTGCTTTATCACTTGTTGGAATTTGCATTTTATTAGTTAATATTGTCTGATTTTTAACTATAAAATATACCAAAACAAATTGTAACGATCTCGAAATCTATAAAAGCTTATATACTTTCCAGATTGACAACAGACCCAAGGAAAGTGTAATAGTCATGAATCAGCAATATGCAGTCCTGTTAACTGATATTTTCAATGATATCCTGGCAGATATGCCTGATGACATGATCGATCGTTTAATTACCGGGGAAGCGACAAAAAAAGACGCTCAGGTACTGCTGCGGTGTGACCCAATTCTTATATTTAAGCTGGCTGACAGGTTAAGGGCCATTCTGGTAGGCAATACTGCAACATATATAATTAACAGGAATATTAATTTCTCAGACCAGTGCATTGGTACCTGCAGATTCTGTGCATTTAAAGGATATAAGGGGTTCAGGTTGACCACTGGGGAGATCATTGACAAGGCAGGGGAAGCTGTTCGATTGGGTGCTTCGGAGGTATGTATCCAGGGCGGCCTGATGGAAGATATGTACCTTGAAGATTATTGCGGCATTCTCAGTGGAATAAAATCCAGGTTCCCACACTTACACATTCATGCTTTTTCGCCCATGGAAGTATTTCACATGGCTAAAAATAGTAAAACAGCTATTAATGAAACCATCCTGGAATTAAAACGAGCAGGGCTGGATACAATGCCTGGTACTGCTGCCGAAATTCTTTCAGAACGGGTCCGCCGGGAGATATGCCCCAATAAGCTTACAGTGGACCAGTGGACTAAAGTGATAATGACGGCGCACCGTGAAGGCATACCTACTACAGCAACAATGATGTATGGGCATATCGAAACCGAAGAAGAGCGTATAGACCATATACTTAAGATAAGGGATATTCAGGCTGCGACCGGAGGTTTTACAGAGTTTGTACCCCTGCCTTTTATGCTCTACAATAATCCACTTGGCAAAGAACTGATGTCTCAAGGGGCATATGCCACAACAGGTGTCGAAGACCTTATAGTACATGCCATGGCGAGGATATTGCTGTTCCCACATGTGAAAAATATCCAGGGTAGCTGGGTCAAGCTGGGTAAGAAAATGTCACAATTCTCCCTGCTGTGTGGTGTAAACGACCTGGGCGGCACGTTGATGGAAGAGAAGATATCAAAGAGCGCAGGGGCAGCTAATGGGGAATACATGCCGCCGGAAGAATTTGAATGGATCATCAGGGGTGCGGGGCGTGACCCTGTCCGGAGAGATACGCTATACCGGCATTTAAACAATAAAAATCTTATATAGTAGTGTATCAAATAACTACTAATGATAATTTCCTGCTTGTTTCCTATGAACTATAAGAATCTGCTTAAGGACCGCAGTGGAGTATCTCCTGTTATCGGAATGATCCTGATATTAAGCATTGTTGTGGTTTCTATCGGGATAATCTATACTACAGGAATTCCTTTTATTGATTCGATAAAATATACTACCCAGGTATCTAACGCCAAGAATTCTTTTTCGGTCCTGCAGAATGATGTCCTGGAGATCATAAACGGTCCGGTAACCGGAGCTGGTATGGGCCGGATAACTAAAGTGAAAATGGGCGGTGGATCAATATTTGTTGAACCTCAAAACACTGAAATCCAGATAAGTTACTCTGGCAGCAATAATCCTGTTACTGCGGTACCGGGTACTATAAGTTATAAGTATAAATCGCGGAGCGTGGTCTTTGAAAACGGTGCGACTATCTCCAAGTATTCAACCGGTTCATTTATGGAAATAGACCCGCTGATCTATGCAAGTGACCTTGGCTCAGGTAATATCGGCCTGATGATCCATATCATCAATGTCACAGGGACAAATAGTTCCATTGGTGGTGAAGGGACTGGAAAGATCCGGACGTCATTTGAAGGGAGGGGCAATCTTTATTCAGGAGAAGTAAATAGTGTTAATATCACAATCTCCAGCCAGAATGATGACTCGTGGGGTCGCTATTTCAATGATACTTTATTAAATGCCGGCCTTGCTTCAAGTGATTTTTCAGTTGATCAATCCGACGGCAATGTGGAGATAGAAATTGATGTTTCAGGCAGCGGTAATTATATTCAGCTTTCAATTTACGAGACTAAGATATTGGCAAGAGTGGAGTGAATGAAAAATGAGGGTGTTGCTTAACGATGAAGATGGGCAGGCAATACCTGTGGAATATATTTTAATATTTACGATTTCAATGATATTCCTTGGATTAATGACCATGACGTTCAATTCAGTAGTAGATAGTTCTTCAAGACAGGCGATCTATATTGAATTGACAGATACTGGCAACCTTATATCCTCTGCTATTACAAATACATATCTTACTACTCCTACCGATGGGGTAAATAGTATTTCCCTGAATATACCTGCTGAAATCGCAGGCACGGGTTATTTTGTTGAAATATCAGATGATGATCCTTTTAAGATAGACAATAAAGTATTAAAATTGACATCTATGCGAAAAAGCGTCACTGCTTATGTTCCACTGAACTCTGTTGATGCCCTTATCGAAATTAATGGATCGGCTTTAAGTGATTCCGGAAAAATATTGATAATAAGTAATACTTCTGAGATTACGATTTCCCAGGGATAAGACTATGAGATCATTCTATTTACTGAGGGATGAAAAAGCAAATATAAGTATGGACTTTTTAACGGCTGTAGCTGTAATTATCATTGCGTTTATATTTGCAGTAAGTGTCCTTTCCAGTATTATTACACCTTATTCGGGATATTCGAAAGAACTGTATCCTACAGCCGACCGGGCAGTAACGTTATTGGTTGAGGATGAGGGGTACTGGGAATGTGATGGTGGTGAAGGGACTGATTGGGAATTCAAATGGAATTATAGTGGGAATTATAATTATTCAAATGTCACAAAAATCGGTTTACTGGATAGTAATGAAAAAAATACGCTGGATCCGGGGAAGATCAACACTATTATGGAGAATCAAGGTTCGTGGTGGGAATATCCTGTATCATCGTCATCAGGTCCTGAACTTGATAATGCATCAAGGGCCATGGGTCTTGGAAGATATAATTTTTATATACAAATCAGACCACTTAATGAGAGTAAATATAATGTGAGTGCTGCTAACCAAAGAGCAACTGAAATGGTGGGGGATAAAGGAGATGTCGTATCTGTTGTTCGATATTCAAGGATGAATCAACTTGACCTTGATGATTTTAATGGTGCTAATTTTTTTGGCGATCAGAATCTATTAAAACCGTTATTTGGTCTTGATAATAATAATTTTTCATACATTCTTTCTAATGGGGATTTAGAATTTACTGTTGCTAATTTGAGTGAAATATCTGGCCATTCACCAAAGATTTCAGATATTTCAATTGGAATTGGATTAAATGAATATGAAATTAATCCTTCATATGATCTACAAAATGATGAGTTTGAAATTTATAAAAATGATAATCTCATAACACTTCCAGTATCTGTGTCTGCAGTAAGTGACATCATTAAAATTAACATCCCAATCAATACTATAAATAATATAGACAACTGGGAATCTGCAGATCTTTTTTATATTCAGTTAAGTGGCGATGATTTGATAGTAAGTAAATCTGGAATTACTTTGTTTAGCTCAAATTCTAAGATTGACGAGTTTTCATTAAAAACTACAATCTGGGTGTGGTAAGAATGAAGAATACGAATAACATAACTAAAAATGAAACAGCCCAGATGATGACAGTTGAGGCTTTTATGGGGGCTTTGTTGATCATCACGGCTTTGTTATTTGTAGTATCCCAGGCCCCATCTGGTGTCCAGCAAGCGGATGCCCAATCAAAGACCCAACTCATGCATTACGGTGACGATACAATTGACCTGCTGAAGAACAGTCCACCACCACTTGATCAACCTGATTATGATAACAAATTGCAGTATTATTTGTCCGAAAACAAATTCGATGATTTGAACGAATTTTTTAATGATACCATACCAGATAATGTTGCATATAATGTCGAACTTTACGATGGGGAAAGGTATTTTTCCAATTATTCGAAATGGATATCCAAGTGCAAACGGGATATCCTTTAATGAGATTGTAGTTGCCAAGGGAGCTCTTGCCGGCGGGGTTGGACATCTCACTGGTATGTCTATTGCCAATAAGAGCTTTGATAATGGTTCTCTTATTATCCCAATGGATAAAATGCAGAATAATAACATAACAGCATACAATCTTATTTTGAAAATCTCTGATCTTGGGATTCCTGTATATCAACTATTGATGGATCCAAGGGGAAATAGCTTCGATGAATCAGCATACCCTATCAATACTTCACTTGATCCATGGAATGGAGGTGGCGAAACAAAAGAAAGGGATTATTCAGGTGGACCTTATGTGATTGATGTTGCTGATCTGACACCAATCATTGAAAACCAAATTAAAGATTATGCTGAAAATCCCATACAAGTACCATCCTGTAAGATTGATAAAATTGAATTCGATAATAGTATGACAGGTACAATTGACATGACCTTTAATCTAAGCGATGGTTCTAAAAAGTTTGTAGAGATTTCTACTAACAATTTCATTGTAAAAGTTATAGAAGAAGATAATGATTCAAAATATCTGGAAATTGATACTTCAAGTATTGCATTTGATGATCTTAATAATAGTAAAATAATTGGGATAGTGATGTTCAATAGAGCACCATTTAATTTAACAATATCCAATATTTCAATTGAATCCAGCAGTCAAGAAGTGGTTAATGTTACTATTAATGGCATTGATTATTCAGGATCGTTTGTTGAAGATGACATTGATTTATTGCACAATGACCCTGTCAGAAAGGTAAAGGTTCATAAATCAGTAGAAAATTTTAATTACACACATACAACTTGGTTGACAGGCAGACCCCGGATTGCTGTCTATCCTAAGGATGGTACTATGAGAAACTATTATTCTGATTCCGGAATATCTTATACTGTACTAGATAATGACAGAATAACAAATGGAGACCTCAGAAACTTTGACATACTTATAATTCCTCATACTAATATCACTGAAGACAACATGAATGATGATGTTGCCAGAAATGTTACTGAATGGGTTTCAGACGGTGGTGTCCTTCTTGCAGAATGTGCTTCAATAACTGGAATAGATGAAAGAGTAGAAAATGTTGATCCGGATAATCACACCTGGTACGGATTTATCGGTGTAAAACATCAAGGAGATTATAATACAAACAATACAATTCAATTCATTGGATCTAACCCTGAACAGGACAATTTTGACTATTGGAATTATTCTCAAACGAAAGGATCATATTTACACCCACTTGCACAGTCTTACACTACAGATGGAACACTTCCGGGAACTGATGGGACGATTTCAGCATTTCATTTAAAAACCGAATTAATGGTAGAAAATAGTCTTATTAATCCGGATAACAGTATTATGGCAGTACCTCAAGTAATTGAAAGCGGTGGACTGGATCATCCCAAAGTAACCTTTATAGAAGCACCATTTGACAAAGGCACCGTAATATATCTCGCAGGACATGACCAATCTACATACAGCCAACAGCGAGAACGTTTAATCTTCAACAGCATCCTGTATTCAACCACAGCAAAAGTATATTCATACGGCCTGTTAGAAATCCGGATAACGATGTGGTATAAATGAAAGATAAAGTCTTTTTTAAATCCGACACATCTGCACAGATAATCATACTTTCAGGTTTTGTAATAGCCATTATTGTTCTCGGGATGGGGACAGTCCTTTATTCTGCAGCTAATTCCGGGCAGCAAACATCCATATTGCAATCAGACAGGGCATATGATAATTTTGAAAATATCAGGGAAGAATATGGAATTGCATTAATGGTCTCATCTGAGAAAGGTGAAATTGATCCTTTTAATGTTTCTAATACAACAATAATTCTCGAATTTGAGGACAGAATGAAGACAATCGTGGAATCCCATGGATTTATCCTGAACTTCACAAAGTATGAGTACTTTTCAGATAGAAAGCGAGGCAGTGTCAATATTTTATTTACAGATGGAAAAAAAGTATTCAGTGATACTGTTATCTATTGTCTGGTTACCGGTAGGATTATCCATGATACTATATCACCGGGAAATATCACTGACCTGGAAGCAAGGACTTATCCTTGGTGTGAAGGAGATGGAGTAGTATGGCTCAACTGGACTGCTGTAGGCGACGATGACTATGATGATGACACTTCAGCTGACAAGTATGAAGTCCGTTATTCTAATTCTTCAATTAAAAATTTGAATGATTTTGAGAATGCAACACCATGGGGATTTCTTTACGGTGCATTGAAAAATGGTACTGAAGAAAATCGTTTTGTTTATGATATTGATCCTGGTACATGGTACTTTGCAGTAAGAGTTTATGATGAAGCAGGTAATCCGTCCAATATTTCAAATACTGATGATGCAGAACCTTCTGGCTGGGCTCCGGAAATATATAATATTACTGCAAATAACGAGACCAGTACTTTCACAAAAGATGACCCCAATCAACCCAATCTGTTTGCGAAAAAGGGTGATAATGTTACTATTAAGTTCCAAGTTAGTGATAGGAATGAGGGTGATAATGTGACTATCAGTTTAATTGTAAGAAATCGAACTTTATTATCCAACGGAAGCTGGGATAATGGAGATTGGTTTGAAGGTCATAATTGGTCTATGGGCAATTATAGTGATCAGATATTATCTTATCATAATATCACAGAAATTAACGAGAGTTGGGACTATTATTTCAATGTTTCAGATAATAGTACTTGTCCAACCGATTCGAAAATGAGGTCTGTTCCTTCAGGTGCTCCTCATGACTATTATCGGATTAAGAAGTTCATCTAAGGAATATGAGACCGTTGTCCTTGATTGAAGATTTGTCAATGATACATATATAGATAATAGTTCAGTGAATACAAACTATGGTAATAATTCTACAATAAATGTTAGAGACGTTCAAAATCTCTACGGTCTTATTAAGTTCGATTTATCTTCCATTCCAACCAGTGCAACTATTGAATCTGCAATTAATTCCTTACATCTTAATACAACTGTAAATACCAAAAAAGTCAGTTTCCATCGTGTACTGCAAGATTGGAATGAAGATGATGTTACATGGAACAATTGGTATTTGAGCCTCTGGCAAAATGGATATAACAGCTTTAAAATGCCAATAAACACCTAGAAAGTGTCAGTTTTTCTAAAATTTCATTATATGGGTTTGGATTGAGGGTATTTCAGGCAATTTTTGATACAATATATGCACAAACTCAATAGAATTAATTCA
>Ga0255440_1021_pt1 | contig 22560 bp, 19 predicted proteins | sample ANMaggSeSYBR02I9_FD_182634 | JGI IMG/M metagenome (GOLD analysis project Ga0255440, IMG submission 182634) | Sediment cell enrichment communities from methane seep in Santa Monica Basin, California, United Staets - ANME aggregate JGI... | ecosystem: Environmental > Aquatic > Marine > Cold seeps >...
CTGAAAAGAATGTATTTGCTCTGGGGGAGAACGTCTACTGCTATGCGGGAGATCTTCCGGATAACTACCAGGCTGTGGACATATATGTAGTTCCAAACAGGGAATGGTCTGTGAATGACCAGATCGGACCTGATGTTGGTGATGGTGTTGAAACAGTATCCACAGATGGTTCTGGAATCATTGATGTTACTCTGATCTGGATTGCACCACTTACAGCCGGAAACTATGACATCATTGTAGACGTGGATCATGATGGAGTATTGGATGCTGGTGAACCGGTCGATAGTTTCACAATAGAAGTGGACATTGAAGAGATCCCAGAGTTCCCAACACTTGCAATCCCAATAATTGCAATGCTTTGTCTGGCATTTATCTTCCAGCGCCGGAAAAACTGAAATATGATGAATAGTGGGATATTTTTGTGAGCGTATGCTTTCTAAAAATGTGCTATATGTAGAGGGCCGAAAGGAATAAAGGAAGAATATGGGTAAAGGGTAAATATATAGCTGAAATTGAGTAAATAGTGTAAAAATCAGCAAAATGTTTTTGTAAAGACGGAAACATGTAGTGAATTAAGCTTGACTGTGTGAAAAATACGGACTAAAACTACAGCCTCATGAAAGAAAGACGGTGAATGAATTTGAATTCTTATTTACATCAGAATAATAGAATCCATGAATCTGCACAGATGTATGGAAAAAATTCAATCGATAATGATTGTATTATTCTTGAAAATGTTATTATCGGTTATCCAACAAATAAAATAATCCAGGAATTATCGAATTCAACAATCCCTATCTCTGAATACGAGTTCAAAGGCACGACAATAGGAGAAAATGCAGTAATACGATCCGGATCGATCATATATTCTGACGTTGAGATAGGGAATAATTTCAGATCCGGACATAATATCCTAATAAGGGAACATACCACTATTGGAGACAATGTTTTGATTGGTACCAATGTCGTAGTAGATGGAAACACAACAATCGGGAATAATGTAAGTATCCAGAGCAATGCATATATTCCAACTAATACGACTATTGAAGATAATGTTTTTATTGGTCCCTGTGCTGTCCTGACAAATGATAAATATCCGATTCGCAAGAAATATAAATTGAAAGGACCAACTTTACGGTTCAATGCATCTATTGGAGCTAATTCAACAATACTTCCAGGTGTTGAGGTCGGTGAAAGCGCTATGGTAGCAGCCGGAGCTCTTGTAACAAAAGATGTACCTCCGCGAAAACTTGCCATAGGAGTTCCTGCGAAGATTACAATGTTAAGTGATGAATTATTGACAGTAAATTCGATTTAATTATAAATTATATTATGATACCCATTGCAAAACCATTATTAGATGAAGATGAGATCAATGCCGCTGTTGAGGTATTAAGATCAGGTAATATTGCCGAAGGCACCAAAGTTTCGTTATTTGAACAAAACTTCAAAGAATTGATTGGCGTCAAGCATGCAATTGCCGTGAATTCAGGAACCTCAGCCTTACAAATTGCACTTCAGGCAGCAGGGATAGGAAAGGACGATGAGGTGATTACAACTTCCTTTTCTTTTATTGCTACTGCAAATTCCATACTGTATACAAATGCAAAGCCTATATTTGCGGATATATCCCGTGATACATTCAACATCGATCCGGATGATGTCCTTAACAAGATCACAAACAGAACAAAAGCAATCCTGCCAGTACATCTTTATGGACATCCTGCCGAGATGAAAGCTTTAATGGAAATTGCCAGGGACTATGACCTGGTACTGATCGAGGATGCTTGCCAGGCCCATGGTGCACAGTATCACGGAAAAAATGTGGGCTCTTTCGGTATCGGGACGTTCAGCTTTTACCCGACTAAAAATATGACTACCGGTGAAGGTGGTATGATCACGACTAACAATCCTGACATTGATATCAGTGCACGTATGATACGTTCTCATGGTTCAAAACAGCGGTATCTTCATGAAATGTTGGGATATAACTTTAGAATGACAGATATTTCTGCTGCCATAGGATTGATTCAGCTAACAAAACTTACCGAGTTTAATAATAAAAGGATTGAAAATGCAAAATATTTATCCGAGGGACTGAAGAATATCCCTGGAATTGAAATTCCTCCCATAAGGAAAGGGTGTACACATGTATTCCATCAATATACAATCAGGATCACGGAAGATTATCCAATAGAACGAGACACTCTTGTTGAGAGATTACGATATCATGACATCGGGACCGGTATATATTATCCAATACCGATACACAAACAACCTTTCTACAGGAAACTGGGATATGATGATGTCTTGCTGGAAACAGAACTCGCTGCAAAGCAAGTCATCTCATTGCCTATTCATCCTGTAGTATCACAAAAGGAATTATCTTATATAATTAAAACAATTCGTGAGGTTATAGCATGAAAGTAGGAGTTATTGGCGTCGGGGCTATGGGCCAGCATCATGTGAGGATATATAATGAGATGACTAATGTTGATCTTATAGGCATATCCGATGTTTCAGAAAGCAGGGTAAATGAACTTTCCAGTCAATATGGAGTCCCTGGCTTTATTGATCATACAGCATTGCTTAAACAGGATCTTGATGCTGTTAGTATAGCCGTGCCAACAACGTTACATAAACAGATCGGACTGGATGCCATTGCATGCGGGACCAATATATTGATGGAAAAACCCTTATCTGATACCATTGAAAACGCAAAATACCTGGTTGATGCTGCTTGTGATGCAGGAGTAAAACTCATGGTCGGGCATATCGAAAGGTTCAATCCGGCTGTAATGAAACTCAAACATATAATGGATTCAGGGTTGCTTGGAAAGATTGTCTCCATTTCTACCAAGCGGGTGGGACCATATAACCCCAGAATACGAGATGTGGGTGTGATCCTCGATATAGGGGTCCATGATATCGATATAATTTCTTACCTGTATGGCAAGCAGGTGAACGAGATCTATGCAATAGCAGGTTCCAATATCCATTCATTTGAAGATCATGCCGCTATTCTCCTTCGTTTTGAACATGAATTTTCAGGAATAGTAGAAACAAACTGGCTTACTCCCCACAAGATCAGGAAGCTTACGGCAATAGGTACCGATGGAGTTGCATACCTGGACTACATAGACCAGACCGTGGAACTGCATGATGGAGAATGGATCCGCCAGGCAAAGATAGAAAAGTCAGAGCCCTTGAAGAATGAACTGGAATATTTCATTAGATCCATATCCAATGGGATGGATCCATACCCTTCCGGTAGCGATGGTCTGTATGTTCTGGAAGTGGCAAAGGCTGCTATTAGATCATATAGCGAAGCTCGAGCAATAAAGCTAAAATAACCGAATAATAAAGCTATAATAATTGAGCAATAAAGTTGTAACAACGAATAATAAAGTTTCCTGTATATTAAATAAAAACATTAGGTATAAATATGACAGATTCACTGACCCGGCTGCCGGATAGAAATGGACCGATAAAGAATATCGGTGTTGTAGGTATGGGATATGTGGGGATTCCGGCTGCTGTATTATTTGCAGATTCCCAATCATTTGATTTCGTATGGGGTTTCCAGCGCGACTCTCCTACTTCTGGATTCAAGATAGACATGTTGAACAGGGGGGAGTGCCCGTTAAAAGGTGACGAACCAGACCTGGAAGACCTTATCAAAAAGGTTGTTAAAGCGGATAAGTTCAGATGTACTTCAGATTTCAGCAAGATATCTGAGGTAGATGCAGTGACCTTGGCGATCCAGACCCCTTTTTTAAGTGCAGAAAGCCTGGAACCGGATTTCGGTGCCCTTATTGAGGGAATACGGCAGGTGGGCAAGTTCCTTACTAAAGGGACTCTGGTAGTACTGGAATCCACTATCACACCAGGCACCACAGAAGGTATTGCCAAACAGGTTCTGGAAGAGGAATCGGGCCTCACGGCAGGTAAGGATTTCGTACTGGCCCATGCACCGGAGCGGGTGATGGTCGGCAGATTGATCCGCAATATCCAAGAACATGACAGGATAGTGGGCGGTATCGACCAGGCCAGTACTGACCAGGCTGTGGAACTATACACTCCGGTAATGACCACGGGCAAAGTCATCCCCATGACCGCCACAGCCGCCGAGGTGACCAAGACAGCTGAGAATACGTTCAGGGACCTGCAAATAGCGGCCATCAACCAGCTGGCCCTGTATTGCGAGGCTATGTGTATCAATGTATATGATGTGCGCACAGGCGTGGACAGCCTGAAGGGAGAGGGTATTACCAGGGCTATGCTTTATCCCGGTGCAGGGGTAGGCGGGCACTGCCTGACCAAGGATACCTACCACCTGGAGCGGGGCGTGAAGATATCTTCGGGAACGCTCGATTATCCTGAAGGGCTTGATTCAATTTTCGTACTGGCACGCAAGGTGAATGATTTCATGCCTGTGCATATGTATAACCTGACAGTGGATGCTCTTTCAAGGATAGACAAGACCCCGGCAGGTTCTAAGGTGGCCATATTGGGCTGGGCGTTTATCAGTAATTCGGATGATGCAAGGAACCCGCCGTCTGAGCCGTACAGGGACCAGTTGATAGATTCCGGGTGCAGGGTGGATGTTCATGATCCCCATGTGATGGATTATCCAGGTGTGGATATTTCACATGAGTTATCCGATGTTGTGAAGGGTGCTGATGTGGTGGCAATATTGACAGGACATAATGAGTATTTCAAACTTGATGCCAGAGTGTTGAAAGGGTTGATGGGGCAGGAACATCCGGTGATCGTAGATGGGCGGAATGTTATAGATCCCGATGAATTTATCAGCGAAGGATTTGTATACAAAGGAATCGGGAGGGGAGATAAGAACAGTCACTCCCTATATTGAGGGAAGATAAGAACAGTTACTCTCCACAATAATATATTCTCTGGAAATCAGGGCACGGATCGGATGACCCTATATCATGCAAGATAAACAAAAAATATATCTGTTCTTTATTGGAATGGCACTGGCCATCTGCAGCATAGGCGGAGTTGCAGGTTATTTTATTAATGATGCTTCAGGTGCAATCTATGGTGTGACTGCAGGTCTTATTATTTCCGGGATTGCTGCAGGTTGTTTATATTATCTGCCGGCTTTTATTATTGTAAAACTCTACAGCAGCAGGGAAGTGACCAAAGAAGATTCTCCTGACTTCATGGCTACTATAGAAGAATTTGCAGATATCGTAAATATTCCAGTCCCACGGTTCTATTTATCAAATAAAGATATTCCATTAATATTCACGGTTGGACGGGACTGCAATTCAGCTTCAATTATATTCACTGATAAATTATTGGATATCCTGTCTTCAGAGGAATTAACATGTGTGCTAATCCATGAGATGTCACACATAAAGCTGAACCAGATACACAGGCAAACCCTGGTAGCATTTGTGGCAGGTATATTGACCATGTTCGCCAACGCTGCGCTGTGGGGTGCACTACTCACAGGCTTTGGCCAGGAAAACGACCCTGCACCCAGGATCATTAAATTTCTTGCCATGGCACTTGTTGCCCCGCCTGCAGCTTCATTAGTACTGCTGACAACACCGGCAAGCAGGGAATATATTGCAGATGCAACAGCAGTGGGAATATACAAAGAACCAGAAGTATATATCCAGATGCTTGAAAAGATGGGGAGACATTTCAGTGAGACCAGACATGAGGAGATAAATCCTGCACATGGACTGCTGAACATTATCGATCCACTGTCCCGGAGCAATGATGTCGAAGATGATTTTTATACACTTTTCAATACACACCCTGGTCTGGATGAGCGAATAGAAGCCATACGTACCAGAACAAATAGCAGGTCGGCAAGTATGAAGCTATTGGAATATGCAACCGTGATGAATGAAAAAATCGTTGATAAATATGAAAGCATCACGCGATGGAAAAAGACACTGCTGTACAGCACCATCACCCATATGCTGATCCTGTTTGGGATTATCGTGGTCTATTCATTCTACAATAAGGATTTCAGAGCAATGGATTCCCTCATGATCACAGGAGCTTATGTGGGTATGCTGGTTATCACACACAGTATGATGTACCTGATATTCAAAAACAAATTGGGCTAAGATATATTGATCAAGACAATATTAGTAACTAGTAACAGGTTTGTGATAGAATGAAAAAAACACTACTTCGATCATTGGTTCGATCACCATGGGTAGACCTGTATTTAGTTATTGTAATTAATTTTTTAGCTATTCTGTTCATACTTATTCCACCCTTTTGCGAGATTTTTATCAGAATCCCACTTGCACTGGTACTTTTGTTGTTCCTGCCTGGATATGTGTTCATAGCGGCAATGTTCCCGGGACGGGATATCAGCGGTATCGAACGGTTCACCCTGAGCGTGGGCCTCAGTATTGCTATAACGGTCTTTGACGGTTTTGCGATCAGTGTAACAGTCTGGCGTTTCAGGCCCACATCCATCGTGGTCTCACTTACGTTAATCATCCTGTTCTTTGTGATAATTACATATTTCATGAGAAAGCGGCTGCCCCTTGAGCAGCGTTTTGTACCTGATGCCAAACCATTTATTGAATCATTGAAGACAAAAGAAAAGATGACCGATATCGAAAAAGCACTGATCATAGCAATGGTCGGGTCGATCATCATTGCAAGCGGGATGCTTATCTATGCAAAGCTTACTTTTGAGGATGAAAAATTCACGACCCTGTATATACTTGGACCTGGCGGGAAAGCGGAAGGTTACCAGACGAATTTATCCTTTGGTGAGCCAGCTACTACTATAGTAGGAATTGAGAATTATGAACATGCACCTGTTAACTATACCTTGCAGGTGGTGCTTGATGGAGTGGTTCTGACAGAAAAGGAAATCCAACTTGATCATAATGATAAATGGGAAGAGAATGTAACATACATACCTGATGTCATGGGCCAGAAGATAAAACTGGAATTTCTATTATCCAAAGATGGAGGGGTGGCGAATTATCGTTCAGTACACCTATGGGTCAATACGATATTTAATCCTGATGATCCGGGTGGTCTTGAAAGTTACCTGATATCCGTTCCCCAGCTAATCAATGGAAATATGGAAGGAGAAGGTGGCTGGATATTTTCAGGAAGTGATTTTTTTACAGGGAATTATAGTAATCATACTTTTGTATCAAAATCCCACTCGTATGAGATCGATATTTCAGGTAGTGAACCTGGACAATATGTAAGGAGAGGGTATTTCGGTGCAGTGTATCAGGATATAAGTGCTACACCGAAAGGACTGGCAATACTGACATTTAATGTTAAAGATTCTATTACTTCCAACACAGAAGGAAATTACCTGAAGCAAGTGCTGTTCAATGATAGGGTTGTCTGGGAGGATGATACGGCCGGTGATGAGGGGTGGCAGCATGTTGAGTCCCTGGTAAGGCTGTCTGAAACTAATCGTGTAATGCTGCGGATATATGCACAAAAGAACCTTAAGAACCAGAGTATGAAGGTCTGGTGGGATGATATCGAGTTAAGGACCCTTACCGACGTGAGCATCCGTGACTGGAATTCGAATTTAACCCTGGGCGTACCTGCAGATATCACAGTGGCAGTAGAAAATTATGAATCAGATCATACTGAGTACAACCTTGAGATCAGGCTGGACAATATCCCGATCAGCAACCAGAGGTTATGGCTTGCCGGTCGTGAAGATTGGATAGGGGATATTACTTTTATTCCTGAAGCGGTCGGTCCGAACATCAAACTTGAAGCTGTATTGTATAAGGAATGGGATGAAAAACCTTACCGCAGCGATGAGGTGCTGGTATCATCTTCAATAGATTATGATGATCTTGCTACTGCACTTGGATATGTTATCACGCCTCCTGAAATTCTTAACAGCGACATGGAATATTCATCAGTATGGTATTTCACTGGGGTCAATTATACCGGGAATTATACAGATTATACATCACATTCACCAGTGCTTTCGTATGAGATGCGGCTGGTTCCGAAAGATTACTCAGCTGCAGGGGATTTTGGAGCGATCCATCAATATATCAAAGATTCACCAAACGGTCTTGTTATGCTGACATTTGATGTGAAGGATTCTATCAAATCCAACAGGCCCGGTTATCATAAAAAGCAGGTATTGCTTAATGACAGGGTGGTATGGGAGGATGATATTGCAGGAGATGAGGGGTGGCAGCATGTTGAGGTCCCGGTTATGTTGTCCAGGAACAACCGACTTGAAATTCGGGTGCAGGAACTGCAGGGGGGTTCTGATGAAGTACTGGTATGGTGGGACGATATCGTGTTTAGTCCTTTCTCAGACCAGGATTCGGGTGTGGGCAGCACTCCGGGATATGCTGCCGAGCTTGAACTCAGGGGGAATATTCTCTCGATCAAATCGGGTAAAACAGTTACAATATCCAGAGATTATTCTGAACTTCGTTCCACCGAAGATCTTAAATTATATTTTAAAGGAGATGGAGTTGTGGGAGGAGGAGATGCAGTTTATACTACCCGTACCAGTTCTGGTAATATCTGGTATAAAGATGTAAAGTACCACTCAGTTGATCCATCAAAAGCTGATATATTAACAAGTATTAGCATTAACAGCCGATCAAAGACGATGGGCTTGTATGATATCTGGGTGCTGGGGAATGGATATAACCTGACTGTAATAAACATAGATTACCAGAACGATTTAGCTATGCTGGAGTTGAGCAGAAATGACCTTGTTATAGCAACAGATGTATTATCCACTGATGAATATTTCGAATATGAAACAAAGGTCTCAAATATTGATAATTTCAAAATACTTACCTTTAAGGTCGGGAGTATATCACCTAACAGTGTTAAGATCACAAGCCTTTACTTATATTCAGACTCTCCCATCCAGGTCAATATTGGTGATAGATATAAAGAGTTCCACGTGGATGAGATCAAAGCTGACCGTATTATCTTTAAGAATATAGCAAATATCCAGTTCAACAACCCTACCAGTCTTTTGAACGACAGGGTAATGTTCAGGGTGGCAGATAATCGTGAGCGTGCATATCCTTATATCATTAAGACAAAACCCGGGACATACAAGATCAAGGGTTCTTCATATAATATCAGGTCAGGGCGCTGGATGAACGTGACTGGTGGTAATTTCAAATCCTTTAGTTATGATCTGGATTCCGGAACATCGTACGAAACTCTGAACATGTACTTCTCAAGTGATAATAAGGTAAAAGAGGGCGATGCAACGTATATAGCGACTTTAAAGGGCGGCCAGATAGGTTTCTTTGGACTGGTATATGCACCTATCGACAGCGATAATCTCGATCTGCTAAGCCAGGTACTGGTAAATGAAAGCGAGAAGTCGATACGGGTCCAGGAACCATATTTACTTAGGAATGGATATATCCTCACATGCGGTGACATTACCGGTAAAAATATATTGGTGGAATTTACCAGGAATGGAGTGTTGGTGGATTCTAATATATTTTCTGAAGGAGAACTTGTTGTCTTTAAAACTGCTTATGGTAACGATGAAATTAATTTCTTTGAATGTGAGATCGAGACACTGATTGGTGAAACTATCATACTGAGAAACATCAGGCAATACTCCAGAACTCCTTTAAAGCTTGCTTTGGGGGAGCGTTATGGCGACTTTAAGATTTCTGAAATTACCGATAGCAAGATAGTCCTTGAGAATACCGAACCAATTACTATTCGTGATGAGGATTCGATACTGGATAACTGGATCAAGTTCGATGTCAGCGGCACCACTGCAACCCCTTATACAGAAATAATTCTGCAATGACAATAAGTAAGATTACTGCTTGAATTTGAACATTGATAACAACTACCAACATCTAACGCATTGACATTTCATTTAATATGTACAATAGAATCCCGGCCACAACCGTGAAAATGATCCAGCCCATGTGGGTATGAACAAACATCATGGCGTCACTACCATAAAAATATCCCACTGCATAGAGTGTTGTGACCCTGAATATGTTGGAAATGTATGCAACGACCACTGTGATAAACAGCATCATATATACTTGCCTTAACTCAAATCTCTCCATCCGGGTATAACCCACGATGATCCCGATGAGCATGAACATAGAATAGAGACCTGAACACGGTCCGCCAATTACAACGCTCATTTCTTCTACACCGGTCATGCGTATGGTCTCTGTACTGATTATTTCAACAGGTATATGCAGGATATGCAGGATGGATACAACAGGTAGCAACACAAAATAGTGGTCGAACATGTGAGTGAAATTGATATTTAAATGAGCGAACAGGCTAAATAATATTATAAATAATATGAGAAATGTGGCGGACATGTAGGCTGTAAATGTTCCCATTCTGCGCAATTCGTTGTTACTAAAGCCAAAGGTTATGAGGGAAAGGCCAAAGAGGAATGTCATAATGTCGATGGTGCCCAGTTTGCTATTACTTGAAAAGTTATAAATGATATCACTTATGACAATGCCCACACCTATGAACATGATGATTTTATTACCACTTGTAAAGTTGTTATCTGAACCAGCTAACCTGATTCTTGATATTGCCAGTAATGCCAGCAATAAAAGGATTATCCCAATGATTTTTGATCCTTCGCTGATCTCCACGGTACCACCTAAAAAAAGGGCCAGTATCAGCAGGAAAATGAGGGCGTTTTGTTTATACACTTTTACTTCTCCATAATGATTAATCATTTTTATTCTGCGAATTATATATATTAATTGGGAAACTATAATATAGTATAAATATATAATGAAGTACTATAAATTTAAATGTTGTTACAAGAAAATCTTCTATTCGGTCGGATTAACTTGAGTACATAATCTTATAGATTATATACTATAAAAAATGAAGGAATAAGAAAACATGGATTGTATTCATGAGAGTTGTGGCACTATTGATTAAGTATGGTTACATTTTAAGATAAATAATGAATCAAAGAGATTGAAAACACATCCATTTTGCGTTCATTGCGGAGCAGTAAAGAATATCTCACACGAAAAATTGAGGAATATTGCCTTTTACATGAATGTAATGGCACGAATCGATAAACATATCACCAGAATAACTGAATTTCAATGGAATGTTCTGTGAGCAATCTCCTGAATCCATATATCTTGTGCGTGACAATAGACTTGAAATCGGTTGTCATGGATATGATCATTCGCTTGGGAGGTGTATATGAATAACATTAATATCGAAAACAAAACAAGAAACTATATTTTAATCACCCCCGCAAAAAACGAAGAGAAAAATATAGGATTGTGTATTCAATCTGTTGTATCACAGACAATTACTCCTAATTTATGGATTATCATTGATGATGGAAGCATTGATAACACATTTGAGGTAATTCAAGATGCAAAAAATAAACATCACTGTATAGAATGTATTCAATTGAACGATACTATAAGAGATCTTACAGTTCATATATCTGAAGTAATTAAAAAAGGTTTTGATTTTGCAATTGATCATAGTAAGAAGCACAATTTGAAATATGATTACATTGCTTTTCTTGATGCTGATATGATCGTACATGATACTCAGTTTTTTAAAAAATTAATCATAAATTTTGAGGGAGACAATCATTTAGGAATCGCAAGTGGTAAAATTCAAATTCTTGAGAATTCGAATAATTCATGCCTTGAAAAACGTCGGACTGATACGGTTTCAGGCGGCGAGATGATGTGTAGGCGAGAGTTTTTTAACGATATTGATGATGTTATTCCAATTTCATTTTCATGGGAAAGTGTTTTAAGAGTTCAGGCAATTCTAAAAGGATGGAAAGTAAAACGATTTAACGATATACAAGTAATCCAAACTAGACAAACAAGTAGTGCAGAAGGAATTAAAAGAGGTTATTTTATAAGAGGTACATCTGATTATTACTTAAATTATAATCCTTTAATAGTAATCGCAAAAGGGATAAGATATTGCCTTGAAAGACCACATTATATCGGGATTGTATATTTAGATGGTTATTTCAGCAGTCTTATTCAAAGGAAAGAGCAGATAAAAGATAAGTCAATCAGGAGATATTTCTATTTGACTAAATTTCGAGAAATCTTTGAATACAACTTTAATATATCTAATAAAGGAAAATGAATTGAAAATGAATGCTACTGTCTCCAAACGTCATACCTGGATCTTACTTTGGATATGCCTTATACTCCTTAATGTAATTATTCGATATCCCATAACACCACATGAAATTGGATCTGATTCATTTTTGATGCACTTTATTGCAGATTCAATATCTAAGTTTGGTTATGCAAAATGGTGGTATCATCCACTTTCAATAATAGGTCTGTACCCATATTCTACTTCAAGTGCTTTACCATTTTATTTATCAGGTGTGTCACAATCCATATCAATGGACATGGAACGTACAATATGGATTGTTCTGTCGTGTTTTGGCATTTTCAGCTCATTTACTGCATATTTAATGGCAGGAGCAATAAGAGATGATGAAATATTTAAATTTTTAACTGCACTTGTTTATTCAACATCAGCAGGAATATTGACCTTTACGACATGGAATGCATCATCAAGAGGGTTGTTTGTAGTGATGCTACCATTGTTCATATATTTTTTAATCAGGTCTCGCTTTTCATTGAAATATGGTCTATTAGCTGGCGCTTTGTTTTTTTTACTTATGGCAATTCATAATCTTTTTTACTTAGTAATTCCAATTATTGTAATCTTTTGTTTTATTTTAATAATTAGCCATTTAATATATAAATTGAAATCCAGAGAGATGGATATTACAATTCGAAAGAATTTTAAAACTGGTTTTATAGTTAGTATGTTGTTAATGATTTTTATAGTGTTATTAATACAATCGTTTATCAAGTATTCTTTTGAGGAACAAATATCAATTATTTTGAGCTATGCCAGATATTCTGGAGTATTAATTGTTTTTGCTATAGGGGGATTTATTTCTCTCCTGTTTAAATCTAAAAAAAAATTCGAAGAGTGGTTTTTACTGCTGGTTATTATATCGCTTATACCTTTTCTGCCTATTGAGATGTATGCCAAGTTTTTTATGTTGCCTCTTATTGCATTACTGATCAGCAGTGGAATTATGAATTCGATTGCAATTCGCCAAAAAAGAAAAACTGCGCTTTCAATTGTGATCATCCTTTTATTCCTATCGGTTAGCTTTTCCACGTTTTATCAGTTTGGAAGAACTAATATTAGTGATCAATATATTAAATCTGAGTTTTGGGCGGAAGAAAGTACTGTAAATGCTGCTATATGGACTAAATTATATACAAATGAAGGGATATTCAGCGATAAGCTGAGTTTAACCCGGAGAATACTTGCTTATTCAGGAATGGCTATGTTAAGTGAAACCGAGGTTATACATTCTATTCAGGGCAATTTAGATGAATACGAATTTAACAATATGTCGATACGTTCACCATTTTCCACCTCATTCTATTTCGAAGGTCCTTTTTATTTAAGCTCATCACAATCATCAAAAATATGGTTCTGGTACAAACTGAGAAATGAAAATTATAATTCAAAATGGGGGGAAATTATTATTCAACGTTTTAACTTAAATTATTATATTGGATATGAAGAAGAAGTATCTACTATATTTTCAAGATCAATTATCCATCAGAAAGATAAGTTATTTGATAATGGGAGAATTAGTATATGGTGGTTGGAAGGAAGATTTTGAAAAAAAGGCTTTTGATTAAGCCCATTAAGCTAGTATCCTAGTTTGAAGATGCTTGAGAATGTTAAACAGAAGAGCATTAAACCTATTATTCTAACAAGTATTGCATCGGGTACTTTCATTTACACAGATGAATACGACATTTATGGAAAGGTTTCTGAATGGGGATATCAGCATAAGACAGTTTGTCATAACAAAGGGGAGTTTGCTCGAGATGAAAATGGGAACGGGTTCTGTGAAGTGCATGTTAACACTATTGAAGGATTTTGTTCCTTATTGCGGTCTTGGTTGCGTCTTCATCGTGGTATTTCACAAGAAAAACTGCCATTTTATCTGGGATTTTTTAAAATTTTTATATAATGTGAGACGGAGGGGAAAAGCCATTTTGGGTTCTTTGCTCAATTTAATCTTGAACTAACAACCCATCTTCGTCAGTTTCTCACCAAAATCTTGCTTTTTTTTCTGTAAATAACTTACTAGAAGCTCTGTCATTCCAGAGTATATTCGTTATTTTTTGATTTATGAGATATTTAAGGCGTGTATTTATAAAAAATTCATTTACAAATCCTTTAATTGAAATTATAAGTAAATTATAACTATTACAATTATTTAGATGCATATTATTGCTAAAAATCCAAAAATGACAAAAAATAGGATATAATCGTAACGTATTCATTAGCACCCATCATAAATACATTTCGATACAGTTGAATTAATTCTTTTGAGTTTGTGCATATATTGTATCAAAAATTGCCTGAAATACCCTCAATCCAAACCCATATAATGAAATTTTAGAAAAACTGACACTTTCTAGGTGTTTATTGGCATTTTAAAGCTGTTATATCCATTTTGCCAAAGGCTCACTACAATCGCTAATCATCTCGGTTTCCATCGAAAAAGAAACACTTGTTAAATTTTTAATGTGCAACATACTTTTTATGAAAATCATTTTATAGATGATGTTTTATCATATATATGGCACAGATTATGCAATTGCTCTCACTGCTAACAGGAAATGAACGGTAAAACATACACATACTATTCCCTTAATGGATGTGCAAAAGCATTATGGAGCTATTCATTTAATAGTATTGTGGGGGGAGCCGATACTTAAAAATTGACTGAAATTAAAGAGATGTAGTACAGACTCGATAATTGATAAGTTTTACTGATGTCGGCTTAATTTTAATCTGACGAAGATGGGTACAACTTAAAACACAGGAAGGGCCTTAAAGATTAGTCTAAAATTTAGAACGTAGTATAGGTTGATGGAAAATTGAGTTAAATTGAGACAAAACTAAAAAAAGTTGTTCAGTTTGTAGGAAATACTGTTATTGCAAGAACATTAATACTATATAAAAATAATAGAGTTAGTGATCATGCCACGAGACTTTACATTGCACCGATATAAATCACTACTTAGTGTTGTGGCCAATTCATTTTACACATCCACCATGGTGTGGAACTACCTGACCTCGCCGCCCGAGCGCTGCCTGATTCTACGCTACGATGTGGACCGTGCGCCGAGGCGTGCGCTGGATATGGCACGTGTGGAGGGAGAGGTAGGGGTGCAGGGGAATTATTATTTCAGTTTTGGGCGGGGCACGGACGTCTATGAGATTTGCCACTTTAATAGGTGTGTCTTATGAAAGTTTTAGTCGATATTGGTCATCCTGCGCATGTTCATTTCTTTAAAAATGCAATATGGAAATTAGAATCGAAAGATCATGAAGTACAAATTACAGCAAGGGATAAAGAAATAGCACTTTATTTATTGGAAGCTTACGGTTTTAAATATCACAATCTTGGTGAAAATCAAAAAGGTCTTGCAAAAAAAGCCATTGGCATGCTAAAAATAGATTTTGAAATGTATAAAGTTGTTAAAAAATTCAATCCTGATGTTTTAATAGGTATTCACAGCCCCTATGTCGCTCAAGTTAGCAAACTTTTAAGAAAACCATCGTTGATTTTTACAGACACCGAACACGCTAAATTGGCAAACATATTAACTTTTCCGTTTGCTACTGCAATTTGCACTCCGTCATGCTTCAAAAAAGACATCGGTCTAAAACAAATTCGATACAATGGATACCACGAACTCGCTTACCTGCACCCCAATTATTTCACACCTGACTCATCGGTATTGGATGAACTTGGACTCAAAGAAGGTGAGCGTTTTATCATAATGCGTTTTGTGGCATGGGATGCGAGTCATGATGTCGGACACAAGGGCATCAGTATAGAGATGCGGCGACGCTTTGTGAGCGAATTTAAAAAATACGGGCGGGTTCTGATCACGTCTGAAAGTGAACTGCCAGCGGATTTTGAGCCTTATCGAGCAAAGATAGCGCCGGAAAATATGCACGATCTGCTGTATTATGCGGCACTATATGTGGGGGAGGGGGGGACGATGGCTACTGAAGCGGGTATATTAGGAACTCCTTCAATATTTATTTCATCACTTGTTGGTTCAATGGGAAATTTTGAAGAACTTGAAGATAAGTATGGACTAGTATATTCCTTTCGTGAACCTTTAAGTGCTTTAAGTGCTACATTAAAAATACTGGAAAATAGCGAATCGAAAGAAGAATGGAATGCAAAAAGGAAAATTTTACTCAATGAAACAAATGATGTAACTCCGTTAATTGTTGAAAACATTGAAGGAATAATAAAAAATATAACAAAAGACTTCTGAAACATTCAAATATTTGATCTTGATTTAGAGACACATGAAATGGTTGGCACTGTCCTAAAACAAATCTTTGTCTTAAACATTGAATAATGTTGATTGTTTGTGGTTTTCAAAATTTTTAAACAAATTGTTCGAAAAGATGCACGTCTATTTTCTGCCGAACTTAGCAAATCATATATTCAAAACATGTCTTCTATACAATTACAACATAAATATAATATTCCAGAAAAATGTAAAACCACTAACATGAAAAAATATTTAAAATTTGCAGATACCTGCGGAAAGTGAGTTTTAACATTCACTTTAGCTATTTCTTTGTCGGATATCTTAATTCCTGTTTGATATTCATTCTCATCCAGCTCTGCTCTTATTTTCAGACCTTTTCTAGTTGTCGTACTTCCTATTAAATTTACCATCATATCATGGCTTACTAATGGTTTTCCACGCCAGTTTTGCGTGATGTGACTAAACATTCTATGCTCAATTTTATTCCATTTGCTTGTACCCGGTGGAAAATGGCAGAATTAAAAATTTCAGGGAGTGGATAACGAAAAGTTTAAGCTGTGTGAAATTTATTGTCAAAGATGTGGTGGAATAGATTATACGCAAAAATTAAATTCTGTTACCTTTAATGTTCAATTGGATGTTTCTGTGAAAAAAATTAAAAATCAAATATATTATTATGTGGATTATATAATAATAAAAGTATATATATATATATCACATCCGTCAATAAAAACGCAAATTAAATAATTCTTACTATGAATAAAGAACAAGGACAATTTGAATCAAATAATATTTCTATTTGTATAACTGGTGATATCGATTATGGAGATATAGAAACTATAGAAGTCTTAAAACATTATTTTGATATTTTAAATAAATATAATGTTAAAGCGACTTTCTTTATAACCGCCTATGCAGCTGAAAGATACCCGGATCGAGTAGAGTATATCCTAAAAAACAAGCATGAAATCTCTGGACATGGTGATATTCATCGAGAGTTTTATGGATCCGTGTCTAATCAAAGAATTCGTTTAGAAAATATGAAAAAAACATTTTTAGAATTATTCGATATAGAATTAAATGGATTTCGAGCACCATGGTATAAACATAACAATAATACTTATCTAGCGTTAAAAAAAGCAGGTTTATCGTATGATTGCAGCAAAAAAAGATTTGAGATAGCTTTTAAGCATATTCCCTATATTGAACAAAAATATATGTATTTTCCAACTTATTATTTTATTAAGCCTTTTTTAAAGACTATTGCTGATATATATAATATATATAATAAAGTATATAGGCACCCTTATTATATTACATCCAGCGTATTAGAGATTCCAACGTTAGGAATTAGCGATTATACATTGATAGACGATCCACGCGGACCAAAATATTCTCCCATGGATGTTGAAAAAATTGGAAGGATATGGATTGAATGTCTAAGTTCCTTAAAACAAAGTGGCGGAGGCGTTTTAAATTTACAGGCTCATCCTGGCCGATTATCACCAAAATATCTTAAGGCTCTTGAATATTTTATCTTCAATGCTTTAAAACTCGGTGTGGAACCAAGTACTGTAGGTGAGATTTCGAAAAAATATCATATAAGAGAAAATAGATTATAATTTATTAAAAAAATAGTGTCATGTCAACTCTCAATTGTTGGATAGAGTCGAGATAACTTTATCCGGGCATCCTTGGTTGTGAATTGCTAATTAACTTTCACATATTTTATGGTATATAAAGTATAAATTTTTCCTCATATCTTGTTTCACTTAATTTTTCGTATGTATAGGCTGTCCCCCAATCCAATTCAGGCGAATATACAAATCAACACAATAATATGACAAATATGAGCCTCCGGCAAAATCCACATAATATCTTTAAAACAAAAATAACCCCTCTGAACACTTCTTGTCCTTAAAATTTGGCAGTGTCCTTAATTAGACCGCATAATTAGAATTGAAAAATTCCTCCCAATTCCATTGATGATCGGCCAAACCGTCCAACATTGCAGGAGTCACAGTTTTATTTAACTTGTCCATAAAATTCAAATAGAAATGAAACAAATCGAAAGAATTTATGAGTTTTGGTTTCTTTTTCGAAAAGCATTTTGTTTCTCTAACTAATCTGCCCAATCTTTTACGACAAATACTATTCACATTTTCGATATCGTTCGTCACGATATACTCTATGTTGGGAGTTCCATAAATGACTTTTTCAATTTTCGCAATAATTTTCCCTACTCCCCTTATTTTTATAACTTGTCCATAGTCAACACATGTTTCTTTATAATACTCAGGAATAGTATTCGTATAGTCGTCATGTACGTCAGAAAATATCTCAATTTTCATATCTGGAAAAGGCAATTGTATTCTATCAAAAACCTTCTCAAATAGTTTTTCACAGGATTTTTTTGTTTGTTTTCCAATTTCATAAGCAACAATAAGATAATACCCTCTCGTCATGAAAGTGAATATCTAGGCATCACCTTCGATATCTGAATTAGGGCTTCCGGACTCAACTATTTTTTTTTATGAATGTCCACATTTCATCAACCTCAAATTGTTCAAGTTTTACATCATGAAGAAGAATAGAATTTACAAACTCAGCATGCAAGGCAAGATCCTCTATTAAATTTCCTATTGTATCCCTGTGGTGGCCTGTTATTCGTTCAATCGATCTGATACCATTTTTCTCTACAAGGTGTTTGCAGATGTTGATTATCTCAGGTTTTGAAAGATGTTTATGATACAGTGGTGTATTCGCTGTTTCAACAAACCATCTACTACATTGATTACAATAGTATTATTGATGTCCTGCTCGATTTTTTCCACGATTTAGTATATCTTTTCCGTTCTCTGTCTAAAAATATTTGCATTCTGGATTCTGACATGTAATATCGATTTTACTTCGAGGTCTAGCCATGTAACATCACGAAAATAATAATGGATGCTATATTATCAAAATTAAGCGGTCTATTCTGGGACACTGTCGTATTTTCGATTCGGAACTCCATAGAATCGGAAGTACATTATAAAGCGTTAAATATATATATTGTTGCATAACTACCTCTCAGGTATTAGGGGTGCACTCCACCTTCGATTCGTAAAAATCCTCATTATCTGGATTAATTTTCAGTTTTAATATGGAGGTTCTATAAACGATAAAACATTATCAGGATGCGGCGAATATTAGGTATGAATTTACTAAATATATGGTTATTAAATTTGTCAAATTACGAGGTTAAGAAATTGAAATTTAAAAAACATTTAATATTGTTAATATTTACTTTGATATTAATCAGTGGACAGACTGCTGAAGCAAGCTCTGTAAAAATCTGGGATACTATCATAAAAGATACTGGTCATAAATTTTATGGGTTTGAGAGTTCTTATGCATGGGGAAATAAAGATAATTGGGTACAAGTACCATATGGTACATTAGATTATAATTTTATTGGCAACCAAGTTATTGAAAATGGGAACTTTTGGTTTTTTATACATGATTCTGGTTTTGATTCTCCATTCATGTATGCAAATATGGGTGGAAGCCCCGGACCAGTTGGAGAAATGTATATAAAAACTACAATAGATGGTAAAGATAGATGGAATTTCTATATAAAGTCGGTTATTATTACAAAAAATACACCAGAAGAATTAATATTAATAGTAGATTCGGGTTACACCCCGGGCATAAATGTTATTCAATATAAAATAAAAGAAGATTCACATTATATAGAAGCAAAAGCCATGACAGATCATTACTTTATTGCTGGATTTCACAGTTCTCCGAATCGGTTTGCAGTAGCACCAATTAAAATTGGGGCTGGTACTGATTTTGTGGTGGATCCTAGAAATTATTCAAATATTCCTGAAGGAAAACATATTTTCTTTTATCCGGACGAACAATATGAAAACATGATGTTTCAGGAAATTAATTTCGGTGGTTGGTTTTTTGACCATATTATAATATATGATGATTGGACATTTGCCAAACCATCAATAGAAGTTTACAAAGAAAATGACATAATGAGATTAGGTTCTATAAGGGCACATATGCAATCAGGAAGGTCTAATGAGAGGGTATTTTTTGCACAAATTAATAAGGAAAATATATTCCTTGAAGAAAGCCCAAATAAAGCAATATCCGCAGGAGGTTCTTACACATCCGTTCGCCACCCAACAATTCCAGGTAGATGGAGAATATCAGGAAGGGTAAGAGCAGCAGATGGTTCTGAACAATATTATACTCAAGATGTTTATGACCAAAATTTTGTATTTGTGAGTCCTATAAGTGGAACTTTGGAAGCAGTGGCATTGTATCTTTATGATAGAACCAGTGAAACGCCATCTGATATAACGACCCCAATGGATGTTTACAGAGACATTACGGGGCAAACAACAACGGTCTCCAACCCCGCATATTCCATACCTTCCGGGACTTATCCAAACTCTCAAAGTATTTCCATCTCAACAAGTACCGCAGGCGCAACAATTCGCTATACTATAGATGGCACTACACCTACTACAACCTCTTCAATATACTCAACACCGGTCGTCATTTCCTCAACTACCACCTTAAAAGCTAGAGCATGGAAAACAGGGTTAACACCAAGCGGTATAGCCACAGCAGCATACATAATTGGCACACAAGCACAAGCACCAGCACCGGTCCTATCTTCGATCAAGAACCCGGGTTTTGAATCAGGAACTACTCCCTGGCTGTTCTATACGAGTGGTACAGGGACCTTCAGTACAGTATCCCCTGGCCATGAAGGAAGCAATATGGGCCGGCTTGCTTTGAGCAGTGGCGGTTCGAACATCCAGTTGTATCAGACAGGGATAGCCCTGGAACCAAACACCCGCTATCGGCTGAATTTTGCAGCATATTCAACGACGGGACATGACGTGACTGTGAGACTGTTAAAGCATGTTTCGCCATATACTGCCTATGCACCGGACTTTACAGCGAATCTCGGTACGAGCTGGCAGACCTTCACGACTGAATTTACCACAAGTGGTCTCACAGGTACAGTGAACGATGGACGTTTACAGTTCAAGCTTGCACCATTTGCGAAATCTGGAAACACCTACTACATTGATGACGTGAGATTAGAGAAGGTAAGTGCAATTGAGTTACCCAGCATATCAACCCATCCTGCGGATCAAACCGTTGCAACAGGTCAGACTGCAACATTCAGCGTAGTAGCTACCGGGACTGCACCATTAACCTATCAGTGGCAGAAGAACAGTATGAATATCCCTGGTGCAACCAATCCATCATACACGACACCGGCAACCATCTTAGCAGATAGTGGTTCGAAGTTCCGCGTCCTGGTGACAAACCCGGCAGGCAGCATCATGAGCAATGCAGCAACATGCACTCTTGGCACACAAGCACCAGTCATATCTTCTATCATGAATCCCGGTTTTGAATCCGGAACTACTCCATGGAAGTTCTATACGAGTGGTACAGGGACTTTCAGTACAGTATCTCCTGGCTATGAAGGAAGTAATACGGCCCAGCTTGCTTTGAGCAGTAGCGGTTCGAACATCCAGTTGTATCAGGAAGGGATAACCCTGGAACCAAACACCCGCTATAGGTTGAGTTTTGCAGCATATTCAACGACAGGACATGACGTGACTGTAAGGCTGTTTAAGCATGTTTCACCATATACCAACTATGGTTTGGGCTTTACAGCGAATCTTGGCACGAACTGGCAGACCTTCACAACTGAATTTACCACAAGTGGTTTCACAAGTACAGTGAACGATGGACGTTTAAAGTTCTGGCTTGCACCATTTGCGGCATCTGGAGACAACTACTATATTGATAATGTACAATTGGAGAAGATCTAAGTTAAGTAATAGCATCTATTAAAAAATGATGGTGTCGTGGATACTAACGATTTATCGATTGTATCTGCAGATATGGATGAAATTATGACATTCCCTTATCCAAATTATGATGGAAATACTGATGGAATTGTAGATATTTTGGATTTAACATTAGTATCAAGAAATATCATGAAATTAACTCAATTGAGGCTCTGGCATTCCAGAGTATATTCGTTATTTTTTGATTTATGAGATATTTAAGGCGTGTATTTATAAAAAATTCATTTACAAATCCTTCAATTGAAATTCTAAGTAAA
>Ga0255440_1025_pt1 | contig 20898 bp, 15 predicted proteins | sample ANMaggSeSYBR02I9_FD_182634 | JGI IMG/M metagenome (GOLD analysis project Ga0255440, IMG submission 182634) | Sediment cell enrichment communities from methane seep in Santa Monica Basin, California, United Staets - ANME aggregate JGI... | ecosystem: Environmental > Aquatic > Marine > Cold seeps >...
GTTCGCCCTAATCAGGGCGATGTAGGGGCGAATCTTGTGTTCGCCCTAATCAGGGCGATCACAAGGATCGCCCCTACTGCTGCTTAACGGAAGGTAAAAGATTATGATTGTAGGACAACAGAAGGACTTTGACGAAATCAAAAAAATGATCAGTGGTTATAGCCGCATCCTGGTATTGGGTTGTCAGACCTGCGTTGCCGTTTCTTTTGCCGGTGGTATGCGCGAGGTGGAAATTCTGGCATCAATGATTCGTATGGACAGGAAAATGGCCGGTCAGGATGTTGAAATCAAAGAGGAAGCGATTTTGCGGCAATGCGATTTTGAATTTTTAGATTCTGTTAAGGATTTGGTTGCCGACTGTGATGTTGTTCTTTCGCTTGCCTGTGGTGTAGGCGTTCAGGCCATGGCGGAAAGGTATCCTGATAAAGTGATATTGCCTGGTCTTAATACTACTTTTATGGGCTTGACCGAGGAAATGGGCGTCTGGTCGGAACGTTGTGCAGGATGCGGAGATTGTATCCTGGACAGGACAGGAGGATTGTGTCCCATTGCCAGGTGTTCAAAAGGCCTCTTAAACGGGCCTTGTGGTGGATCTGTGAATGGCAAATGCGAAATCAGTCCTGATGTTGATTGCGTATGGCAACTAATAATTGATCGCTTGAAAGCTCTAAATCAACTGGAAAAGTTAGAAGAAATATTTCCCATTAAAGACTGGAGTGTTAGCGGGCATGGAGGGACGCGGAAGATTGTAAGAGAGGATCTTACTGCGTGAAATATATCCGCTCCAGGTATAATCAAATTCAAACCATGAAAAACTCACGCATAAAATATCGTAAAGAAAGAATCGGCCATAACTATTAAGAAATTATAGTAATTGAGCAAACAGCCGGACAAAGAATGTTATTTTATAAAGAATTCTTTCTTAACGATATCTAATACGCTCAGACAGTTTCCTGTTTTGAATTTGATCATACCCGAAGCTCCATGCAGGCCGGTTTTTGTTTCATAAAGCTTAAAGTGTTACGGGTTTGTAAATTTTTGATAAATCTAAAGATCGTCAAGGATTATGTTTTCTAAAGTCGGCTCAGTATTAGTAGTCGGTGGGGGCATTGCTGGTATTCAGGCATGTCTTGACCTGGCTGATTCGGGATATTTTGTTTATCTAATTGAAAAGTCGGCGTTTATCGGCGGCAAAATAGCGCAACTTGACAAGACATATCCTGTTAACGACTGCCCTTTTTGTATCAGGTATAATGAGCATATGGAGTGTGCTTCACATACAAATATAGAGCTATTAACCTTATCTGAAGTTAAAGATATTAAAGGTAGTTCAGGAAGTTTTAAGGTAACAATAGCCCAGCATCCGAGATATGTGGATATTGAAAAATGCACTGTCTGCGGCTTGTGTGCGGAAACATGTCCCGAGGAGGTTAATGACGAATTTAACGAGGGCATGGGAAAAAGAAAAGCTGTCTATCTGGAGTATCCTGAGGCTGTGCCCAATAGCTATGTAATTGACAGAAAAAACTGCCTTCATTTTGCAGAAGAGGGTTGCAGTATTTGTCGGGAAGCCTGCAATGAAAACGCCATAGATTTTGATAAAAAAGAAAAGAACATTATTCTTAATGTCGGATCAGTTATTCTGGCGACAGGTTTTGATTCCGTTGTTCCATCATATTGCGAATATATTAAATTTCCAAATGTTATTACCAGTATGGAATACGAGAGAATTCATAGCCTGAATGGCCCTTATGGCGGTCATTTGATAAGACCTTCTGATAGAAAAGAGCCCAAAAACATTGCGTGGCTTCAGTGTATAGGGTCAAGAGATATTCAACATAACTATTGTTCAACGGTTTGTTGCATGTATGCTGTTAAACAGGCCAGTCTTGCTAAACAAAGCAACAGAACGTTGAACACTACTATCTTTTTCATGGATATGCGGGTATGCGGGAAGGATTATGAAAGATATTACAACCGTGCAAAAGACGAGGATGATGTTCGTTTTGTTCGATCAAGGGTGCATAACGTTTTCCCTGTGGATGGTACAGATAACCTTTTAATTCGTTATGCCGATGAACAGGGAAAGATCTTTGAAGAAATATACGATATGGTCGTTCTTTCGCTTGGTTTAGAACCTTCTCAGGATGCTGTTAAGTTAGTGCGCGATCTTGGTATTAGTCTTGACAAAAATAATTTTGTTGAAACCAGTAGTTTTGCGCCGGTTAATACATCCGTACCGGGCATTTATGTCTGTGGCGCCCTTAATGCTCCAAAAGATATTCCTGAATCAATAACCGAGGCCGGCGCAGCCGCCTGTGCTTCATCACTGAACATAGCGGCATACAAAGCAGCATCGCGTGAGCACCTGGAAGAGACAGGGCAAAAGCCGGCATCAACAGGGCTTATTGTCGGCGGAGGTGTAACCGGCATGGTAAGCTGCCTGTGTCTGGCTGATCAGGGATATAAGGCATATCTGGTAGAAAAGACCGATAAGCTCGGCGGACATGCTCTTAAACTGAGGAAGACTTTTAATGGCGAAGATGTAACGTCATATGTTAAAGAACTTATAGATAAAGTAGAAAATCATCCTCTGATTGATGTTTGTCTTAATTCCGAGGTTAAACATACGGATGGGTATGCAGGTGATTTCAGTACCAGGATAGCAATCTCAAGTTCAACTAAAACAAAAAATATCAGGCATGGCGTTACAATTATATCAACCGGGGCAAATCCGCTTAGAACTGATGAATATCTTTATGGAAAAAATTCCAGTGTTTTAAGCTGGTTCCAGTTAGATAAAATGTTATCCGAAGAACCCAATACAATCAAAAAGGCAAATGCCTGGGTCTTCATACTTTGTGTAGGCTCAAGGGAACCTGAAAGGCCATATTGCAGCAAGATTTGCTGCTCCAGTGCACTTCGAAATGCCCTGGAGCTCAAAAAGCTAAATCCGGACATGGAAATATATGTGCTTTACAGGGATATGCGGACATACGGGCTAATTGAATATTTATACACAGAGGCCAGGGATAAAGGGATAGTATTTATCAGATATAAACTTGACGGCAAACCAGAGGTGGATGAAGACCAGTATGGCAGGCTCAAGGTGCGGATTCTCGACAATCTTCTTGGAGAACATATAATAATTCAACCTGATTTTATAACTTTGCAGACAGCGATTGTTCCTGGAAATAATGAAAATTTGGCAAAGCTTTTTAAGTTGCCTGTTAATCAGGATGGTTTTTTTAGTGAAGCCCATAAAAAATTTAAACCAGTTGAATTTTCTGCAAAGGGTATTTATTTTGCGGGCCTTGCTCATTACCCAAAGCCCATTGATGAAACTATTTCTCAGGCACAGGCTGCCGCAGCTAAGGCTGTAACTGTTTTTTCTAAAGAATACATTACAACCGGTAATGAAGTCGCTTCAATTGATTTGGAATTATGTGCCGCATGTCTGACATGTGCCAGGATTTGTCCTTCCGGTGCGGTGATCATAAATGCTATAGGCAAGCCATATGTTGAACCGGCAAAATGTCGGGGGTGCGGCATCTGCGTTGTTGAATGCCCTGTTAAGGCAATTTCATTGGGAAATTGAAAATAGTGAAAAATGAATATTGAATATTGAAGGAATTCTACCAATTTTTAAAAAAGGCAGAGCAAAGCGATTCCATAAATTTTCATTTTTCACTTGAACTTTTAAACCCTGAACCTGTGAACGGAATATGTCGAATGGCAGATAACTTTGAACCTTTGATCCTTGCATTTTGTTGCAATTACTGCCCCTCTTGCTCAGTCGATTTGGCAGAGTCGGCAAAATTGCAGTATCCGCCTAACATAAGGATAATTAAGGTGCCTTGCATAGGAGCAGTCGGGACAATACATATTCTTAAGGCTTTGGAAAACGGGGCCGATGGCGTGTGTTTGATGGGATGCCTGGAAGGAAATTGTGAGTATTCGACTGGAAATTTCAGGGCAAGGAAGCGAGTTCAATATGTTAAAAAATTACTTGGAAAACTATCGATAGAAAAAGAAAGATTGGAGATCTATAATCTTTCAGCCGCTGAAGCCCACAGGTTTTGCAAGCTGGCCGGAGAAGTAACTGAAACAGTCAGAACTTTGGGCCCAATACCATTGAAAATAGATAACTCTAAAATATAGGAAGAGTGATGATTATGAAATCGGGCAGTAATCTAGAAAAAATATTATCCAGCGGACAGTTTTCTGTAACTTCTGAATGCGGTCCTCCAAAGGGCACCTCTGCAAAGGTGATTCAGAAAAAGGGAGAACTCCTCAAATCCCATTGCGACGCCTTGAATGTTACTGATAACCAGACGGCAATCGTTCGACTGTCAAGCTTGAGCGGGAGCGTAATTTTAAAACAGGTTGACGTAGAGCCGGTAATGCAGATGGTCGTGCGGGATCGAAACCGTCTTGCTATTCAAAGCGATATCTTAGGGGCTGTTGCGCTGGGGATTCGAAATGTATTATGCCTTTCCGGCGATCATCAGAAGTTTGGCAACCATCCCACAGCCAAGGGTGTATATGATATTGATTCTATGCAGCTTCTTCAAACATTAAAACATATGCGCGATGAAAAGAAATTTTTATCCGGAGATGATATATCAGGAGACGTGCCGCTTTTTCTTGGAGCGGCAGCTAATCCTTTTGCCGATCCTTTTGAATTTCGCGTTATCCGACTGGCAAAAAAAATCAAGGCTGGTGCGGACTTTATTCAGACGCAGGCCATCTTTGATGTTCCTAAATTTATCAGATGGATGGATATGGTCAGGGACCGCGGCCTGGATAAAAAGGTACATATTCTGGCCGGAGTAATACCTGTAAAGTCCGTAGGCATGGCACGTTATATGAAGAATAACGTATCCGGATTAAGTGTGCCTGAGGAATTAGTTGATCGGATGGCGAATGCAAAAGATGCAAAAGAAGAGGGCGTAAAAATATGTCTTGAGATTATTGAACAGATAAAAGAGATCAAGGGAATTCATGGTGTTCATATAATGGCTGTTGCCTGGGAAGATATTGTTCCGGGCATTGTGGAAAAGGTAGGACTGATGCCAAGGCCGACCGTATAATATCAGGGATCAGGGCTTAGGGTTGATGGAAACAGAAAACAGGAAAAAATTGGCGGGCGCTTCAGGTCACGAAAAAAGTCGTGAATCGTGAACCTGAGTAGTTACCAAGCAGGTATATAGGGGGGAAAATAATGACTTTTGAGGTACCAAAGGTTTCTTACACAGGAAAAATAAGGGAAATTCCGTTGGGACGGGAAGGGAATACAGTTATTGTTGGTGGTGAATCGTGTTATCCGTTTCATCTATTTGAAGGTGAAATGCCCAATCCTCCGAAGATAGCGATGGAGGTTTATGACAGTGAACCCGAAGACTGGCCTGATACAGCATTGGAACCGTTTGCCGACGTTATTAAGGAGCCAGCTGCATGGGCTCGTAAATGCGTTGACACATATGGGGCGGAAATGATTGCATTGCAACTGGCCAGCACCGATCCCAATGATAAGGACATTTCAGCCGACGAGGCTGCTAAAATCACTAAAGAAGTCTCTGATGCAGTGGATGTTCCAATGATTGTCTTTGGATGTAGCAATGTTGAAAAGGATACTGATGTATTAAAGGCGGTTTGCGAAGTTTGTGAGGGCAGGAACTTGATTATAGGCCCTGTTGCAGAAGGGAACTATCGTGCGATTGGGGCAACGGCTATAGGCTATAAGCATACTGTGCTTGCTTCAACGCCAATTGATATAAATCTTGCCAAGCAGCTTAATATTCTTTTAGGGAATTTAAATGTGCCGGATGAAAAGATTATTATTGATCCGTCAACCGGGGCTTTGGGATATGGACTTGAATATTGTTACAGTGTAATGGAACGGATTCGAATGGCAGCGTTGATTCAGGAAGATGAAAGGCTTCAGTTTCCAATCATTTCTAATCTTGCCAGAGAAGTGTGGAAGACAAAAGAGGTTAAAGTACCTGAATCGGAAGCGCCGCTGCTGGGAGATATGAAAAAGAGAGGTATATTGATTGAGGCCTTAACAGCTCAGTGTGTACTCCTTGCCGGAGCTGATATTCTGGTGATGAGACATCCTGAGGCGATTAGTTTGGTCAAAGAATCAATTAAAGATTTAATGACTTAATGAGAGGGATAAACAGTGTCTAAGATAATTTGTTCGGCAGCAATTCGAGGTGCCCACAAAATTGTGGGTATGGCAGAGGAAAAATACGAGGAAGCATTGAAGAAATGGGGGCCTGATCAAGAGATCGGCTTTCCGAATACCACGTATTATCTTCCGATTATTTACGGGATGCTTGGAATTCCTGTAGAGACATTGGGAGATGTTCGCCAGATACTGGACAAGTGCAAAGAGCTTGTCCCGCCGCCTGTAAGCGATAAGGTCTGGCTTCCCTACCTGGCTCCTGCACTTGAAGCCGGCATGGCTACCTATTTTGCAGAAGAGATCATTGAGGCGATATTATATTTGGAGCAGCCCGATTTTTACACAAAGGCAGAGGACCCGCTTCCCGACAACATATGGCTGGGAGCAGCCGACGACGTTATAATGCGAAAACGCGGCGTGGAATTTGTTGATGGTACCGCACCGGGGTTTGCTGCGATATTAGGGGCTGCGCCGAGCATTGAGATTGCGGCAAAGATCGCAATAGAGCTTCAAGAAAAGAATCTATATGTGTTTATGTGCGCGGACCACGAAGGCAAAACCATGTCAGAGCAGTTGGTAGAAGCCGGAGTTCAGGTCGGTTGGCCAACCCGGCTGGTTTCTTTTGGGCCAAGTTACAGGGCAGCCGTGTTTGCCATAGGATTTGCAACACGTGTCGCCATGTCCTTTGGCGGGATTAAGCCCGGAGATTTTAAGGGAAACCTTTATTATAATAAAGAGAGGGTATTTGCCTTTGCAATGCCGCTTGGGACCGTGAGTGATGAGTGGTATGCTAATGCGGCAGGGGGCATTAACTGGGGATTCCCGACCATAGCTGACACACCGATTCCTGAAATTCTTCCGACAGGGATCTGTACGTACGAGCATGTAGTCAGTAATGTCCCCCACGATAAGATTGTGGCCAGGGCTATTGAAGTTCGGGGTCTTAAGGTTTCCATCACCAAAGTGGATATTCCCATGTCTTACGGTCCTGCATTTGAGGGAGAGCGTATCCGCAAGGATGATCTCTATTTTGAATGCGGCGGTGGAAGAACTCTGGGAGTTGAACTGACTGTTTCAAAAGACATGTCAGAAGTTGAAGATGGAAAAGTTGAAATGATTGGTCCTGATCTTGATGAGGTTAAAGAGGGGGATAAACTTTCGTTTGCAATGCTTATAGAGGTGGCCGGCCGGAAGATGCAGTCTGACTTTGAGCCGATATTAGAACGCCAGATCCATCATCTCGTCAATTATGTTCAGGGCATAATGCACATCGGACAGAGAAACATTATGTGGATCAGAGTGGGCAAGGCTGCTGTTGAAAAAGGATTTTTGCTCAAACACCTCGGCACAGTTATGCATGCCAAGTACCATCAGGATTTTGGAGGTATTGTCGATAAAGTCCAGGTTAAGATTTACACAGATGAAGAAAAGGTCAAAGAAGTTTTAGAGCAGGCAAAGAGTGTATATAAAGAGAGAGATGCCAGAGTTGAAGGCATGACCGATGAAACAGAAGAGACCTATTATTCATGTACATTGTGCCAGTCTTTTGCTCCCAGCCATGTATGCATAATTACTCCTGAACGCGTAGGGATGTGCGGTGCTTATAACTGGCTTGACTGTAAGGCTTCTTTTGAGATCAATCCTACGGGCCCGAATCAGCCTATTATTAAGGGGGAATGTACGGAACCTGTTCTTGGGCGGTGGAAGGGAGTTACTGATTTTGTAAATAAAGCATCACGCCAAAAAGTTGAGCAGGTAAGTGCTTACAGCCTGATGGATTTTCCAATGACGGCATGTGGCTGCTTTGAGTGTGTAGCCACAATCCTTCCCATGTGTAATGGCATTATGGTAGTAAATAGAGATTCCATGGGAATGACACCATGCGGAATGAAGTTTACGACTCTTGCCGGCATGGTAGGTGGTGGAAACCAGACACCCGGTTTTCTTGGTGTAAGTAAACATTATATTTGCAGCAGGAAGTTTTTGCTGGCTGAAGGAGGCTTAAAACGTGTGGTATGGCTTCCAAAAATGCTGAAAGAGGAAATTGCCGAACGCATGAAGCCTATATGCGAGGAAATGGGCATCCCGGATTTTTCGGATATGATTGCTGATGAAACAATTGGAACTACGGAAGAAGAAATTCTTCCTTTTCTTGAGGAGAAAGGGCATCCCGCTCTTACAATGGATCCGTTGATGTGATGAAATAAAAATAAATGCTGGCATGCTGGGATGCTGGAATTGAGAAATTGGAACATATAAAAAAGTGTAGGGGCGAACCTTGTGTTTGCCCTTGAGATGATTGGATGAATCAACAAATCATCCAAACATCAATAGAAATAAAGGAGAAGAATAGTTATGGGACTTTCAGGTATAGAGATTTTTAAAAAGCTTCCAAAGACCAACTGCGGCAAGTGCGGGGTTCCCACCTGCCTGGCTTTTGCCATGAAGCTGGCAACCGGCCAGGCTGAACTCGATGCATGTCCGGATATCTCCGATGATGTGAAAGAAGAGATAGGTGAGGCATCGGCACCTCCTGTAAGAAGTGTAGTTATAGGTACCGGCGACCGTGCAGTAAAGTTGGGCGGGGAAACTGTGTTATTCCGTCATGAAAAACGTTTTGAAAATCCACCCGCATTTACGCTTCTTCTTTCGGATAATATGGATGAAACGGAGATTGCAGCCAGGCTTAAAAAATTTAACGATACTGTCTATGAACGAGTTGGTGTTATATTGAGGCCAGAGCTTGTTGCAATCAAAACAGAGTCCGGAGATGCTTCCAAATTTGGTGCATTAGTTGAGAAAGTTTGCAATGAGACTGATGCGGGTCTGGTATTAATGAACGAAGATGCAGATGCGCTTTCTCAGGCGGCCAGGAGCTGTTCAAACAGAAAACCATTACTTTATGCTGCTAACAAGGATAATTTTGAATCAATGGGCAATCTCGCAAAAGAGCTTTCATGTCCATTAGCCGTTAAGGGCAGCAACCTCGAAGAGTTGTCAGAAGTTTCAGAAAAATTAATTGCAATGGGATTAAAAGATTTAGTCCTGGATTCAGGGGCAAGGACTGCCAGGCAAGCTTTTGAGGATCAGATTATTATAAGAAGAGCTGCTTTGTTAAAGAAATTTAAACCTTTTGGATTTCCGACGATTGTGTTTCCTTGCGAAATGGCCGATAACTTGATAAAGGAAACCATGATTGCCTGCCAGATGACAGCAAAATATGGCGGTGTAATTGTAATGTCGGAAATACAGGGGCACAGCGTATTCCCGCTTTTGCTTGCAAGCATGAATATTTTTACAGATCCTCAACGTCCCATGGCTGTGGATCAGAAGATCTATGAACTCGGTGCTGCAAATGAAAATTCACCGGTTCTTATTACAGGAAATTTTTCTCTTACCTATTTTATTGTTTCCGGTGAGATAGATGCCAGCCGGGTACCATCCTATCTGTTGATAAAAGACACTGAAGGGCTTTCAGTCCTGACTGCCTGGGCCGCAGGTAAATTTGCAGCCGATACTGTTGCGGCCTTTGTTAAGAAATCAGGCATAGAGGAAAAAGTTAAACATCGCAAACTGGTTATTCCCGGTTATCTTGCAACCATAAGCGGAGAACTGGAAGAAGAACTGCCTGATTGGGAAATACTCATAGGGCCAAGAGAGGCAAGTCATCTGCCGGCTTATCTAAAGCAGTGGAGCGCGTGAGGATTGTTGATTTATGATTTATGATTTATGATTTATGATTGTTGATTGTTGATTGTTGATTGTTGATTGTTGATTGTTGATTGTTGATTGTTGATTGTTGATTGTTGATTGTTGATTGAAGGTATTCTATTAATTTTACAATAAAAAAGATAGAGCGAAGCGATTCCACAAATCAACAATCGACAATCAACAATTTTATGACCAATAACAAATGAACCGGAGGTTCTCTATGGTTATCTGTGTTGCAGAAAATATTAATATAATGTCTAAAACAATCGGGCCAGCAATGAAGGAGAGAAATCCCGGGCCCATTCAGGATATGGCTCGTGTACTGACAGAAAATGGCGCGGACTATCTTGATTTGAATATAGGCCCGGCCCGCAAGGGCGGTGATGAGATGATGGACTGGCTGGTAAAAACAGTCCAGGAGGTTAGCGATCTTCCTCTTTCTCTTGATACTACAAATCTCGTCGCTATGGAAGCTGGATTAAAGGCAAATACAAAAGGGAAACCATTGATGAACTCTGTTTCATTACAGCCTGAAAGACTGGAAAAGGGCATTCCAATGGTTACTCAATATAAAGCAGACGTTATAGGACTTCTTTGGGGCAAAGAAGGAATGCCCAGAGATGCAGATGAACGAGCTGCTATGGCCGTTGATTTTATCTATCAGGCAAATGAGGCTGGAATTCCCACCTCAGATATCTGGATTGATCCTATTGCCACCCCGATATGCGTTGATGCTAATCAGGTTTTGTCCGGTCTGGAATTTATGAGCATGTTAGGGGAAATTGTACCCGAAGCCAAATCCATTTTAGGTCTTTCCAATGTTTCCAATGGTGCTCCTGAAGATCTTCGTCCCTACCTTAACCGTACCTATATGATAATGCTCATGAAATATGGTCTCTATTCTGCGATTGTTGACGGGTATGACAAGGAATTATTGAGCATTGCCAAGGGAGAAAGACCTGAACATGTGAAACTGGTACATGACATCATGGATGGAAACAAACCCGACCCTGCTTCCTTAGACCAAAAGGAACTGGAACATTATAAAACAACGCGTGTTCTCATGGGCAAGGTTCTTTTTTCAAATTCATGGCTAACGACTTAAAATTGATAATTGATAATGGACAATTATCAATTGAATAGGAATTTTCATTTTATTCAAACGTATGCAGAGTTTCGTCCTACGTTCCTAAGGCTTACGTTAGCATGTCAATTATCAATTATTAATTATCAATTATAAAAGATGTCTAAGCTTGAAATAACGATTGACGGCCAAACATTATGGGTTGATCCCGGCACAACAATTTTAGAAGCTGCAAATGCGGCAGGGGTCATTATTCCAACGCTATGTTATGTGCCGACAAAGACGGTCGAACATTCCTGCGGTATATGTGTAGTCGAAGTCGATGGTAGAGAGGATTTATTGCCGGCCTGCTCCACTCCTGTGGAAGACGGCATGAAAGTTGCCACTCAAAGTGATCGCGTTATAGACTCAAGGCAGCGCGTTTTAACAAGCATGCTGTCAAGGCATTACGGCGATTGCATTGCGCCATGTTCTCAGACTTGTCCAGCCCATATCAATATTCAGGGATATCTCAGCCTGATTGCACGTGGTGAGTTTATTGAAGCTCTGAAACTTATCAAAGAGAAGAACCCCCTTCCACTTTCCATAGGCAGGGTATGCCCGCATTTTTGTGAATCAAGATGCCGCCGCATTCTTATTGAAGAGTTTATATCTATAAATCATTTAAAACGCTTTGTGGCGGATTACGCTATTCAACATAAAGATACTGATGTCATCCCGCCCGCTCCTTCTTCCGAGCATAGAGTCGCTGTGATAGGGGGAGGTCCTGCCGGTCTTTCCGCTGCTTATTATTTATCACAGATTGGTCATTGTGTAACTATATTCGAGGCCATGCCGCAACTCGGAGGCATGCTTCGTTACGGCATACCTGAATTTCGTCTTCCCAAAAAGATAGTTGACCAGGAAATAGAGAGTATACTCAGAGCAGGGGTGAATACCAGAATTGGGCAGAGGTTGGGAGTTGATTTCACTATTAAAAGCCTTAAAGAGGAAGGTTTTGAGGCTATTTTCCTGGGTATAGGCGCATGGAAAAAACAGCAATCAGGCATTGAAGGAGAGGATCTGGATGGAGTGCTTTCAGGCTCTGATTTTCTTCTCAAGGTAAGCCTTGGGCAGGCTTCTGTAATAGGCAGAAGAGTCGCAGTTATAGGCGGCGGTGATGCGGCTGTTGATATAGCCAGGACTTGCGTGAGGATGGACGTAGATGAAGTCGTTGTTATATATCAGCGTTCAATGATGGAGATGCCTGCAATTCACAGGGAAGTCAAGGAAGCTGAAAAAGAAGACGTTAATTTTATTTATATGACAGGCCTTTCAAAGATTAGCAGGGAAAAGAACTTTTTTAAGCTTGAAACAGTCAGAATGAAATTGAGTGAGCCTGATGAGAAAGGGAGACGTCTTCCCATTCCTTTTTTAGGCTCAGAACAAATTCGTGAAGCAGATACTGTAATTCTGGCGCCCGGACAGATTCCTGACCTTTCATGGATGGAATTGCCGGATGAAAACATAAAACCTCATGTTCTTCCGGGCGGTACCATTATTTCCAGCCCTCAGACATTTCAAACTTCAGAAAAAGGGGTTTTTGCAGGGGGTGATGTCGTCCGTGGTCCCAGAACAGTTATCCAGGCAGTTACCGGCGGCAGAAAGGCAGCTAACGCCATCCATTCATATCTTACCGACACGCCCTTGCCCTCTCCGAAACGCCAGCTTAATTTTACTAAGGGTAAAAAGTTTGAAGATGTTGATTTACATAATTTCGAGAATATTACCCTTCGTCTCGGGGAAAAGATGCCGGTCAGGGCGCCGGAAAGGCGTACAAGGGATTTTGACGAAATAGAACTGGGATTCACCGAGGAAACAGCTTTACGTGAATCTAAAAGATGCTTGCACTGCGGATGCGTGGCTCTTAATAAATGTGAATTGCGCAGCCTGTCCATCGAATACGGGGTTAGATTTCCGGTTTCAAAAATGCTCAAGCGCCGTCAGTATCAGATCGACAGCAGCCACCCCTTTATTGTTATTGATCCGAACAAGTGTATATTTTGCCAGCGTTGCGAGAATAGCTGTGAATATGGAGCCCTTGAGCTGGAAGGAAAAGAGTTTGAAGAGGACGGGTTCCCCAGCATTGTTTCTATTAGAATTAATGACAAATGTGTTTCCTGTGGAGCCTGCGTTGACAACTGTCCAACCGGTGCTCTTGTGAAAGAAAATCTTACCCTGCCTGTTGCTGCAAACGAAATCAAGAAGATTAAAACAGTTTGTCCTTTTTGCGGTTGCGGATGTTCTATTATTTTGAATGTTAAAGGCCAGACGATTGTAGAAGTTACCTCAGATTCAAACGATAGTCCCAATTTTGGAAATCTATGCGTCAAGGGCAGATTCGGAAGCGAGTTCGTCCGTCATCCGGACAGGCTTAAGACTCCGCTTGTAAGAAAAGGAGAATATTTCTGGGAGGTAAGCTGGGAAAAGGCGATTTCGCTGATTGCCCGGAAACTTTTGGAGGTAAAGGCCAAATCCGGCCCCGATAGTCTGGCTGGTTTGAGTTCGGCAAAGTGTACCAATGAAGAGAATTTTCTTATGCAGAAATTTATGCGAGCGGTTGTTGGTACCAACAATATAGATCACTGCGCCCGTCTCTGACATGCCCCCACTGTGGCCGGGCTGGCCGCATCGTTTGGAAGCGGGGCAATGACCAACTCTATAGCCGATTTTAGAAAGACCGATGTTATCCTCTTGACGGGGAGTAATTCTACCGAAAACTATCCTGTCATAGCTCTTAATATGAAAAAGGCTATAATTGAGAACAAGACAAAACTGATAGTTGTTGATCCCCGTGAAATCGAGCTGGTGAAATACGCTGAAATCTGGTTGCGCCCCAAACCCGGGACAGATGTGGTCTGGTTAAACGGGATGATGTATATCATTATAGAAGAAGATCTTTATGATGTCTCTTATGTGGCGGAAAGAACCGAGAATTTTATGGCCATGAAAGAGACGGTGATGAAATACAATCCTGAATTTGTTGAAAGACTTACAGGCATACCGTCTGAAGATCTTAAAAAAGCGGCACGCATTTATGCTCAAGCCCAAAAAGGCTCTATTGCATATGCTATGGGTATAACCCAGCATGCATTTGGGACAAATAATGTTAAGTCAATAGCAAATCTGGCCATGTTATGCGGCAACGTCGGGATCGAAGGAGGGGGAGTTAATCCTTTGCGTGGCCAGAATAATGTGCAGGGAGCCTGTGATATGGGTGCTCTTCCCAGTGTTTTTCCTGGTTACCAGAGTGTTTCCGAACAGAAGAATGTTAAAAAATTTGAAGAGGCTTGGGGCATTAAGCTTTCCTCAAAACCAGGACTTGCTGTAACAGATATGTGGTCTGCCGTTCTTAAGGAAAAATTAAAAGGTATATATATAATAGGTGAAAATCCTGTTGTAAGCGATCCTAACCTGAAACATGTTAAAGCAGTCCTTAAAAAACTGGATTTTCTCGTTGTTCAGGATATTTTCATGACAGAGACAGCGAGACTTGCCCATGTAGTACTTCCTGCTGCGAGTTATGCAGAAAAAGATGGTACATTTACCAATACCGAAAGGCGTGTTCAGCGCGTGAGAAAGGGAATAAAACCTATTGGCGATTCAAGGCCTGACTGGAAGATAATATGCAGTTTATCCGAGAAAATGGGAAGCCCGATGAATTATAATCATCCTGAAGATATTATGGAGGAGATTGCCAGCCTTGTGCCGAATTACGGGGGGATTCACTACGAACGGATAGAAAATCATGGACTTCAATGGCCATGCACAAGCTGGGAGCATCCTGGTACGCCATATCTTCATAAAGATAAATTTACCCGTGGAAAAGGCCTGTTTCAATCAGTTGAATTTATCCTTCCAAACGAGCTTCCAAATAAAGAATATCCCTTCCTTCTTTCAACCGGAAGAGAACTCTATCACTACAACAGTGGCACTATGACCCGCAAGGTTAAGGGACTCCATACAATTTCACCTGAAGTTATTGTGGAAATTCATCCTTTGGATGCTGAGAAAAAGGGAATAGAAAACAAAAATATAGTTAAGATCACATCCCGCCGCGGAGAGATTAAAGCCCGCGTCAGCATTACAAAAAGAAGCCCCGAAGGGACTGTTTTTATTCCATTCCATTTTGGGGAAATGGCGGTTAATCTCTTAACCAATGATGCTCTCGATCCTGTAGCCAGGATACCCGAGTTCAAAGTCTGCGCAGTAAGAATTGAGCAAATTTAGCCCGTATTTCACAAGCTGATTTCACCTCGTCCGCAACTCCATTCTTAAACAGAACTCCACATATAATCCCGATGTTCCAGTTGCCATATCCAGCTTAGCCCGCTTTTCTCACAAGCTGAGTTTGCCGCAGTCGCAAGGCGCAGGCCATGAAGCTGTGGTACTTCACCGCGAATGGCTTGCAACACAGCGGATGCGGTGAAATCGGCTTGCCCGAAGGGTGAACAATTCATAAAGAATTTTATTATAAATTCCATAAACACAGTGTTCAACAGCCTGTAAGACAAAAATAGTAATAACTTTCAATAATACAATTATGTTACGCATTATTTTATGAATTGTTCATGAGAAATGCGGGTCAATAGCTTCTTCGAATAATACCGACAAATTTGCCGACAATCCTGATCTGTCCCCGGTGCCACCCGCTAAAAACCATGGGAGGATAAGCACTGTTAGCCGAATGTAAATAAATTTGGGTATCCTGATGCGGAATCACAGCTTTACAATCCCCATAGATAATGGTAGGTAATTAGCTGTTGATCGAAGCGGCCCAGTCCAACAAAGTTTTATCCCTCATCCCGCTGATTAAACGTATCGTCCGAGCTTTTCAAACTGTTTCCGCCAAACCGGACTTTCCCGCATTTTTGTACTGCGGGACAATGGATAAAACTCTATACGTTATGCATAAAGGAATGCTTAATGGTAGTTAATTCCTTAGGAATAATCGGATATGGAAGATTTGGGAAACTTCTTGCGGAAATTCTTTCAAAAGACTTTCAGGTAATGGCTTATGATACAAACTTACCAACAGGTTATTCATTGGAAAAAGTTGCTTCTGCCGATGCTATTTTTTTATGTATTCCTATCATAGAATTAGAGGCAACAGCAAAACAGTTGGCAACCCTTGTCCGACCTGGCACGATAATACTAGATGTTTGCTCGGTCAAATTGTATCCAGAATCTGTTTTGAAAAAATATTTTCAAAGTGATTACGTGCTGCCAACCCACCCGATGTTTGGTCCGGATGCTGCGAAAAAAGGTCTGGAGAATTTGCCAATTGTATTATGCCCTACGGAAAACACCAAAAAAGAAATTATAAAGTATTGGTCTAATATTTTTTCCAGCCATAAATTAAAAGTTGAAATAATGACATGTGATGATCATGATAAAAATACTGCTTATTCCCTTTGTGTCACTCAATTTGTCGGAAGAGCGTTAGGAGAACTAAACCTAAAGCCATCGGAAATCGATACAGAAAATTTTCGCAATCTTCTTACTATCAGAGATATGGCTTTAAATGATTCATATCAATTATTTGAAGGATTGCAAAAACTTAATCCATATGCAAAAAAAATGCGACAACAGTTTAATGACGCAGTAGTTTCACTATGTAACAAACTAAAAAGCGCATAACGAATAAGGATAGATTGTGTGAGAGCAGCGAACCACAATCTTATCCGGTTGTTGGACAAGCCCGGTGTATTTGCATATTCTGTATATAAGGAAATATCTTTTTTTGAACTGGGGGTAGGAAGTGCGTTTTTAAAAAGCGCACTTTTTTCAAGGCGAGGGAGTGCCTTAACCTGTAATAGGCTTCAAAAAATTAACTATTTCATAAAACTTTTTTCCTCCTGTTTTGAATGAATTGCAAGCATTTGCCATAAAAAAGAGCTATCCTGATTCCCATACAGATTGACGGAATCCCAGAATAACCATTGGCGACTGACAACGCGGACACTTAAAAACAGGTCTTGGACGTTGTTTAATCTCTTCAATAACAACATGCAAAATCAATTGCACCAGAGACAGCAACTTTTTTGCGTTACCATGAAGAAAGCCATAGTCCCTGACTCTTCGTAATCCTTTTGGCAGCACATGTTGTAAGATGAGGTGCAAAAAATCCTCCCCTTTGAGGGTGCGATATAGTGTATTGCCGGTTTTGCTTTCAATATACTTAAAAGTTACCTGACCATTTTGATTGGATACAATATTTTTTTCACTGATAACACCGCGGTATAAATATCGGGATAAGTATTTCAGTGCGCTTATCCCTTTGCCAACATGAGTGCAGTCAACTACCCATTCTTTAGGAACTCTTTTGGGGATGGAAAATCCGGCTTTATTTAAAGCTGTCAAAAAACGAGCCCGAAAAACTTTAGCCATAGCTTTTTTATTGAGTAAAAATCCGACCCCAAAGGGGCCGGCTTTGGCTTAACCCCTGGAAGGTGATAAAATTGCCTTCGCATCCAGAGGGGGTAAGGGTTGAGTTGCCCCTTAGTAATAATAATTTGTGCTGTGTTTAACATACTTACTTTTCAGTCGATTGCCGGATGTAGATATAGGCATTTCGCTTTAGATGATAAGGAGTTATTTTAGTTTCATTCATGTTCTTTAACCTCCCTTGACAAGCTAAAGTCTTTGATTAGAAGCTTGGCAAAGATACACTCGATTTTTCGTTGGTTTTCTTCCGGCAAGCTAAGCCATATGGAGAAATCATTATTTTTCTCCAGTTTGAAAAGAGTGAGCTGCTTTTCCATATTCATCCTCCTTAAGTGTTAGACGATATGGAAAAGATAGCTCTTTGGTAATATCTTTGAAATTTTATTTGAAATCAGAAAACCACGTCCTCTGGGCGTGGTCAGAGTTCAACGGCTCTGCCAGTTGAACAGGTAATTTTATTGAAAATTATAGTAGCCTAATAATGGAGACGGCCCAGTAAATAGACTGTTTTATGTTGTTCGCCAAAATAAGCAAGTTTCTGTACAACTGAAGATGAATAAACTTGCTTCCAGAGAAGCAGTTGTTCGAAGCAAGGAATAAAGAGTTTGGGAAATTTCATAGGTGGCTCAAGGTGCTATGAGCAGTCAGTCTGCTCGTAGCCAGTAAACCAATGCCCTCTGGGCTTAACTCAATGCCACCCCCTCTGGTGGTGGATTCTTTACTCTGGTGACATCGGCATCCCATATGCTGCGGGCTATGGCGCTTTTCAGAAAACATGGGATGGAGCCTATCCCGGCGCCCACGGATTATATGGTCAAAGAGTGGGAGGGGGATTTGACGCCAGGGGTTTTCTTCCTGAATGTAGGAGGCGTTGGAAAAGACGGAAAGGGTTATTCATGAGTACCTGGGGATGATATGGGTACTATTTCCCCGGAAGAAATAGAAGATGTTATACTGTCCGGTGAAGTCATAGAAGATTATATGAAGGACAAATATGGACCAAGCTGTCTTATCTATGGCATTACTGAAGCGAAAAGGATATTACATGTGCAGTGTTAGATTGACCCTGTTTGGATTATAACGGCATATGACCCAACTTTAAATTCGGATAGATGGGATAAGGATTTTAAGAGGAGGCGGATAATATGATGAAATGTGCTGCTTGCCATGATAAAATGGTAATGAAAAAGGGAGAAATTGATCTCAGGATCGGAGGAAAGCTATATCTTGTGAGAAACGTTTTTTATGAAGAATGCTCTGCCTGTGGGGAAAAGGTTCTTGCTCCGAAAATCAGTCAAGAACTGTTTGAGAAAATTAAAAATAGAGAATTTGTTGAAGAAACCGTTAAGATTCCGGTATTGGATGGGACATACGGTTAAGGAAGAATACAGGGTCAGCCCTCAGCAATTCTAATTATGGAATTTAACAATATTTTTCAATTATTCCAAATAGTTAATAGTATGACAATTTTTTGTAAGCTTTAACTACGTTTCAAAAAACATAGAAAATTCGCAAAAATAAGCGAAAAATCGACTTGCCCAAATTTAATTAAAGCTTATAACCTTAGGAAATTTCATTGAATATTCCATAATGAGAATTGCTGGCAAACCTGACCTTTTCTGAATGGGGAAAGATTTTTGACAGTACCACTGTGGCCACAGCGATTGCCGACCGACTCGTTTACAACTCGGAAATCCTTGTCATGGAGGGAAAAAGTTATCGAAAGAGGACAAAGTAGAACGACAAAAAAGATAAAGCAATTATTTCTATACCCTGAAATAGAGTTTTTAAGATAAGGAACGGAGGACAAAATAACTTTCACAAGCAGGCGCATAGTTGTGGAAATTATTTTGTCCCCGTTCCCAAGATTTGAGAGGTTGATTATCAGCTTGACTATTTGATAATCGGTGCTCCACAAATTTTTTGTCTTGAAATCTCAAAAGGGATTAGTGTGTTTTATTAAACAACACAAGATGCATAGGTGCGCCCTTTGATCGCTTTGGCTGGTTTTTAAACGATGATTTTGGCTGGTTTCTTGACCGGTGGTGACACCTTCACCGGGGTGAGTCCACCGTGGTGTTCACGGCTCGTTTCCCTGGCTTACCGCCCTCTGCTGAATCCCAGTACACGATAAGCGCCCCTTACGGTTTGCTCACTCGCTATTTCAACTGCCGTCGTATCCCTTAATTCGTGGTTTCCTCTCTTCACAGAGTTTGGCTCGCTGGCGGTCAGGACACGATCTTCCACCAACGCCAGGAAAATTTAGTATACCGGCCTTCCCTATTCCGGTCAGTTTCACACAGATGTAATAACGAGATGCAGTGGGCCTCCCGGGGTGAACCTCGGCTACTTTCAGCGCACGATCGTCAGATGTACGGAGTTTTCCATGATGGATAGAGGACTTTATCCTGTGTTGCGGACTCGTCCCGGATTCCTCCCGCCTCATCTGCCTGCCCTCTACCTTTCGGTACGGGGCATACCTGTACGTCGACCCACGCTTTTGCCTCCGGCCTCCTTCAGAAATTGCCTTGCGACAATCCCCTTGCCATTGGCTACCCTTCGCCTCCATCAGGCTGGGTCTGGACTTTGTCCGATATTTGTGTCATAAATACCAAACATCACCATTTAGCAGCCGGGCCTTGCCCGGCACACAACAAGCCGTTTGAGATGGACTGGGCAGGTCGTGCCGCTTTTGAAAGTCAGTATTTGACCGGCAGCTTTTACCTTTATCATAGTTTTTCGGTTATCGTTGCCCAGCCACTCAGCTTTACGTTATATTGACCTCTATAAATTAATGGGAAACTTAAAGCTATGAAAGTATCCTTAAAATGAACTGGCAAATCCAAAACGTAAGCTCAAATTGTTTTCAGGAAACTTTTTTTGTTATGAAAACGACTGGTTAGCTATGTATGCGCTACTGGGTTAACATACATTTAATAAAGTATTGGGGAATATGGAATAAGTTAAGGATTAAAACAACTCTAACCTTTTGTTTTTATACCGATAATACGTCTTCTGAAATCAGTTTGAGCTTACTCCAAAACAAAAGAGGTTGATTTATGATTGTCAGAAAGAATTTGAAATCTTCTTTATTGGAAACTTACTCCTGACATCTCCCACCTTGTATCCTTGATGCCCGTGACACTTCAGACAACCCTTCTTTACAATCATTGGGGCCATATAGCGGAAATATGGCTTTCCATCTATTTCCGTAAATTTAGAAATCTCTTTCGCATCTCTCTCAAATTCCTGAAGAGCATATTTTTCCCATTCATCCGGTGCAGTCTCCGGTCTGAAATGTTTAAGGCTTGTGATGTGACCGCGAACACCATAAAGGTTTTCGTAGCTTTTCATTGTCTGGCGCAGCATGTATGCCGGATTCATCAATGTGAGTGCCTTCCCTTCAGGCGTTTTAATGTCTCGATCT
>Ga0255440_1027_pt1 | contig 20831 bp, 18 predicted proteins | sample ANMaggSeSYBR02I9_FD_182634 | JGI IMG/M metagenome (GOLD analysis project Ga0255440, IMG submission 182634) | Sediment cell enrichment communities from methane seep in Santa Monica Basin, California, United Staets - ANME aggregate JGI... | ecosystem: Environmental > Aquatic > Marine > Cold seeps >...
AATGTGCATTTGACGGATAATTTTAGCCTTATCTCCAGTGATGGTTTCCAATATGTTACTGGTCCAACCGTTTTCAGTTATATATTCAGTTCCATGTATTGGACATGCTGGATTCAGTAGTGCTAACCTACCTTTTGCATTGATTTGACAATCACTATCAATCTCCAGAGTTGTTGATTTTTTGTTTTGGTCTGGGTTATTGACCAGTATAGTGTTTTCTACAATATCACTGATTGTTGGTATTTTCCCATCAACAAAATTGCTAAATACTGACTGAGCAGCTTTCACTTTTGTGTTTAAACTATAGATGATATTTATCATAATTAGTATGTATTTATCACTATAATATATAAATGTTTTAATTGAAATAAAATGAAATAGAAGGTATTTAAAATATTCAGTGGAAATAAGGGCATATATTACGAAATATATGGATGTTAAATGTCATTTTCAGAAAAAGGTAGAATTACTATGGTTATTACTAAATCAAATACTCATTTAGAATTATAAAAGATATAAATAAAAATATTGTACCAAACCGATTAAGTCCACATCTTATATTAAATTATTCTGTGTGATCCTGTTTTGATGAAGTTGAAAATCAAAGACTTTAGAACGATCTCAAAAAATGGGTGTAAAATATTCCTATGTTGGTTTTTCGGATTGAGTAAAAGTGCTCTAATCATAATGATTAAAGCGTATCTACATGTCCATTCCTAAAGTTTCAATCCATATATAAAAGTAGGTGAGATTATAAAAAGTTAGATTAATATACTATTATTAATATAATGTTATTACAAATATATAGCACAATATAATTTCCAGTTATTATAAAGCATTAATTAACAGTGATTTGCACCGATTTCGATTTGTATCGGCATAAGTCCAGATAATATGAGTGTGCGACAAATGCCAAAATAACTGTATTTTTAAACAGTGCCAAAATATTCAAATCTATTATTCGAAATGGCTGTGATTTAACATGGAAAAAACAAAAATCATACTTGACGAAAACGAGCTTCCAAAGCAATGGTATAACATACTGCCAGACCTTCAGACTCCCCTTGAACCGCCACTGAACCCTGCGACCAACGAGCCTATCGGGCCGGACGACCTTTCACCCATATTCCCAATGAGTCTTATTGAACAGGAAATGAGCCAGGATCGGTTCATCGACATCCCGGAAGAAGTAAGGGATATTTACCGCCTTTGGAGACCTTCTCCCATATACAGGGCACACCGCCTGGAAGCTGCCCTCAAGACGCCTGCCAGGATATATTATAAAAATGAAGGAGTAAGCCCGCCAGGCAGCCATAAGCCCAATACAGCTATCGCCCAGGCATATTTTAATATGAAAGAGGGTGTAGAACGTCTTTCCACCGAAACCGGAGCAGGACAGTGGGGCAGTGCCCTGGCTTTCGCTTGCTCTTTATTTGACCTGGAATGTAAGGTATATATGGTCAAATCAAGTTTTTACCAGAAACCCTACCGTAAATCCCTAATTAACCTGTGGGGTGCTGATGTCATACCCTCACCCAGTACCGAGACACAGGCTGGCAGGTCTATCCTTGAAAAACATCCAGATACTTCAGGCAGCCTTGGGATTGCCATCAGCGAGGCTGTGGAAGATGCCGCAACCCATGATAATACCAAGTATGCACTGGGTAGCGTGTTGAACCACGTTATGCTGCACCAGACAGTGATCGGCCTGGAAGCGAAACTGCAAATGGATATGGTGGATGATTATCCGGATGTTATTATTGGCTGCGTGGGTGGAGGTAGTAACTTTTCAGGTATCAGCTACCCATTCGTTCGCGATAAGATGAAGGATAACAGGGACATTGACATTGTGGCTGTGGAACCAACGGCTTGTCCCAGCCTTACAGGAGGAGATTTCAGGTATGATTTCGGGGATACGGCAGAGATGACACCCCTGCTTAAGATGTATACACTGGGACATGATTTTGTGCCGCCTCCAATACATTCAGGTGGGCTGAGATACCATGGTGAGTCCCCGATCATTAGCCAGCTGTATGCGGATGGTATAATGAGGGCTGTGGCATACCACCAGACCGATATATTTGATGCTGCTGTGACCTTTGCCAGAACAGAGGGTATTGTACCTGCACCGGAATCGGCCCATGCTATCAAGTGTGCTATTGATATGGCCCTGGAGTGCAAGAAGACTGGCGAGGAAAAGAGCATCCTGTTCAACTTCAGCGGTCACGGTCATTTCGATATGGCTGCATACGACACTTATTTCAGTGGTGAAATGACAAACGAATAATATGAGACGGATGCCTGACTGGTATCCTTCCCATAACTTTTTAATTTTTGAATACCCTTTTAGCCTGAATATATTTGAAATTCATTGAGAAGATTTTCGGGAAAAAGGAAGTAGCACCTTCCAAATTAACTCTTAAGTCCAATGAGCTTGCGGCTTGGCTGGAAAAGGAGGGCGAGAGTACATTTGCTGAGCTTGGGGCACATATCGGGCATAAGTATTCTGAGATCAGTACTGCCCTTGAAGACCTTTCTGAAGCTAAAGTGCGCCTGGTGGATGCGTCTTTTGGTGAGAAGGTGTATAAGCGCTTAGCCAAGGCTGGCGCATCCAACAGGGATAATCTTGTAAAGAACCTGGATGTTATTATAGAGAAGACTGCAATACCTGAGGATACGGACCCGTCTGAAGCATACCAATTCCACCTGGATGCTAAATCTGTGTTGAATACTTGCCTTGAGAACGCTGTCAGGAGCCAGCAATATGTCAAGGCTCTTTTTCCTGAGGAATATAAGGATATCTGGGGTGGGCTGAAGCACCTGGATGTCCTGCTGGATGAGCTTGTTGTTCCTATCAATGAGGTAAAGGATGAACTGGAGGCATATGACAAGCTGCCCGGGGATATTGAACTAATCAGGCAGATGCAGCAGCAGATTCCGGCAGGGCAGAAGAACATCAATGACCTTGCTGGCAAATACGAGACATTGAAGGTTGAACTGGGCTCTGAAGAGGCGAGGCTGGAAGAGATAGAGGCTGGTGATGAGTTTACCAGGGCACGGGAGCTGGAAGAGCAGGCCCGAACCCTTAAGGGTCAGATATCTGAGGTTGATTCGAATCTGGTGGGTTTGTTTGCTCCGTTGTCCAAGGCTCTTTCCAGGATGGAGAAACAGGATGGGAGCGGGCGGCATATTATGTCTGCTGAGAGCAGGAAGATACTGAAGATATTGAAAGATGAGCCGGTGTCTGCGCTTGATGTTGATCTTAGTGGTTTTTTGGTTGAAATGAAGACCAGGGTTGAGGATGGGAGTCTGGGTCTTAAACAGCAGAAGATGAACAAGACACTTGAGTTGATCGATAGGTTGGTGGGGACTGATGTCCTGTTAAGGCTTAGAAGTCAAAGGGAGGGATATTCTTCTGAACTTGCGGGGGTGCGGGGGGAGTTAGAGGGACTTACTGTTTATTTGGAGAAAACACAGGTTGAAGATAGGATATCTGAATGCCGGAATGTGATGGATTCTACCGGGCAGAAACTGGATGCTGAGAAGAGGGAAGTTGCAAGGCTGAAGGAGGAAGTTGAGGAATTGAAGTTAAGGCTGGATTCTGATCTGAGTGAGATTTTTGGGAAAAATATTGAAGTGGGATATTGATTTTTAGGATTTGAAAAAAAGATGTGGGGCGCCCGGAATGGACGCCTATGGTTTTTGTTTCAGTTGAATTAGACTTTATGCTGTTATGCTACCACTTGTCTCATCGTTTGCACCTGGATCGTATGTCAATACATTCAGGATTACATCATCTACTGTGAAAGTGAAGGTTCCTGCTGCGTTCTTCACTAACCCAGAATCTAATGATATCGTTCCATCCGTACTAGTAGTTCCTGAATCAATAGCACTTGTCAGTCCACTCCAATGACCAGACACTGTGGCACCTTCCACAAGGGTTCCAGAGGCATCAACAATAGTCACAGTCGCTGTGGCATAAGTATACCACCCAGTCAACTTTATCCTTTCTGTTGACATGTCGATGCTTGCTATGTGCATAACATTATCAGCTTGTTCTGGTGGTGATGTGTCTAATGCAATCGTGTCAGTAACTTGTTTAATATTTCCAGCATTATCCCTGGCTTCATAATAAACTGTCTTGGTTCCATCACCTGCTGTCAGTGTCCATGCTTTTGATTCTGTGCATGTTTCCCACGCACTCCATGATGAAGCATCATTGCTGTATCTGCAAACATCTACACCGCTTGTTGCATCACTATATGTCAGGGTTAATATAACATCTGTAGTTGTCGTATACTCCGCGCCCTCATTTATTGAAACAGCGGCAAATGGCGCTGTTCCATCATTAACTATTCCACTGTTAACATCCTCTGCAGCTAATTCAGCATTGTTTGTAGCTATTGCTTTGACCTGGATTACTGTATGGTCAGCTATCGCACCCAGGTCCCACATAACTTCGTATGGTGATATTGAATCCGTTCCTATTGACACCCAGTACAATCCTTCATTAAGGGAGTACTTGAACTCAACCGAAGCCACTCCGGATTCCTCATCAGATGCCGTTGCTGTGACAGTATATGATTCAGTTGTTATGTAAGCATTATCCAATGGAGCAGTTAATGTAACTGTTGGCGGTGTTGTATCCAGTGTTACTACCTCAACAGTTGTTGTACCACTTACTGTTTCTGCATTATCTGCTGATGCCTCGACTGTTATGCTATATGTTCCTTGAGGATCAGCATCTACATTCCATGAAACTATTGCTGAGTCTCCGCTTGATATGTCGACGGCAGACTTTTTCAGAAGCTCAGCGGTGCTTAACCCTGCCTGCAATGCTATTGTAGCTTCTACGCCAGTTGCTGTCTCATCACCTAAGTTCGAAATCGTTGCATCCACAGTAAAGCTGTCTCCGACATTCACAATTACTGGCGCTGTCACTGCAACCGACAATTCCGGTTCAACATCTGTTTGAAGACAGTTGTTTACATTCAATCTTCCACCAGTTGCGGTCTTTCCAGCTAGTGCGTCTATGGGATCTACTGAGTCGAGTATTTTTGCTTTTAAGTCAGCAACTGAGATAGTCGGATTTTGCGCCATAATCAGTGCTGCTGCGCCAGATACATGAGGTGCTGCCATGGAGGTACCATCACCCCAAGCATATCCACCAGGGTAAGTTGAAAGAATATCAACACCCGGAGCGCCAAGGTCAACTGAATTGAGACCGTAGTTTGAGAAGCCTGCTAATGCGTCATTGTGGTCTGTTGCTGCTACAGAGATTATATTTGGAACATCGTAGCTTGACGGATAGTGCGGGCGTCTGTCTGTGTTCTTGCGGCTGTTGCCTGCTGCTGCGACAAACAATATTCCTGCATCATTGGCAGTTAAGATAGCATCTTTTAAAGCTAGTGAATATCCTCCACCGCCCCAGCTGTTACTCATTATGTCTGCATCATTATCAATTGCATAATTGATTGCATCTATTGCACCAAGTGTATCACCACTTCCGTCAGAACCTAGAAATTTCAATGCCATAATTTTGGCATTCCAGCTTACTCCCACAACGCCGATTCCATTATTTCCCTCAGCAGCTATAGTTCCTGAGCAGTGTGTTCCATGACCATGGTCATCGTTGGGATCACCCTCGTTGTTAATGAAGTCAGAGCCATATATGTCATCAACATAGCCATTTCCATCGTCGTCATAATCAGCTACACCATTTAATTCAGCTACATTTACCCACATATTATCATTCAGATCCGGATGGTTGTAATCCACACCAGTATCGATTACAGCAACTACGATATCACTGCTCCCAGTCGTGATATCCCATGCATCAGGAGCATCTATGTCTGCATCTGCTGTGCCTTCACTCTGGCCTGTGTTGTGCATACCCCACAGAAGTGAAAAATATTCATCATCAGGGATGGTTGCATCAATATGAACTTTGTAATTCTGTTCTGCATATTCCACATCAGGATTCTCGTTATATTTGCTGACCATTTTATTGACATCTGAATTTTTTGGTAATTTTAAGATGTAAATCCTGTCGAGACCGTGTTTTTTGAGAATCTTCGTCTTCTCGTTTTCAACTGCTTTCGGGTTTTTCTTCAGAATCTTTTCAGATGATACGACCTTGTTTTTAGAGTTTATCAGAGATATTGTGTCATCGCTTGTTCCTTCTATGAATTTGACGATGATTTTATCTGGCGCATATTCAACACCTTCAGGAATATCTGGCTCTTTATGCTCAAAAATGTTGTTATCAAGACTGTTTTGGTGTGCTAATACCGATATAGGTACTGTTCCCATAATAAAAGAACATAAGACTAATACCACAAGTGTTTTCTTTATAATTTTCATTTATACCACCAAGTAATGATTCTGATGCAAAATTTAATTTAATTCCCTACTAATATATATTCTAAATTATATGTGACTATTTATAATATTTGCGGTTGATATTATCATATTTTTGTAGAATGTATAATAAATATATATATTCCAGAGTTTAAAAAAAGGATGCTTATGATTTCTCCCACTATAATAAGAATTGACCTATCCAACAAAAAAGTTAGATGTGAAAATATACCTGCTACCATCCTCCGCAAGTTCATGGGCGGCAAGGGCCTGGCAGCCCACTACCTATACAACGAGAACCCGCCCGGCTGCGACCCCCTGTCCCCTGACAACCTGCTTGCCATTATGAACGGCCCCCTGACCGGCGCCCCTGCCACCAACTGCGTCAACTTCGCGGTCTGTGCAAAAAGCCCGCTCACAGGCACCTGGAACGATAGTCACTGCAACGGCTGGTGGGGCACCGAACTGCGCTGTGCCGGGTATATGGGTATCATCGTCAGTGGACAGGCCGACTCCCTGGTATACATCAACATTGTGGATGACAAAGTGGAGATACTGGATGCTTCCGACCTGTGGGGTGTGGACACATTCTCAACCCAGGCCGTCTTGAAAAAACGCCATTCCACTGACCGCGAGGCCAGGGTGCTGACAATCGGGACCGCAGGCGAACGGATGGCCAAACTGGCAGGCATATTTGCAGAGAACCGCACAGCGGCTCGTGGTGGACTGGGTGCGGTCATGGGCAGCAAGCACTTTAAGGCCATAGTGGTGTCCGGGCATGGGAAATTTGAACCTGCAGACCCTGAAGCATTCAGGGCCATCAGGAAAAAGATCAACCAGAAGGTCAGGACCAGTACAGGCGTGGAAAACCTCAGGAAGATGGGTACTTCAGAGCTTGTGGAAATTGTAAATGAAACCGGCGGCTGGAGTAATCGCAATTATACATCAGGGCGGGACGACGAACTATCAGAGCACCTGGACGGTTTTGCCATAAAAGAGAAATTGTGGGATGGTGGCAGCAGACGCAGGCCTTGCCCGGGCTGTGCCATACAGTGCAGCCACCTGGCAGTGGTGCAGGAGGGGCAGTACCGCGGGTTGACACACGATGGGCCAGAGTTTGAGTCCATTACCCTGCTGGGTTCCAACTGCGGAATCGATGACCCGGCAGCGGTCACGGCAGCTGAACACCTGTGCGACACATACGGACTGGATAGCATTAGCACTGGCAGCACTATCGCATTTTTAATGGAATGTTATGAACGGGGGCTGATCAGTAAGGGGGAAACGGACGGGCTGGAACTTACCTTCGGCAGTGTTAATGCACTGATCGAAATCATCCACATAATGGGGTCAGGTGGGGGGGCACTGGCATTTGCTGCAAACGGCACCAGGGATGCCTCTGGAATAATAGGGCAGGGTACAGAAGATTTCGCCATGAACGTCAAGGGCCTGGAGATACCTGCATACCTGCCCCAGACTGCAAAGGGTCAGGCACTGGCCTATGCCGTTTCAGACAGGGGTGCCTGCCACTTGCGTCCATGGACCTACGGAAAGGAAGTGCTTGGCAGGGGCGGACAACTGGACCCAATGGCTACGGCTGGAAAAGGTAAGATGGTCTGGGACGGGCAGCAGCGCAACGCTATCTATGATTCTATAGGAATCTGCAAGTTCTTTACATACGCTGCCGGATTAGATGAGCTATTAAAACTATATACTGCCTCTACCGGGTTTGATATGGACCATGACGAATTCGATAGAGTAGGCAGGAGAGTAGCTGTACTTACCCGTGCTTTTAATAACAGAGAAGGATTTGGCAGGGATCAAGACACCTTGCCTGACAGGGTAATGAAAAGCAGCAGCAATCCAGTAACAGACCGGGAACTGGATGCTATGCTGGATGAATTCTATTATGCGTCGGGTTTCACCAGTGATGGAATTGTGCCTGAACAGCTACTAATAGAACTTGGGATCAAGTGAACTAATTTAGTAAACTGATTGAGTGAACCGATTAAGTGAACCGATTAAGTGAACCGGATCACACCATCATGGATCTCAACTCTTCCACCAGTTTCTGCTGGATAGTAGAGTTGCGGTCGCCGCCGCACACACATCCCCTGATCCCGATAATATCAGGACCGATCTGGTTTATTGCCTCTATATCCTCAAACTGGATGTTACCTGCAATAGCGGTAACAAGTCCCAGGTCATGGGCAGATTCCACGAATTGCGATAGTTCCTCGTTGGTCATGAACTCGAATGTTGAACGACCGTCCTTGATGCCCGTATCCATCATTGCCACATCTGCGCCGTAATCTGCACAAACAGCAGGCAGTTCACGTAACGGGATGGAGTTTATACGTTTATAGTCAGCATAGCCTGAAATAACGACCTTCTTACTAGGGTCATAATCCTTTACAGATTTCACCACATGCTCTACCATATCAATGGCCTGCTCAGTGGTCTGGATATCATACAATCCCACTTTCACATAGTCAGCACCGGCTACAGCAGCACCCAAGGATGCAAGGGATGCTGTTCCGGGTTTGTAGTTCATATCCCCGATAGTAGCACTGACCGGGGTGTTAGGGCCCATTGCTTCTTTGACTGAACGAATGACCCACGGGAAATTTGCACCAAGACTTCCCTCTTTCGGGTTCTTGACATCTATGATGTCTGCTCCACCGTTGTAAGCAGCCTTAGCTTCCTCAAGATTTATGGGACTTACCAGTAATTTCATATCTTTATACCTCTAATCCGTGAAACGAATAATACACTATCGTAATATATATGTTGCTATATCGTTCAATCAGGATTCTGCCAATGTGGTCAATTATCCTTCATTCAATTCATAAGACTTTAATATGAATAATATGAATAGCCATATTGACTGATAAGAAAAGTGATGAGAATAACCTATTTTGAAGTTTTTACAAAGATTCCATGTTTAGAATAATATTTGTCCTGGATATTTTAAACGGAAAGGTAGTGCATGCCGTAAAAGGGGAACGGGAAAAATACGGCCCTGTACACAATTTCAGTAAAGTCTGTGAATCTTCAGACCCCCTGCAGATCGTGGATGATCTTTCACCCAGGGAGCTCTATATAGCAGACCTGAACCGGCTGGAAGGTAGTGGAAATAATGATGAGGTCATCGAACAATTGGGTTGGAAGACCAGTTTAATGCTTGACCTTGGAGCATCTACTATGGATGATGTACACCTGGGTCAGGAGATGGCAGGCTCCGTAATCCTGGGAACAGAAACTGCAACCCTTGAGTTGGTGGAAAGTGCATCAAACTTCTATCCCAGGTCAATAAACCTGAGCATTGATTTCAAGGACGGCAACATCCTCACCAATGAACCGGCCTTTAATATTCCGCCCATTGACCTGATCAAGATGCTGAATGGATATGATATTAATGACCTGGTCATACTTGAACTGAGCAAGGTAGGGACATCAAGCGGTATTAATACAGAGTTCCTGAAGCAGGTTGTGGATCATTCGAACCATAACATACTACTGGGTGGCGGTATAAGGAATACGGATGATATCAGCCACCTGAAGGATATTGGCTTGGCAGGTGTGCTGGTGGCGACTGCGGTGCATAACGGTGCGCTGCCCCTGGATATGATCAGGTAGGTCAGGCTTTTAAGCGTAGAATAAGTTCGCCAGGGTCCAGTAGTTCCTGCTTGCCCGATTCCATGTCTTTCAGTGCAACCTTACCCTGTGCCACTTCATCTTCGCCCACTATCACGGCCCACCTGGCCCTTATGGTATTGGCAAATTTTAACTGGGCGCTAAAACTCCTACCCATGACGTCCACGTCTACAATTAAGTGTTCCCGCAGGGAGTCGGCGATGCGCATACCTTCTTTTCGGGTCTCGTCAAAGCAGACCACAACAGCCCGATCTTCAGCAGGGGGCTCTGTCGTGCATACTTCCATTACCCTGTCAAACCCGAGCGCAAAACCTGTGGATTCCACTTCTTTCCCGCCGAACAGGTGGGCAAGCCTGTACGACCCGCCGCCGCATACCTGGTTCTGTGCACCCAGACCGCTGCTGTATATCTCAAAGACCATGCCTGTATAATAGTCCAGGCCCCTGGCAATGCCGAAGTTGACAGTGTAGTCGAGGCCGTGGGTGTCCAGCAACTCTAGCAGGGTCTGGAATATTTCCAGTTCTTCTATGTCGCCCAAAAGTGCTTTTGCTTCATCTACTGCACTGCTGCCGGTGAGTCCTATGAGTTCGAAGAGTTTTTGCCTCATCTCGATATCTGCATCGATCTCTTCAAGGTAGTCTTCCAGGCCCTTGTCGTCCTTCTTGTCTACGAGGCGCATTATCTGCCCCTGGGTCTCGGTGTCCAGCCCCGTAAACAGGGTCCTTATTATACCCAGGTGTCCGACATGGAGTTCGCCGTCCACGCCTGCCTCGTGGAGCATCCGGCAGGCCAGGGCTATGACCTCGGCGTCGGCTTCGGGCCTGGGGCTGCCTATGACTTCGGCGCCGAACTGCCAGAATTCCCTGAAACGCCCTTTCTGGGGGCGCTCGTACCTGAAGCAGTTGTCGAAGTAGTAGAGTTTGATCGGGCGGGGAGCGCGCTGGAGTTCGCTGACGTAGAGCCGAATGACTGGGGCTGTGAGTTCGGGGCGCAGGGCTATTTCGCGGTCGCCTTTGTCTTTGAAGTTGTATATTTCACCCAGGATACCTTCGCCGGATTTTAGTGTGAATAGTTCGATGTGCTCGAAGGTTGGGGTTTTTATTTCGTTGTAGCCCCATCGTTTGGCGGTTTGGCGGAGTTTGTTTTCGATGTATCTGCGTTTACGGGTATCTTCGGGGAGGAAGTCCCTGGTACCTCTGGGTTTGTTGATCTTCATGTGTGGGTCTCCGTTGTATGGGGGGTGATTAGGATGTTATGTGAAATAGGTTTTGTTATGGGTGGTCTTTCCAATGTCGGGCTTATCTTTAAGCTGTACATAAAGATCAAATATCCAGCCTGGTCCTCAAGTTTTCAATACTACTCACATCAACAGGCTTATGGCGCATTATTTTCCTGGCCTTTTCTACATATTCAGGTTTTAGTTCCGATTCGAGTATTTCCTCTTCATATTGCGTTGCCATAAGTAACTTATCCCTCTATAATTTTCCAATGCCCGCCTTTAGCCGGACCAATACTTACAAGTTTGCCATTTTGTTGCAACTTCTGGATGTTTCTTTCAATCGAGCGTTCTGTCATGCCAATTTCACCTGCAAGCTCAGGTATGGTAATTTGGTTATTTGAGTTGATCAACTCTAGTATTTTCCCCAACGTTTTCTCCGACATTTTTACTGACTGACCATAGCTGCTTACATTAAACTCAAGAAAAAACCCGGAAAAATCATACCTATATTCAGGTACAGGCAAACCGCTATTTGACATTCACTGTTTATTTTCTGAATACCTCACTTATCCTATACCCTTCCGGCACATCACTCATCGTCGCTTTCCTCCTGATGTATCCCGCTCAGTTCTGCTTCAAGCTCCTCAATACTTGGCAGGCTGGATTTTAAATTCTCCGGCAACGCATGCATGAGCTGGTATGTTGAAACGCCCATTGGCTTATTCATGTCGCGAAGTGCATACTCTGCGACAATTTTGTTCCGGGTCTTGCAAAGGAGGATTCCAACGCTGGGCTGGTCATGCGATTCCTGCCTGAGCAAATCGTCCACTGCTGATAAGTAAAAATTCAATTTACCGGCATATTCCGGTATGAAATTTCCAACTTTTAGTTCAATAACCACATAGCACCGAAGATGAAGGTGATAAAAAAGCAAGTCTATGTAAAAATCCTGATCCCCCACCTCAAGGTGATGTTCACTTCCAACAAATGCAAACCCTACCCCAAGTTCCATCAGGAAATCACGAATATGAGTTAGTAGTGATTGGTGAAGATCACGCTCAGAAAACTCTTTTCCAAGCGTCAAAAAATCAAAATTATATGGGTCCTTCAAAGTCTCAGAAACCAGCTCTGACTGTGGTGTGGGCAACGTCCGTTCAAGATTCGTAACTGCATTCCCTTGACGATTTAACAAACCACTTTTGATCTGGTGCACCAAAACATTGCGGCTCCACCCATTCTGGATAGTCTGGCGGATATACCACTCACGTTTCACTAAATCTTTGAGCTTATCCAATATCACACAATTATGAAACCACGGGATTTGTGCAGCAACTTGCTGCACAAATGCTTCATCAGGGTATGCGACCGCAAAACCTCTCATATACTTGAGATTGCGACTCGAAAATCCCTTCATTTGTGGGAAGTCATGAGATAGATCATGCGAGAGGCGTGCAATAACCTTCGCACCCCAGCCCTGCTCATCCTGCCGCTTAAGAATATCATTTCCAATATGCCAATAAAGCAAAACAAGCTCACTGTTTACCGAAAGTGCAGCGCGTGTCTGAGCCGAGCGAATCTTCGTCTTGATATCAGCAAAGAATTTAGCATAATCCTGATCCACCGTTGTATATCCTTTAGAGATCTCATTATCCATTCATACCACTCCAGTTTTTGTTGGTAGCAATAAATCAGGCAGTTTCATATCTTTAAATTGGGAAACGGATTGTTTCCCAATTGCGACACTTATTCTCTCCCGCTCTTTATAGGTTGTCCAATAATTACTATGAGTGTAAATATTCATCCTCTTTTTTTAATTTAAAGCGCAGATAGACCGTATTGTCTACGAAATTTTAAGTCAAACGTTGCGTCGGCACACCCAACCGCAGCAGAGCTGCGGGGTATAATTGTTAATATTAATTGACCCCTTTTTTACTATATAAAATCTCGAATTGTATTTAAAAATTCGCTTTTGCTGCCTTTTTCTTGACGTATCGGAAAGATTATACTTCCCCTTTGGATTAGAATATGCGAACGAGTGAGCATTTTCCCGTAAATATCAAGCAGTAGACGAACAGGTTATATTTTATCACGTATTACCCTCCACACAATGCGCATATCCTACCTTGCCCTGTCAGATACACGATGCACAGTGCAGATACCGGGCTGCAACTTCAATTGCCTGGGCTGTTTCAGCAATGCGCGGCACAACGGCGGCGTTGAAGTATCCACAGCCCGTATAGCCGGACACATTCCGCCAGGGACTGAAGTAATGCTGGCAGGAGGCGAACCCACCCTTTACAGGCAGGAATTGCTGTCACTTATACATGAACTGGACGGGAAAAAGGTAATCCTATCCACAAACGGATACCTGCTGGACAGGTCACTACTGGGGAACCTTGGCGGTATCACTGTACACATTGACCTGAAAGCCCTTGACCCAAAACTGCACAGGTGGTACACAGGAAAAGATAACGCTACTGTGCTTGCGGCAGTACGGATGCTCCATTACCTTGATTTCGATTTTGAGGTGAGCACGGTCTACATTCCAGGAATTGTGGAAACCATGGAGATAGAGAATATCGCCCGCTTCCTGTCAGGGGTCGGGGACATCAGATACAAGATCATCAGGTATGTACCAGCAAATAATTTTTCAAGCAGACCCGGAGTGCATGAGATACATGATGCAGTAAACACGGCACGCAAGTATCTCGGGAATGTTTCCAGTTCCATTGAGAACAGGAGCCATCCGGTTGATCGTAAAATTGTAAATATCTCCTGAAGAGCAGGAATTTCCCAGGCAATCCCCATTACTTTCACCCCGCTCTTGGCTCAAGTATATTTACTCAAAGGACAATCATTGATCGTACAATAAACAAGCGGGAAGGAATTGGATAAAACAACCCCTCGTATCCGTCATACAATCCTTCCCCCATCCCCCATTTTTTTTATTTTTATTCCTACCTAAATTCCTACCTTTACCCCTACTCCAATTTCTGATATTTATCCCTTCAATAAACCCCTGTACGACTTATCGATCAGGTCATCAACCTGGATACCATATTCCCTTGCCATCAGTATCCCCAGCACCTCAATACTGAACAGCCCCCCTTTTTCGTTTCGGCTTTTATTGATCTCGGCAATGATCTTCTGCTTTTCAAGACCTGTATTCATCATAATGCGTTCAATGATCTGCTCGAACACCTCTTTCTTCTGGAACCCGGATACATCGGGCTTAAAACCCATAGGTATCTGTACGTCATTGATACCGAACTGTGCCTTGAGCATGTCTCCTTCCCTGGAAATAATACCCGTTTCAATGGCTGAATTGATAAAATCCCTGGCAGTATCCGGTTTGAACCAGCCCAGGTCCATTGAAAGAGCCATGACAAACTCGGTCTCCTTAATGGTATCTGTCCCTTTGCGTTTAAAAGGCATGGCAGCAGTAAACAACAATTCAGTCATTGCAATCCCTACTCTACACCTTTTTCGGAAATAGTAAGCTCCACAGACTGCCCCTCGGCCCTTGACCTGTGCTTGACCAGGATAGCCCTGCGCTTATCCCGGCCTGCTCGTTCCATCTTGATAATAGTCTTTGACAGATGTTCGCTGAGATTGCCGCCCAAAGGCTGCAATTCTCCGCTATCCACGTCAGTATATACCTGGTTTGTGATCACCACAACCATGTTGAACTTCCTTGCCAGCCTGTGAAGACCTGCCAGCATCTCGACCAGTTGCCGCCTGATGTGTACATTCCCGTTATCATCCGGAACCAGGCCCATCCGGTAGAAAAGTGTGGCTGAGTCCACGATGATCAGCCCGATACCGGTACCTGCCAGTTTTTCAACATCCGTGATCGCAGAATACTGCTGATGAAAATCAGCAGGTTCGTAGATGATAAGGTCCTTTGCCAGTTCCCTTGCATCACTACCCGCTATCTGGCTGAAGCGTTCAGCAGAAAAGCCATCAGTGTCGATTATCACTACCCGCTTCCCGGTCCTTATACACTCCACAGCAAGCTGCATACATATATTGGTCTTACCGGTCGCAGAAGCACCATATATCTGTGTGATAATACCGTGTTCGAACCCACCTCCCAGCAGGTCGTCAAGGTTCACGCTTCCCGATTGCATGCGTTTATCAATGGCCATGTTCTTTTCATTATCAGTATCTGCCATCAGGGTGAATGCTCCGTTCGTATTATTAGTATTGTTAATATTATGTTCACAGGTCATTTATTGTCAATACAGAGATGTTATCCTTTTCCCATTTATTGAGCGGTTGACCATCATCATCGGGTATTCTTGTCAGTATCCACCCTTGCCTGACATCCAGCGCTTCCATAAACAGTTTCATAGGCAATACATTATCATCCGAGGGGGCATCAATGTATTTTAATAACACTCCGTCATCTTCCTGCACTGCCAGTGCATCAAAGCTATAAGGCAGACCTGCCGCCTCCACGAACTGCACATCACGGTATATATCATGTTGCTTTAGCCTGCTAAGTGCCAGTTCAACCAGTTCCATGGGTGATTCGCCAAGTATTATCCGGTCGGACGGTATCGGTCTTCCGGATCCATCGGTTTTAGCCGTGACCTTTGGCGTAAGATCGAATATCTCCTGGAAGAACGTCCCCGGATCTATCCTGACATAGGTCTCATCTGCTATCAGGTAAACTGAAAGTATATCATCCAGGGTATCAGGGGTAATGCTGCCGTCATCCAGGATGTTGTCCTTTATCCTGTCTGTGAATTCATCCTTAAAATCCTTGATTTTGATTATGGGTATCCTGGCTGCAAGCCGTCTGTGCGGACCTCTGTCATAGATCTTGAACCCGAAATCCCTATCTATCTCATCCTTTATGCTGCTGATTATCACAGGCGATCTGGTCCTGTCCCCAACCAGGTCTTCCACCAGGCTGCTGTCAACCTTTACTGACTTCTTACTGCCGATAAGCAGCAGTGAATCAATGTAGCGTATATCCTCGATATCCAGGCTGGCAAGCACATCCTTTACATCCTGTATTACATCTGGTTCTTGTGTAAAGGTCTTGAATACCAGTATCCACTCATTACCAGTTCTTACAGTCCTGGACTGCCCTATTTCACTTACTGCATCATACAGGCCATTGTAGGTATTGTCGTTCAAACCAAACACCATTCACAAAATGAAACTTTATGTTATTGTATTTCTATATTGATATTCAATTGTATTGAAATAGTTTGTCAAATTATAGTATAGCAGGGGAAAACATACGTCGGTTTTTGGTTGATACAAATCAAATACCAGAACACTAGGAACGCAAATCGTGAGACGATCATTATAGACGAAAACAACTGGATATATCTGAATATATCCGGACATGAAGGATATTACGGCGTTATTCCAGAAATTATGAATTCGGCATATTATTTATCTGATAAAAATCATTAAACCTTAAATGTCGTACCAGGAATACCTTGCTGCAAGGGACACCGTAACCACTATCGGTCAGCCTGTTATTTCTGTAATTTTCATCTTTTCGCTCGCTCTTGGTATTATTGCTATCTACCACATGCTTTCAAACGACAGTCGCGCCTTCAGGCTGGCATCACAGTTAAGGGAGATCAATACGGCACTGCTGGTCATAGGATTTATTATCATTGCCTGGTTCCACCTGCGCATCTACCAGACCATAGAACTGGTCTACCCGCCTGAACTGGCAAATTATATGGCCAGTACCATGGGTATCAGTGCAACGTCCCTGAGATTTGCCGTGCCCCTATGGATCGAAACCGAAAAATTATATTTCTGGACCCTGTGCCTGTCCATTTTCCTTGCAGTAACCAATTACCGCTATGATTTCATAAAGACAAAAATAACAGCACTGTTCTCATCAAGCCTGAACATCATGCTTGCAGCCTTTGGCATACTAACATATTATACCTCTAACCCGTTCAGGGAACCCCTACCCGGCCTGCATTCTGAGATAACAGGCTGGTACCAGGCTGCAGGTGTGGGCGACCCCAATGTGTTATACGGTGCACTGTACCAGTTGTATTTCCGCATCATATATTTCTACAATTCAGAGTATATGTGGACCCACCCGCCCATGCTTTTTATTGCTTATGCATCCCTGGTGGTCACCTTTGTGGGCTGTGTGTTCATGCTGTTTCGGCGCGAAAAGATATTTGACCGCATTTCATATAGCCATGCCAAGGTCGGGTACTTACTGCTTACAGTGGGAATGCTCATCGGCTACCCCTGGGCTGTGGTGGCATGGGAGGGGACGGACTGGTGGTGGGACCCAAAGATCAATGGCAGCATCATGATGTGGGTACTGTACAGTGCGTACCTGCACACACGGATATACCTGAAGCGGCGCAATATGTGGCAGGCCACTGCCATACTTGGTATTATCTGTTTCCTGTCACTGGTGTTCACATACCTGCTGACATACATTGCGCCAGGGGTACATGCCATAACACAATGAAGAGGAAAGTGGAAGACTGGAAGAGTTAGAAGAATGGAAGCGGGATGAAAGGAAGAGTGGAAGACTGAAAAAGGAGAATAGGAGAAAAGAAGATGACGCTGGAATTAAATATTAAACCAAAGACCTATGACTTCTACCTGATGATCCTCACATCAGCGGTGCTGGCGTTGATCGGGTTGGTGTGCCTGTACGGTATAGGCTATTATACGTACACCAACGAGACTGCACCCCAGTGGACCCAGACCCAAATGTACGGTGATTATATCGACAGCATGAACCAGCTTATTTACCCGTTCGTCGTGCTGCTGCTGGTGGCACTGGGACTGTGTATACCAAAACGGATAGTGCCCAGGCAGTCGCTCCTGGCCGCGGGAACCGGCATACTGGCAGTTACTTTCTTTATAGCACTAATTACCAACATAGGCATCAGCCTGGCATTCCTGCTTGCTATCTCAATAGTGGTACAGGCAGCGGTCATGGTATTGACCATGCTGGGGCGGGGCGGGCTGACCTATGAGCGGGAAGGGTATTTTGTCCGGACCGGCTCGTCCATGCTGCACCTGGGCACAGTAATATTTGTATTCGATTTCGTTAGCATGCGCAGCAGCGAGCTTCATATTCCAGTGTTCTGGGTGGCAACCATCCTGATAACCGTGGGTACGGTGCTGTCGTTCTATCCGGGCGAGGTCGGAAGCATTGCCAGGTTACTGCGATCGGGCGGCAGGAGTTCCTGAAGTGCTGTGCCGCTGTTTTTGGCTGTTCGAATACAATATATAGTATCTTGTACAATGTAATTATGGGGCCAGATATGAACAGGACACTGACGTTCGGGGGCAGGACGCAGGAACCGGATATTCGCATGCTGTCTGATATTGAAGCTGTCCTGCTTGACAGGGAGATACTCCAGGGCAGGGACAGGGAACTCTATTATATGTACCGGGACCTGGCACTGAGCCGCCGCGATCGCGAGACCATGCTCGAACACGGCCTGCGCTATGATATCACCATTATCCCCCCAGCCATGCTGGGCAGGGAATATGTGAAGACCGTGGGACATTACCACCCTGCTGTGCCCGGCACTGACATATCGTATCCGGAAGTGTACGAGGTACTCGCTGGCGAGGGGCATTACCTGCTGCAAAAGCGCACCGGCGGCGGTTCGGTGATCGATGTAGTGCTGGTACGGGCATCGGTCGGAGATAAAGTGATCATTCCGCCGGACTACGGCCATGTTACCATCAATACCAGCAATAAGGAACTAAAGATGGCAAACTGGGTGTCCAGGGAGTTCGCATCTGTATATGAGCCATATGTGGAACTGCATGGTGCAGCCTACTATCTGACAGAGGATGGTTTTGTTGCCAACCCTGGTTACAGGGATGTGCCTGAGGTCAGGGAGGTAAAGCCCAAGAGTTTCAGTGACGTGGGGCTGGCCCGGGGTAGGGAGATCTACGGGCTCGTGAAGGATTTGGGTAAGCTGGATTTCCTTAACAGGCCGCAGGAGTTCGGGTGGTTGTTCGAGGATGTGCTTTAAGCAGCTGCTGGTTAATGTGATGTATGGCGACACGAATATGATATTTCAAGGCTGAGGTAGAAAAACAAAGTTTTTTGAGGGAGCAAATCATAGGATATAATAGTAATCGCAAATTATTAACAAAATATGGCAGGTGAGATAATACGGGTTATACATGTATATTTTTAGTAGGTTCACGCTGCACAGCAAGTGCAAGTCATTATTTTCCAGATGAGGCACACATGAAGAAATACTGCAATAGCCTTAATGCTCAAAATTGCCCTATCGTGCTGGTGTACGTAACAAAACCTGGTGCTTTTACTGACGGATGGTAGCACAATTCAAGCGCTATTTAGAACATTTTATTTATTTATACCGCTTATCAGTTATTTGATCATCATGTGTGAATTAACTGCTATTCTAATTAACGGGAAGGATAAAACAACATTAATGGAAGATGTTGTACGGTTGGCTGTGGATGGAAATGAGATCACTATCACAGGAATTTTTGGAGATACCATGACCTTACCCGGACGGATATTGCGCGTGGATATGACGAAAAATGAAGCATTGATAGAAAATATTGATTAAAATACATCAAAAATGAGGGGATAATAAAATGTCAAAAGCAAAGATAGCTATTAATGGTTACGGTACCATCGGAAAGCGAGTAGGAGATGCAGTTTCTGCCCAGGATGATATGGAGATAGTGGGTGTAGTGAAAACCCGCCCGTCATTTGAAGCTAAACTGGCAGTAGACAGGAGTTTTGACCTGTATGCATCAACTTCCGATAAGATAGAAGCCTTTAGCAAGGCAGGCATTGAAGTTTCGGGTACACTGGACGAGCTACTTGGTAAGGCAGACCTGGTAGTAGACTGCACCCCCGGCAAAGTAGGTGCAACATACAAGGACCTGTATTTGAAACATGGTGTAAAGGCTATCTGGCAGGGCGGTGAAGACCATGAACTGGCAGGATTTAGTTTCAACTCGGAAGCCAATTATGATGATGCCATTGGCAGGGACCTGACCCGCGTGGTAAGTTGCAACACCACCGGACTGACCAGGGCACTATATCCCCTGGACAAGGAATTCGGTGTTAAGAAGTCCAGGGTCACCTTGATGCGAAGGGGGGCAGACCCGGGAAATATCAAGAGCGGCCCGATAAACGCTATTGTACCCAATCCTATCAGCTTACCCAGCCATCACGGGCCTGATCTGAATTCGATCCTGCCGCATCTCGAAATTGCTACGGTGGCTGTGAAACTGTCCACCACTATCATGCATTTCCATGCACTGAATGTTGAGCTGGAAAAAGATTTTGAGCCGCAGGATATCATTGACCTGTATGCCGGCAGGCCCCGTATCAGGTTCGTATCGGGTGAAGATAACATCAATAGTACGGCAGAGGTCATGGAACTGGCAAGGGACCTGGGACGCAGCCGCAGCGATATGTTCGAGAATGTGATATGGAAGGATAGTATCAGCAAGTACCACGGCGAACTGTATTTCTTCCAGGCCATCCACCAGGAGTCGGATGTTGTGCCTGAGAATGTGGATGCGATCCGGGCCATGTGCGAACTGGAATCAGATGGGGCAAAGTCCATAGCAA